>Ga0326597_10000082_pt1 | contig 159295 bp, 148 predicted proteins | sample RVTome_12_FD_203789 | JGI IMG/M metagenome (GOLD analysis project Ga0326597, IMG submission 203789) | Soil microbial communities from uranium-contaminated site in the Upper Colorado River Basin, Wyoming, United States - RVT100D185 | ecosystem: Environmental > Terrestrial > Soil > Contaminated... | reverse complement strand
TAAGAGCGCTTGCAGCGGCGTGGGGGCGCACCTATACTCCGCGCCGGTTTGTCGGGACCATCGGGTGCGGGATGCCAGTCAAGCTACCGGTGAATTACCGTCCTTCCGAGGGCGAGAAGTTTATGAATGCGCAGCAGCGCGAGTATTTCCGCCGCCGGCTCCTGGGGTGGCGGGACGAGTTGCTGCGCGAGTCCAACGCGACCCTGCAGCATCTGCAGGAGGATTCCGTGCAGTCGCCTGACGTGGCCGACCGCGCGTCGGCCGAGACCGACCGCGCCGTCGAGCTGAGAACCCGCGACCGCGAGCGCAAGCTGCTGGCAAAGATCCAGGCGGCGCTGCAGCGTATCGAGGACGGGACCTACGGCTATTGCGAGGAAACCGGCGAGCCGATCGGCGTGCGCCGCCTCGAGGCGCGGCCGATCGCGACTCTCAGCCTCGAGGCGCAGGAACGCCACGAGCGCATGGAAAAGATCTACCGCGAGGACTGATCGCTTCCGGTGCCGGCGGGCGCCCACAGGTCAGAACGGCCAGATGATGTCGAAGACCTGCTGGCCGTAGCGCGGCTGCTGCACATCGGAGATCTGACCCTTGCCGCCGTAGGCGATGCGCGCCTCGGCGATCTTCTCGTAGGAAATGGTGTTCTTGGCGGAAATGTCCTCGGGGCGGACGACGCCGGCGATCTGCAACTGGCGCACCTCGAAGTTGACGCGCACCTCCTGGCGGCCGGCGACCACCAGGTTGCCGTTGGGCAGCCGCTGGGTTACTACCGCCGCGACCTTGAGGTCGATGGTCTCCTTGCGGTCGACCGCTCCCTCGCCGGCGTGGCTCGATTTGCTGTCGAGGTCGATCAGGTTGCCCGGGTTGATGGTCTCGGGCAGGATCCGGCTCAGACTCGATTCGTAGCCGAGGAAGGCGTTGGCCGAGGCGTCTTCGGTATTGGCGCGGGTGCGGGTCGTCTTGTTGTTGATTGTGGCCTTGTCCTCGATCTTGATCTCGACGGTCAGAATGTCGCCCACCCGCGCCGCGCGCTGGTCCTTGAAGAACGCCCGCGCGCCCGGCCGCCACAGGGAATTGGGCTTGCGCTCGGCCAACGCCGCCTGCGGCATGGGCATGGAGACCGGGCGATAGGCGGGCGACCGCACCGGGTTCTGGATCTGGGTCAGGGCCGGCTCGCGGCCGACGTCGGCCAGCCGGCTCATCATGTCGCCGCAGCCGCCGAGCGACAGGGCCGCGGGAACGAACCAGGCGGAGGTCGCGAGACGAACGAGGCCGGCAGGCAGGCGCATGATGAACTCCGCTGTCAGCGAATGGCTGTGGGAAAGGCTACGGCTATCTTGCCCGGGCCGCTCACCTTGCCTTCGATGGTGGTGCGGCTGCGGGTGTTGAGCACACGGATGACCTCACCCGCCGCGCCGTCTTCCAGCGCCTTGCCCTGCGCCGTGATCAGCATTCGATTGGTGCGCACCATCAGCGTTACCAGGGATCCCTTGGGAACAACCACCGGCGGGCGCAGGTCGCCGGGATTGAGTGGTGCGCTTGCGCGCAGCAACCGGCGCGGCGACTGGCCGACGACGCGCTTGCGATCGAGGAGCGCTGTGCGCGGCACTGCGGTGCGTGGCAGTTCGACCATATCCACATCGGCGTCCCGGATCACGTCGCCGCGCTGCATCACGCGCGCCAGAACCGGCACCTGGATCACGTCGTAGAGGTTTCCGGCAAGCTGTACGCGCTCCATCGACCTGTCGCCGGCGGACAGCTCGACGACCGCGCCGAAGCGTCCGGTACGGGCATCGTAGGTCACATCGGCGACGCGGAAGGGAACGGTGGCGTCGGTTGCAGCATGCAGCGTGAGGTTGCGCGCGGACAGCGCCACGCGGCGGCCTGCCGGCGCACCGGCGCTGACCAGCGCGTCATGCAGCGCCGCGACGATCTCGTCGGTGGGGATGGGCCGGCCGACGCGTTCCACCACGACCCGGTCGTAGCGGCTGCCGGGGACCCAGTCGAGCCCCGCCGCGGCGGCGATGGTGCGGAGCCGGTGGGCAGTAAAGGTCTCGCTGCGGCCGGGCGCAGGGGCGGTGGCGACCACCTCGTGCGCCTTGTCGCCGGTGCCGATGAAAATGTCGCCGAGGCGGACAACGGGGGCCTCGATGGCGGCGCCGTGCCGCAGCGCTGCCGCGCGGGCGGTTTCCGCCCCGGACGATATCATCATCACGGCGAACAGCAGGAGGGTCGGTATCTTCATCGGTCAGTGCCCCTAACGCATCTGGGTCAGCGAACGCATCATCTCGTCCGACGTCTCGATGACCTTCGAGTTCATCTCGTAGGCTCGCTGCGCCGTGATCAGGTTGGTAATCTCCTGCACCACGTTGACATTGGCGGTTTCCAGGAAGCCCTGCAGGATGGTGCCCACCCCCGTCTTGCCCGGCGTGCCGTCGGTCGCCGTGCCGGACGCGGGGGTCTCGAGAAACAGGTTGTCTCCGATCGGCTCCAGCCCGGCCTCGTTGGCGAATGTGGCCAGCGTGAACTGGCCGACGTTGGTCGGCGTGATCTGGCTCTGCTGCTTGACCAGCACCTCGCCGTTGGCGTTGATGGTGACGCTGACCGCATCGCTCGGAATGGTGAGCCCGGGTTGCACCGTATAGCCGTCTGTGGTGACGATCACGCCGGTCGGGCTGAGCTGGAACGAGCCGGCCCGGGCGTAGGCAGTGTCGCCGCTCGGCAGCGTCACCTTGAAGAAGCCCTTGCCCTGGATGGCCACGTCGTAGGTGTTGTTGGTGGATACCAGGTTGCCCTGCTCGGTGATGCGGTAGACGGCTGCGGTCTTGACGCCGACGCCGATCTGGACGCCGGCCGGCACGATGGTGCCGGTGTCCGACGACGTTGATCCGACGCGCCGCTGGTCCTGGTACAGCAGGTCCTGGAATTCGGCGCGCTGGCGCTTGAACGCCGTGGTATTCATGTTGGCGATGTTGTTCGAGATGACCTCGACGTTGAGCTGCTGTGCCAGCATGCCCGTGGCGGCGATATTCAGCGATCTCATGACTCGTCAAACGCTCCGATCGTCTTGCTGGCGCGCTCAGGCGACCGGTTGCTGGGTCAGCGTGTCGATGGCGCGGCGCAGAAGCCCGTCGTCGCCCTCGATAAGCTGCTGCGCGGACTGGTAGCTGCGCAGCGCCCATATCATGTTCGTCACCTCGATGATGGGCTGCACGTTGGAGCCCTCGATCATGCCCTGTACCGCCTGCGCCTTGAGGGCGCGCTCGCCCGGCACGTCGGACGAATAAAGGCTGCCCGATGCCTTCTTGAGCGCCTGGTCGTCGGGAAAGGTGACGAGGTTCAATTGGCCCCTGGGACCGTTGTTGGTGGCGATGCTGCCGTCGGCAGCGATCTCGACGACGGTATCCTCCTTGAGAATGCGGATCGGCGTGCCTTGGGTGTTGAGAACCGGATGGCCCTCGGGCGTGACGATCTGCCCCAGCTGGTCGAGGGCAAAATGGCCGTTGCGCGTGTAGCGCTGGCCGTCGGGCGTATCGACGACAAACCAGCCGTTGCCGTGGATGGCCACATCGAGGGAGTTGCCGGTCTTCTCGAACGCACCCTCGCCGATGTCGCGCACCACCGCCAAGTCCTGCACATAGGATATGGTCTCACCCGTATCCATCTGTCCCAGGTACTCGACGAAGAGCATCTGCTCGCCCTTGAAGCCGGGAGTCGACATGTTGGCGATGTTGTTGGCGATCACCTCCATGTGACGGTCCATGACCATCTGGCGCGAGAGCGCGATGTACAGGGTGTTTTCCATCCGGCCGACCTGCAATCCAAATAACGCTCGCCGCACGGCGTGGCGCAATGCCAGTCATGCACGATCCGTGCCAACTCGGGGATTGTGGGATTTCAACCCTCTAGCGCCCGCCGCCGGAGCGCCGGGGGAAGGCGATGCCTCGTCAGGGCATGGTTTACCCGGCAAATCCTGCCGGGTGGCGCCGCCGGCCCGGGGTCGAGGTGCCGGCCCGGGTCGAGATAGATTGCATTCAAATCATTTTTTAACTCATCGCGTCATAGCATCGCCGGGCTCCGATTTCACATCCGGCCTGCGAGGGAATTCGTGAACGACGCTGCGGTCACTGACGACGTCGACATCGAGGGGGAAGAAGACCCGGTCCCGGCGAAGAGGCTAAGCGGGAAGAAGATCGTACTGTTCTTCCTGCTACCTCTGCTTCTGGTCGGGGGCACCGGCGCCGGCCTTATGATGAGCGGATTCTTCGGCGGCGATGCGAAAAAGGCCGCGCATGGCGCGCGCCAGCAGGCACCGACCCCGCAGACGGTATTCTTCGATCTGCCGGACATGCTGGTTAACCTTAATGCCACCGGTCGGCGGCCGACCTTCCTCAAGATGCAGGTCAGCCTAGAGCTGGAGAACGAAGGGGACATTCCCCGGCTGCAGGCCCTGAGCCCGCGCATCATCGACCAGTTCCAGGTCTATCTGCGCGAGTTGCGGGTCGAGGACCTGCGTGGATCGGCCGGGATCTACCGCCTGCGCGAGGAGTTGCTGGCGCGGGTCAACGCGTCCGTGCGCCCCGTAAGGGTCAAGGATGTCCTGTTCAAGGAAATGCTGGTCCAGTAGTTGCGTCGTTCGGCGGTGCGTGGCGCGTAGTGAATGAAGGATCATGGCTGATACGACCGAAGCCGATAACGGCGAACTGAGCGAAGAGGAAAAGCTCGCCGCCGAGTGGGCCGCCATGGCGGAGGAGGGCGAGGACGATATCGCTTCCGATGCCGATGCGATGGCCGCCGACTGGGCCGCCACAGAGGCAAAGGAAGCCGCGGGCGGTGACGAGGATCTGTTCGGCGCGCCGGCGGTCCAGCCGACGCGAATCCTCAATCAGGAGGAGATCGACAGCCTTCTTGGCTTCCGCGACGACGAGGACGACGTCGGCAGCAAGTCGGGCATTCTCGCCATCGTCAACAGCGCGCTGGTGTCCTACGAGCGCCTGCCGATGCTCGAGGTGGTTTTCGACCGCCTCGTGCGCATGCTGTCGACGTCCCTGCGCAATTTCACCTCGGACAACGTCGAGGTGTCGCTCGACAACATCACCTCCCTGCGCTTCGGCGACTACCTGAACTCCATACCGTTGCCCGCCATGCTCGGCGTCTTTAAGGCCGAGGAGTGGGACAATTACGGCCTGCTTACCGTCGATAGCTCGCTGATCTATTCGATCGTCGACGTGCTGCTCGGAGGACGCCGCGGTACCGCACCGATCCGCATCGAGGGCCGCCCGTACACCACCATCGAGCGCAGCCTGGTGGAGCGCATGGTGCACGTGATCCTGAGCGATCTCAGTGCCGCGTTCGATCCGCTGAGTCCGGTCACCTTCCGTTACGACCGCCTGGAAACCAATCCGCGCTTCGCCACGATCGCGCGACCGGCCAACGCCGTCATTCTGGCCAAACTCCGTGTCGACATGGAGGACCGCGGCGGCAAGGTGGAGCTGTGCCTGCCCTACGCGACCCTGGAACCGGTACGCGAGCTGCTGTTGCAGATGTTTCTCGGCGAGAAGTTCGGCCGCGACTCGATCTGGGAAACGCATCTGGCGAACCAGCTCTGGCAGACCGACATCGAGATCGAGGCGGTGCTCGACGAAATCGCCATGCCGCTCAAGCAGGCCCTGAATCTTCAGGTCGGCAGCCGGATCATGCTGAACGCTCATCCCAGTTCGCCCGTTGAGCTGCGCTGCGGCGATTCCCGGCTGTTCGTCGGCGCCATGGGACGCCGCGACGGCAAGATCGCCATCCGCGTCGAGGACAAGGCGCCCAGGGCGATCGGTTCCAAGACGGCGACGTGATGTCGGTATTTGCGCTGCTGTTCGAAGGGTTCGTTGCGGCCCTTATGGTCGCGCTCATCGTCTATTGTGTGCGCCTCGACCGGCGCCTCGCCGCCCTGCGCGAGAACGATGCCGGTATCCGTGCCCTGATCGACGAGTTGCGGGGTTCGGCGGCGCGGGCCGAGGCGGCGGTCGGCCGGCTGAAATCGGCCGGGCTGGATGCGGAGCGGTCGCTTGCCCAGGCCATTCGCACGGCCCAGGCGGCGCACGACGATCTGATGCGGCAAGGCCGATCCGCTCCGGTACCTTCCGCCGCGCGGCGCCCGGCCGTCGAGTCCGCACGCCCGCCGTCGCCCGCCGATCCGCCCGTTGCGCGCCCGGAAATTGCGCCGGCCGCGGATGCGCAGACCTTCGATTCCGACCGGGGACCGGTCGCACCCCGCGCGGCGAGCCGCAGCGAAGCCGAGAACGCGCTGATCAACGCCATCCGCTTCGCACGCGCGGAGAACTGAGCGATGGTGCGCCGCATTCGACTGCTCCCTGCGGTGATCTTCTGCGCCGCCTTCATCCTGACGTTGAAACTCAGCACTATCTGGCAGGACGTTTCCGGTTGGGTGGGCGCAAATCCAGCGGTGGCCGAGGAAAAGCCGGCGAAGGCCGCCGCCGGGGACGGTGGCAAGGCGCAGTCGGACAAGCCCGGTCCCAAGGCGGGCAACGGCCAGAAAGCGGCCGCTCAGGATGCATCTTCCGGCGCCGGCAAGGCAAACCGCACCAACACCTGGTTTGATCCGGCGATGGTCACCGATTCCGAGCTCGAGGTGCTGCAAAAGTTGTCGGATCGCCGCGCCGAGCTGGACAAGCGTCAGCGCCAGCTGGAGACCCGCGCGCGGCTGCTTCAGGCCACCGAGCGGCGCATCGACGCCAAGCTCACCCAACTCAAGACAATGCAGGAAACCATCACCAAGCTGCTCCGCAAGCACGACCAGCAGAAAGAGGAGCAGATGAAAAGCGTGGTCAAGATTTATGAAAACATGAAGCCGAAGGAAGCGGCGCGAATCTTCGAAGAACTCGATATGAAGATTCTGCTCGACGTTATCGAGCGCATGCGCGAGGCGCGTGCGGCCCCGATTATGGCCAATATGACCCCTCTGAAGGCGAAGGCGGTCACCGCGGCGCTGGCCCAGAGACGCATGCTTCCGAAGCCCGATTCCGATGACCGGAAGTAACGGCGAGGGCTAACTTAACCCTAACTTAACCAGCCCCTCCTAGTTTTCGGATATCACGGGTGCGGCAATCCGCGACATCAGTAAAGCCCGCCTTCACGGAGTGAAAAATGCCGGTCGACAAGAATATGCCGATCCTTATCGTCGATGATTACAAGACGATGCTGCGGATCATCCGCAACCTGCTGAAGCAGCTCGGTTTCGAGAACGTCGACGAGGCGACCGACGGAAGCCAGGCGCTGCAGAAGTTGCGTGAGAGCAAGTTCGGGCTGGTGATTTCCGACTGGAACATGGAACCGATGAGCGGAATTCAGCTCCTCCGCGAGGTGCGCGCCGATGCCGGTCTCAAGCGGATGCCCTTCGTCATGGTAACGGCGGAGAGCAAGACGGAGAACGTCGTAATCGCGAAGGACGCGGGCGTGACCAACTACATCGTCAAGCCTTTCAACGCAGCAACGCTAAAGTCAAAACTGGTCAGCGTTTTCGGCGAATTCTAGGCGCAACGCTGCGCACCAGCGTTGCCAATTACGAGGACGTCAATGCCGTCGGACAGGTTGGATCCCGCGTTGCTTGCTGAAATCAAGGCCCTAAAGAGCGGTCAGGTACGCCGGGCATCGGCTGAGGAAATAATGACGGTAGTCCAGACTGTGATCGACGGTATGTGCGAGAGCATGCCGGCCGTAGGCGCGACGATCCGCGACGAGCTTCAGGACCTCGCAGGATATATCCGCGCCACCAAGGCCGAGATCATGACCCTCAAGCCGGACGAGATCGCCGACGAGCATCTGCCTAAGGCAACGGGCGAACTGGACGCCATCGTCGAAGCGACCGAGCGTGCAACGCACAACATCATGGAGGCGGCGGAACAGATCGAAGGCATCGCCGCCGGCACCGACCCTGCCATCAGCGTGGCGCTGATCAACGTAACGACCACGATCTACGAGGCGTGCAGCTTCCAGGACATCACCGGCCAGCGGGTCAGCAAGGTGGTCAGCGCGCTGAAGGAAATCGAAGCGAAGGTGGACGCCCTGATCGTGGCATTCGGTGACGAGGACGACGCGAGCGTCGCCGAGCGCCGCGAGCGCCGCGAACGCGAACGCGAGCGCCGGCGTCAGGAAGCCGTCGATGCGGGGGATCTGCGCGAAGGTCCCCAGATGCCGTCCGACGCTGTCAGTCAGAACGACATCGACGCCCTTTTCTCGAACCTGGACTGAAGCCGTTACGCGAGGGAAGGCATGGCACGTGCCCAGACCGGCCAGCCGCTCCTGATCCAGGTTCTCAGCCTCTATCTGCTGCTGCTCGCCTTTTTCGTCGTTCTCACCCATCTGTCGAAGGCTGAACAGGACCGCTCGATGGCGGTTTCGGGCAGCGTCAGCGAGACCTTTTCCAGTGCCGGCCGGCCCGCCGACGCCGCAGCGTCGTTTACCGCATCGCTGGGTTCGGTTCTGGCTGATTCCGGTATTACGGAAACTCTCGGCTCTCTGGTGCGTACCGAACTGTCCTTCGCCCGCGTCCGTCACATCGTGCCCGGCACGGTGATGGAGGCGACGGTTGCGGCCGACCGGCTGTTCGTGCCCGGCTCGGGCCGGATCGACCCGCGCTACCGCCGCTTCGTCGAGCGGCTGGCGGCGGTGCTGGCCCAGCCGCGCGGCGGGGCACGGCTCGATCTGGAGATTGCCGCTGGAATCGCGCACGCCGCGCCACCCGACGGTCCGGCTGCCCGGCTCGCGGCGGAGCGGTCGGCGTTCCTTGCCGAGGTTCTTTCTGTTGCCGGCGCGCCAGCCCGCAATCTTGCCGGCGGGGTCGAGCCCGGCCTTGCCGACATGGTGCGGCTGCTGTTCCACGTCCGGCCGGAGACCGAGCCGGGGCCGTCCTTCGGCGGGGACCGGCCATGATCGGTCTTCGCAAGCGACAGTCCGGTAGCAGCGATTTCGCGGCGGTATGGCTCGTCACCTTCGCCGACCTGGTAGCGCTTCTGCTTGCCTTCTTCGTGATGATCTATGCGACCCAGCGAATCGAGCACGGCTCGTGGTCGGCCCTTGTCGACAGCCTGTCGCAAAGCCTCAACCCCGAGCGCGATCTGGTGGCGCGCCAGCCGGTCGCCGACCGCAACATACGCCAGCTTGCGCAGGCGCGCGGTGCCGATCTCAACTACCTGGAAACGCTGCTGCGCGGAATGGTGGAGGAGGACCCCGTCCTTGCCGGAATCCTGCTGCATAAGCTGGAGGATCGTCTGGTAATCGCGCTGCCTGCCGATCTGCTGTTTCCGCCCGGCGCCGCAACGCCGGTGAAGAACGCCGAAGCGGCGATCGTCGCTCTGGCCGCCGTGCTGCGCAACGTGGGCAACCGTATTGACGTATTCGGTCATACCGATCCCGAACCGGTCAGCGGCGCCCGCTTCCCCTCCAACCGGGCGCTGTCCCTTGCGCGCGCGCGTACGGTAATGCGCATGCTGCACGACGCCGGCTATGGACGGCGTATCGCCGCCTTTGGCCTCGGCGATACCCGTTTCGGCGATCTGGCGCGCGTCGAGCCGCGCGAACGCCGCTACCAGCTCGCGCGCCGCGTCGACATCGTGGTGCGGCCGTCGCGGGAGCGTTACTGATGCGTGCTGTACGCTCTCCTGTTTCCGTTCTTTGCCTCGCCCTCGCGTTCGTTCTCGCGCTGGGATCCGTCGCCGTCCGCGCCGCAGACAAGGTGCCGGTGCGGGCAGGCGTACACCCGGGATATGGTCGCATTGTGTTCGACTGGCCCACGGCGGTGGGCCATTCCGCCTCCATCGACGGGCGCCAGCTGACAGTACGCTTCGACCGGGCAATTTCCACCACCTTCGGCGCCGTACGCCGCACTCTGGACGGATATGTGGCGAGCATCGGCCCGGGCCCGGACGGCAAGTCGGTGGTGGCGACGCTCAAGAACGAGTTCCGCTTGCGCACCTCGCGGTCCGGTAACCGCGTGGTGGTCGACCTGGTGGGTACCGCCCTGGGGTCGACGGTGCGCGCCGCGGCGACCCCGCCACCGCGGCCGGCGGGATCCGCCCGGCCCGCCGCTGCGCCGCCGCGCCGGCTGGGGCCGCATGCCGCGGTCGCTGCGCCGGTCCGTCTGCCGGTTCGCGTCGGGCGCAATGAGCAGTACGGCCGGCTCGTTTTCACCTGGCCGCGCGTGGTGCCGTTTACGGTTGACCATAAAGGTCAGGCGGTCACCATCCGCTTCGCCGCGTCAGCCCGGCTCGACATGGCACGGCTGCGTGCCGCCCTGCCGCCGCAGATCAGCGCCGTCGCCGTAGAGCCGGCGGCAAACGAACTCGTCGTCGCCCTGACGGTGGCCAACGAAGCCCAGCTCCGCTATTTCCATGCCGGAACCGACGCGGTGTTTGACGTCGTCGCACCGGCACCCGCGGTGGCCGCCGCGCGGTCGCCGCGCCGGCTCGACCCGGCGGCGACGAGCGACGGTCGCCCCGCCAAGCCGCGCCCCCGCCGTATCGTCAAGGAACGGAAGACGCCGGAGCCGCTGGTCAGCGTCGCTACCACGCGGCGCGGCGCCGAGATGGTGATCAGTTTCAATTGGCGTCATCCCGTGGCGGCCGCGGTCTTTCAGCGTGACAGCACCCTGTGGGTGGTGTTCGACCAGCCGGCGCGCCTCGATATGGGGCCCGTCCGCATTACCGGCAAGGCCTTGCTGGAGACGGTGGAGCAGAAGCCGGTTGCCGGCGGGTCGGCGGTGCGTCTGGCCATGACCATGCGCCATAACGTGGCCGTGCGGCGGGACGGCACCGTCTGGGTGGTCGAACTCGGGCCGTCGCGAAAGCCGGCGGGCGGCACTATCCCGCTCGACGTCGCGCGTGACCCGCAGGGCGGAACCTACATGCGGCTGGCGACGGGAAAGCCGGGCGCCGTCCTGGTTCTGAAGGATGCCGACGTCGGCGATTCCCTCTACGTGGCACCGCTGTCCCAGCCGGTACGCGGGATACAGGGGATGCGCCGCTATTCGGAGTTCGAACTGCTCCACAGCGCGCACGGCATCGCCGTGCATCCGCTCGACGAGCGCATCCGGGTGGGTCCGGACGATGCCGGTGTGACGGTGTCGCGACCGGGCGGGCTGACCCTGTCCGACGCGGTGGCGAAGGCGGTGGTCAAGGGGAAGGAAAAGGGACCGCACCGGCTGCTCGACTTCGCCGCCTGGCTCTACGGAGACCCGGAGGACTTCAACAAGATAGAGTCCGGGCTGCTTCGCTACGTTACCCAGCCGAACGGTGTCCGGCGCAATGCGGCCCGGCTCGGCCTGGCCCGGTTCTATGTGGCACATGGCATGGGACCAGAGGCGCTGGGCGTAATCGCCGCGCTGCTGCGCGACGATCCGATACTGTTGCAGGACCCTTCGTTCCGCGCCCTGCGCGGCGTCTCCAGATACCTGATCGGCCACTATGCGGAAGCGTCGATGGATTTCGACCACCCGTTGCTGCGCGCGGAGCGCCAGCTCGACCCCTGGCGCGCCGGCATCGCTGCGGCGCGCGGCGACTGGGTCACCGCGCACCGTCTGATGGAGAACGCAGACGGGTTGATCGCCGAGTACCCGCCCCGCTTCGCCACGCAGTTCAGCCTGATCGCCACCGAGGCAGCCTTGTCCGTCGACGATCTCGATGCAGCAAGTGTGCGGCTCAGCGTACTGCAGGCATCCTCGGCGAGCACGACGCACGCACACAGCATCGTCTATCTGCACGGTCACCTTCTCAAGAAGCAGGATGAACCGGACAGGGCTGTGGCGCTGTGGAAGCAGGTGGTGGAGGTCGGCGACCGGCCCAATCGCGCCAAGGCGTCCCTGGCGCTGACCAATACCCTGCTGGACAGAAAGAAAATCCGTTTGGTGGAAGCGATCGAGCGACTGGAACAGCTCAAGTTCGCCTGGCGCGACGACGTGTTCGAGTTCGACCTGCTGCACCGGCTGAGCACGCTGTACGCGCAGAACAAGGATTTCCGCCAGGCGCTGGTCACGCTGCGCCTGGCCGCCATCTATTTCAAGGACATCAAGGGCGCGAAGGAACTGACCAAGGAAATGGCGCACCGTTTCCGCGACTTCTTTTTCGGCAGCGATGCCGAGGCCGTACCGCCGGTCGTGGCCCTTGGCCTGTTCAACGAGTTCCGGGAGCTTACTCCGCCGGGCGCGGACGGCGATCGCCTTATCCGTCGCCTGACCGAGCGTCTGATCGCAGTCGACCTGCTGGCCGACGCCGGGGTGCTGCTCGACCACCTCGTGCGCTTCCGTCTGAAGGGTGCGGAGAAGGCGGAAGCCGGGGCGCGCCTTGCCGGGATTCTGCTGGCCGACCGCAAGCCGGAGAAGGCATTGGTTGCGCTCAAGGAGAGCACCGTGCCCGACGCCGGCGACGCGCTTGAGCATCGCCGGCGCTACATCGAAATCCACGCCCTTGCCGAGGCCGGCAAGGTCGACGATGCGGTGGCGCTGCTCGGTCGCGACACCAGCGACGACGCCGAATTTCTGCGCGCCCGACTGCAGTGGCGTGCCGGGGAATGGCGCCAGGCTTCGTTGACCCTGGCGCGCATCACGGGTGGCTTCAGTACCGAGAAGGTAAGCGAGGAGGAAGCCGAGCTGCTGTTGCGCCGCGCCGTGGCGCTGGCCCTTTCCGGAAACAGGGACGGCATTGCCTTCCTGCGCCAGCGTTTCGGCGCGGCGATGGCCGCGTCGCCCCGGAAGGCCGAGTTCGATGCGGTCGTCGGACGGACGCCTGCGAAGACCGACGATTACGCCGTGCTCGCGCGCCAGGCCGGCGAACTGGATACGTTTTCCGCTTTCATGGATCGTATCCGCCCCGGTAGCGCCGGCAACGGCCAGGCCCCCGCCATCAACTGAGCCGGCTTTCTGTCCGGCCGCGGTCCTGCGTGGGCTCGCCCCGGCGGAGGATCCGCTACCCGGCCCCGCCGTAGCTCTGTATCAGCGAGCCGGCGACCAGATACCAGCCGTCGACCAGCACGAAGAAGATAAGCTTGAACGGCAGGGAAATCATCACCGGCGGCAGCATCATCATGCCCATGGACATGAGGATCGAGGCCACAACCATGTCGATGATGACGAAGGGGACGAACAGCAGGAATCCGATCTCGAACGCCCGCTTCAGCTCGCTGATCATGAAGGCGGGCACGAGGGCGCGGAGCGGCGTCGCGTCCGGCGTCGCCGGCGGCGGCCCGTTGGCGATGTCGAGGAACAGACGCAGGTCGTGCTCGCGCACGTGCGCCATCATGAACTGGTGCACCGGCTTGACGCTGCGCGAGAACGCCTCCTCCTCGCTGATCTGGTTCTGCATCAGCGGCGCGATTCCGTCGCGGTAAGCCTGCTCCAGCGTTGGGGTCATGATGAAGGCGGTGAGGAACAGCGCCAGCGAGATGAGCACCGCGTTGGGCGGGGTCTGCTGCACGCCCATGGCGTTGCGCAGGAACGACAGCACCACCACGATGCGGGTGAACGATGTCACCATCACCAGAATCGACGGCGCGATGGACAGCACCGTGATCAGGGCGATGATCTGGACGATCCGTCCGGTGGACGAGGCGCCGGACCCGAGATCGAGCGACAGGCTCTGGCCCAGCGCCGGCTGGGCGGCGAGCAGCGCGGCCAGAGCCGCGCCCGCAACTGCCGATGCGAGATGCCGTGCGTTCATGCCGTCGCCTTTGGCTTGGGGTCTGGGACCGGCGGGGGCGCCGTGGCGGCGATGCCGGACTCGATCAGCAGTTCGCCGCTTGTTCCCAGCAGCACCAGATGCTCGGTCTGGTCGCGGCGCAGCAGCACGAGTCTGCGCTTGGCATCGATCGGCGCCACCTCGATCACCTCGAGGCGCCGGCCGGCGCCACGAAGCCGCGTCGTGCCGCGCAGCACGCCGAAACGGCGCGCCGCCCACGCCAGCACGCCGATCAGGGCGAGGACGAACACAAGCGCGATGACGAATCGAAGATAGGTTTCCAGGTTCATGTCACATCGGGCGAAGCTGCCGAAGTCGTTTTCCGGCGCATTCCCGTCACTTTCCGCGCGGCGGGCCCTTGGGGCCCTTGGCGTAGGCGCTCACCGCGTTGCGGCGCGAGGTCGTGCCGTTGAGGGCGGCCGAAAGCCTTTCGTGCTGACTCCGGATGCCGTCCACGAGGCGGTTGAGCCCGTCAACGAGGCCGAGCAGCGGCATCTTGATCGTGGTGCGCCGGTCCTTCGGCAGGGCGGCCACGTCGGCGCACAGCGTCGCGATACCCTCGTCCAGCCCGCTGAGGTCGACCGTCTTGCCCTCGGCGACCAGGGTCTGCGCCGTACCGATGGCCGCCGCAGCCCTGTCGATCGACTCGCGGACGTCCTGAACGTCCTTCATGGCCGGGCTCTTCGGCGGCGGTCGGGGGAGCGCAGGGATGGGATCACGGTCCGGTTCCACGATTACGGTTGTGCCGTTTTCCTCTCGCGGGGGCACCGGGGAACGCTGGCAGATCATGGTTAAGGAAAGCTGAAAGCGGCGCCGGCGCCGCGCCTCACGGCTGCTCCTTTGCGCCGCCGCCGAGCAGTCCGGCATCGGCTTCCGCCGCCGCACGGTTCTCGGCCTGGATCTTTTCGTAGAGCTCGCGGCGCAGCACGGTCACGTCCGGCGGGAAGGTGAAGCCGAGCTTGATGGTACGGCCGCGTACCTCCACCACCGTTATTTCGATGTTATCGTTAACGACGACCGACTCGCCGACCTTGCGTGTGAGATAAAGCAATCGGGGCCTCGCACTACCTGTGACATCGGGGGCGCTGATCGCGCCGAAGGCTGAGGCAGAGACTAGGACCCAGTGTCTTTACAATTTCTTTACGGCGGAGGCGGATACTCGGATTTATCTAAAATCCTATCGATCGGGCGGTTTCGAAACGCAGGGACGAGCGACGATGGTTCTCAACGACCTGCCGCTGTTTGCGCTCATGTCGCGCAAGATGGACTGGCTGATGCAGCGCGAGACGGTTCTGGCGCAGAACATCGCGAATGCCGACAGCCCGGAATTCCGGCCGCGGGACCTGACCCGGCAGAGCTTTCGCCAGCTGGTGGAAGGAACCCACCCGACGGTTAAGCTGGCGGCGACGGGACCCGGCCATATCGGGCCCAGGACCTCGCAGCGAGCCTTCCGCAACGAGAAGTCGCGCGAGGTCTATGAGACGGCGCTGGACGGCAACGCGGTGAGCATCGAGGAACAGCTCCTGAAGGTGGCCGAAACGCAGGGTGCCTACCGGCTCGCCACCAACCTGCTGCAGAAGCACGTTTCGATGCTCAAGCAGGCGATCGGACGCGAGCGGTAGAACGGAGGTTGATCCATGGACCTGATGAAATCCATCAAGATCTCGGCGGCCGGCATGCATGTGCAGGGCGTTCGCCTGAAGGTAATCGCCGAGAACCTCGCCAACGCCGACTCGCTTGCGTCGGTGAAGGGGGGGGATCCCTACCGGCGCAAGGTGGTGTCGTTCCAGAACGTGCTCGACCGCAAGCTCGGCGCCGAGCTGGTGAAGGTGAAGAACGTTGACCTCGACCAGTCCGAATTCCGCAAGCAGTTCGACGCTAACCATCCGGCGGCGGATGCGGACGGCTACGTCAAGCTGCCGAACGTTAATCCTCTGGTCGAGCTGATGGACATGCGCGAGGCGCAGCGCTCCTATGAAGCGAACCTGCGCATCATCGACGTCTCGCGCAACATGCTGTCCCGCACCATCGACCTGCTGCGCAACTAGTTCCGCACGCCGGACGGACTGAGGAGAAGCGGATATGGCCATCAATTTCGGAAGCGTCGCTGCCGCCTACGCGCGCAACGCCGCCAACACCGCCACCGGCGGCATGGACCCGCGTTCCAAGGACCCGACGCAGAACTTCGCCGATATGGTGAGCGAGGCGGTCAAGGGCGCCATCGATACCGGGCGCAGCGCCGAGGTCATGAGCGCCAAGGGGATTGCCGGCACAGCCGATCTGCGCGAGGTGGTCTCGGCGGTCACCAATGCCGAGCTTACGCTGCAGACGGCCCTGTCGATCCGCGACAAGGTCGTGCAGGCCTACCAGGACATCCTGTCGATGCCGATCTGACGCCGATGACGCAGGTCGAGGTCATCGAGGTCGGGCGCGACGCGCTCATCGTGCTGCTCAAGATCGGTGGGCCGGTGATGCTGGTGGCGCTGGTGGCCGGTCTCGCCATTTCGCTGGTTCAGGCCCTGACCCAGATCCAGGAAATGACCCTCGCCTTCGTGCCCAAGATCGTCCTCATTTTCCTGTCGCTCCTGCTGTTTCTCCCGTTCATGGTGTCCACGCTGACCGGATTTACTCAGCGCCTGTTCGACAAGATCGTGGCCCTCGGCTAGGACCGGCCGGGCCGCGCGGAGCGCTTCGCGATCCCATGCTCGAACAGCTTCTTCCCAACGACGTCTTCTCGGTGATCCTGGTGTTCGCCCGCATGGGCGGGGCGCTCATGCTGCTGCCGGGTTTCGGCGAGGTGTTCGTGCCCTCCCGGGTGCGCCTGTTGCTGGCCCTCGCGGTGACCGTGGTGGTGACGCCGCTGGTTACCCCGTCGCTGCCGTCCGCCCCCGACGGTCCGCTGGCGATGTTCGTCGCGCTGGGTGGCGAGATCGCGGTGGGCCTTTTCCTCGGCTCGCTGGCCCGCATGATGGTGGCGGCGCTGCACATGGCCGGTGTGATCGCCGGGTTTCAGGCCAGCCTTTCCAACGCGCAGCTCTTCGATCCCGTCAGCTCGGAACAGGGGTCCCTGCTCGGCAGCCTGCTGCATGTGCTCGGCGTGTTCGTGATCTTTGCCGCCGACATGCACCACATGATGCTCGGCGCGCTGGTGGACAGCTACGGCCTGTTCGTGCCCGGTGCGCCGCTGCCGGTCGGCGATTTCAGCGCCGCGGCGGTAAGGGTGATCGGCACCAGTTTCGCTCTTGCCATGCAGATCGCCGCTCCCTTCATCGTCGCCGGCATGCTGTTCTACCTGGCGCTGGGACTGCTGGCCCGCCTGATGCCGCAGGTGCAGGTGTTCTTCATCGCCATGCCGGTGCAGATTGCGCTCGGGTTCCTCGTGCTGGCGCTGACCCTGTCCGCCGGAATGATGTGGTTTCTCGGGGCCTTCCAGGACACGTTCCAGGGTCTGCTGGTGGTGCGCTGAGCCATGGCGGAAGAAACCCAGGACCAATCGCAAAAGACGGAAGAGCCGACACACAAGCGGCTCGAGGACGCGCGCCGCAAGGGTCAGGTCGCCACCTCGCGCGAGGTCAACAACTGGTTCATGATCCTTGGCGGTACCATCGCGGTGATGGCGATCCTGCCGGCGGCAGCACGCAACTTTCGCGTGGTCATGCGCCGCTTCATCGAACAGCCGCACGCCATTCCCGTCGACTTCGGCAATCTGGAGGCGCTTTACGGCGACGTCCTATCGGAACTCGGGCTGATACTGCTGCCGCTGTTCCTGATACTGATCGTGGCGGCGCTGAGTGCCGGTCTGGTGCAGAACGGATTTCTTTTTGCCCCTGACCAGATCCACCCGAAGCTCGAGCGCATTTCGATCGGCAGCGGCATCAAGCGGCTGTTCTCGGTCAAGGCGGTGACCGAATTCGCCAAGGGCGTGGCCAAGCTGGCCATCGTCGGTGCGGTCGCCACCGCCGTGGTATGGCCCGAGCTCGGCGGGCTGGAGCGTCTGCCCTCGGTCGAGGTGCCCGATTCCACGGCGCTGATGTGGAAGCTGTCGGTCAAGCTGATGATCGCGGTTCTTGCCATCGTTTCGGTGATCGCGGGCGCCGACTTCCTGTTCCAGAAGCTGCAGCACGTGAAGCAGATGCGCATGTCGCGCCAGGAAATCCGCGACGAGATGAAGCAGACCGAGGGCGATCCGGCCATCCGCGCGCGTCTGCGCCAGATCCGGCGCGAACGGGTGCAGAAACGCATGATGCAGGCGGTGCCTTCCGCCTCGGTGGTGGTGACGAACCCGACCCATTACGCGGTGGCGCTGAAATACGAGCTGGACAAGATGGCCGCGCCGGTGGTGGTGGCCAAGGGCGTCGACCATATCGCGCAGAAGATCCGCGAGATCGCCGAGGCGCACGACATTCCGATCATGCAGAATCCGCCGCTGGCCCGTGCCCTGCATGCCGTCTGCGACGTGGACGACGAGGTCCCCGTCGAGCACTACAAGGCGGTCGCCGAGATCATCGGCTACGTGCTGCGCCTCAAGGGCAAGCTGCCCGCGCGCAACCGCGCCCGGGCGTAGCGGGGCAGGGGGCGCCTACGACATCGGGGGCATCGGAAACGACTCTTTTTCCGTTCGCCCTCAGCCTGTCGAAGCCTGTCCTCGGCGATGCCGCCCGGCGGCGTCGAAGGGGGCGAAGAGCGGTGCGGCCGTTCGTGGTTCGACAAGCCCGGTTCGAACGGTGGAAGGGTCAAGCGCCATACCCCTTGAAATCGGTCCCTACTTCCTGTGGAAATGCTGGACGGATTCCGGATACAGGTCCTCGGGCTTCAGGTGGCGGTGGAACACGCCCTGCTCATAGCCGTAGAGCAGGAACGCCTCCAGCGTTACCCGGTTGGGCTCCATGCCGTAGGGCCAGTAGTCGTTGCCGCCGAACAGGGTCTTCGACAGGCGCGGCAGCTCGTCGAACAGCCACGGCAGGGCGATCTGCGAGGCGGTGACGTCCATCATGCGTGCCACGCTGCGCTTCTTCGCCGCGTCGAACGCCTTGAACACGTTCATGGGCACCCACGGGTGCCGGTCCGCCACGCCCTTCCTGATCGCCACCGAGTGCATGATGGGGAAGATGCCGGTCTTGCGGCAGTAGGCTTCCTCTTCCTTGCGGAAATCGGGGAACAGGCGCACCACCCCGGGGTTGCCGCGCAGGAACTCGGCCGGCGCGCGGGCGGTGAAGATGGCGTCGAGGTCGCCGTCGAGCAGCATCTGCGTCAGCGATCGGTCGGTCACCACCTCGAGCCTCACCCCCTCGGGCAGGTCCAGCGTGGCCGCTTCCTGGCGGCCAGGATCGTTGACGCCCGACTGCACCCAGCTCACGTCCTTGAGCGCCACCCCGGCCTCGTGGACCATCCAGCCGCGGGTATAGATGCCGGCGGTCTGGCCCCATTCGGGCACGCCGACGCGCTTGCCCTTGAGGTCGGCGGGCTTCTTCACACGCCCCTCGGGATGGATGTAGATGGACGAGTGACGGAACACCCGCGACGGGAATACCGGGATGAGGACGAAGGGCGCGTTGCCGCGCGAAATCCACGACGTGCTCATGCCCGTGGAGATCTCCGAGATGTCCCATTCGAGAGAGAACAGGAAGCGGTGGAAGATCTCCTCCACCTCCATGGTCAGGCAGGTCAGGTCGATGCCGTCGGGACGGACGATGCCCATGTGGATGTCGCGCACATGGTCGTAGTCGTTCGTCGCCATGGTGAGGTGGATGTTCGCCATGAAGGAAGGCTCCCGCAAGAAAACCGGACGCGGCGCTGTTTTAGAGCAGCGCGGGCGGGACCGCCACCCCCGTTGCAGATACGGAGGCTCAGCCTCGCCCGGCATCGCGGATGGCCCGCCAGATGCGCTCCGGCGTTGCCGGCATGTCGATGTCGCTGACGCCGAGCGGCGCCAGGGCGTCGAGGATGGCGCTGACGACCGCCGGGGTGGCGCCCACCGTGCCGCCTTCGCCGGCGCCCTTCACCCCGATGGGGTTGGACCGGCAGGGCACTTCGACGAAGGCCGCTTCGAACGACGGCAGGTCGTCGGCGCGCGGCAGGGCGTAGTCCATGAGCGAGCCGGTGAGGTTCTGCCCTGCCGCATCGAAGCGGATGTCCTCCAGCAGGGCCTGGCCGATGCCCTGGGCGATGCCGCCGTGGATCTGGCCCTCGGCCAGCAGCGGGTTGAGCACCACGCCGATGTCGTCGGCCACCACGTAGCGGTCGATCGCGGTCCGCCCGGTTTCCGGATCGATTTCCACCTCGCAGACGTGGCAGCCGTTGGGGAAGCTCGGCTGGGCGATGCCGAAGGCGCCGGTGCCGTCGAGGCCCAGCCCCAGCGCCGCCGGCATGCCGGCGGGACGGAAGGCGGCGCGCGCCACCTCGGTCATGCCGAGGGAGCGGTCGGTGCCGGCGATGGCGAAGCGGCCGGCCGAGAATTCCACGTCCTCGACCGGGGCCTCCAGCAGATGGGCGGCGAAGCGCCTGCCCTTCTCGATCACCGCGTCGGCGGCGGCGCGCAGCGCGCTGCCGCCGATCACCATGGAGCGCGAGGCGACGGTGCCGCGGCCGAACGGGACCGTGGCGGTGTCGCCCTGCTCGAAGGCGACGGACTCGAAGGGCACGCCGAGCCAGTCGGACACCATCTGGGCATAGACGGTGGCGTGGCCCTGGCCGTGGCTGAACGTGCCGGCGACGATGGTGACCGATCCCGACGGGTCGAAGCGGATCTCGGCACGGTCGTTGAAGTTGCCGCAATCGTCGATGTAGCAGGCGATGCCGAGCCCGCGGCACAGGCCCTTCGCCGCGCTGGCGGCGCGGCGGGCGGCGAAGCCGTCGCGATCGGCCAGCCCCAGCGCGCGGTCGAGGACGGTCTCGAACTCGCCCGAGTCGTAGACGAACCGGGTGTGGGTGGTGAACGGCATGGCCTCGGGCCGGATCAGGTTGCGCCGGCGCAGCTCGATCCTGTCGATGCCGGTGATGCGCGCCGCCTCGTCGATCAGCCGCTCGAAGGCGAAGATGCCTTCCGGGCGGCCGGCGCCGCGATAGGGCGCGGTGGGCGTGGTGTGGGTGAGAACGAAGCGGCTGGCGCAGTCGAAGGCGGGCACGTCATAGACCGACTGGGCGATGCGCACCGCGAACACCAGCGGAATGTAACCGGAGCCGGGAATATAGGCGCCCGCGTTCTGCAGCGCCCGCCAGCGCAGGGCGAGGAACTTCCCGTCCGCGTCCAGCGCCAGCGCGCCGTCGAGATGCATGTCGCGCGCGTGGGTGTCTCCCAGCATGCTCTCGCCGCGCTCGCCGATCCACTTGACCGGGCGGCGCGTGCGCCGCGCCGCCCACAGCACCAGCGCCTCTTCCGGATAGGTGGTGCCCTTCATGCCGAACCCGCCGCCGACGTCGCGCGCGACCACGCGCACCCGCGATTCGGGCACCTTCAGCACCATCTGCGCGATAACGCTGCGCGCCAGATGCGGGTTCTGGCAACTCGTGTAGAGGGTATAGCCGGCGCTGTCCTCGTAGGCGCCGATGGCGCCGCGCGTCTCCATGGAACAGGCGGTGATGCGGTTCTGGCGGATGCGTACCCGCGCAACGAAGGCGGCGCGGGCGAAGGCGGCGTCGGCCTCCGCCGCATCGCCGAAGCGGATTTCGCTCGCGGTATTGGCGGGGGCGTCGTCGTGCACCTGCGGCGCGCCGTCGGCGATGGCCGCGCGCGTATCGGTGACGGCCGGCAGCGGCTCCCAGTCGATGGCGATCAGCCCGGCGGCGTCCTGCGCCTCGGCGCGGGTTCCGGCGATGACCATGGCCACCCGCTCGCCCACATGGCGCACCTCGCCGTGGGCAAGAACCGGCTGTTGCGACAGGTAGCCGGTGCCGACCCGCATCATCTGCGGCGTGAAGTTGGGCGCGATGCCGCCCAGCCCGTCGGCGGCCGCGTCCCTGCCGGTCAGCACCGCGATGACGCCGGGCGCGGCCAGGGCCGCGGCGGTATCGATGGACCGGATCAGCGCATGGGCATGGGGCGACTGCACGATCGCCGCGTGCGCCATGCGCGGCAGGGCGATGTCGTCGACGAACGCGCCGCGACCGGTCAGGAAACGGGGATCCTCGCTGCGCGGAACGGGCTGGCCGATGCCGAAACTCATGCGTGCCGTTTCCCCCCTGAGCATTTCCCGGCCGTGGTTGTTCCGGCCCGGTATTTGCCTGGACGGGGGTCGATTGCCACGTCGCGGCCGGCGCGTCAACGGCCCGCGTGCGCGCTGCGGGTCGGCGCAGACGCGCAACGGGCCGCCCTTGCGGGCGACCCGTTGCGGTCTCCGGGACCGGAGGGCCGGCGTCACGCGGGGCGGGGCGCCGGCACCCGGTCAGAGGCGGCGACTAGCCGCCATCCCCACCGCCGGCCGGCTTCTCCTGCTGCTCGGGCTTCTCCTCGGAGGAGCCTTCCTGGGCATAGGCCGGGGCGAGCGCGACGGCGGTCGTGCTCAGCACGGCGGTCGCGAGAACGATCGAGCGAAGAATCCTGCTGTCCATCTTCAAGTCTCCAACGTGATGTTACGCGTTAAACCCGGTTGACCGCTGCCACGATTGGAAATTACGCTCAATGAACGTAACTCTTAACCGCGGGTGCGGATGGGTACTTTGCTACCGCCGGCGCTCCGTCGGTCACAGAAAATCCATTCGCTGGAAACAGAATATTTTTATGGGATCGGTCGTTGGCGTATTTTTCTGCGCTTTTTATAGATTAGTCTTTCATCCGCACATTTTTTCAAATGAGATTTGATATTTTATTTTCAATGCGAATTTTATTGCTGTCCAACATCGATCTTTTCGATAGACACGCAACCGGTGAATCCCGTCCCGAAGGTCTCCTCGCCATGGATATCGACCTCGCCCGCACCTTCATGGCCGTGATGGAAACGCGCAGCTTCGTGCGCGCCGCCCAACGGCTGTTCGTCACCCAGTCCACCGTCAGCGCCCGCATCAGGAACCTGGAAGACCAGCTCGGCGGGCCGCTGTTCACGCGCAGCAAGTCGGGGGTGGCGCCGACGCCGGCCGGCGCCCAGTTCGCCCGCCATGCCGGCGCCATGGTGCGCCTCTGGGCCCAGGCGCGCCAGGAGCTGGCGCTGCCGCCGCAATACCGGGCGCGCCTCACCATCGGCAGCCAGATCACCCACTGGGACGAGATGCTGCTGAGCTGGATCATGTGGCTGCGCCGGGAGCATCCCGACATCGCGGTGCGCGCCGAGGTCGGCGCCAACGATACGCTGGTGCGCCAGATGGCGGACGGGCTGCTCGATGCCGCCGTGGTCTATGCGCCGCGCACCCAGGCCGGGCTCAACAGCGAAATCCTGTTCGAGGACGCGCTGGTTCTGGTGGCGAGCCGCGGTGCCGCGCGGGGGGGCGTGGCCGACCCGGATTACGTCTACGCGGACTGGGGTCCCGAATTCGCCGCCAGCCACGTGGCCGCCTTTCCCGAGCGCGAGACGCCGGCGCTCCATTTCGGCGTCGGCACGGTGGCGCTCGCCTTTATCCTGGCGCACGGCGGGTCCGGCTACTTCCCCTCGCGCATGATCCGTCGCCACGTGGCGGAGGGACGGCTCGCAGAGGTGCGCGGCGCGCCGCGCTTCCAGCGTTCCGCTTATCTGGTCACCGTCGGCGACGAGCACGACTCGGCGATCCGCGCGGCGCTCGACGGGCTCCGGCGCATCGCCGCGGCGGAGGCAACGGCGGTCTGAGCGCGACGGTTGCCAAGGGCGGGCTGGGGTCCCATCATCGCTGCGGACGGCAGGTAGAGGAGGACATCATGACCGTCGCCGCGAAGAAGGCGCCGGGTTTCCTCAAGAACCCCGGCAAGCTGCTCGAGGTGGAGCCCTGCCCGCGCCGCGTGCGGGCGATGTTCGATGGCGAGACCGTCGCCGATTCCACCCACGCGCTGCTGATGCGCGAGGGCGGGCACACGCCCGTCTACTATTTTCCCATGGCGGACGTGCGCATGGACCTGTTCACGCCCACCGACCACCACACCCATTGCCCGTACAAGGGCGACGCGTCCTACTGGTCGATCCGCGTCGGCGACCGGGTGGCGGAGAACGCGGCGTGGGCGTACCGCGATCCGTACCGCGAGATGCTGGCCATCGCCGATTACGTCTCCTTCTACTGGGACCGGGTCGATTCCTGGTGGGAGGAGGACGAGCAGATCTTCGTCCATCCGCGCGACCCGAAGAAGCGGGTGGACGTGGTTCTGTCGCACCGCCCGGTCGAGGTGCGGCTCGGCGGCGAGACGGTGGCCAGGAGCGAAAATGCCCGTTTCCTGTTCGAGACCGGGCACCCCACCCGCTATTACATCCCGCGCGCAGACATCCGCATGGACCTGCTGACGCCGTCGGCGAAGACCAGCCGCTGCCCCTACAAGGGCACGGCGCGCTATTTCAGCGCAACGGCGGGCGGGCGGCGGTTCGAGGACATCGCATGGTCGTACGAGGATCCCGTCGCCGAATGTCCGAAGATCAGGGGGCTGGTCTGCTTCTTCGCCGAGAACGTGGACGCGACCCTGGTGGACGGCGCGGCGGTGGAGAAGCCGGCGACCAGATGGTCGAAGACATGACGGACGGCGCGACGGGGTGCCCATGAAGGTCAGCTTTTCCTGCCCGCCCGGGCTTTACGACACGCTGCCGAAACCGGAGCCGGCGCGGCGGCGCACGCCCGACTGGTACCGGGCCATGCCCATGGAGAACCCGTTGCCCGAGGGCGGCAGCGACCTCACCGTCAAGCACTGCCTGCCCTTCGTCGATGCGCTGACGCTGGGCTTCATGATGCCGCTGCAGGCGGATATCCGCGTGAAGGACGGGCAGTTCGAATGGGACTGGCCGTACGGGGAAAGCCCGTTCAGCATGCATTTTCCCACCCAGGCGCCGGGGGTGCCGTTCGTCCGCTCCGACGAGGTGGTGGTGAAGGCGCATAATTTCTGGTCCATCCGTACCGAGCCCGGCTGGTCCACCCTGTTCACCCATCCGCTCAACCGGATGGACCTGCCGTTCCGGACGCTCTCGGGGATGGTGGACACCGACAGCTTCGACCTGCTGCCGGTACATTTCCCCATGCTGTGGGTGGATCGCGACTTCGAGGGCACGCTGCCCGCTGGCACGCCGGTCGCCCAGTGCATGCCGGTGCGGCGCGAGCGCATCGACGTCGAGACCGGCGCCATGACGGAGGAGGAGCACAGGGCGGCCCGGTCGCTGAAAGACCGTATCCTGGCCGAGCGCGGCTATTACAGGAACCATATCCGCCGCCAGCGCTCCTGACCGGTTGCCCATGCCATTCCTGCGCGACGAGGATCTACGCCGGCTGACCGGGTTCCGCGATTCGGCCGAGTACGAGCTGGATCTGCGCGGGCTGGATACGGCGCACGCCGTCGCCAGCGTCGAGCGCATGATAGAGCGCAGCCGCTTCCGCGCGGCGCGCAGCGTGGTGATCCGCCTCGACCGGCCCAGCGCCACCAGCGGCGAAACGCCGTTCCGCCGCATCGGCCGGCTGCTGGTGGACGCTCTGCGCGCCGGCACGCTCAGCCGCTGCGCCCCGCTGCCCGACGCCGGCGCCGGATTCTGGGTGCGGCTTGCCGGCAATCCCAACGCGGCCGAGGGGGACGGGGACGACTGATCCGCGCGCTCCGGGCGGGGGGCGGGACGGGTCGGGCGCGACGACCGCCGGTTTCAGCCGTCGTTGCCGGCCAGGGCGCGGCGGGCCTTGTCCAGGTTCAGCCACAGCCGGCCGTGGCCCATGCTGGCGAGATTCCGCAGGATGCGCTTGAAGAACGCGGGGTTGAGCGCAAAGGCGCGGCGATAGCTCTCCAGCGCCGCATCGATGTGGCCCTGCTGTTGCAGCGCGGTGGCGAGATTGGCGTGCGCTTCCGCCATCCCGGGATGGGCGGCGATGACGCGGCGGTAGATCGCTTCCGCTTCCGTCACCCGTCCCAGGTTGCGCAGGGCGACGCCGAGCGCGATCTGGTGCTCATGGGCGTCGGGCGCTAGCGCGACGGTGCGGCGGAAGGCGTCGGCGGCCTCCTCGAACCGGCGCAGCTGTCCCAGCGCGTCGCCGAGCCCGAACCAGGCGGCGGCGTCATCGGGGCGCAGCGCGACGACGCGGCGGAAGGCCTCGGCCGTGTCCCCGTACCGGTTCAGGATGCAAAGCGCGTTCGCGTGATGGAAATGCACATCGGGATTTCCGCCCTGCAGCCCTGCGGCGCGGGCGAGGAGCGGTTCGGCTTCCCCGGCGTCTCCCCGCTGCAGGGTGGCGACACCCAGCAGATGCAGCGCATCGGCGTTTTCCGGGTGCTGCGACAGAATCGCGCGGTAAATCCGCACGGCCTCGTCCAGCCGGCCCGCGCGGTGCAGCCCGAGTCCCTGTTCGAGGGCCTGGTGGATCGTCGCCATCGCCTTTTTTCCTGCCGTCCGGCCGCCTGGCCCGGGGGGCAGTGTTCCCCCTGCCCGGCGTCCGGTCAACCGCGGGGCCGGGCCGGAAGCGAAATACCAAGAAATCTAACCATTTGCCGTGGATATCTTGAATTTTTCCCTGTTTTTCAGGGGTTGCGGCGGTTTGTCGTCGCGTTTGGGGGCTTGCATTCCGGTACCTGAACACGTAAAAGGGCGCCCGGCGCGGACCACCGTGTCCGCGGCCCGAGGTCAGGATGGGCCCGGTGTTGCCGTTTTCTGTTTCCCGGCAGGGGTCGGGAAGAAGCGGGGCCGGAAATATCCGTTCCAGGTCAGGCGGCGGGGAGGAGAGGCGTTGCGCCATCGCTGCCCGGCCGATACGGAACCGGGGATCGCGGGACAAGGCGGAAAATTGGGAGACGGACATGAGCACAGCCAAGAAGGAAGTCGCACGCAAGCCGCAGACGGAAGCGTTGCGCGATCTGCGGAAGACCATCGATTTCCTGCGCGCCGAGGGCGACCTCATCGAGACCGACGTGGAGGTGGATCCCGACCTGGAGATCACCGGCGTCCAGAAGCATCTCGATGGCGGCTGCCCGATCCTGTTCAACAACGTCAAGGGCAAGCCGAATCACCGGGCGATCACCAACCTGTTCGCCGATCACGGCATCATGCACAAGCTGTTCGGGTTCAAGGATCACCAGGACCGCACGGTGCAGATCGCCAACGCGATCCGTAACCCGCTGAAGCCGATCGTGGTCGATTCGAAGGATGCTCCGAGCCACCAGGAGATCATCAAGAACCCGAAGGACGTCAACGACTTCATGGTGCCGATCCGGCACACCACCTACGAGTCGGAGCTGACCGTGGGATCGGGGCAGCGGCTGTTCGCCGGCGAGTATTTCGACGGCGGCACCGACATGGCCTACAACCGGATGAATTTCCGCTGGGGCAATGTCGGCACGTTCCAGATCTCGCCCGGCTCGCACGGCTGGCAGGTCATGGCGAAGCACTATCGCGACGACCAGCCCATCCCGCTGACCATGAACTTCGGCATTCCCTACGGTCCCAACCTGCTGGCCGGCGCCGGGTTCGACTACGTGATCCTGCCGACGGGCTGCGACGAGCTGGGCGTCGCCGGCCGTCTCACCGGCGAGCCGGTGCGCATGGTCGAGGCCAAGACGGTGCCGGGCGCCTACGCGCTCGCCGATGCCGAGATCGTGCTGGAAGGCTACCTGCATCCGCGCGACCGCCGCTACGAGACCCGCGAGGCGGAAGAGGCCGGCGTCCAGGGCCGCTTCCACTTCCATCCCGAATGGGCGGGCTACATGGGCAAGGCGTACAAGGCGCCCACCTTCCACGTCACCTGCGTCACCATGCGGGCGCGCGAATCGAAGCCGATCGTCTTTCCGCTCGGCGTTCACACCATGGACTGCCAGAACATCGACACGACGGTGCGCGAATCGGCCATCTACGAGCTGTGCAACCGCATGCAGCCCGGCATCTGCATCGACGTGAACATTCCCTACCCGATGACCGACTGGGGCGGCGCCATCATCCAGGTGAAGAAGCGCAGCCAGATCGACGAGGGCTGGCAGCGCAACTTCCTGTCGGCGATCCTGTCCACCTCGCAGGGCTCGCGTCTCGCCATCGCCATGAGCGAGGACACCGACATCTATGACATGGACGACGTGATCTGGAACCTGACCACCCGCGTCAACCCGCAGACGGACATCCTCAACCCGCTGCCCGGCGGGCGTGGCCAGACCTTCATGCCGGCCGAGCGCATGACCGCGGGCGACCGCGAGTGGACGGCGTCCAACACCCGCTTCGAGGGCGGCATGGGCATCGACGCCACCGTGCCGTTCGGCTACGAGAGCGACTTCCTGCGCCCCGTCTATCCCATCGACCGGGTCTTCCCCGACAAGTTCTTCAAGAAGGAACAGATCGAGAAGGCGAAGAAGTACATGCAGGGCAAGGGCTGGGTACACAGCCTCGCCCGCACCGGCCGGTAAGCGTCTCTCACCCGCTGAAACGAAAGGGGCGGCCCGGTCGGGCCGCCCCTTTTCGCTGGCACGTTCTTCGGCGCCGGTTCCGGCGCCGGCTGGGGTTGGCACCGGCCGTTCATCCGTTCCGCTACCGTCATGGCCCGGCTTTGCCTGGGCCATCCAAGCGTTTTCACTTTTTGCGATTGCCGGATAAAGACACAAGAGCTGGATGCCCCGCACGAAGGCGGGGCATGACGTCGGGTGCAGGCGTAGCCGAACTGGGCGGCCAAATTGCTCTCACGCCGCCGCGTGGTGGCGCTTCCAGATCTCCGCCAGCGCCTTGCGGTCGAGCTTGCCGCGCACGTTCTTGGGCAGGGTGTCGGTGAAGAACACTTCCTTCGGCTGCTTGAAGAAGGCGAGCCGGCCGGCGCAGTGGCTGCGCACCGCCTCGGCGGTGAGGCCCGAGCCGGGGCGCGGCACCACGTAGGCCACCACCTCCTCGCCGTAGATCCGGTGCGGCACGCCCACCGCCGCGCCGTCGACGATGTCCGGGTGCTCGGCCAGCACGTTGTCCACCTCCACCGGCGAGACGTTGACGCCGCCGCGGATGATCTGGTCCTTGAGCCGCCCGACGATGCGCACGTGCCCGTCCGCGTCGATCATGCCGAGATCGCCGGTGCGGTGGCGGGCGGGCAGCTTCTCCACCCGTCCGTCGGCGTGCAGGTAGCCGTAGGACTTCTGCGGCCCCGACACCACCACCTCGCCGGCCTGGCCGGGCGGCAGCTCGACGCCGTCGGGATCGAGGATGCGCAGGCGCTGGTACTTGAGCGGAAAGCCGATGGTACCGATCCTGCGGTCGCGGCCGCGGTGGCTGCACATCAGCCCGCCCTCGGAACAGCCGGCGCTCTGGCACACGGTGATGCCGTAGGTGTCCTCGAAGCGCTGCCACTGCTCGGGCAGCATGGGCGCCGAGCTGGTCATGAGGAATTTCAGGTGCGGCACGTCGCGCCCGTGGATATCCACGCGCTCGTTGAGGAACATGTTGAGGATGGTGGGCACGGCGACGGCGATGGTGATGCGATGGTCTTTCACCCAGTCGAAATAGCGCGAGCGCGAGAAGTGCCGCGCCATGCAGACGGTGGCGCCGCGGGTCAGCGGGCCGCCCAGGCTCATGTTCTGCGCCGACAGCCAGGTATAGGAGCGGCAGTCGAGCATGCGGTCGTCCCCGGTCAGCTCGACGCAGTCGGCGGTGGCGTCGAAATTGTGCCAGACCGAGGAATGGGTCTGCAGCACGCCCTTGGGCTTGGCCTCGGTGCCCGAGGTGTAGAAGATGACGGCGATGTCGTCCGGCCGGCAGACTTCCGGAATGTCGTCGTCGGGCAGGTCTTCGAGCCCGGCGAAGAAGCCGGTGGAGCCGCCGTCCTTCCGCCATTCGCCCAACGCGATCCACTCGCTGCCGTCGTCCGGATCGCGCAATTTCTCCAGGTCCAGCCCTTCCTGCGCCAGCACCAGCTTCGGCGCCACGGCGCGCACGATCTCGGCCAGGTGCGCCCGGTTCATCTCCACGTTGGCGGTGGCGATGGTGGCGCCATAGCGTTCGACGCCGAGGAACGCCGAAACGAACTCGATGGAGTTTTCCGACAGCATCAGCACGCGGTCGTTTGCCTTCAGCCCGCGGTCGCGGAACCGGTGCGCCATGCGGTTGGCAAGGCGGCAGAGATCGCCGTAGGTGAGCGTCTTGCCCTGGTCGATGGCGACCATGTAGGGCTTGTCGGGCCAGCGCGCGGCGCCCGCCGCGATCACCGACCGGATGGACCGATAGCCTTCCGCACCCGCCGTCATTTCCGTCCCTGGACCCTTTGTTCTTGGCTGGGCGAGACGCTAGCACGCAGGCGCAGGGGGCTCAATGCGGTGAAACGGGCGGCGCGGTCGATGCATCGAGCCCCTCTCCCTGGGGGCTACCGCATTCACACATCTGATTCGCGAGCCAGTTTTGTGTTCAAGTGTTTCCTTCCGATCAGGTTGTCGATTCCAAAAAGAATCAAGATCGAGGGTGATCCTTCCCGAAAAGAATCGACGAATCAGATGTGTGAATCCCGTAGCCCCCAGGGAGAGGGTTTCTCTCGTCGGGCACGAATGCGCGAATGCACCCGCCCGCGTGCGTCGCCTTCCAGTCGTCGAGGATGGCGAGGCGGTTCATCCTGCCGCGCTCGGTCCCTGGGCAGGCGGTCGCGGAACCCACCTCCTCCGGCATCCCGATTTTGCGGGAGCGCACCTTGACGGGCTCGCCCCAAATGCCCTATGATGTAGTATATAGTAGAAAGGAGGCGTCGGTTCGATGCGCACCGTCTCGCTGATGACCGCCAACCAGGAATTTTCCAAGCTGATCAAGGAAGTCGAGCTGGGCGAGGGCTTTCTGATCACCCGGCGCGGCCGTCCGGTCGCCCGGCTGGTGCCCCATACTGCCGATAAGACGGCCGATCCCGAGTGGGCGGCGGCCCATCGGCGGATGATGGCGCGATTGAAGAAGGGCGCCCCGCTCGGCGGGCTCAGGGTCGAGCGGGAAGATCTCTATGATCGTTAAGGGCCGCTTCTCCCTCGACACCAATATCCTCGTCTATGCCGTCGACCGCGATTCGGGCGACCGGCATGAGCGGTCCAGGACGCTCATGGGACGGGCCGCGCGGCGCGACTGCGTGCTCACGGTCCAGGCCCTTGCGGAGTTCTTCCACGCGACGACACGGAAGAACCTGCTCGAGCCCTCGCGGGCGAGCGCTTTCGTGCGCGACTGGCTGGACGTTTTCCCCGTCGCGTCGGCCACCGATGCCGCCCTTCTCGATGCCATGGATGCGGTCGGCGAGCATCGGCTGTCCTTCTGGGACGCGATGCTCTGGGCCACGGCACGGCAGTCCGGCTGCTCCGCAATCGTCAGCGAGGACATGCAGGACGGCCGACGCCTGAGCGGCGTCGAGATCATCAACCCCTTCGCCGCAGACGCCGCGGCGCGCCTCGCGGAACTGCTCGACGCGTAAGTCCGCCGGAATTGCGCCGGCCGCGCCACCGAGGAGGCCCCCTCGTCTTCCAGACGGGCTTTCGGACTCAAACGAACTCACCCGCGGGCGTGCGTCGCCTTCCAGTCGTCGAGGATGGGGCAGGCGGTCGCGGAAGACGACTTCCTTCGGCATGCGGAACTCGGGCAGGCGCGCCTTGCAGTGCGCCATCACCGCCTCGGCGGTGAGCGCCCGGCCCGGCCTGGCGGCGAGGTTCGATCCGGAGAGCCCGGCCGCGTCGGATCGCCACGCTTTCGATGGCGGCTCGATGGTGATACTACTTCCGCCATTCGAGAGGGGTCCTCCAGGGCATCCCGGCCGATACCGCCTGCGGCGCCGCAGGGGTCGCCGTGCGCGGCTGGTGCCCATACGATAAACGCCTGAAAGCCCCCGGCGGGCAGGGCAGTTGAAATAATCGTGGTCATGCAATATGACGACGCCTGGCCGCCGCCGGCGGCAGACAACGGATTTTCGAGTACCGAAAGCCTCACGAGATGGATAGCGAAAAGACGCCCTACGAAATTCCATTTTCGCGCAAGAGCCATAACAAGCCGCTTCAGGGCGTCCGCGTGATTGATGCAGGAAACATGGTCGCGGCGCCGTTTGCCACGGTGCTGCTCGCCGATCTCGGGGCCGACGTCATCAAGGTCGAACACCCCGAACATGGCGATGGACAGAGGAAGCTGGAGCCCATCACCAGGGAGGGCATTCCGCTGTGGTGGAAGGCGATCGCCCGCAACAAGCGGTGCGTCACCCTGAATCTGGGAAAGCCGGAAGGCGCCGAGATCTTCAAGGATCTCTGCCGTAGCTGCGATGTCGTGGTGGAAAACTATCGACCCGGAACCTTCGAGAGATGGGGCATCGGCCAGGACGTGCTCGAGGCGATCAATCCGAAGATCGTGATGCTGAGAATCTCGGGGTTCGGGCAGACGGGTCCCTACCGGAACCGGGCAGGGTTCGGCCGCGTTGCCGAAGCGATGGCCGGCCTGACCAATCTGATCGGCGAACCGGACGGGCCGCCGATGACGCCGGGCTATCCCCTGGGCGACCTGATCGCCGGGCTGTTCGGCGCGTTCTCCGTGATGGTCGCGCTGTACAACCGCGACGCGCGCGGCGGCGAAGGACAGGCGATCGATCTGGCGCTGTTTGAGTCGGTGTTCCGGCTGCTGGATTTCGACGCCATCCAGTACGATCAGATGAAAATCGTTCACATGAGAAGCGGCAACAGCGCCGCCTACGTTGCGCCCAGCTCCACCTTCAGGACGAAGGACGGGAAATGGCTGACCCTGGCCGCCAGCACGCAGAGCGTCTGGCTGCGGGTGGCCAGGGCGATCGAACGCGAGGATATGATCGACAACCCGAAATACCTTGAAAATCAGCAGCGTCTGCGCCACTCGGACGAGGTCAACGGCGCCGTGGGGGCGTGGATCGAGAAGCGCACGCTTCAGGACGTGATCGAACGCTTCGAAGCGCACGAGGTGGCGTTTTCGACCATCTATGACATCAGCGACATCTTCGACGATGCCCAGTACCGCGCGCGCGAGGCGCTGGTGCGGGTTGCCGACCCGGATCTGGGCGCCGCCGTGGTCCAGAACGTCGTCCCGAAATTTTCCAAGACCCCCGGCTCGATCGAGACGCTGGGGGCAAGAATGGGCGCGCACAACGAAGAGATCTACGGCGGCCAGCTCGGCTTTTCGGCCGAAAAGCTGAAACAACTGAAGGACGCGAAAATAATCTAGCAGGCTGCTGAAAAGGGGTCCAAGGCGGTCGCCTGCCCTTTGGGACGCGCCCCTTCGGGCCGCTCCTGTCGATCCATAAATATGTGACTGGTCAACAATCGGATTTCTAGGTTTTTGCCCGGCTTTTCCCGGCGTCGGCGGTACCCTATATAGGAAGCGTCGACGACCGCGGCGGAACGACGCGCGGCCTTTTGCCTTTACATGCGGCCGACAAAGTGGTATTTCGGTACCTAAATAGCAGAGAAGAGGGAACCATGGCGGCACAGGACGCAGCGGCGAAGACGGAACCGGCAGGCGGCAGCGAGCGTATCCTGATCGCGACCGACCCCAGCCGCTATCGCCACTGGAAGCTGAGCATCGACGGCAACGTCGCCCGCCTGGCGATGGACGTGCAGGAGGACGCGACGCTGCGTCCCGGCTACAAGCTGAAGCTCAATTCCTACGACCTCGGGGTCGACATCGAGCTCTACGACGCCATCCAGCGTCTGCGCTTCGAGCATCCCGAGGTGGGGTGCGTGGTGATCTGCTCGGCCAAGCCGAACGTGTTCTGCGCCGGCGCCAACATCCAGATGCTCGGCGGCTCGACCCACGACCACAAGGTCAACTTCTGCAAGTTCACCAACGAGACCCGCCTCGGCATCGAGGACGCGGTGGAGAACTCGCGCCAGAGCTACATCTGCGCCATCAACGGCACCGCCGCCGGCGGCGGGTACGAGCTGGCGCTGGCCACCCAGTACATCATGCTGATCGACGACGGCTCGTCGGCCGTGTCGCTGCCCGAGGTGCCGCTGCTGGCGGTGCTGCCGGGCACCGGCGGGCTGACCCGGCTGGTGGACAAGCGCAAGGTGCGCCACGACCGCGCCGACTTCTTCTGCACCGTCACCGAGGGCATGCGCGGCCAGCGCGCCGTGGACTGGCGCATCATCGACGAGCTGGTGCCGCGCTCGCGCTTCGACGAGACGGTGAGCGAGCGGGCGCGCGAATTCGCCGCGAAATCGGACCGGCCGCAGGACGCGACGGGCATCGCGCTGACGCCGCTCCACGTGGAACAGTCGGGCGACCGCATCGCCTACGACCACGTGACGGTGGAGATCGACCGCGCCCGGGGCGTGGTCGACGTCGCCATCCGCGGGCCCGCGGACGCCGCCCCGAAGGACGCCGCCGCCATCCACCGGCAGGGCGTGGCGTTCTGGCCGCTGGCGCTGGCGCGCGAGCTCGACGACGCCATCGTCTGTCTGCGCCTCAACGAGACCGAGGCCGGCACCTGGGTCTTCCGCAGCGAGGGCGACGGCGCGGCGGTCGCCGCCTACGACGACCTGCTCGAGGCGGCGAAGGACGACTGGCTGGTGCGCGAGATCCGCCACTATCTCAAGCGCACGCTGAAGCGGGTCGACCTCAGCGCGCGCAGCCTGATCGCGCTGGTCGAGCCGGGAAGCTGCTTCGCCGGCACGCTGCTCGAGCTGGTGCTGATCGCCGACCGCTCCTACATGCTCGACGGCACGTTCGAGGGCAGCAACCTGCCGGCCCCGGCGCTGCGTCTTACGGCGGCCAATTTCGGCGCCTATCCCATGGGCAACGGGCTGACCCGGCTGGAGACCCGGCTGCTCGGCGAGCCGGAGAAGGTGACGGCGGCGCGGGCGGCCGTCGGCACGGCGCTCGACGCCGGCGCCGCCGACGCGGCGGGCCTGGTCACCTTCGTCCCCGACGACATCGACTGGGAGGACGAGGTGCGCCTCGCCATCGAGGAGCGCGCCAGCTTCTCTCCCGACTCGCTCACCGGGCTCGAGGCCAGCCTCCGCTTCGCCGGCCCGGAGACCATGGAGACCAAGATCTTCGGGCGTCTCAGCGCCTGGCAGAACTGGATCTTCCAGCGCCCCAACGCGGTCGGGCCGGAGGGCGCGCTCAAGCTCTACGGCACCGGCAAGCGCACCCAGTACGACAGGAAAAGGGTCTGACACATGTCCATCGATCTTCAGGCAAGCATCCCCAACAACGTCAACCTGGCCGAGGACCGCCGCCTGCAGCGCGCGCTCGAGGCGTGGCAGCCCAACTACCTGAAATGGTGGCAGGACCTCGGGCCCGAGGGCACCCCCGGCTATGACGTCTACCTGCGCACGGCGATCAGCGTCGACGCCCGCGGCTGGGCCAATTTCGGCTATGTGAAGATGCCGGAATACCGCTGGGGCATCTTCCTCAACCCGGCGCAGGAAAGCCGCGTCATCCCGTTCGGCGAGCACCGGGGCCAGCCGGCGTGGCAGGAGGTGCCGGGCGAGTACCGCTCCTCCCTGCGCCGCCTCATCGTGACGCAAGGCGACACCGAGCCCGCCTCGGTGGAGCAGCAGCGCCGGCTCGGCCTGACCTGCCCGTCGCTCTACGACCTGCGCAACCTGTTCCAGGTCAACGTGGAGGAGGGCCGCCATCTGTGGGCCATGGTCTACCTGCTGCACGCCTATTTCGGCCGCGACGGCCGCGAGGAGGCCGAGGCCATGCTCGAGCGCCATTCCGGCGACGCCGAGAAGCCGCGCATCCTCGGCGCCTTCAACGAGAAGACGCCGGACTGGCTGTCGTTCTTCATGTTCACCTTCTTCACCGACCGCGACGGCAAGTACCAGCTCGCCTCGCTCGCCGAGTCCGGCTTCGACCCGCTGGCGCGCACCTGCCAGTTCATGCTCACCGAGGAGGCGCACCACATGTTCGTCGGCGAGACCGGCGTCGGGCGCATCGTGCAGCGCAGCTGCGAGGTGATGAACGAGCTCGGCACCGACGACCCGGCGAAGGTGCGCGCCGCCGGCGCCATCGACCTGCCGACCCTGCAGAAGTACGTCAACTTCCACTTCTCGGTGTCGGTCGACCTGTTCGGCCAGGAGACCTCCACCAACGCCGCCAACTACTTCACCCAGGGGCTCAAGGGCCGCTTCCAGGAGGCGAAGCTGGACGACAACCACACGCTGACCGACGGGACCTATCCGGTGCACATGCTGCACGGCGACCGCATCGAGCTGGAGCAGCAGTCGGCCCTGCTCGCCATCAACGAGCGGCTGCGCAACGACTATATCGACGACTGCCAGCGCGGCGTCGACCGCTGGAACAAGATCGTCGAGAAGGCGGGCATCGGCTTCCGGCTGCGCCTGCCGCACCGCGCCTTCAACCGCCGCATCGGCGCCTTCTCCGAGGTCAGGGCGACGCCCGAGGGCCGCATCGTCTCCGACGGCGACTGGACGCACCGCTCCGCCGAGTGGCTGCCCACCGCCGAGGACCGCGCCTTCGTCGGCGCGCTGATGACGAAGCCGGTGCACGAGCCGGGCAAGATGGCCGCCTGGATCGCGCCGCCGGCGCGCGGCATCAACGGCCAGCCGGTCGAGTTCGAGTACGTGCGCTTCGGCTGACCGCGCCGCCATCGTTTCGCGTGAAACACCGCCATTGTTTCACGTGAAACAATGGTCAGCCTTGCTGATCTTTCTCCGCAACCCTCTGGAGCGACAGGGATTTTCTCCCCCGCGCGGGGCGCGAGGCGGCGCCCCGCCGGCGCCGGGCGATATAGCTGAGACAAGTAACCGGGCGCCGCCGCGTCTTTCCCCGCCATGGGCGGCGGATCGCCCATCGTTTCCCGTGAAACAATAGTCAGCATTGCTGACCTTTCTCCGTAACACTCTGGTCTGCCGGCCCTTTCCGCCCCGGACTCGCCGGCGATGCGCCGCCCCGCCGGCACCCGCCGCCCTGCTTCGCACAGGTAGCCCGCCGCCGCCGTGCGTTCCCTCCCCCCTCGCGGGGGAGGGTCAGGGAGGGGGGTGACACCGCACCGCCGTTCCCCCCGTCGCGCCCCGCCGCCCTGCCTTCCGGTCGGCCCGACGAGGCCGCGTGCGATGCGCGGCCGCATCGACGCTGGGACACGGTCCCCGCACGTCACCGTCCGCCGCACGAAGGAAACCGGATGAAATCCCCTGTCGTCCCGGGCGCGGTCGAGCCACGCAGTGGTGCACCGCAGACCCGGGACCCGGGACCGCATGGCTTCCACCCGCGGCCCCTCGACCCGGTCGGGCCGGGCAGGCCGCACCGTTCAGCCCCCGCCCCGATCCGTTCGGGCCGAGCAGGCCGCACCACTCGGCCCCCTACATCGAGGACCTGAAATGCGACGTGGTGGCACTGGCGTTCGCGGCGTGGCTGAAAGAGGCGGATTTCGATTTCCTGCTGGCGTTGTCGGCGGACACGCCGAAGCCCGAGATACCGCTCTGCGATCTCGACCGGATCGATTTGCCCGCTGTCAACACGCGGGCCGCGGACTGGCAGAAGGCGCTCTATTTCCTCGTTCATCTGGTGCCGGTGGACGATATCGGCCGTCTCCTTCACCAGATGCGGAAATGGGAGCTGCTGGCGAAGGACTCGGAGCCTGCCGGCGGAATCGCGATGGAGAGGATCCGGCAGATTCAGGCGGCGCTCGAACTCTATCTCTACATGCACGATGCCAAGTTCGAGGGCGGCGCGGCTCTCGCAGGCATCGGTGAATTCAAGGCCCTGTTCGACTCCGACGACGCCTTCGCCCGCATTTTTCCCCTGCAACCCGGGGCGGACGACGACCGCCGCGTTCCGCGGCGGGGCCTACGCGAGATCGTGCGCTTCGGCCATCTGCCGGCACTCCTGCCGGTTTTCGGCAAGCACCGGATCGCGACGGCAGAGGTGGACGAATACCTGCGGCTGGAACACCCGCAGGAGGACGGAAAGTCGGAAATCGCCCGCTTGCAGGCGCACCGCGAAGCGTTGCACGAGGAGTGGACCGAGAAGAAAAAGGATTTCGCCGGCGACCGGCTGCGTACCTATGTCGAGACCTTGGCCGCCGTCGTCCGCCATCGCCATCTGGCGGCGCACGTCACCCTGACGGATCACGTGCGGCTGCACCGCCTTCTCATGGCGGTGCTGGGCCGGCTGGTGGACTATTCCGGCCTGTGGGAACGCGACCTCTACTTCGTCACGCTGGCGCTGGTGCACGAGGCCGGCTGCCGTCCCGGAGAAGTTTTTACAGACAAGGGGCGCAAGCGCCTCGGCCAGGGACGGATCGTCGATGCCCTCCGCGATTTTCAGCAGACCCCGGACGCAGGCCGGATCAAGGACGGGCTGCGTCGCTATTTCAGCGCAGTCTGGGAGAAGGGCAATTGCAGCGTCAGACGGCGCAATAATTTCGCCCACTTCGACATGCTGAAACCGGCGAATTTGCCCGTCGATCTCACCGCCTGCGTGAACGATTCGCGCGATCTCATGGCCTACGACCGCAAGCTCCGCAACGCGGTTTCGCAGTCGGTAAGGGAACTGCTGCACCGCGAGGGGCTGGATTTCGAATGGACCATGGACCCGGCCGCCCCACACCGCCTTGGCGCGGCGACCATGGAGTCGCGCGGGGCGCCCCATCTCGGCGGGATGCGTGTCCCGGAAAAACGGGTGCCGCAGGGGCGCGGCCGTGCCCGAAGGCGCCAGATCCTCGAAAACCTGCACGGCGACCGTTTCATCGCCATGGCCGCCGCCCTGTTCGGTCGCTGCTCGCCGCAGAGGCCGGAAAGCGTCGTCGACTGGCGCCCCGACGCCATGGACTGGAGCCCGCCCAGGGGGAAGAACCGGAACCCGGGCGGAAAGAACCGCCGGGGAAACGGGCACGGCGGCGGACGGAAGCACGGAAATGCTGGCCGGAAACCGGGGCGACCGGTATGATGATCAATCGGTTGTACGATAGCCGTTGGAGATCACCCCCGGATGAAGGGGGACTGCACCGGAAGAGGGCGATGAGGTGCTCGGCGTCGCGTTGGAGATCACCCCCGGATGAAGGGGGACTGCACCCGTGAAGAGTCATAAGGTTCGACAGGAATAGTTGGAGATCACCCCCGGATGAAGGGGGACTGCACCCCGTCAATTGTTCCAAGTCGTCGTGACTTAGTTGGAGATCACCCCCGGATGAAGGGGGACTGCACCCCACGTCCTGACGGGGGCGCTCGAACTTGCGTTGGAGATCACCCCCGGATGAAGGGGGACTGCACCCCGCCGCCTCTATCGCCTTGTCCATGCTCAGTTGGAGATCACCCCCGGATGAAGGGGGACTGCACCCCTCACCATGGCCGGAACAAGCTGGGGCCGGTCGGGTGGGGCGGTGTGGCACCGGGTCCCGGGTCTGCGGCGCACCGTTGCACGCTGCGCCGCGCCCGGGACGACAGGGGAAGTTTTTCCGGCGGCGGTGCGTGGGGTTCGATCCGCCGCCGCGCATCCTGCTCAGCCCGAACGGGAGGAGGGGCGGCCGGTCAATGGTGCGGCCGCCGTTCGCCCTTCGACAGGCCATCTCAGGACGAACGGAGCCAGGGATAATGTCGATCCGGGTCCGGCCGTGCGGCCCCGGGTCCCGGGTCTGCGGTGCACCACTGCGTGGCTTGGCCGCGCCCGGGACGACAGGGAATTTTTTTTCCGGCGGGGTGCGCGGGCTTCGCCGCGCCGGGGCGGTTCTACCGGGTCCAGTCGGAGAGGTGGAAATTTCCGGCGATGATCGCGGCATAGAGCAGGATGCCGCCGCGCACGTTCCAGATCATGCGCCGCGACGGCAGCCACAGGACCACGATGGCCAGCGCGAGGTGGATGGTGAGCTTGGGAAACAGCCACAGGTCGCCCCACCGGCGCTGGAAGGCGAGGACAAGCGGGTTCGCCTCCACATTGCCGGCGCCGAGCGAGGCATCGGTCGACACCACGTCGAAGACGCCGACGAAAACGATCATCGCCGCGAGCAGCAGCGCCGGGCCCTGGAAGGTCGCGTCGCGGCGGCAGCGGGCGCTGTAATCGCGCAGGCTCCGTATGCGCTCCATCATGGCGCGGATTGTCCCCGCCAAAGGTTTGCGATTGGTTTCCCGCCCGGCGGTTTTTCCCGGCACATCCGCGCGGGCGCGGGCTGCCCGGCGCGAACGGGAAGGGGGACTGCACCCCTCACCCTCACCGGAACAAGCCGGGGCCGGCCGGGTAGGGCGGTGCGGCACCGGGTCCCGGGTCTGCGGTGCACCACTGCGTGGCTTGGCCGCGCCCGGGACGACAGGGGATCTTTTCCGGCGTTACGCCGCCCGTCGGCGTCGCGCGCAGGCCAGCACAGCGACGGCCATGGCGAAGATCGCCAGCATCGGCGGCTCCGGAACGGTGAGCTGCGCCTCTCCCGTGGTGAAGCCGAAGTTGAAGGCGCCGAAGCTGGCATTGGCGATCCCGCCGGTCCGCTGCCCCGAACTGTCGAAGGCGAAATGCCCGGCATAGGCCTTGGTCACCACCGCGGTGGTCAGCGTGACCTGGATGTCATGGCCGACGGTGGCGCCGAGGTCGAGCGAAAACGTGTCGTTGAAGGCGGCGTCGGACAGGCTGAACGGCAGACACGGACTGCCGCACAGCGCCTGCTCGCGCGAATCGGTCAGAAGCGCCGTGCTGGCGAGGGTGGTGCCGGCGGTGACGTCCTCGACGAGGAGGCTGGCCGAAACCCGGGCGAAGGCGCGCTGCGGCGACGGCGCCACCCCGTTCTGGCCGAAGGCGAACAGGCTGTACAGCCCGTCATAGGCGAGGTCCAGCACCGTGCCGTTGGAGACGAAGCTGCCGGTGAAGCTGCCCGTGCCGTTGAACTGCGCGCCGTGAATGACGACGTCGCTGAGATTGCGGACGTTGGAGCTGCCGCCGTTGGCCATGCTCATGCCGCCGCCCACCGACCCCGTCACCGTCACCCGGCCCTGCGCCCGCCGTTCGTTGAGGAAGCCCGGGTTGATCTGGATCTCGGTTTGCGTGGTGTCGACCGGCGGCACCGCGCCGGAGGCCGGGTTGAGGTCGCGCACCGTCGTCGGCACCTCCGGCAGGGCGCCGAGGTTGGTGAACACGTTCAGGCCGCCGCTGCGCGAATCCGCGGTGGCGTCGATATTCGTCGCGTTCCACGACACGTTGACCGGCGCGGCGAGCAGCGTCGTCGACCACAGCATGGAAATCAACGGGAAGGCGAGCTTGCGGGAAACGGTCATGATTTTGTCTGCTCCATAGTAATTGATGTCGCGACGATACCGTTTTTGCTCTCAGGATACTCTGCGATACAGGAGCGATACGGTCGGGAATTTCACGTTCTGTTATCCGCCAGGCAATTCGCGTGCCAGTTCAGTTAAATCCTTGCAGATCAGGACCTTAATCCGGCGGCCGGGCAGGCAAGCAACGCCGGGTGTAAAGAATACCGACACCCGGGCGGCAATACGGCGGGAACGGGGCCGCGCCGGTCGGCAGGTCCCCCTCCACCCCGGTTTCACCAGGTCAATCGCATTTGGACCCTGTCATCCCGGCCAAGCGGCGGAACGCCGCGCGAGCCGGGATCCAGCGGTGTTCATGGGCCCCGGATCGCACCCCGGCGTGCCGCCGGGGCTTGTCCGGGGCGACAGAATCTTTTCGCACGTCCAAATGCGATTGCCCTGCCCGCACGCGGGGGAGAATGGGCGGCGGGCGCGCCGGCAGCGTCGTGCAGGGCGATACCCTACGGCCAGCCCTTGTAGATCCACTCCAGCCCGGCATAGGCCTTCTGCGGGTCGCGGCCGCCGATGAGCAGGTTGCGGATCTCGCGCGTCACCCCGGCGGCGTGGTAGATGTCGCCGTAATAGCGCGCGGTGAGCTGCACCCGCGCGGTGCGCAAATAGCGCGCCGCCGGATAGTCGGCGAAGGCCGTCGCCACGTCGCCGCGGTTCCGCTCCAGGCAATCGGCGAGGCACACCGCGTCCTCCATCGCCATGCCGGCGCCGGCGGCGAGATACTGCAGCATGGGGTGCGCCGCGTCGCCGAGCAGCACCGCGCGCCCCCGGTTCCAGATGCGCACCGGCTCGCGGTCGCACAGCACCCACATGCGCCAGGTCTCGATCTTGTCGAGCAGCGCCTGCACCTCGGGCCGCGTGCCGGCGAAGCGCTTGTGCAGCTCCGCCGGGTCGCCGTGGCTGTCCCACCCCTCGACATAGCGGTCGGAATGGAACACGGCGACGATGTTGAACAGCTCGCCGCGGCGCAGCTTGTAATGGACCAGGTGGTTGCGCGGCCCGGCCCACAGCACCACCTCGTTCATCCACGGCGCCAGGATATCCGGCACGTCCCCGATCTTCAGCACGGCGCGGTAGGCGATGTGGCCGGAGACGCGCGGCGGCCCGTCGCCGACGATGCGCTCGCGCACCTTCGACCACAGTCCGTCGGCGCCGACGAGCGCGCTACCGCGCACCTCGCCGCCGGTCCCGGCGGTGGTCACCGTCACCCCGCCGTCGCGCTCGTCGAAGCCGGTCACCTTGACCCCGGCACGGAGCTCGATGAGGTCGGAGGCGCGGCACGCCGCGAGCAGAACGTTGTGCAGGTCGGCGCGGTGGATCACCCCGTAGGGACCGCCGAAATGGCTGCGGAAGGCCTCGCCCACCGGCAGGCGCATCACCTCCTCGCCGGTGACGCCGTCGTTCATCACCAGGTTGTCGGGGTAGAAGGCGATATCCTCCATCTCGCGGCGCACGCCGAGGCGGTCGAACACCCGGTGCACGTTGGGGCCGAGCTGGATGCCGGCGCCGATCTCGCCGAACTCCGCCGCCTGCTCCAGCACGATGCTGGCATAGCCCCTGTGCGCCAGCGCCAGCGCCGTCGCCAGCCCGCCGATGCCGCCGCCGGCCACCACCACCGGCCCGATCTTCCCGCCCGCCATGATGTCCTCCTTCGTGGGTCCGTTGCCGCCTGCCGCCCGACTCTAGCGCGCCGCGGCCCCCTCCACCACGCCGCGCCGGGCGCCCCCTCCACCGCCGCGCAGCGGCGTGGCGGTGGAGGGGGTGCCGGCCCGCTGCCGCACGGCAGGGTCGCGCCGGTCGTCAGTACACTGACGATCTATGTGCCATCCCGCGTCGCGCGGAGCAAGCGTCACCGTGCCCGGGGCGTGACGTATCGGGCCCGACCCGACGGCCCGTCCCCCACCTCACCCCGACCCTCTCCGCCCCCAGGGGCGGAGAGGGCGTTTCACCGGCATCGAAGCGGCGTTCCCTCTCCGCCCTCGAGGGCGGAGAGGGACAGGGAGGTGGGTGTCCTTGCCGCGCGACTCGATCCCGACCGATCCTGCTTCAGGTCCGCCGCGCCGGCGCCCGGCTGCGCTCGTTGTTGCCCTCGGCGATGCGCCCGAGCAGGCGCATCAGCGTGCGGCGTTCGGCGGCGTCGAGCGGCGCGGCGATGCGGCGCTGGGCGCGCGCCACCGCCGCCTCCATCCCGGCGAGCAGGCGGCGGCCCCGGGCGGTGAGCGACACCAGGCGGACGCGGCCGTCGCGCGCGTCGGCGCGGCGCGCCACCAGCCCGCGCGCCTCCAGCCGGCCGAGAACCGTGCCCATGGTGCTGCGGTCGACGGCGACCAGCCCGGCGAGGCGGATCTGCTCCACCGCCCGGTTGTCCTCCAGCGCGCTGAGGATGGCGTACTGCACCGGGGTGATGTCCCAGGCGGCGCATTCCTCGAGAAACACCGATACCGCGATCTGCTGGCAGCGGCGGATCAGATGGCCCGGCTTCCGGCCCAAAGACTGCAGCGACATGACACCCTCACCATATCCGTTCCCGCCCCGCGCGGCTCGGATCCGTCCGGGTCTGTTTCCGCCGCGCCCGGGACGACACCGCAGCAAGCGCGAACAATTGCGTCCCTCTCCGCCTTGGCGGAGAGGGAAGGGGCCCGTCGGCGCGTAGCGGCGACGGGAAGGGTGAGGTGGCGAAACACCGCCTCCGGCCCGACGCCCGCCTCGCCCGCTCGCTGGCGCTCGCACCCTCTCCCCCCTGAAGGGCGGAGAGGGTTCCGCCGCGTCATACCCGGACCCTTGTACCCGTCGCGGCGGCGGACGGCAAATCGTCAGTACCCTGACGATTTTCGCCCCTTCCCGTGCGGCAACGCGTCGCCTTGCGTCGGGCCGCCCCGGCAAGACTAGAATCCGGCAACAATCCGGCCGGTCGCAGGCGGCGGTGCCGGAAAATTCCCGCGGAGGCTGCCCATGCAGGACCACAGCGTCGTCATCGACCGTTCGCAGACGCCGACCAGGCTCACCTTCGCCGACATTTTCAACAACGCCGTCGCCTTCATCGACCGTCACCTGGACGAGGGGCGCGCCGGCAAGGTGGCGATCCGCACGGTGGACGAGGACGTCACCTTCGGCCAGCTCGCCGAGCGGGTGAACCGCTGCGGCAACGCGCTGCTGGCGCTCGGCATCCGGCCGGGCGAGCGGGTGCTGGTCGTGGTCGGCGACTCGCCCGCGTTCTTCTACGTCGTGTGGGGCGCGGTGAAGGCGGGGATCATCCCCGTCGTGCTCAACACCCTGCTCAAGGCCGACGACTACCGCTTCATCATCGAGGACTCGGGCTGTTCGGCGCTGGTCTTTTCGCCCGACTTCGCCGCCGAGCCGCTGGCGGCGGCGCAGGCGGCCGGCGCGCCGGCGCACGTGCTGCCGACCGAGGGGCCGGGCTCGCTCGCCGGGATGATGGAGGCGGCGTCGCCGGCGCTGGCGGCGGCGCGCACCGGGCCGGACGATCCGTGCCTGTGGCTCTATTCGTCGGGCTCCACCGGGCGGCCCAAGGGCGTGGTGCACATGCACAGGGACTCGGTGCTGATCAGCCAGTATTTCGGCGTCGAGACCCTGAAGATCGGCCCCGACGACGTGATCTTCTCGGCGCCCAAGCTGTTCTTCTCCTACGGCTTCGGCAACGCCATGTGCTTCCCGCTGTGGATCGGCTGCAGCTCGGTGCTGAGCGACCGGGTGCCGTCGCCGGACATGACCTTCGACCTCATCGAGCGCTTCCGGCCCACCGTCTATTTCGGCGTGCCGACCCTCTATGCCCGCCAGCTCGCGGCGCTGGAGAAGCGCGACGCGGATCTGAGCTCGATCCGCTTCGGCGTCTCCGCCGGCGAGCCGCTGCCGGCCGAGCTGGTGCGCGCCTTCCGCGAGCGCACCGGCATCGTCATCCTCGACGGCATCGGCTCCACCGAGGTGCACCACATCTTCATCGCCAACCGGCTCGACGACTACCGGCCCGGCACCACCGGCAGGCCGGTGACCGGCTACGAGGTCAGGCTGCTCGATCCGCAGGGCGAACCGGCGCCGCCGGGCGAGAGCGGGCGGCTCTGGGTCAGGGGCGGGTCGGTGGCGCGCTATTACTGGAACAACCCGGAAAGGACGGCGCAGACCATGCGCGACGGCTGGCTCGACACCGGCGACGTGTTCCGCCAGGACGCGGACGGCTATTTCATCTGCTGCGGCCGCGCCGACGACATGCTCAAGGTGGGCGGCATCTGGTGCTCGCCGGCCGAGATCGAGGCGCAGCTGGTGGCGCATCCGAAGGTGCTGGAGGCGGCGGTGGTCGGCCATCCCGACGCCGACGGCATGATCAAGCCGGCGGCCTATGTGGTGCTCAAGGATGGCGGCGATCCCGACCGGGCGCTGGCCGAGGCGCTGCAGACGCACTGCAAGGAAGGGCTGGCGCGCTACAAGTATCCGCGCTGGGTCAATTTCGTCGACGAGCTGCCCAAGACCGCAACGGGAAAGATCCAGCGCTACAAGCTGCGCCGGCTGCCCGAGCCCTTGCCCTTGCCGCAGGGGGGCGGCACACTCTCCCGGGCGGCGGCGGGCGCCGCCGCGCCGAAGCGCCGTCGCCGGGCGCCGCGAACAGGGCAGGGACGGAAGGATGCGTGACCACAGCGTCGTCGTCGACGACAGCAGCCGGCCGGCGAAGATTTCCTTCGCCCCCGTTTTCAACGTCGCCGTGCCGTTCATCGACCGGCACGTGGGCGAGGGACGCGGATCGAAGGTGGCGATCCGCGGCGCCTTCGGCGACGTCACCTACGCCCAGCTCGTCCGGCGGGTGAACCGCTGCGGCAACGCGCTCAGGGGGCTGGGGCTCGGCGCCGGCGGCCGGGTGCTGATGATGGTCAAGGACTGCCCCGAGTTCTTCTACGTGTTCTGGGGCGCCATCAAGGCCGGGTTCGTCCCGGTGCCGCTGAATACGCTGCTGCGCGCCGGCGACTACCAGTTCATGGTGGAGGATTCGGCTTGCGAGGCGGTGATCTTTTCCGCCGAGTTCGCCGCCGAGGTGGAACCGGCCCTGGCGGCGGCCGCGCACCGGCCGAAGCACGTGCTCAAGGCCGCCGGCGAGGGGTCCATCGCGGCGCTGATGGACGGGGCGTCCGCGGATCTCGACGCGGCGGCGGCGACCGCCGACGACGACTGCTTCTGGCTCTATTCGTCGGGCTCCACCGGCCGGCCCAAGGGGGTGGTGCACACGCACAAGGACATCCCGGCGACCTGCGTCCACTACGCCGTCGGCGTCACCGGCATGCGCGAGGACGACATCTGCTTCTCCGCCGCCAAGCTGTTCTTCGCCTACGGGCTCGGCAACGCCATGACCTTCCCGCTGTGGGTGGGGGCGACGGCGGTGCTGTCGGACGCGCGCCCGACGCCGGACATGACCTTCGAGGCGATCGGGACATACCGCCCGACCTTCTATTACGGCGTGCCGACGCTCTATGCGATGCAGCTCCAGGCGCTGGAAAAGGCGACGCCCGACCTCGCGTCGGTGCGCTGCTACGTCTCGGCGGGCGAGGCGCTGCCGCCCGACATCTTCCGCCGCTGGAAGGAACGCACCGGCGGCACCATCCTCGACGGCATCGGCTCCACCGAGATCCTGCACATCTTCATCTCCAACGCGCCGGACGCGGTGAAGCCGGGATCGTCGGGCCGCATCGTGCCCGGCTACGAGGCGAAGATCGTCGGCGAGGACGGCAAGCCGGCGAAGCAGGGCGACGGCGGGGCGCTGTGGATCCGGGGCGAGTCGGTCGCCCGGTACTACTGGAACAACCCGGAAAAGACCGCGCAGACCATGCGCGACGGGTGGATCGACACCGGCGACACCTACGGCCAGGACGCGGACGGCTATTTCGTCTACCACGGGCGCAACGACGACATGCTCAAGGTCGGCGGCATCTGGTGCTCGCCGTTCGAGATCGAGGCGCGGCTGGTCGAGCACCCCAAGGTGCTGGAGACGGCGGTGGTCGGGCGCGCCGACGCCGACGGGCTGATCAAGCCCGAGGCCCATATCGTGCTCAAGGACAGGGGTGCGGGCGGCGACGCACTGACGAAGGAACTGCTCGATCACTGCAAGGGCGGGCTGGCGCCCTACAAGTATCCGCGCTGGTTCAATTTCGTCGACGACCTGCCGAAGACCGCCACCGGCAAGATCCAGCGCTTCAAGCTCAGGGCGGGGTAGCCGCGCCGCCCGCCGCGCCCTTTCCGGTCGCGGGCCGGGCGGGTAGGATCGCGTTTCCGGTCGAGAACGCCAGGGAGACGCGCGCCGCCATGTCCGAAAAGCAGAAGATCGTCTACACGTCCGACATCATGGACCGCCATCCGGGCTATGACGAGGTGCGCGTCTGCGAGCTGCCGTTCCGCGATTACGGCGCGCACAGCGCCTTCCACGGCACCGCCGTGACCGTCGCCACCTTCGAGAACAACACCGAGATCCGCCAGGTGCTGGAAGGCGACGGCACCGGCAAGGTGCTGGTGGTGGACGGGCGCGGCTCGCCGCGCCACGCGCTGTGCGGCGGCAACGTGGCGAAGCTGGCGGCCGGGAACAACTGGGCCGGGGTGGTGTTCAACGGCTGCGTGCGCGACATCCACGAGATCCGCGCCGAGCCCGTGGGCATCAAGGCGCTGGGCACCAACCCGCGCCCGCCGAAGAAGGGCGCGCTCGGCGGCGTCGGCGTGCCGGTGAGCTTCGGCAACGTCACCTTCCATCCCGGCGATTACGTCTATGCCGACGAGGACGGGGTGATCGTGACCGACCGGCCGCGCCATTGACGAACGCACCCTCTTCTCCCGGCGGAAGGAGAGGGGAACTCACAGTAGGGGGCACCGATGACCGACCTGTCGACAGCGGGACCTTTCGGCCTCAACGCGCTCGGCGCCGTCGCGGCGGCGCGGCGCATCGAGGCCGGCGACATCACCAGCGAGCGGCTGGTGCGGGATTACCTGGCGCGCATCGCGGCGCGCGAGCCCGGGCTGCATGCGTGGGCCTTCGTCGATGCGGAGCTTGCGCTCGCCGAGGCGCGCCGCCTCGACTCCACGCCGCGCAAGGGGCCGCTGCACGGCGTTCCCATCGGCATCAAGGACATCATCGACACCTGCGACATGCCCACCGGCCACGGCTCGCCCATCTACCGGGGCGACTGCACCGGGCGCGACGCCGCCTGCGTCGCCGCCTTCCGCGCCGGCGGCATGGTCATCCTCGGCAAGACCGCCACCACCGAGTTCGCCAGCCCCTGGCCCGGCGACACCCGCAACCCGCACGACCCGGCCCGCACCCCCGGCGTCTCGTCGAGCGGTTCGGGCGCCGCGGTGGCCGACTTCATGGTGCCGGCGGCCAACGGCACCCAGACTGGCGGCTCGGTGATCGGCCCGGCCGCGAGCTGCGGCGTCTACGGCTACAAGGCCAGCCTCGACGGGCTCGACCGCGGCGGCATCCGCCACTGCAAGCCGACCATCGACACGCTGGGTCTGTTCGCCCGCTCGATCGAGGACCTTGTCTGGCTGCGCGCGGTGGAGACCGGGCGGGCGGCGCCGCCGGCGATGGAGCCGCCGGCGCGGCCGCGCATCGGCATCGTGCGCACGTCGTCCTGGCACGATACAGAGCCCTGCCTGCGCGTCGCCTTCGACGTCGCGACCCGCCATCTGGCGACGGCAGGGGCGGCAGTGTCGGAGTGCGCGCTGCCGGCGCTGTTCGACGGGCTGGTGGAGGATTTCGGCGTCATCTCCGGCTACGAGGGGGTGATGGCGCTGGCGGCGGAGGCGCGCGACCACCTGGACAGCTTCAACCCGTGGAACCGCGAGCGGGTGGAACAGGCGGCCGGCTGGACGCCGGAGCACTACGAGCAGGCGAGGGTGCGGATGGCGCAGGCGCGCGCCGTGATGGATGAGATGTTCGCCGGTTACGACGCCCTGCTCACCCCCAGCCTGCCCGGCGAGGCGCCGGTGGGCATCGAAGGAGTGCGCCCGTCCCAGTTCAACCGGCTGTGGACGCACATGTACACGCCGGCCATCAACCTGCCCCTGTTCGAGGGACCGCACGCCATGCCGATCGGCCTGCAGGTGATCGGCCGGCGCGATGCGGACGACGCCGCGCTGGCGATGGCGGGGTGGATCGACGCCCGGCTGCGCGCAGGCCTGGGCACGGTGCCGGCAAGGCTGTAATCGGGGTGGATGGCCGCCTGCCCGCTGGCGAGGATGTAGACGTAACAGGCCATGCCGTGCGGCAACATCGCATGGGTCCCGGCTCGGCGCGGCCGGCTTCGCCAGCCGCTTGGCCGGGACGACGAGAGAGAGTTTGTGCGCTATTCCTGCGTGACCGAGGGGGAAACATCGGGTCCATGAAAGGGCCTGTTGCCCCGGCCGAGCGCAGCGAGAGCCGGGGTCCATGGCGGCACCGGCCAAATCCCTCAGGGTTCAGCGCTTCGCGCCGGCGCAAGTGGAAACGGAGTGGAGTATGCCCGCCACCCGCGGCGCCTCCGCCCCTACTCGAACAGCCAGTAATAGCCGTAGGCGCAGATGAAGGCGGGGACGGCGCTGTAGAGGGTGGCGACGATGGCGGCGCGCGGCGCCATGGCGATGGCCGGGAACAGGGCGTCGCCGTCGTTGCTGATGGCGTTGCCCAGTTCCGCCGAGAAAGGAACGATGCCGCCCACGTAAAGGGTCGCCACAACCACCTGCGGCCCGCAGCCGGGCAGGAACCCCACCAGGATCGCCATCAACGGCACAAGCGGCGCCCAGACCCTGAACAGCTGGCCGAGATCGACCCCGCTGAAATGGACCCCGAGCTCGTAGATCAGATAGGCGAAGATCACCCATACGGTGACGAAGCAGGTGTCCCCGACCACCCGCGCCGGCGCATCGCTCAGCCGCCCCTCGCTGGCGGACGCCCAGCCCAGCGCCGCCGGCCGCTCCCCGTCGCCGCCGCTCTCGGCGCGCACCGGCCGCACGTAACCCCAGAGGAGCATCGACACGATGGCCCCGGCCCCGCCGACCCAGAGCGCGATGTCGACTCCGAACGGCGCGCCGATCAGGGCGGCCGTGTCCGCCTGGAAGGCGACGAACCCGCCGAGCACGAGCCCGGGCACGAGCAGCGCGAACCAGAGCCAGCGCCAGGCGCGCGACTCTACCCGGCGGAAGCAGGGGCCCGAAGACGACGCATCCGATCCCTTGCCGTCATGGCGCATGAAACCGGCGCCGTGGATCTTCTCGACCGCATAGCCGGAAAGGGTGCCGATGACGAAGCCGCTGGCGATCAGCGCCAGCCCCGATGTCGGCTTCTGCGCCAGGACGAGAAACGCCGCATCGCCCATGGTCGATGTCAGAACCGCGATGACGGAGCCGAAGCCGATCCCGCCCCGGATATACTGGGTGATGACCATGACGGCGCCGCCGCAGCCGGGCAGCGCACCGAGCGCCGCGGCGATGGGGACTTGCCATGCCCGGTGGCGCGCCAGCAGGGCCGGCACGTCGAGGCGCAGCCACGATTCCAGGCCGTAGAAGATGGCCAGCGTGGCGGCGACGAACACGGTCACCTGGAGAAACGCGTCGGCCAGCGCCTGAATCATGATGCCGGCGACGGCGCCCGAGGTCGAGCCGAGCGCCAGCAGCAGGGCCACCACCGCCATGCGCCACGGGCCGAAGGCGACCGCCCAGCGTGCCGTGCCGTGCCAGCTTCGTCTTGCAGCGAGACCGATCGCGGTCATGGCCCGTGCGCTCCCACCGTCGCCCGAGAGTTGACTATACCTTTAAATTATAGCCCAGGATAAATTTTATAGCTACCCGCTATATATTGTCAAGAGTCCCGGACCCGGGCATAGTGGCGGGACGATGACGGACGCAGGCAAGCCGGACGACCGCAAGCGCCAGACGGCGGGGGCGGGCGCTATTTCCTCGTTCATGACTCCCGACATCCAGGCCGGCCACCATCGCCAGGTGCGCCTCGCCCGCGAGACGGAGATCATCGAAGACTACGTGGAACTGATTGCCGACCTGATCGACGAGCAGGGGGAGGCGCGGGCGGTCGATATCGCCCGGCGGCTCGGCGTGACCAATGCCACCGTCAACAAGATGGTCGCCCGGCTGCAGCAGTTCTGCCTCGTGACCAGCCAGCCCTACCGCGCCATCTTCCTTACCGAGGCGGGCCGACGCATGGCCGCCGACTCGCGCCGGCGCCACCACATCGTGGTCGCCTTCCTGCGCGCGCTCGGGGTCGGCGAGGAAACCGCCTGGGCCGATTCCGAGGGCATGGAACACTATTGCAGCGCCGAGACCCTCGCCGCCTTCGAACGCTTCGTCGAGAGCCGGCGGAAGTAGCGGGGCGCTTCGCGCGGACCCGAAGGCTGCCCGGCCGGGACGGGAGGAGTCAGGATCGTCAGGCCCCGTAAGGACGGCGCGGCGGCGCGTTTCAGCAAAGCGTTAACCGATGGTTGCTACTCCTTGCGGGCTGCCGCGGTTGCGCAGGCAGCCTGGGTGACGCCGCGGCTCGTCGAGGCAGGGCTATCGCATATGGCTGTGCAAGAGGATGCTGTCGCCCCGGACAAGCCCCGGCGATATGCCGGGGCGCAATCCGGGGCCCGGAGCCGCACCGTGCGACGTCGGATTCCGGCTCTGCGCCGCGTGGAGCCTGTCCTTGGGCCGCGCTTCGCGCGGACCCGAGGGCGGCCTGACCGGGATGATGGGGGTCCGGATTCGATACCCTCCCCCTCGACAGGGGCGGGCAGGCATGGGAACGACCCCGCCGCAAGGGCGCCGGACGGTTCCATCGGGTCCGGCGGGGGGCGACCGGCATGCTGACGAGACGTCGTCTGTTGTTGCTGGGGGGAGCGGCCGGCGGGGCCGCGGCCGCCGGCCAGAGCGTGTCGGCGGCCGGCTATGGCGTTGCCGAGGGGTTGCGCGGCGAGCCGCGCGATCCGGTGGACGTGCGCCGCTACGGCGCGGCGGGCGACGGCAGGCGCGACGACGCGCGCACCATCAACCGTGCGGTACAGGCCGCCCTCGCCGACGCCAGGGCGAGCGGCACGGAGACCGCCATCCGCCTGCCGCGCGGACGCTACCGGCTGGCGCGGGAGATGTTTATCGATCCTCTGGTGACGGTGGTGTTCGATCCCGGTGCGGTTATCGCACCCGATCCCGGCATCGGCGCCATCACCATCTACGGCCCCATCCATGCCGGGCCGCAGCGCCTCTTCGCCGACGGCGGGACGGTGCGGATCGGCCATCCGGGGCCCGTCAACGTGCTCTGGTTCGGCGCCCGGGACGGCAGGGAATCCACCGCCGCATTCCGGCGCGCCATCGACGCCATCATGTGGGGCAAGACCGCCACCTGGCGGCAGGGGCGCGGTACGATAGAAGTGCCGCCGACGCGCGCGGGGTTCCGGGTGAAGGGGCTGCGCGTGCCGGCCGGCGTGCGCCTGCGCGGCGCCGGCGCCAACGGGTCGCGGCTGGTCAACGACGGCGCCGACGGGCAGCCGACCCTGGTGGTGGCGGGGCTCAAGGGCCAGGTGGTGCGCGACGTGCGCATCGAAGGGCTCTATCTCGAAGGGAACCCGCGCTCGGGCGACGGCATCCGCTTCGAGGACCATGCCTTCAACGAGATTTCCGACTGCATCGTGCGCGGCCATGGCGGCGACGGGATCGTCGCCCGCAAGCGCGAGTCCACCATGTCGGACTCGCTGTCGCTCACCGATGTCTCCGTGTTCGAGAACAGGGGCGCAGGCCTGCGCATCGGGCGCAATTCGCACGGCTGCGCCGCCCATAACTGCGAATTCCTCAACAACGCGGGCGGCAATGCGGTGATCAGCGGCACCTACTTCAACATGTGGGGCGGCCAGGTCAACGCCATCGGCGGTGCCGACGGGCTGCGTCTCGACGGCGTCAACAGCGGCGGGCTGTGGGGCGTCGGCTTCGAGGCGACGCCGGGCGCGAAGACGGCCTCGGTGCTTCTGCGCCTGGCCGCGGCGCGGGCGGTGGTGATCGCCGGCTGCGACTTCACGCCGTCGGGCAACGACGGCGCCTGCACCTGCCTGCAGGCCGACCGGGCGCTCGACTGCACCCTCATCGGCCCCATGTTCGACGCCAACAGCAAGGGCGACGTGGTGGCGCTGGCCGTCGGTGCGGCAAGCGAGAACCTGCAGGTGATCAGCCCCCGCTTCGGCAAGAACCACGGCAGCGGCAAGTTCACGGCGCTGGACAACCGCAGCCCCACCACGGCGCTGACGAGCGGCCACGGTCGGCCGCTGCTGCCCGCCTTCGTCGCCGTGCTGCGCAGGGATACCGGGCTGTCCGTTGCGGGCGGACGGGGGAGCGCCGTGCGCTTCGATTCGCTCGCCGCCGGCCCGGCGACCGCCGGGTTCGATTCCGCCGCGGGCCGGTTCGTCGCCCCGGTGGACGGGCTCTACCATTTCGATGCCCAGCTCGGCCTTGCCGGCGGCCCCGCGGACGGATACCCGCCGCAGATCCGCCTGCACGCCGGCAGCGAGTCGGTGCCCGGCGTCTGCGTCGCGGTCGCCGCGGCGGGCGAGCGGGGCGGCATGCAGGCGACCGTCTCGGCCACGGTGCGCCTTGCGCGGGGACAGGCCGCGGCGGTGGAACTCGCAAGCCCCGACCGGGGGCGCGTCACCGTGCGCGCCGGCGCCCGGTTTTCCGGCTATCTGGTGGCGTGAGCGGGCCGGAGCCGCCCGAAATCGCCCCGTGCGGCGTCGGACCCCGGCTCGCGCGCCCGCCGGGCGTTTGGCCGGGGCGACAAGGCGAGTAAAAACGCAAACCGATTTCAACGGCGGTTCGCAGGACCGCCGATGGACAGCCGCCCGTTCACTGCCTAGACTCTGGGCAAAGACCCAGCCAGGGAGCCCGACATGCTCACTCGCATTCCTTGCGTCCTGATGCGCGGCGGCACCTCGAAGGGGCCGTTCTTTCTCGCTTCCGATCTGCCGGCGGACGTGGAGACCCGCGACCGCGTGCTGCTCGCCGCCATGGGATCGCCGGACAGCCGCCAGATCGACGGGGTCGGCGGCGCCGACCCGCTGACCAGCAAGGTGGCCATCGTCGGCCCGAGCGCGCGGCCCGGCATCGACGTGGAATATCTGTTCGCCCAGGTGGTGGTGAACGAGGCGAAGGTGGACGTCACCCCCAACTGCGGCAACATGCTGTCCGGCGTCGGCCCGTTCGCCATCGAGAGCGGGCTGGTGACGGCGACGCACCCGGAAACGCGGGTGCGCATCCTCATGGTCAATTCCGGCATGGCGGCGGAAGCCATCATCCAGACGCCCGGCGGCGTGGTGGAGTACGAGGGCGAGGCGCGCATCGACGGGGTGCCCGGGATCGCCGCGCCCATCCCCATCTCGTTCCTCGACACCGAGGGATCGGCGTGCGGCGCGCTGCTGCCCACCGGGCGGGTGCGCGACGAGATCGACGGCGTGCCGGTGACGCTGATCGACAACGGCATGCCGGTGGTGGTGATGACGGCGGAATCGCTCGGACGCACCGGCTACGAGACCAAGCAGGCGCTCGACGCCGATGCGGAGCTGAAGGCGAGGATCGAGTCCATCCGCCTCGGGGCCGGGCCGATGATGAACCTCGGCGACGTGACCGGGAAGGTGGTGCCCAAGATGTGCCTCGTCGCTCCGCCGCGGCACGGCGGCGCGGTGATGACCCGCTGCTTCATCCCCCATGTCTGCCACTCGACTCTCGGCGTGCTGGCGGCGGTGACCATCGGCACCGCCTGCGTGCTGCCGGGATCGGTGGCGGCGCCGGTGGCGACGCTGCCGCCGGGCAGCCGCAAGGTGCTGTCGGTGGAGCATCCCACCGGCGAGTTCTCGGTCGACCTGCTGCTCGGCGGCGACGCGGCGGCGCCGAAGGTGGAGCGGGCGGCGCTGCTGCGTACCGCGCGGCGGCTGTTCGAGGGCCACGTGCTGGTGCCGGCGACGGTGTGGGACGGCAAACGCTACCGCGCCGCGGCGGAGTAGACGGCGGATGACATGAAGAAGAAACAACTCTTTAAAATAAAACCGGTTTTCCCGCAGGGCCGCCCTGTAGCCGAAACGCGCCGGTAAAGGGATACCGCTCGTAGTTCGGCGGCGGGGAAAAATAACCTTTATCCTTTCGATTCGGGCGTTCTATTCTTCCGTCTCTTGTCCAGGGGGAGAGAAGACATGACACCAGTGGAATGGTTGCTGCTCGCCATAGGGGCGCTCTTGGTGGGGATATTTTATCTGGGCTGGACGGTTCGCATCACCATCGCCAACCCGACCCATCTCGAATTGCAGCTTGGTGAGACCAGGACAGTGGAAGCGACGCTGTTCCGCAAACCGGCGTTCCGCAGAGTACCGAAGCGCACGCAGGGGACGGTGAAGGTCGGCGTGCCGTCGAGCATCGTCAGCGTCAGCCCCAGCCAGGCGACAACGTCGCACCAGGCGGCGGCGTCGTTTACGGTGACGGGAGCGTCGGTCGGCGAAGGGAACGCCTTCGTTCTTTCCGGGTCGTCGCGTCACGGCAGTCATGACGGCGCGCAGATAACCGCGAAAGTCGTTGCTGCGGAGTAGGGCGGGCAGTAGTTCATCTGCGTCGGGTTGCCGCCGCGCACACGCGGCGCTATACGACTCACCCATGATCTATTGCCAGGGTCCCGATCCGAACACCAAGGCTCCAGGATTCACGCCGCCGCCGAAGGCGTGCGACGCCCACTGCCACGTGTTCGGGCCGGCGGCGAAATTTCCCTTCGCCGAGGGGCGCAGCTACACCCCGCCGGACGCGCCGGTCGAGGCGTTCCGCAAGCTGCAGGGCGTGCTCGGGCTGGAACGGGCGGTCATCGTGCAGGCCACCTGCCACGGCACCGACAACCGCGCGGCGCTGGACGCCATCGCGCGCTCGGACGGGCGCTATCGCGGCGTTGCCATCGTCGACGACGGCTTCGGCGACCGCGATTTCGAGGCGCTGCACGCGGGCGGCATGCGCGGTGTGCGCTTCTCCTTCGCCCGGCACCTGTCGGGCCCGCCCGATTTCGGCCGGGTCAGGCGCATCGCCGAGCGCATCCGGCCGCTCGGCTGGCACCTGGTCCTTTACCTGGAAGCGCCCGATGTGGTGGAGAACGCCAGGACCATCGCCGGCTTCGGCATGCCGGTGGTGATCGACCACATGGGCCGGGTGAAGACGAAGGACGGGCTGGAGCAGAAGCCGTTCCGCCTGCTGCTCGACCTGCTGCGCGGCGAGGACTTCTGGGTCAAGATCTGCGGGCCGGAGCGCATCTCGTCGGCCGGGCCGCCGTTCACCGACGCGGTGCCGTTCGCCGCCGCGCTCGCCGCCGCCGCGCCCGACCGGGTGCTGTGGGGCACCGACTGGCCGCACCCCAACATCGAGGGGACCATGCCCAACGACGGCGCGCTGATGGACCTGCTCGCCGCCGCCGTGCCCGACGAGGGCGCGCGCAACCGCATCCTGGTGGACAACCCGGCCCGGCTCTACGGCTTCGACGACTGATCGGTCCCGCCGGTCGCCCGCCTCCCGGTTTTTCCCGGAGTTTTCCCGCCGCCCGTCCACAGATTCCGCGGCTTACCCACCGGTCGCCAAACGCTTTTGCACCGCTACATCCACAAAATGTAGTGGGCGATCACAAATCGGACACCATTTATTGTTGACCCGATCATAGCGGCTCGGGCACACTTCGCGGGTTCCGCAAGGAAGGGCCCGGGTGGCATCGCGCCGCGTCTGCTTCGGGGGTTAAGGCCCGTCAGGGCCGGGCAGACGAGTCGTTCGGCGACCCCGGAAGAATCCCGCCGCGGAGCCGGTGTGGGCCAGTCAGGGTTTGGGGAGGTTGGTGTGTTCGATATCGTACATTCCGAGTCGGCGACGGAGGTCTATCAGACCGAGCGGGGCATTCGCGTCACCCTCGACCGCGGCCGCGACGCCCGGCTGACGGAATTCGGCAAGGCGACGCTGTCCGACCGCTATCTGATGCCGGGGGAAAGCTACCAGGACCTGTTCGCGCGGGTCGCCACCTACTACGCCGACGATTCGGCGCACGCCCAGCGGCTCTACGACTACATCTCCAGCCTGTGGTTCATGCCGTCGACCCCGGTGCTGTCCAACGGCGGCACCGAGCGCGGCCTGCCCATCTCGTGCTTTCTCAACGAGGCGTCCGACAGCCTCAACGGCATCCTCGGCCTGTGGAACGAGAACGTCTGGCTGGCCGCCAAGGGCGGCGGCATCGGCAGCTACTGGGGCAACCTGCGCTCCATCGGCGAGAAGGTCGGCGCCAACGGCAAGACCTCGGGCATCATCCCCTTCATCCGCGTGATGGACGCGCTGACGCTCGCCATCTCGCAGGGGTCGCTGCGGCGCGGCTCGGCGGCCATCTACCTGCCCATCGACCACCCGGAGATCGAGGAGTTCATCGAGCTGCGCCGGCCCACCGGCGGCGATCCCAACCGCAAGGCGCTCAACCTGCACCACGGGGTGCTGCTCACCGACGAGTTCATGCGCCTGGTGGAAAGCAACGGCGAACTGCCGCTCAGGAGCCCGAAGGACCGGCACGTGGTGCGCACCATCCCGGCGCGGGCGCTGTGGATCCGCCTGCTCACCTGCCGGGTGGAGACGGGCGAGCCCTATTTCATCTTCATCGACCACGTGAACCGGGCCATTCCGGAACACCACAAGCTGGCCAACCTGAAGGTCAAGATGTCGAACCTGTGCAGCGAGATCACGCTGCCCACTGGCATCGACAAGGACGGCAACCAGCGCACCGCGGTGTGCTGCCTGTGCTCGCTCAACCTCGAGACCTACCTGGAATGGAAGGACCACGAGGACTTCATCCCCGATGTGATGCGCTTCCTCGACAACGTGCTGCAGGACTTCATCGACAAGGCGCCGGACGAGATGGCGCGCGCCCGCTATTCGGCATCGCGCGAGCGCTCGGTCGGCCTCGGCGTGATGGGGCTGCACTCGTTCCTGCAGCAGCAGAACGTGCCGCTCGAATCGGTCATGGCCAAGGTGTGGAACAAGAAGATCTTCAAGCACATCCGCGCCCAGGCCGACCTCGCCTCGAAGCGGCTCGCCGAGGAGCGCGGGCCGTGCCCCGACGCCGCCGACTACGGCATCATGGAGCGGTTCTCCAGCAAGATGGCCATCGCGCCGACCGCCTCGATCTCCATCATCTGCGGCGGCTCGTCGCCGGGCATCGAGCCCAACGCGGCCAACTCCTATACCCACAAGACCCTTTCGGGCTCGTTCAACGTGCGCAACAGGTACCTGAAGCAGCTTCTCGCCGGGAAGGGGAAGGACAGTGACGAGGTGTGGTCGTCGATCACCGTCAATAACGGTTCGGTCGCCCATCTCGACTTCCTGAGCGACGACGAGAAGGCGGTGTTCAAGACCGCGTTCGAGCTCGACCAGCGCTGGATCGTCGATCTCGCCGGCGACCGTGCGCCCTATATCTGCCAGTCCCAGTCGGTCAACGTGTTCCTGCCCGCCGACGTGCACAAGAAGACGCTGCACGACATCCACTGGACGGCGTGGAAGAAAGGGGTCAAGAGCCTCTATTACTGCCGCTCGCGCTCCATCCAGCGCGCCGACGTGGTGGCGTCGAAGACGGAGGTCTACAGCCACGGCGCCGGCGCCGACGCCGGAGCGGTGGCGATTCCCGGTCCCGTGCCGGTGCCGCAGCCGCTTCCGCTCGCCGCCGCCACAGCCGGGACCAGCGGTGCCGACGACCGCGAGAATCCCAACGACTACGAGGAATGCCTGGCGTGCCAGTGAGGAGGCTGCCGCCTTCGTTGCGGTGACCGCACCGCCTCGCCGTCATCGCCGGGCTTGACCCGGCGATCTTGTCGGACGGGGTGCGAGATGCCCGGGTCGAGCCCGGGCATGACGAAACGAGGAAAATACGGGCCCGGGGGATCAGGGGGAAACAACGATGTCGCTGCTGGAAGAGAAGGTCGCCTACAAGCCGTTCCGCTATCCGTGGTGCTACGACGCGTGGCTGACCCAGCAGCGCATCCACTGGCTGCCGGAAGAGGTGCCGCTCGCCGACGACGTCAAGGACTGGCACAACAAGCTGACGCCGCAGGAGCGCCATACCCTGACCCAGATCTTCCGCTTCTTCACCCAGGCGGATATCGAGGTCAACAACTGCTACATGAAGCACTACACCAAGGTGTTCAAACCCACCGAGGTGCAGATGATGCTGGCCGCCTTCTCCAACACCGAGACCATCCACATCGCGGCCTATTCCTACCTGCTCGACACCATCGGCATGCCGGAGACCGAGTACCAGGCCTTCCTCCGCTACAAGGAGATGAAGGACAAGTACGACTACATGCAGCAGTTCGGCGTCGAGACCAGGGAGGACATCGCCAAGACCCTGGCGGTATTCGGCGCCTTTACCGAAGGGCTCCAGCTTTTCGCCTCGTTCGCCATCCTGCTCAACTTCCCGCGCTTCAACAAGATGAAGGGCATGGGCCAGATCGTTTCGTGGTCGGTGCGCGACGAGTCGCTGCACACCGACTCGGTGATCCACCTGTTCCGCACCTTCATCTCCGAGAACCCGGACGTGTGGAGCAGGGAGTTCCAGCGCGAGCTCTATGTCGCCTGCACCACCGTGGTGGACCATGAGGACGCCTTCGTCAATCTCGCCTTCGAGCTGGGCGGGGTCGAGGGGCTGACCGCCGCCGAGGTCAAGAAATACATCCGCTACATCGCCGACCGGCGGCTGTCGCAGCTCGGGCTGCAGCCCATCTACCGGCTGGAGAAGAATCCCCTGCCGTGGCTGGACGAAATCCTCAACGGGGTGGAGCACACCAATTTCTTCGAGAATCGCTCCACCGAATATTCCCGCGCCGCCACCCGGGGATCGTGGGAGGACGTCTGGGAGAACTGAGCCGGGATGGGCCCGCCATCGGGCGGTCTTCCGTACGGAACGGGCCGCCGGCGGCCGCCGGCGCCCTTAACGTTTCGCTAACCCTAACTCCCGTAAGCTTTATTCGAGCCAAATGCGATTCTTTCGGGCTCGACAGGCCCCAGCCGTTTGTGGCAACTTCATGGCAAGGGAGAGAGCATGGGGGAAACAGCTTTCATCCACGCGACGCGCGTCGGCCGTCTGGTCCGCCGGAATGCCGTGCGTATTGCCGCCGCCGCGGTGTTGGCGGGCGCTTTCGCCGGCAGTGCCGGCGCGGTCGCCTGTGCCGACGGGGCCGAACGGAATTCGCTTTCCGTTCGCACGCTGCAGACGCGGCTGATGGTGGCGGCGCTCACCTGCGATGCGCGCGGCGACTACAACGCCTTCGTGCGCCGCTTTCGTCCCCAGCTCGCCGGTTATGGCGGCATGCTGAGAAGCTATTTCCGCAAGGCCTATGGTGCCGGCTCGACCCATGAGCTCAACGCCTATGTGACCGATCTCGCCAACCGGACTTCTGCGCTCAGCGCCGTCGACCGTCCGGCGTTTTGCCGCGCCAGCCGCGAGGCTTTCGACATGCTGCTGTCGGCACCGGCGCAGTCGCTGCGTGAATCGCTGATCCAGGCGGCGACGATGCCGGCTCCGGCGCGCGATGCCCTGCCGGCCTGCGACGCGCTCACCCGGCGCTGACCTTACGGACACGGCTGAAACGAAAAGCCCTCCCGTTTCCGGGAGGGCTTTTTTGCGGAGGGATAACCGCGCGGTTATTCCAGCACGATCTCGACGCGGCGGTTCTGCGGCTCGCGTACGCCATCGGCGGTCGGCACCAGGGGTTCAAGCTCGCCCTTGGCCAGCACGACGATCTCGGCGGCCGGGATGCCGAGGCGCACCAGTTCCGCCTTGACCGCGTTGGCGCGGCGCTGCGAAAGCTGCATGTTGTAGCGGTCGGTGCCGGACCGGTCGGCATGACCCGTTGCGTGGATGCGGGTAACCGTAACCTTTTTCGCTCCTTCCGCGGCGGTACGAACGATGCTGCGCGCCTGCGCCGTCAACGTCGCCTTGTCCCAGTCGAAGAACACGATGTAGTTGCGCGCCACCGGCGGCGGGGCCGGCTTCGGCGCCGGTTCTGCCCGCGGCGCAGGTGCGGGCGCAGGTGCAGGAGCCGGTGCGGGTGCCTGCGCCGGCCGAACTGCGGGCATGGGTTTCGGCTTCGAGACCGGACCGCCGAAGCCGTAGCGCAGCCCGACCATGATGGCGTGGGTATCGAAATCGGAATCGACCGAGGCCCCGGCGTCGGTGCGCAGGTCGACGTTCGGCGCCGAGAAATAGCGGTAGCTCAGGGTGGCCTCCATCCGGTCAGTGACCGGATAGGCGAGCCCGGCAATGGCCTGCCAGGCAAAGGTCGTGTCGGTGTCGTCGATGCGGCTGGTCGACACCGGGCTGATGCCGTCGGCATTCACCCGCGCCACGCCGATGCCGGCGCCGATGAACGGCCTGACCCTGGCGGCGACGGGAATGTCATAGAGGACATTGGCCATGAAGCTCAATGCGCTGATATCGCCGCTCGCCGAGGTGCCCGAGACCGAACTCACGTCGTTGCTCTGGTAGCCGATCTCGAACTCGGTGCGGAAGCCGTTGCCGTAGCCATGTCCGACACCGATCAATGCCGCCCAGCCCGTATCGAGATCGGCGCTGAGGTTGAAGCCGGGGCCGTCGAGGTCCGAATCGCGCGGGAAGGTCGCGCCGGCGCCGCCCGTGACGTAGAGGCCCTCCGCCGCCTTCATATCCGACTGGGCCGCTGCGGGAGCCGTCGCGCACGCGATGGCTCCGGCGGTCGCCAGCGCAAACCAGTACCGATTATGTCCGATCATGGATTTCCCCTTTCCGAACGAACACGAGCCCATCCCCACGCCCTCCGCATGGATACTGCCCGGAAAATCTCGACCTAACATAAGGATTAATCATAGCTCCACCATCCCCCGATTGTAAAATCCGATGCGAATCTGCAAAAATGTCACAATTGGCCGCCTCGCCGCAGGGGATGGCCGGCAGGTCTGCCCCTCGCCAAATCCTGCCGGGGGCCGGTATCATGGCGGATATCGGAACCAGGGGAGGAGATCATGGCGCATAAGCTGACCAATCCGCCGACCGTGCGCACGCCGAGCGGGATGTATTCGCATTCGGTCGAGGTGGCGGCCAACGCGCGCTGGCTGTTCGTCGCCGGGCAGACCGGGGTGGCGCCGGACGGCACGGTGCCTGACGGCATCGAGGCGCAGGCCGAGCTCGCGTGGAAGAATCTGATCGACGTGCTGGCGGCGTCGGGCTATGCCATGGAGGACGTGGTGTGGATGAAGACCTTCCTGACCCGGCGCGAGGATCGGGACGGCTACAACAGGGTGCGCGGCAGGTACCTCGGCAGCCACCGTCCCGGCTCCACCTTCCTTATCGTTTCCGGCCTCGCCGACCCGCGCTACCTCGTTGAGGTCGAAGCGGTGGCGGCGAAAGCCTGATATGGTCGGAGCCCGTCGCCAGACTCCTGTAGGCGGCGAGGTCTATCTCGACCACGTGGGCTGGTTCGTGGGCGACATGGACCGTGCCGGCGTCGCGTTCGAGCGACTCGGGTTCGTGCTGACGCCGTTCGTGGCGCAGAAGAACGCCGACCCCGACGGCGGGCCGCCGGTGCCCGCCGGTACCGGCAACCGCTGCGCCATGCTGCGGCGCGGCTATCTCGAGGTGCTGGCGACGGTGGCGGGGCTCGATACGCCGCTGGTGCGCCAGCACGACGCCGCCATCGCCCGCTATACCGGCGTGCACCTGCTGGCCTTCACCGTGGCCGACGCGCAGGCCGCGCAGGCGCGGCTGGCGCAGGCCGGGTTCGCGCCGCAGGACCCGGTGCACCTGCGCCGCCCCATCGAAACGGAAGGCGGCGGCGAGGCCGAGGTGGCGTTCACCGTGATCCGCGTGCCGCCCGGCACCATGGCGGAAGGGCGGGTGCAGATCCTGACCCAGGAGACGCCCGACCTTGTCTGGCAGGACCGGCTGCTGGCGCGGGACAACCGCATCGCGGCGCTGACCGGCGCGCTGCTCTGCGTCGCCGACGTGGACGAGGCGGCGGCGCGCTACGCCCGTTTCCTCGGCCGGCCGGCGGCCGGCGGCGGCGACTATGCCGCGATCGCGCTCGACCGCGGCCGGCTCGCCTTTGCCGGCCCGGCACGCTGCCGGGCATTGCTGCCCGGGATCGACATGGTGGCGCCGCCGGTGATCGCCGCCGTGGCGCTGGAGACGGACGACATCGCCGCGACGCGGCTGTTCCTGCGCTCGCGCGGCATTCCGCTGGCGTTCGAGGGCGCGGACCGGCTCTGCGTCGACCCCGGCGCCGCCATGGGGGCGGCGCTGCTGATCCATGGTCCCGACGACGTCTGGCCGCCCGATGCCGCTTAATCCTTCTCCATGAGCGACGGCGTCTGGGTCTTCGGCTACGGCTCGCTGGTGTGGCGGCCGGACTTTCCCTTCGCCGAGCGCCGGCGGGCCTTCATCGACGGCTGGGCGCGGCGCTTCTGGCAGGGATCCACCGACCACCGCGGCGTGCCCGGCGCGCCGGGGCGCGTCGTTACGCTGGTCCCCGCGCCCGGGGCCGCCTGTCATGGCATGGGCTATCACATCGCCGCGGCGGACCGGACGGCGGTGCTTGCCCATCTCGACCATCGCGAGAAGGGCGGCTATGCCGTCGACCGGATCGTTCTCCGCTTCGGCGCGGACGAGACCGCAGAAGGGCTGGTCTATCGCGCCACGGCCGACAATCCGAACTGGCTCGGCCCGGCGGACGCCGTCGCCATCGCCCGCCAGGTACGCACCGCGCGCGGGCCGAGCGGTCCCAACGTGGAATACGTGCTGCGCCTCGCCGAGACGCTGCGCGTGATGGGTGCGGACGACCCGCACGTGTTCGAGATCGAGCGGCTGGTGCGCGCCGCCCCGTAGCGCCTAATTCTTCACGTAATCGAGCGGCAGCGCCGTGGTGTACTTGATCTGCTCCATGGCGAAGGACGAACTGACGTCGGTCAGCGACACCTTCTGGATCAATCGCTTGTAGACCGCGTCGTAGGCCGCGATGTCGGGCACCACGACCTTGAGCAGGTAATCCACGTCGCCGCTCATGCGATAGAACTCCACCACCTCGGGGATATCGTCCACCGCGGCGGCGAAGCGCTCGAGCCACGCGATGTCGTGCCGGTTGGTGCGGAGCGCCACGAACACGGTGACGCCGACGTTGAGCCTGTCGCCGTCGAGCAGCGCCACCCGCTTGCGGATCACCCCCTCGGCCTCGAGCTTCTGGATGCGTCGCCAGCACGGGCTGGTGGAGATGCCGACGCGCTCGGCGACCTCGGACACCGGCAGGGTGGCGTCTTCCTGCAGGACAGCGAGGATTTTGCGATCGATCTCATCCATAGGAAATTTTTTCCTATTTAATCCAGAAAACAAGAGAAAGTTGCCCTATTTTAGCGGTAACAAGGAAAATTCGCAAAGTTTTTCGTCCCGGACTCCGTACACTGATCCTTATTGAGTCGCTGGCATCGTCGCAGGCGGGCGGTGCGACGGGACCAGGAGCGGACCATGCACGAGCGTCCGGACGGAGAGTCGACAACGCAGCGTTATCCGGTGTTGCCGGCGATGACGCTGAAGACGTTCTGCCGTCATCTCGGCACGGCGCTGGCCCAGGTGCCCGAGGCCGAAGCGCCGGCGCGCGCGGCGGCGCTGCTGCCCGGGGTGCTGGCCAATCCGGCACTCCTCGCCGTTCATCAGCGTGCGGCGCCGGAGACCGGCTATGGCCGGCATTGTATTTTCATCTGCCCGCAGGACCGCTTTTCCGTGCTGGCGGTGGTCTGGCCGGCGGGAATCGGCTCGCCGGTGCATGACCATGCCACCTGGTGCGCTTTCGGGGTTTACGAGGGTGCGCTGGAGGAACGGCGCTACCGGCCGGCGGGCGGCGGCTGCGCCGTCGAGTGCGCGCGGCTGGTGCACCGTCCGGGGGCGGTGGCTCATCTGCCGGTGGACGCCCCCGATATCCACAGCATGCACAATCCCGCCACCCGTCCCGTCATTTCCATCCATGTCTATGGTGGCAATTCCGACCGGCTTGGCCCCAACGTGAAGACCATCTGGCCGGTCGAGGGTTGACGCCGGTTCCCCGATAGGGACAATCCGGCCGCAGTCCGGCTGCCAGCGGCGCGCCGGCCCGTTTTTTCGAATTCGAACTCAGGAGAGTTTCATGCGCGCGGTCTGCCTCTACGAGCAGGGGGACATCGACAGGCTCACCCTCGAGGAAAACTTCCCCGACCCGACGGCCGGCGAGGGGCAGGTGGTCATCCGCGTCCGCGCCACCTCGCTCAACTATCACGACGTGTTCACCTGCCAGGGCATGCCGGGGATCAAGTTGCCGATGCCCATGATCATCGGCCTCGACATCGCGGGCGAGATCGTCGAGATCGGGCCTGGCGTTCCGGGCTGGAAGGCGGGCGATCCGGTACTGGTCAACCCGCTCGATCCCATCGAGCCGGCCAAGGGGCTGATGGGAGAGGTGATCCACGGCGGCACCGCCGAGCTGTGCGTGGTGGACGCCACCCGGCTGATCCGTATCCCCGACGGGGTCAGCTTCGCGCAGGCGGCGTCGCTGCCGGTGGCCTATGGCACGGCGCACCGCATGATGTTCACCAATGGCGGCATGCAGGGCGGCGAGAAGGTGCTGATCCTCGGCGCCAGCGGCGGGGTGGGGTCGTGCTGCGTTCTGCTGTCCAAGATGATCGGCTGCGAGGTGGTGGCCTGCGGTTCCACCGGGGACAAGCTCAGGGCGCTGAAGGACTGGGGCGCCGACCACGTGATCAACTACAGGGAAAAGGACTTCGTCAGGGAGGTCTGGGGCCTCTACGACAAGCCGCACCGGCGCAAGTACACCGGCGGCGTCGACGTGGCGATAAATTTTACCGGCGGCGACACCTGGGCGCAGTCGTTCAAGGCGACCAAGCGCGGCGGCAAGATCCTCACCTGCGGCGCCACCGCCGGCTATGATCCGAAGACCGACATCCGCTATATCTGGACCTTCGAGCTCAAGGTGCTCGGCTCCAACAGCTGGGCGCCGAGCGACCTCGAGACCCTGATGAAGCTGATCGCCGAGGGCAGGTTCAAGCCCGTGATCGACACGGTGCTGCCGCTGGCGGAGACGCGGGAAGGCGTGCGCCAGCTGCGCGACCGCGAGGTGATTGGCAAGATCATCATCGAGCCCTGACGCCGGCCGACAGCCATCCATGAGCCCGCCCTCGCGCAACCTCGGCGATGTGTTCGCGGCCCATCGCGAGCCGGACCGCATCGCCATCGTCGACCTGCTCGACGCGAAGCGGCCGCGCGAGATCGGCTTTGCGGCGCTCAACGCAAGCTGCGACGCGCTTGCCCGCGGGCTGCGGCGTGCCGGGCTGGGCGTCGGCGATCGCATCGGCATCCTGGCGCTCAACCGGGTGGAGTTCCTCGAGGTTCTGTTTGGCGCCATGCGCGCGGGCTGCGTGCCGGTGATGATCAACGCCAAGCTGCCGGCGGACCAGGTGCGCTTCATCGTCGCCGACGCCGGGGCGAGGATCGTCTTCTGCGATCCGGATCTGAAGCGCCTGTGCACCGCCGATACGCGCACGGTGATCTTCGGCGGTGGCGTGGACGACTACGAGGCGTTCAAGGATCCGGGGTCTTTCGACTCCTTCGTGCCGGGCCCCATGGACGTCGCCGAGCAGCCCTATACCTCGGGCTCGACCGGCCGGCCCAAGGGCGTGCTGCTCGACCATCACGGCCAGTGCTGGATGATCGACCAGCTCGTCGCCAGCCGCGACATGGCGCCCGACGACTGCGGCGTCATCTCGGCGCCGCTCTATCACAAGAACGCGCTGCTGGCGGTCAAGTCCGGTCTCGCGCCGGGCGGACGCATCGTGCTGTTGCCCCGCTTCGACGTGAAGCAGTACATCCGCGCCATAGAACGCTACCGGCTGACCATGCTCACCGGCGTGCCGACCATGTACGCCCTGATGCTGCAGCAGGAGGCGTTGCTGGCCAAAACCGACACCAGCTCGGTGCGGGCCATGTCGATGGGCTCGGCGCCGGCCTCCGAGGTACTGCTCGACAACCTGGCTGCCGCAATCCCCCGGGCGAGGATCAATCTGAATTACGGGATTACCGAGGGCGGTCCCATCATGTTCTCGTGGAAGCATCCGAAGGGATTGCCGCGGCCGCGCCATACCGTGGGTTACCCGCTCGACGGCGTCGAGCTGCGTCTCGAAGACGGCGAGGAGCGGAACCAGGGCGTGCTGCACGTGAAAAGCCCCGGCGTCATGCTCGGCTATCACAATCTGCCCGACGAGACGGCGCGGGTGCTCAGGGACGGCTGGCTCGATACCGGCGACATCCTGCGCCGCGACGCCGACGGGTGGTACTACTTCGTCGGCCGTGCCGACGACATGTTCGTCTGCGGCGGCGAGAACATCTATCCGGGCCACGTGGAAACCCTGCTCGAGCGCCACCCGGACGTGATGCAGGCGGTGGTGGTGCCGGCGCCCAACCGGCTGAAGGCGCATGTGCCCCATGCCTTCGTGGTCAAGCGCCCCGACAGCCCGTTGAGCGAGGACGAGTTGCAGCAGTTCGCGCTGGCCAACGGTCCGGTTTACGCCTATCCCCGCCGGGTGGTGTTCGTGGACGCGCTGCCGCTGGCCGGCACCAACAAGATCGACCGCAAGCGCCTGGTCGCCGAGGCGGCGGAAGCCGCCCGCGCCGACGGAACCGCATGATCCCCGCCGGGGAATCGCCGGCGCCCACCCGCCTTTTCCTGGCACTGGTTCTGTCGGCCGCGCTCTTCGCGGCGGTCCCGGCGTGGGGACAGCAGGCGGGCGACGGGTGGCGGGCGGCGGTCGCCGGGCGCATGATCGCGCACATCAACCGGCACCGGATGCGCGACGGGCTGGCGCCGCTGCGTGCCGAACCGCTGCTCGACCGGGCGGCGCAGCGCCATGCCAGCGACATGGCCGACAACGACTTCTTCGGCCACGACGGCTCGGACGGCAGCGGCATCGGCGCGCGGGCGAGCCACGCCGGCTACGGCTGGCGGCGCATCGCCGAGAATGTCTCCGCGGGCGCCGAGAGCCCGGAAGAGGTGGTGGATGGCTGGATGGCGAGCGAGGGGCACCGGCGCAACCTGCTTCGACCCGGGTTCCGCGACGCCGGCGTCGGTTACGCGTTCGTCGATCCGGATCCCGGCCGGGCGCGCTACCGCCATTACTGGAGCCTTGTGCTGGGCGCGCCGGCCGAACGCTGATCCACAGGGGCCGCACAAGGCAGGCGGCGCCCCTCTTGCAGTCCGGCGGACGAAAACCCAAATCAATTTGTGGGTATGAAAGGCGACCGCCGACGCGTCGCCGTCGCGGTCGCCGCGCAGCGAGGAGGCGGATGATGTTGAAGGAAGCCGCGAAGACCGGGAAGAAGGAAGCCACGAATGGCGTGCCGGCCCGCCGGGCCGGGTATACGCTTCCGATCCACCAGCTCCGCAACGAGATGGATCAGCTTTTCGACAGATTCTTCGGGCGCGCACCCATGCGGGCGTGGCCGCGCGGGCTGTTCGACTGGGACTGGGAGCCGTTCCGTGATCTGCGTCCGCTCGTGCCGGAGATGCGGATGCCGAACGTCGACGTTCACGAAACCGACAGGGAATTCACCATCGAGGCGGAACTTGCCGGGCTGGACGAGAAGGACGTCGAGCTGGAGCTGAAGGACGACGTGCTGACGCTGAAGGGCGAGAAGAAGGCGGAAAAGGAAGAGAAAAAGAAGGACTATCACCTGAGCGAACGGTCCTGGGGATCGTTCGAGCGTTCGTTCCACCTGCCCGACGGCGTGGACCGGGACAAGGTCTCGGCGAAGTTCAGGAACGGCGTGCTCACCGTGAGCCTGCCCAAGACCGAGAAGGCGCGCAAGGAATCCAGGAAGATTTCCATCAGGAGCTGATCCGGGGCTGGTCGATGCGAAACGCCCGCTGGCAGGTAGGCCGGCGGGCGTTTTCCGGTCGGCGGTACGCGCGTCCGCTCAACCGGCGGAAAGGCGTTCGATATAGACGGGAAGCGCAAAGGCCGCGTGGTGCACGCGCGCGGAGTAATAGCGCGTGTCGAGATCCAGGGCGGCAACGCGCCGCTCAAGCTCCTCGACCGGCGTGTTGCGCGGCGCTGGGCTGCGCGCGCCCCAGCCCAGCGTCATGAACCCGGCGGTGTAGGTCGGCACCTGGGTCACATAGAGCGCGGCGTCCGCGAACAGCCCGCGCATCCGCTGATAGGTGCCGGCGGCCTCGTCCGCCTGCATGAAGGTGACCCCGCTCTGGGTGACCAGGATGCCGCGCTCGGTCAGGCAGCGGCAGCAGTCGCGGTAGAACTCTTCCGTGAACAGCACCTCGCCCGGTCCGATGGGATCGGTCGAGTCGACGATGATCACGTCGAACGTCTCGTCCGTCTCGGCCATGAACCTGATGCCGTCCATGAAGCGCAGGTCGGTGCGCGGGTCGTCGAACGCGCCGGCGCTCAAGGACGGCATGAACTCGCGGCACAGCTTCACCACCGTGTCGTCCAGCTCGACCATGGTGGCCTTTTCCACCGGATGCTTCAGGGCCTCGCGCAGGCAGCCGCCGTCGCCACCGCCGATGACAAGCACCCGTTTCGCCGCACCGTGGGCGACGATGGGCACATGGGTGATCATCTCGTGATAGCAGAACTCGTCGCGCTCGGTGGTCTGGATGACCCCGTCGAGCACCAGCACCCGCCCGAAACGGGGGTTCTCGAAAACGACGATACCCTGAAACCCGGACTGGCCCTCATAGAGGACGCGGGAGACCTCGAAGGCCTGGTGGAAGTCGGGATAGAGGGTTTCGCTGAACCAGCGACCGCTCACCCGACGATGCCTCGCTTGTGCTGGCCGATCTGGACGCTCGACGGATGGAAATAGCGGCGCAGCACGGGCACGCTCTTTTCCGGCCGGCAGGCGCCGCACATGAAGATGTCGAACGCGGCGAAGCCCTTCTCCGGCCATGTGTGGACGCTGATGTGGCTTTCCGCCAGCACCGCGACGCCCGAAATGCCGCCGTTCTCGTTGAACCGGTGCAGGTGGATGTGCAGCAGCGTGGCGCCGCACACCTCCACGATCTCGCGCAACGACTTCTCGATCAGGTCGATGTCGTCGAGACCGGACGCGCCCCACAGGTCCGCCAGCACGTGACTGCCGGCATAAACCAGGCCTTCCCGGTGTATGAAGTAGTCCTTACGAACCGGACTGAGTTCCGCAACGGTTGCGCTGGGACGCGCGGGGTGTTCCTTGCGAGTGCCGATATCGTTTGCCGTACGGAGCGTCTGCTCCGCCAGGGACGACTTCTGCGCCATCCGATCGATCTCCTGCAAAAACCGGGGCACGAGCCTGCCAATTGAGCGGCGTTGTTTCGCGCATTCGTCATTGGAATGCAAGTGAAAATCGGACCCGCCGGACGCCAATGTGATCCTGTGAAGAATTCTTTTCCAGATGGAATTTCGAATCAGTCCGGAAAAGGCTCAAATCCGCCATTCACCGGAACCGGTCCCCGACTCGGCACCGGAAACCACCGCCCGTTCGAGCGCCTCGGGCCGGGCCGGGCTGGCCCTGGCGTAACAGCCGGTGGAGCCGGGCCTCGCGGCGTGGACGCCATCGCACCCGCTTTTGCCGTCCGGGGCGGCGCAGGGCTGCGTAACCTGCGATCCGGCTACAGCACCTTGCCCGGGTTCATGATGCCCCTGGGGTCCAGCGCTGTCTTGAGCGTGCGCATCATCTCCAGCGCCAGGGGTGCCTTGTAATGATGCAGCTCGGCGCGCTTGAGCACGCCGATGCCGTGCTCGGCGCTGATCGAGCCGCGCAGGTCCACCGCGATGTCGTGCACGATGCGGTTGATCTCCGGGTAGAGCGGCTTGAACTCTGCATCGCTGGCGCCTTCGGGCCGCACGATGTTGTAGTGCAGGTTGCCGTCGCCGAGATGGCCGAAGGCGCAGATGCGGATGCCGGGCACGGCCGCGCTCACCGCGGCGTCGGCACGGCGGACGAACTCGGGGACGCTGGAAACGGGCACCGCGACGTCGTGCTTGACGCTCAGCCCCGCCAGCTGCTGGGCCTCGGGCAGCACCTCGCGCAGGCGCCAGAAGTCCTTCGCCTGCGCCCGGCTCTCGGCGATGGTGGCGTCCAGTATCTCGCCGCGCTCCATGGCGTCGGTGAGAATATTCTCCAGCACCGTGCGCAATGTGCCGTCCGCATGGCCCGAGGTCAGCTCGATCAGCAGGTACTCCTCGTGCCGCCCGGCCAGCGGATAGCGGGTGCCGGGAATGTGCGTCAGCGCCAGGTCGATGCCGAGCCGGGCCATCCATTCGAAGGCGGTGACCCGGTCGTCGCTTTCCGCCCGCGCCCGCGCCAGCAAAGCGAGGGCGGCGTCGCAGTCGCGTACGGCGCAGAAGGCGGTCTGGATGTCGCGCGGCTTCGGAAACAGCTTGAGCACGGCGGCGGTGATGATGCCGAGGGTGCCTTCCGCGCCGACGAACAGGTGCTTCAGATCGTAGCCGGTGTTGTCCTTGCGCAGCGCCGACAGCCCGTCCCAGATGCGGCCGTCGGGCAGCACCACCTCCAGACCCAGCACCAGTTCGCGCGCGTTGCCGTAGCGCAGCACGCCGGTGCCGCCGGCGTTGGTGGACAGGTTGCCGCCGATGCGCGCCGTGCCCTCGCCGCCGAGGGAAAGCGGAAACAGCCGGTCGGCCTCGGCGGCGGCCTTCTGCACGTCGAGCAGGATAACGCCGGCCTCCACCGTGATGGTGTAGTTGAGCGGATCCACGTTCCGCACCCGGTTCATCCGCGTCATGCTGATCAGGATCTCGCGCCCGTCCGGGTGCGGCGTGGCGGCCCCGCACAGCCCGGTATTGCCGCCCTGCGGCACGACCGGCGTACCGGTCTCGGCGCAGATGCGCACCACCGCGGCCGTTTCCTCTGTGGTGGCCGGGCGCACGATCATGGGGGTACGTCCCCGGTAAGACCGGCGCTGGTCGATGAGATACGGCGCCATGTCGTCGGCGTCGGTGATGATCCCCTTCGGGCCGACGACCCTGGCGATGCGGTCGAGCACGTCTGCGGCAATGGGTCCGATGGCGTCGTCCACGGCGGCCTCTCCAGCATTTGTACTAATTGTCGCGCGACCCGCCGGTGCTGTCATCCCCCTAACGGACGACTATTCGGGCATGTCGTCTTCGGCGGCGACGGCGGCGCGGGCCAGCCGGTCGTTGATGGCGCGGCCAAGCCCGTGGCAGGGCACCGGCATGACCGCGATAGCGCGATATTCCGGCCGGTCCAGGGCGCGCAGCATGGCGAACAGGTTGGCGGCGGCCTCGGCCAGGTCGCCGGCAGGGCTGAGGTTCAGGCTGGCAACGGCGCCGGCGGGGGCGTCGGATCCGAAGGCCAGCAGCGCCTCGCCCGGCCGCACGCCGGTTGCGTCGAGGCGCAGCGGCCGTTTCGTGGCGTAGTGACGCGCCAGCATGCCGGGTGACCGGGGGCCGCCGCCATGCGGCGCGGCGTGTCCCAGCGGCCCGCAGACGGCGACGATGTCCTCTTCCGTCACCCCACCCGGGCGCAGGACCACGGGGCGTACGCCGGTCAGGTCGAGCACGGTGGATTCTACGCCCACCCGGCACGGCCCACCGTCGACGACCAGCGCCACGGCGTCGCCGAGGGAGTCGGCCACGTGCTGCGCCGTGGTGGGGCTGACCGCGCCGGAGCGGTTGGCGCTGGGGGCGGCCACCGGGCGGCCGGCCGCGCGCAGCAGCGCCCGGGCCACCGGATGGGCGGGGACGCGCACCGCCAGCGTATCGAGCCCGGCGCCGGCCAGCAGCGACACCGGGCAGTCGGGCCGGCGCGGCAACACGAACGTCAGCGCCCCGGGCCAGAAGCGCGCCGCCAGCGCGCGGGCGCGCTCGTCGAACGCCACCAGCGCTTCGGCCTCGGTCAGCGACGGCACGTGGACGATCAGGGGATTGAAGTGCGGACGTTCCTTGGCGGCGAAGACGGCGGCCACCGCCTCGCCGTTGGTGGCGTCGGCGCCGAGGCCGTAGACGGTCTCGGTGGGGAACGCCACCAGCCGGCCGGCGCGGATCAGCCTTGCCGCCTCGGCGATGGTATCGGGCGTGGCCGTGCGGACCTGCGGGCTGCTCACGAATCCCGGCCGCGGGCGACAAAGGGATCGTTCAGGAAGTGGGCCTTGCCGTAGGCCATCTCCTTCCCGTCCAGCGTGCGCACGCTGCCGCCGGCGGCCGCCAGCACCGCGTGGCCGGCGGCGGTGTCCCATTCGCGCGTATGTCCGTAGCGCGGATAGACGTCGGCCGCGCCCTCCGCCACCATGCAGAACTTGATGGAGCTGCCGGAAATCCTGACGTGGCGAATGCGCTCCTTTTCGAGCAGCGCCTGCATGCGCTTCTGGTCGCCATGCGAGCGGCTGCCCACCGCCACCGCGCCGTCGTCAGGCACAGGGCGGGCGGCGATGGAAACCGGCGCTTCGTCATTACGCTGGCGATAGGCGGTGCCCGGCCCCGACGCCGCATAGAGCAGGTCCAGCGCCGGGGCATAGACCACGCCGAGCACGGGATGGCCGGCGGCGACCAGGGCGATGTTGACGGTGAATTCGTCGCGGTGGGCGATGAACTCCTTGGTGCCGTCCAGCGGATCCACCAGCCAGAACGGACCGTCGCCCACCTCGACCTGCTTGCCGTTGGCGATCTCTTCCTCCGCGACGACCGGGATGTCCGGTGTGAGCGCGCGCAGGCCGGGCAGGATGATGGCCTCGGCCGCCTCGTCGGCGGCGGTGACGGGCGAGGAGTCGTCCTTTTTGCGCACGTTCATCTCGCCCTTGTAATAGGTCATGATCTCGGCGGCGGCGGCGTGGGCGAGACGGAGCACGGCATCGAGCAGACGGCGCCGTTCGTCCGGCGTGAAGTCGACCGGGTAGCTCACGACCGGATTCCGCCGGCGGCTCCCTGTGCGTTGCGGGCGCTGTTGGCCAGGTCCGGCCAGGCGGCGGGCGACCCTGCGCGCCTGACGTTCTCCTCCGCCGGCAGGGACGGATCCCAGTCGCGGCCGACGAAGCGCATTCCGGTGACGCCGACGGAGGCATCCGACATCAGCCAGCAGATGGGCGCCACCATGGCCTGCGGGCGCACCAGCTTCTCGCGCGGGTAGGGCGAGCCCTCGGGAATCATGGGCGTATCGGCAGCGCCGCCGGGCACCAGCACGTTGACCGTGACCCCGGTGCCCGCCAGGTCTTCCGCCCAGGCGGACGAGGCCGCCTCGAGGGCGGCCTTGGACTGGCCGTAGGGCATGTTGGCGCCGCGGATCATGGTGTTGAAGCTGGTGGTGACGTTGACGATCCGTCCCCAGCGCTGGTCGACCAGGTGATGCACGGCGGCGCAGGCGAGCAGGAAGGGCCCGCGCACGTTGACGTCCATGAGCTGCTGCCAGCGTTCCGGCTCCACGTCCCAGAACCGCACCGGATTGCTGAGGAAATCCCGGCGCAGCCACGCCATGCCGAGCCCGGCGCAGTTGACGACGCCGTGCAGCCCGCCCAGCCCGGCCAGGGCGCGCTTTACCGCGTTGGTACAATCCTCGGCGCGGCGCACATCGGTGCGGATGGGCAGAACGCTGCCGTCCGGCGCTTCGTCGGCGGTCTTCGCCGCGCCTTCTTCGTTGATATCCAGGGCGGCCACGCGCGCCCCCGCTGCCGTGAGGCCGAGCGTCATGACGCGGCCCAGACCGCTGGCCGATCCGGTGACGATGACGATCTTGCCTGCAAGGGGGCTGCTGTCTGCCATGGGGCGCTTCCGTTGCTGTATGCGAGAGGGAAGCATAGAGCGCACCCCGGACCGCCACAACCCGATCGGGCGTTTCGACGACGTGCCGCCGCTCAGGTCGGGGCGGCTGCCGGTTCGGCGAGCGTGACCACCGAGAAGCGCTGCGCGCGTGTGCCGGTGCCCAAGGGCACGTTGCCCAGCCCCACCTTGGCCTTGAGATGGGCAAGGAAGTCGTCCGGCTCCGGCAGCGACTCCCACACCTGGGGCAGGAATACGCCACGCCGGCCCGACGCCTCGACAATCAGACCGTCGACCCCCGGCCTGAGGATGTCGCATAGCTCTGCCTCGCTTGCGAAGGGCAGCGGTTCCGGTGTGCCGAGGACGGAGATTTCCACGTCCAGACGCGGCGCCTCATGGACCGCCAGCGGTTCGAAGCGCGGGTCCTCGAAGGCGGCAAGAAACGCATTGCGCGCCACGTCCTCCACCAGCGCGGCGCCCGCGTCCAGGCTGCCGATGCAGCCGCGCAGCTCGGAGTCGATGTGCAGGGTGACAAAGGAGGCCGCCTTGCGGCGCAGATCCGGGTGATGATCGTCCGGCGCCACCGCCAGCGGTCGCCCTGTCGTCAGACCGGCGCGGATCGAGGCGCGGGCAAGCCGGACCAGCGACGCCGCGTGCGGCGCCAGGGTTTTCCGAAGCGCCTCAGCCGATGACATAGGCCCCGTAGCCCACCACCCGGTCGCGCGCCCCGGCGGTGTCGCCCGAGTTCCTGAGATCGACGACGCGGGCGGCCAGTCCGTGGTGACGCGCAACCCGCAGCAGACCGCAGACGGCCAGCCGGCCGCAGGCGTCGTCCCAGCCGATGCGCCCGTCGTCGAGTGCCTCGATCGCCGCCGACGTTGCGGTGTCGATCCGCCGCGCGGTGTCGTAATCGTGGTAATGGCTCAGGTCGGAGCTGACCACGATCAGCGTTTCCGGCCCGCCCCACAGGGCCTCCATCACCTCCGCCACTTCGGCGGTATCGGCGTCGCCAACCACCAGCGGCACCAGCGAAAAGGTCCCCAGCACCGTCTGCAGGAACGGCAGATGGACCTCGAGGCTGTGCTCCGACGCATGGGCCACCGGCACCACGTTCACCTGGCTGAAGGCAGCCAGCCCCGACACGGCCGCGCGGTCTACCGGAACGGTGCCAAGGGGCGTCTCGAAGGCCTCGACGTCGGGAAGCGCTATTCCACGGAAGCCGACGCGGTGCGACGGGCCGACCAATACCACCCGGCCGACCGTATTCCTGAGCGGCGCAAGCCGAACATAGACGCTTGCCGCCACCGGGCCGGAATAGATGTAACCTGCATGGGGTGCGATAATCGCCTTGGGCGGTGCGGTATCGTCTGCGCTGTCGCTGTTCGCTGCGGCGAAGCACTCGGCGATGGCGGCGCGCAGCGCCCTTTCATCGCGTGGATAGAACATGCCGGCCACGGTCGGCTGGCGAACGGTTACCATGGCAGAGACCCCATCGTCCTCTTTATAAATATGGTGACGGACGACCTCCGTTGAAAGGACGGGAGCCGAAACCCATCTGGACACTGTGGATATTCCCGTGAACGATTCCGCAACGGTCGAGGCACGCTACTGGCACCGGCTGGAGGACGGCCGGCTGCAATGCGACCTCTGCCCGCGCTTCTGCCGCCTGCACGACGGGCAGCGGGGGCTGTGCTTCGTTCGCGCGTGCGAGGGCGGGCGGATGGTCCTCACCACCTACGGCCGGTCCAGCGGCTACTGTATCGATCCGGTCGAGAAGAAGCCGCTCAATCACTTCCTGCCCGGCACGCCGGTTCTCAGTTTCGGTACCGCCGGCTGCAACCTGACCTGCAAGTTCTGCCAGAACTGGGACATCAGCAAATCGCGCGAGTTCGATACGCTGGCCGATGCCGCTGCGCCCGAGGTCATCGCCCGCGCCGCGCAGGCGCTGGACTGCCGGTCGGTGGCCTTCACCTATAATGACCCGACCATCTTCCTCGAATACGCCGTGGATGCGGCCGTCGCCTGCCATGAGCGCGGGGTGAAGACCGTGGCGGTGACGGCGGGATATATCTGCGCCGAGCCGCGCGCCGAGTTCTTCCGCCACATGGACGCCGCCAACGTGGACCTCAAGGCATTCACCGACGACTTCTACCGCAATATCTGCGGCGCACGGCTGGATGCGGTGCTGGACACCCTGAAATACCTGCGCCATGAGACCGATGTGTGGATGGAGCTGACCACGCTGCTGATTCCGGGGGAGAACGATTCGGACGACGAGATCGACCGCATGACGCAGTGGGTAGCGCGCGAACTCGGCCCCGACGTACCCATGCACTTCTCCGCCTTCCATCCAGACTGGAAGATGACCGGTCACCCGCCCACCCCGCCGGCGACGCTGACCCGCGCCCGCGCCATCGCCCGTGCCAACGGCGTGCGCTACGTCTACACCGGCAACGTGCACGACAGGGATGGGGGCAGCACCTTCTGCCACACATGCGGCGGGATGCTGATCGGTCGCGACTGGTACGTACTGTCGGAGTGGAACCTCGCCGGCAACGGCACCTGCCGTAACTGCGGCACGCCGCCTGCCGGGGTGTTCGAGGCGAAGCCGGGAAAATGGGGCGCCTGGCGTCGCCCGGTGCGGCTTGCGGAGTTCGCGGCGTAAGCGGTCCGCCCGACGACCGGCGGCACCGCCGGACGGCATCGACGGCGCAAACCCGGCCAGATCCGTGGGACCATCTTCGCGGCCCGGGCCACGGGTGGCGAGCCGGTGTCACCGCGCGTCAGGCGGCGCGCACCTCGTCGACGAACCGGTTGATCTGGTCGCGCAGCGCGTCGCCCTGTCGCGCCAGCGTCTCGGCGGAGGACAGCACCTGGCTTGCCGCCGCACCGGTTTCCGAGGCCGCCGCACTCACCCGACCGATGTTCTCGGTGATTTCCTGGGTTCCCGAGGCCGCCTTCTGGACGTTTCCGGCGATCTCGCGCGTGGCCGCGCCCTGTTCCTCGACGGCGGACGCAATGCCGGAGGCGATCTCGTTGATCTGCTCGATGGTGGTTGAGATGCCCCGGATGGCGCCCACCGCATCGGTGGTCGACCCCTGGATCGACGCGATCTGGGCGGCGATCTCTTCGGTGGCCTTGCCGGTCTGGGTGGCCAGAGACTTGACCTCGCTGGCGACCACGGCGAAGCCCTTGCCGGCCTCGCCCGCCCGTGCCGCCTCGATGGTGGCATTGAGCGCCAGCAGGTTGGTCTGCGAGGCGATATCGTTGATCAGGTCCACCACCTCGCCGATCTTCTGCGCGGCTTCCGCCAGTCCCTGCACCTTGTCGTTGGTGCGCTTCGCCTCGTCCACCGCATTGCGGGCGATCTTTGCGCTGTCCTCCACCTGGCGGCCGATCTCGGCGATGGAGCTGGACAGTTCCTCCGATGCGCTTGCCGCTGTCTGCACGCTGACCGCCGCTTCCTCCGAGGCCGCCGCGACGGCGGAGGATTGCGTCGACGTCTGCTGCGCGGTCTGGGACATGGACTCCGCCGTCGCGCGCATGCCGATGGCGGCGGAATTCACCGCATCCAGCGCCTGGCTTACCTCGCGGTTGAAGGCTTCGATCATCGCCTCTATCTTCTCCGCCCGCTGCCTCTGCAGGGTGGCGACGCGCTCGCGCTCCTCGGCCTCGCGGCGCTCGGTCGCCATCTTCTCCTCCTGACGGCGCCGCTCCTCCTCGACCTGTCTCTGCTCCGCCTCGCGCTGCTCCGCCTGCAACCGGTTGTTTTGCACCAGCTTGTCGCGGAACACCTGCACGATCCGGGCCATCGCGGTGATCTCGTCGTTGCCCTCGACCGCGATGCCGCTGTCGAGATCGCCGTCCGCCAGCGCCGCCATCCGCTGTGCCAGCCGTTTGAGTCTCTGCACCAGCCCGCGCGAGACCACCAGCCACATGATCAGGGCCGCCACCGCCAGAGCCGAGCCGGCCACGGCGTACAGCAGGTTCTGGCCGCGGACCAGCGCTCCGTCGGCCAGCGCGGCGCGCTTCGCGATGTCGTCCTGCTGGGACTTTACCAGTTCGCCCGCGACGGCGCCGAGGGCGCCGGCCAGCTGGCGGTTCTGCGCCAGCGTGGCGTCGGCCTTCGCGATCGTGTCCAGTTCCTCGCGGCGTACGATGAAGACGTTGCGCTCGCCGTTCCCGACCGCGAACAGACTACTGGCTGCCTGCACGAAACCCTTCTTGTCCACCAGCCTGGCGAGCTCTGTGGCGCTCTTGTCGAAATGCGCCCGGGCGGCGATGAACCGTTCTCGCGTCGGCTGGATGGAGGCGGCATCGAGCTCGTTGGCCGCGCCGATCAGCAGCCCGGTCGCCAGGTTGGCCGCCGCCTTCACCTCGAGCGCCAGGCGGATGCGGGCGAGCCCGTGGCCGATCAGGGACTCGATGGCCTTGCGTCCGCTATCGCCGCTCAGCCCGTTGGCGACCTTGTCCGCGATGTCGCTTCCGTCGATTTCGAACTGGAAGTTCGCGTCGTCGAGGACCGGCGCCAACTGGCTTTCGAACTGCGCCTCGCTGTCGTGCAGACTGGCGATCAGTTGCCGGCGTTCCGCCGCCAGCGCCAGCCGGCGCCGGATCAGCTCGTCGAGAGCGCCGAGGTTGCCGGCGATGTCGACGCGGAGCTTCCTGACGTCGGCCAGCCGGTCGGCGGGAACGCCGCTGCGGCCCACCCTGTCGAGCAGGGAGTCGGCGTTTTTCAGTTCCCTTTGCAGGGCCGCGGCGTTCTTCGCCCGTTCCTTGTCGTCGGCCGACGCGGCGAGGCTGGGCGCAGCGGCGGCGAGCGACGAGGTGGTCTCGGCGAGCATCAGCGTGCCGGTGATGGCGGGCAGCGCACGACCGGTGACATCGGTCAGGGCACCGCCGACGCCGTTGAACGCCAGCAGCGCAATGGCCGAGGCGATGACGGTCAGGGACGCGGTCGCCGAGAAGGCAAGAAACATGCGCGGCGCGATCCCCAGGCGGGTGCGCAGCGCCAGTCCGGCCGGCAGTCGCAGCGTTTTCAGGAACGATGGAACGGCGATCTTCAACCCCGGCACCGTTGATCTCCTGTGTTCGAAGGGACGGGAGGCGGGGCCACGCCAGCGGGTGGACGCGGCCCCGTGTCCCGTTCGGCCCTGTCCGTTCAGCTTGCAGGTGTCAGCCTGGCGACCGGCTTGAACGTGCCATCGGCCTGGATCACCGTCATGAAGACGTCATCCATGCCCTGGTTGTCGCCCTTGCCGTAAACCAGCCTGGCGCCGCCGAGGTCGAAGGTGCCGTGGCTGTAGATGGTGTCGAGCAGCGCCTGGCGCGTCACCTCGCCCTTGATCATGCCGAGCGCCTGGATGACCAGACGGCCGACCATGTATCCCTCGAGGGAGACGAAGCCCGGCTCGGCCTTCGGGTCGTGCGCCTTCAGGGCCTTCTGGTACGCGGCGACAAGCGGGATCGAGGTGTTGCCCGGGAAGGGGACGACCTGGCTGACGATCACGCCCTTGCCGTCGGCACCGAGTTCCCTGGCGAGGGCATTGCTGCCGACGAAGGAGATGTTCACGAACACCGGGTTCATCTTCACCTTGTGGGCGAGCTTGATGAACTCCGAGATCGGCTTGTAGGCGCCGACCATCACAACGGCTTCCGGGTTGGCCTTGCGGATCGACAGCAGCGCGGTCTTCACCGCCGTGGTGTTGCGCTTGTAGGTGCCCTCGGCGACCAACTTCATGCCGCGCTTGTCCATCGCCTTCTTGACCCCGTCGAGGCCGACGCGGCCGAAGGAGTCGTCCTGGTACAGGATGGCGATGCGCTTGATGTTGAGGTCCTTCGTCAGATGCTCGATCCACGCCTCGGTTTCCTGGTCATAGGTGGCGCGGACATTGATCACGTTGCTGTTCTTCGGATCGCGCAGGAAGCCGGCGCCGGTGAAGGGCCCGATGAACGGCACGCCGGCCTGCGTGGCAACCGGCTGCGCCGCGCGCGAGGTCGGCGTGCCGACGGCACCGATCAGGCTGAAGACCTTCGTTTCCTCGATGAGCTTCTTGGTGTTGGCGATGGCCCGGTCCGGCTCGTAGCCGTCATCGATGCTGACCAGCTCGAGCTTGCGGCCATTGACGCCGCCGGCAGCATTGGACTCGGCGAAGGCGGCGAGAATGCCCTCGCGCATGCCCGTGCCGAGGGCGGCGGCGGGTCCGCCGAGGGCGGCCGACTGGCCGAAGACGATCTTGTCCTTGCTAACCCCCGGCCCATCGGCAAGTGCCGGAAGGGCGAACGCGAGAACTGCGGCGGCCGCGAGGCCGGCCAACCTGAAGGGATGAATCATATCGGACACTCCTGGTTTCAGCTGAATAGACGGAACGCCAGCACGAGAGCAGAAAGACCATAGTTAAACTAAGGTCTTGATTTGAACAGGAGTCATATAGAGCGGGTAAATATTAAAATTTCGTCGCTGTTTATCCATGATATCTATGTGTAGATATTCCATGCCATGTCATGCGCCGGGGGCCTGCCGGTGCCCGGCGGGGATTCTTTCGCCGCCAGAGGGTTCGGAACCGGTCCATGTGCGGACGCTTCTCCCTGACTTCCGCGCCCGAGGCCATGCGGGCGCTGTTCGACTACAAAAACCTGTCCAACCTCGAACCGCGCTGGAACGTGGCGCCGACCCAGCCGGTCGCCGTCGTGCGACCGGCGGGCGAGGGCAGCGGCCGGCGCGAACTTGCGATGCTGCGCTGGGGGCTGGTGCCGCCCCGGGCGCGGGATTCCGCCATGGCGGCGAAGATGATCAACGCCCGCTCCGAGACGGTGGCGGAGAAGCCGGCGTTCCGGGACGCCTTTCGCCATCGGCGCTGCCTCGTGCCGGCGGACGGATTCTATGAGTGGCGGCCGGAAAACGGCGTCCGCCAGCCGTTCCGCATCGGTATGAAGGGAGGCGGCATCTTTGCGTTCGCCGGGCTATGGGAGCGCTGGACGGCACCCGTACCCGTACCTGCGCTGGGGCTTGCCGCCGGGGAGGTGCTGGAGAGCGTCGCCATCATCACCACCGACGCCAACGAAAAGCTGCGTCCCATCCACGATCGCATGCCGGCCATCCTGCCGCCGGAGAGCTACGGCGACTGGCTCGACGTGGCCGGCTGTCCGCCCGGCCGCGCCCGTGCGCTGCTCGGACCCTATCCACCCGGGCCCATGGCGTTCTACCGTGTGGGAATGCGCGTCAACAACGTGCGCCACGACGATCCGGAATGCGTCCGGCCGCTCCGCGCCGCCGGCTGACGGGTCTTCGCGGGGCGCCGCGAAATTGTCCCTCTGGCACCCTGAAAAGAGCCCGTTTTCCACAGAAACAGCGCCGATTCGGCGGCAAAAAGGGTTGCACCAGGGTTGTTCTACATATAGTGTTTGATCATAAGGGGCACACGACATCTAGAGGAGGTTGGCCGTCATGCAGTGGACTATGGAGCGTGTCGATCTGCTGACCCGTCTGTGGGCGGAAGGACTGTCCGCCCGGCAGATCGCGATGAAACTCGGCGGTGGCGTCACCCGCAATGCAGTCATCGGCAAGGCTCATCGTCTGAATCTGCAGCGGGGCGTGGTGACACCCGAGCCGCGGCCCGAGCCGGTGCCCGTGGTCCGCGAAGAGCCGCAGATAGATTACGGTCCCGAGGTAAAGTCGTGGATGTGCCGCTGGCCCACCGCCGAGCCCGGCCGCCAGGGGTTCTACATCTGCGGCAAGACGGCCCAGCCGGGCCGGCCCTACTGCGCCGAACATCTCACCCTGCATTACCTCCAGCAGAAGAAGCGTACGGCGGCGTAAGAGTAGCCATTGCTTCCTTCCCGGAACGGCGGTCCCTCGGGGCCGCCGTTCTGGTTTGCCGGCATGAAGTCCCTCCATGAGACATTTTGGCATCGGGGCGAGGGATGACCGCATGCCGAGGATGCGTTAGAAATGGCGCCCCCCGCGAGCCGGGCTACGACGCAATAAGAAGCAGATTGGTTCCCCCATGAATGACTCAAACCGTTACCGCCTTGGCGTCGACGTCGGCGGCACGCATACCGACCTCGTGCTGCTCGACGTCGCCAGCGGCTCCATCGCGGTGGAGAAGGTTGCCTCCACTCCGGCCAACCCGGCGCTCGGCGTGCTCGACGGCGTCGCCAACTTCGTCGCCAAGGGCACGCCGCCGGACGCCATCGAATTCTTCGCCCACGGCACCACCATCACCACCAACGCGCTTCTGGAGATGCGCGGCGCCCGGGTCGGGCTGCTCATCACCAGGGGGTTCCGGGCGGTGCAGGAGGTGCAGACCCAGGCACGCGACGGCAATCCGTTCGATTATTTCTACGACAAGCCGGAGCCTATCGCGCCGCAGAGCCTGACGCGCGAAATTCCGGGCCGCATGGACTACGAGGGCAACGAGATCGAGCCGCTGGACGAGGCGGCGGTGCGCACCGCCGCGCGTACGCTGAAGGAGGCGGGCGTCACCTCCATCGCGGTCTGTTATCTGTTCTCCTACGCGAACACCGCGCACGAGGAACGGACGCGCGCGCTGATCCTCGACGAGTTCCCCGAGGCCGACGTGTCGCTGTCGTCGGAAGTGCTGCCGCGCATCCGCGAATGGCCGCGCCTGTCCACGACGCTGCTCAATGCCTATCTGCAGCCGGTGCTGGTGCGCTACATCGACCACCTGAACAAGGGCCTCGATGACGGCGGGGTCCGCACGCAGCAGCGTTTCCTCATGCAGTCGAATGGCGGCGTCATGCCGTTCCGCGCCGCGGTGGGCGGCGGCAAGACGGTCTACACCCTGTTTTCCGGCCCGGCGGCCGGGGCGCAGGCGAGCGCGTATCTCGCCCGCGAGGACGCCTTGAAGGGGCTTGTGACCCTCGACATGGGCGGCACATCCTGCGACATCGCCTTCATCGAGGGCGGGGCGCCGCTGGAGGTGACCGAGGTGACGGTGGCGCGCCGGCCGCTCGGCGTTCCGGCGCTGGACATGACGACCATTTCCGCCGGCGGCGGCTCCATCGCCTGGATCGACCGCGGCGGGTTCCTGTGCGTCGGGCCGCGCAGCGCCGGCGCCGACCCGGGACCGGCCTGCTACGGGCGCGGTGGCGAAAACCCGGCGGTGACCGATGCCGACGTGGTGCTGGGCTATCTCAATCCGGACTATTTTCTCGGCGGGTCGCAGACCCTCGACAAGGCGGCGTCGAAACGGGCGCTGGAAGAGAAAATCGCCCGTCCGCTCGGCATGACCGCGCTGCAGGCGGCCGCCGGCATCCGCCGCATTGTCGACATGCGCATGGCCGACGAGGTCAAGGTGTTCGCGGCCAAACGCGGGGTGGATGCGCAGGAATTCACCCTGCTGCCGTTCGGCGGCGCGGGCGCGGTGCATGCGGCGGCGGTGGCGGCCGAGCTTGGCATCGGCCGTATCCTGGTGCCGCCACGACCCGGCGCCTTCTCGGCGCTGGGGCTTCTCTGCACAGACGTGGTGCACGACTACATCCGCTCCGAACTGCGCCCGCTCGACCAGGTGCCGGCGGAGCATGCGGAAGGCATCTTCGCCGATCTGGAATCGCGGGCCGCTGCCGAACTGAAGGACGAGGGGCTCGACCCGTCCGACGTGGCCCATGAGCGCGAGCTGGACATGCGCTACACCGGCCAGGGCTACGAGTTGCGGGTCTCGCTGGACGGGCTGGGCCGCGGCGGTCTGACGGAGCGCGACATGGCGGCGGCGCGCACCCGCTTCGACGAGCGCCACGCCCAGATTCACGGCCATGCCGCCCACGAGCGCCCGGTGGAGGTGGTGAGCTACCGCCTGCGCGTGCGGGCGCCGGTGCCGCGCTACATACCGGTGGCGGAAAAGGCCGGTCCCAAGGCAGCCGCTCCCGAATCCAAGGGCACGCGCACGGTGTGGTTCGACGGCGTCAGCGCCACCGGGACGGTACTCTACGAGCGCGACGGGCTGGCGGTGGGAGCATCGGTCAAGGGTCCGGCCATCGTCGAGCAGTTCGACGCCACCACGGTGATCCCGTCCGGCTGGTCGGCGACGGTGGACGAGTACCGCAATCTCATTCTGGTGCGGGAGGGCAGGCGCAATGGCTGATGCGGCGCGCGGACCGGACAATGCCACGGCGGTCGATCCGGTCACCATCCAGGTGGTGCGCAACAAGGTCGCCAGCCTGGTGGACGAGATGCACTACCATTTCTATCGCTCGGGCTATTCCACCATCATCCGCGAATCGCGCGACTTCTCCTGCGTCATCGTCGACTGCCGGGGCGGACTGATCGTACCGCCGCCCATGTTCTTCCACGCGCCGGTCTACCGCCATTTCGTCGGCCGCATCCTCGAACTGTACGATGCGGACGACATCCGCGAAGGAGACGTGTTCGTCTCCAATCACCCGTACGATGCGGGCGTGCCGCACGTCTCCGACATGGGGTTCGTCGCTCCCTTCTTTTCCGAGGGCAAGCTGGTGGGTTTTTCCGGATCGGTCGCCCACAAGGCGGACATCGGCGGCACCAACCCGGGCAGCACCTCGGCCAATGCCACCGAGATATTCCATGAGGGGCTGCTGCTGCCGCCGGTGCGGATTTGTCGCGATGGGGTTTACGACGACGACCTCGAACGGGTCATCCTCGCCAATTCGCGCCAGCCCGACCTGGTGCGCGGCGACGTGCGCGCCCAGATTGCCGCCACCGGGATGGGGGCGAAGCGCATGCGGGAGCTGGCGCAGCGCTTCGGCGCCGACGTGGTGATGGGCGCGTTCGATGCCATCCTGAAGGGGGCGGCGGAAGAGCTGGCCGCCGCCATCCGCGAGCTGCCTGACGGCACATCCTCGGCAGTCGGCTACATGGACGACGACGGGGTGGAGCTCGACAAGCCGGTGAAGTTCGCCGTCACCATCACGGTGGACAAGGGCGACATGCTGTTCGACTTTTCCGACAGCGGGCCGCAGGCGCGCGGGCCGGTCAACCTGCGCCCGTCCATGGTCGAAGCCTGCGTGTTCTACAGCCTTATAGGTGCGCTCGGCCCGGACCTGCATTTCAACGACGGCATGCGCGATGCGGTGCGGTTCAAATTCGCGCCGCGCACGGTGACCAACGCCTCGCCGCCGGCGCCGGTGTCCAGCTACCAGAAGGCCAACCTCAAGCTGGTGGACGTCATCCTGGAAGCCATGGCGCATTTCAAGCCGGCCCGCGCCATCGCCGGTTCCGGTTCCTCCGGCTCGCTCCTGATCAACTGGCACCAGGGCGGACGGCCCGGCCACAACACCCTGCAGTACGAGATCTTCGCCTCGGCCTACGGCGGCGGTCAGGGACATGACGGCACCTCGATGGTGGCGACGCATCTGTCCAATCTGCACATCACGCCGGTGGAGATCCTGGAGTCCGAGTATCCGTGCCGGATCTCCGAATTCACGGTGATGCCGGATTCCGGAGGGCCGGGCGAATTCCGCGGCGGGCTCGCCTTCCGCCGCCGCTACGAGCTGCTGCAGGACGCGACGGTGGTGCGCCGCTACGACCGCGCCAAGTTTCCCTCATCCGGCGTCGCCGGCGGCAGGGATGGCCGGCCCAGCCGCTTCGTCATCGTCGGAGGCGATGGCGCGGAACGCGACATGCCGTCTTCCGGCCGCTTCGAGATGAAGGCAGGGGAGCAGTTCTATCTCGTCAAGGCCGGCGGCGGCGGCTACGGCGACCCGAAAATGCGCGACCGCGCCGCCATCGAGCGCGACATCGGGGAAGGGTACGTCACGCCGGAAGCGGCGGCGAAGGATTACGGGTAGAGCGTAATCTGCTCCGCGTCGCCTACAACGCGTTGCACGGACGGCGCAGCGTTCGCCACATGTGCGAGGTCGGCGTGTTGTCGTTGCCGAGCCCTTCCTTCGGCTGGCGGAAGTGGCGGCCGATGATGTCCGCGAACTGCTCCATCTTCACCACTGTATCGGGATCGAACGAGTAGAGGTCGTTGACGCAGATCATGCGCGCCGACATGTACCACCGGTGCTTCCGCGCCCGCTCGTACTCGGCGACGATATAGGGCTCCGGCTTGTAGTCCGGGCCGAACATGCGCACGTAGTTGTCCGGATAGCCGTAGCCCACCGACTCGTCGGGGAAGAAGCGCAGGCACTGGTGCATGCGGATCGCCCAGCTTACCTCCTCGTCCACATAGGGCTCGACGAGCTGCGCCCCCCAGTAACCGTGGTCGGAGCGGATGAAGCCGCACACCGCGATGTCGTGCAGCAGGCACGCCAGCACCATCTTTTCCGGCAGCCCGTTCTTCTGCGCCAGGTTGGCGCTCTGCAGCAGGTGCTGCTGGGGTCCCGGCGCGAAACGCAGGGCGAAGAAATCCAGCAGCGTGGGCTTTTCCGGCATGGCAGGCAGACGGGGATCCTCTCCCATCAGGAGCCGCTTGCCGCTGCCGACGGCGAAGCCTGTACCGAGCGAGCGCTCGCCGTCGGCCAGGTAGTAAAGCAGCGACCTGGTTACGATACGGTCACCCAGCATCTGCATCTGCCGTTCTTCGAGCGCATCGGCGCGCTCCGACGGCGTCCGGTTCGTGTCCACGGGCTCGTCTCCTCGCCGCACGATGGAATATTCAACCTATGGCAGGGGTCTTTATGGGTCAATCGGGACCCGGCCGGCGGTCCATGTCGCTCATCCGGTTGCGCACGCCGGCAAATGCAGTAGGTTGCCGGTGATCGAAACGGCGGAACCATCGGGAGGCGTTATGAGACGCAGCAGCGACCGCATTCTCACCACCCATGTCGGCAGCCTGCCGCGGCCGCCGGAACTGATCGAGGTGATGGTCGCCCAGGACCAGGGCAAGGCCGTGGACCCGGCCGAGTATGACGAAAAGCTGAAGCGTGCCGTCGCCGGTATCGTCCGGAAGCAGGTGGAACTCGGCGTCGACGTGGTGGACGACGGCGAGTTCTCCAAGCGCGGCTTCGCCGTCTACGTGAACGAGCGCCTCGGCGGCTACAGCTGGAGCGACCAGGCCCGCCCGTCTCCCTGGGCGGGGTCGCGCGAGGCACGGGATTTCCCGGAGTTCTACGAGAAATCCGTGCGCACCCCGACCGGCAAGCCGACGGCGTCGAATGTGCTGCTGGTGTGTACCGGACAGGTTACCTACAAGGGTACCGAACTGCTGCAGCGTGACCTTGCCAACCTGAAGGCGGCGGTCGAGGCGAACAATGTGGTGGAGGCGTTCGTTCCCGCCATCTCGCCGTGCGACGTGGCCGGTAACCAGAAGAACGAATACTACAAGACCGACGAGGAGTTTCTCTATGCGATCGCGGATGCGATGCACGAGGAATACCAGGCGATCGTGGACGCCGGCTTCCTGCTGCAGATCGACGATCCGCGGCTGATCAACTACTACGTCAAGAACCCGCAGCTCAGCGTCGCCGAATGCCGCGCCTGGGCGGGGAAGCAGGTGGAGGCGATCAATCACGCGCTCCGCGGCATTCCGGCGGATCGGGTGCGCTATCACACCTGCTATGGCATCAATATGGGGCCGCGGGTGCACGACATGGAGATGAAGGACTTCATCGACATCGTGCTGAAGATCAACGCCGACGCCTATTCGTTCGAGGCCGCCAACCCGCGCCACGAGCACGAATGGCACCTGTGGGAAGATATAAAGCTGCCCAAGGGCAAGATCATCATTCCCGGCGTCATCACCCATTCCTCGCTGCTGGTGGAACATCCCGAACTGGTGGCGGAACGGCTGGTGCGCTACGCGGGCGTCGTCGGTCGCGAGAATGTCATCGCCGGTGGCGACTGCGGCTTCGGCACCCAGGCCATGGCGACGCCGGAGGTGCATCCCTCCATCGTGTGGGCCAAGTTCCAGTCGATGGTGGAAGGGGCGAAGATCGCCAGCAGGAAGCTCTGGGGCTGACGCGTTTTTTGGCGCATGGAAACGAAAGGGCCGGCGAATCGCCGGCCCTTTTCCCTGTTACGGAAGCAGTTCAGCGGCGGCCGCGGCCCTTGTCCATGATCAGGGTCTTGGCACGGTCCACGAGCTCCGGCGAGATCTTCATCATGTCCTCGATGATGCCCTGCAATTCGGCGCCTTTCATGGGATCGAGGTCCATGTGCTTGTCCTTTGCGTCGGCGAGGAACGCGGGATCCGCCATCGTGGCGTCGAAGGCCTGACGCAGTGCGGCGACGAGCGCCTTGGGGACGCCGGGCGGCAGGGCAAGGCCGCGGCCCACCGGGCCGAGCGACGAGATGAAGTTGACGATCTTGCGGTCGTCGGCGTTCTTGGCCAGGTCCACCGCCAGCGGCAGGTCGGGCAGTCGGGGATCCTTGCGCACGCCGACCTGGACGATGGGTCGCGCGAAGCCCGTCTTGAACCAGTCCGGCTTGACGGTGTTCCATGCGGTCCACGTCAGCGAGCTGCCGTCGGCCTCTTTCTGCTCGATGGCGTGGGCGACGCCCGCCGAGCCCTTGTAACCGGTCACAATCCTGAACTTTGCGTCGAACACCGCATTCATCAGCGCCGGAATGAGGAAGGTCTGCGATCCGGTGCCGCTCGAACTGGCGATGATCTGCTTCTTGCCCAGATCGGCGACGGTACGGATGCCGGTGTCGCTGCGCACCACCACCACGCCGTTGGTCTGGGTGGACGTGCCGAGATACTGGAACTTGTCGGCCTGGTACTTGACCTTGTCCCGCTGCAGAAGATTGGAAATGACGATGGAATCCGGCGGCATGAACCAGTAGAGCCCTTCCTTGGGCATCACGTTGTAGGCGTAGTTGGTCGCCTTGATTCCGCCGGCACCGGGCATGGACTGGACGATGATGTTGGGATTGCCGGGAACGTGGCGCCCGAGGTGGCGCGAGATGCCGAGACCGTAAAGTCCGTACGTGCCGCCGACACCGAAGCCGTGAACGATGGTCACGGTGCGGCCCTTGAAAAGATTCTCGAAATTCTGGGCCTGCGACGGGCCGGAATGGACAAGCGCGGCGGCCGCCAGGGCAGCCGCAATGGCACTGCGGGAAAAGACAAATGGCATGGGGAACCTCCGGACGCTGTTATGGATGGGTGCGACGATCAGGGTATGCCCGATCAGTTTATTCGCCGATATCGGACCGGCGCTCTTCCGGCGTCCGACGGCGTTTCCTCGCAGGAAATGCGACCAGACGCCGCCAAGTAGCTCCGGCAGGGTGAGGCAAACAGAAGCGGGAGCACTTTCGCCGTTCATTACAGATTTTACAAGGGTGGGTCGCGACGAAGTGAGCGGCGCACCAAACAGGAAAAAGGCGGCGGGCCGCGAACGGCCCGCCTGACAGGTGTCTTCCGGGAAGGATTCAACTCGACGACTTGCCGAGAATCAGCATCTGCGCTCGCTTCACCACGCTCGGCGGCATGGTCAGAATGTCCTCGACGATCTTCTGTACCTCTTTGCCGCTCTTGGGGTTGAGGCGCAGCTTGCGCTTCTTGGTGTCGGCGATCACCTTGGGGTCGCTCGCCATCTGGTCGAACGCCTTGCGCAGCGCGGCGATCTTGTCCTGGCTCGTTCCCGGTAATGCCGCCATGCCGCGCCCGATGGGGCCGAGGCTGGCGATGAAGTCGACGATCTGCCTGTCTTCCTTGCTCTTGGCCAGATCACGGGCGAGCGGCACCCACGGAAGATCCTTCTCCTTGGTGAAGCCGACCTGGACGATCGGAATACCCTTCCACTGATCACGCGGACCCTTGAACCACTCGGGCTTGCCGGTGATGTAGGCGAGCCACGTGAGCGACGTGCCATGGGCCTCGTTCTGTTCGATGGCGTGCATGGACCCCTTTGCACCCTTGTAGCCCATGACGATCCTGAACTTGGCGCCGAACACGCCCTTCAGCATGCTGGGCACCAGGAAGGTCTGCGATCCCTTTCCCGTCGACGAGATGATGATCTCCTTGTTCCTGATGTCGTCGAGAGTCCGCACCCCGGCGTCCGAGCGCACCACGACGATCGAATTGGATTCGATCAGGTTACCGATCCAGGTGAAGTCGTTGGTCTTGTATTTCGCCGACTTGGGCGTGAGCAGCTGCGAAATGATGATGGAATCCGACGGGACCATCAGCACGGAGCCGTCCTTGGGCGCGACGTTGTAGGCGTAGTTGGTCATCTTGATGCCGCCGGCGCCCGGCATGTTCTGAACGACGATAGTGGGGCGGCCCGGGATGAACGACGGCATGTAGCGTTCCATCAGGCGGGCGTAGTGGGTATAGGTGCCACCGACGCCAAAACCGACCAGCAGGGTCACCTGCTTGCCCTTGTAGAAGTCCGCTACCGCATCGGCGCTGGCCGTGGCGGAGGTGCCGGTAACGAGAGCGAGCGCGGCAACGCCTAAAATTGCGCGCGAAAGATTGCTATACATGAGACCTCCTTGTTGTTGTCCGATTGTTGGCAGTCAACGATGATGGCGAGCCGCGACCGTTCGTTCTGCAGATTTTGCCAGCCAGGACGAACTCCCTCGGGTTAGCGAGGCCGGGTGCGGCATCGTGGTGCAGCATAGGCGGATGACGCCCATCATTCCAGCACCGCGCGGCTGACAGGAGCGTTACGTTGAGCCGCCGGTTGCGGAGTCCGGCCGCACGGGCGCGCCGGGCAGAAAAAAGGCGGGCCGCGAACGGCCCGCCTGGCAGGTGTATTTCGGAAAGCGTTCAGCTCGACGGCTTGCCCATGATCAGGGTTTGTGCCCGCCGTACCAGATTCGGCGGCATGGTCAGAACGTTCTCGACGATCTTCTGCACCTCTTCGCCGCTCTTGGGGTTCAGGCGCAGCTTCCGCTTCTTGGCGTCGGCGGCCACGTTGGGATCCTTGACCATCCGGTCGAACGCCTTACGCAGCGCGGCGATCTTGTCCTTGCCTGTCCCCGGCAGCGCCGCCATGCCGCGTCCGATGGGTCCGAGGCTGGCGATGAAGTCGACGATCTGGCGGTCGTCCTTGCTCTTGGCCAGATCACGGGCCAGCGGCACCCACGGCAGGTCCTTCTCCCTGGTGAAGCCGACCTGGACGACCGGGATGCCCTTCCACTGGTCGCGGGGGCCCTTGAACCATTCCGGCTTGCCGGTGACATAGGCGAGCCAGGTAAGCGAGGTGCCCTGGGTCTCGTTCTGCTCGATGGCATGAAGCGATCCCTTGGATCCCTTGTATCCCATCACGATCTTGAAATCGGCGCCGAACACGCCCTTCAGCATGCTGGGGACCAGGAATGTCTGCGATCCCTTGCCGGTGGACGAGATGATGATCTGCTTCTTCCTGATGTCGTCGAGGCTTCTCACCCCGGCGTCGGAGCGGACCACCACCACCGAGTTGGATTCGATCAGATTGCCGATCCAGGTGAACTCGTTGGTCTTGTACTTGGCCGCCTTGGGCGTAAGCATCTGCGAGATGATGATCGAATCCGACGGTACCATCAGCACGGAGCCGTCCTTGGGCGCCACGTTGTAGGCATAGTTCGTCATTTTCATGCCGCCGGCGCCGGGCATGTTCTGCACCACGATGGTGGGATTGCCGGGAATGAAGGGCGGCATGTAGCGCTCCATCAGCCGGGCATAGTGGGTGTAGGTACCACCGACCCCGTAGCCGACCAGCAGGGTCACCTGCCTGCCCTTGTAGAAATCCGCGACCGCGTCGGCGCTGGCCGTGGCCGACGCGCCGGCAACGAAGGTCAGCGCGGCAACGCCGGCGACCGCTCCTGATATGTATCTGGTCATGATTCCTCCTTGTCGCTTATCTTGTTTGTACGAGCACACGCTCCGTGGCGACTCGCTGCCGCTGGCTGCGCCTACGTAGCCCCGTCACGACAAATCCCGTTGGTTAATGATGTCGGGTGCGGCATCGCGACGGTCAGAAGAAAATCATAAGCGCATAATGCAATCGATTTCCAGCGCTCTGTTGCCGAGGTTACGCGTTCGGTCCCTTGAGCCGGGTCCCACTTAACTCTAATGTTCCCGTCGTCTGCGCCATTTGGCGGCGCACCATACTGAACATGGGGAGGCGACAATGTTTCGCGGATTTTCCGGCGCTCTTGCGCTTACGCTCGGAGCGTTGATGGCAGTTGAGGCGGCTGCGGCCGATCTCACATTCTCAACCGGGCGCCAGGGGGGCTCGCAGTACCCGGTGACCGTGGCGCTGGCCCAGATCATCGAGAAGGCCCCCGGATTCGGCAGGGTGACCCTGAAACCCGGCGGCGGCGCCAGCAATATCGTCGCGGTGGATTCCGGCAAGGCGGATCTCGCCATCACGCTGTCCATCAGCGCGCGGGACGGGCTGCTCGGGCGTAAGCCCTACAAGACGAAGACGAAGAACCTGGTGCAGCTCTTTTCCCTGCACGCCTTCAAGGTCGTGGTGCTGGTGCCGGCGGATTCGCCCATCAAGGCGTTCAAGGACCTGGCGGGAAAGAAGGTCAACACGGGCCCCAAGGGCTTTACCATCACGGAACTCGCCACCAACGTCTTCGCCATGGAGAAGATGAAGGTGGACATGAAGTACCTGCGCGTCACCGCGGCGGTGCAGCAGTTCAAGGACGGTCACCTCGATGCGCTGTTCTACTCGCCGTCCGATCGCTATGCGCCGTTCATCGACCTGGCCAGTATCCGTCCGATCCGCCTGGTGCCGCTGAACGACGCGACGATGACGCGGCTCATCAAGGAAAACCCCAGCTTTTATCGTTCCCGTTTCCCGGCAGCGGCGGACATCTATCCCAAGCTGGTGAATTCCGTGGAGACGCTGGGCTACCCCAACACCATCATCGCCAACAAGAACAGGATCAGCGACGCCCAGGCCTATGCCATCACCAGGGCCGTGGCGGAAAACCTGGCACAGGTGGCGGCGGTGGAGCCCTCGCTCAAGGTATTGCGCCCGAAGGAGTTGGCGCTGGAGGTCGGCGTGCCGATCCACCCCGGCTCCATGAAATACTTCAAGGAAAAGGGCTGGCGCTGAACCGGTTCGCGCGCTCTCCGGCGGCGACGATCGCCGCCGGGGCGGCGTGGCCCCGATGACGGTGCCGGGGGATGCCCTGGACTCTTTCCGCAAAGGAGACGCTGGTTGCGACCGCGGCCGTCGCCATGGCGGCGTTTCACCTCTACACCGGCGCGTTCGGGCTGTTCGACGTGCCGATCCAGAACGGCGTCCATCTTTCCTTCGCCATGGCGCTGATCCTGCTGCTGCACCCGACGCGGTGGCCCGGCGCCGGCCGCGCGGGGCGGGTTCTGGCCCGTTGCTATGACGGGATGGTGGCGTTCGCCGCCGGGGCGCCGCTCTACTACCGCTTCGACAATTTCGAGTATCTCACCGCCGGCCGGTTCGAGTTCGTCACCCCGGTGACACCTGTGGAGGCCACGCTGGGGGTGGCGCTGGTGTTCGCCGTCCTCGATCTATGCCGTCGCATGACGGGCTGGCCGCTGGTCGCCATCGTCGTCGTGTTTCTCATCTATCCCATGATCCCCGGCCTGCCCGGCATTCTCGGCCACGACGGCTACGGGCTCGGTATCCAGGTGGACATACAGTTCCTCACCCTGGCCGGCATCTTCGGCATTCCCCTCAGCGCCTCGGCGGAGTTCATCGCGCTGTTCATCGTCTTCGGCGCGTTCCTCGAACGCAGCGGGCTGGGCAAGTTCGTCATCGACTTTGCCGTCGGTCTGGTGGGAACCTATCGCGGCGGTCCCGCGAAGGTGGCGGTGATTGCCAGCGCGCTGACCGGCAGCATCTCGGGCAGCGCACCCGCCAACGTGCTGACCACCGGCGTGCTGACCATCCCGATGATGAAACGCCTCGGTTATCCGGCCTATATGGCCGGCGCCATCGAGGCGGCGGCGTCCACCGGCGGGGTCATCATGCCGCCGATCATGGGCTCGGTCGCCTTCATCATGTCCCAGTTCACCGGCGTGCCCTACGTGCAGATCGCACTCTACGCGCTGATCCCGGCGCTGCTCTACTTCTTCGGTATCTTCCTCACCGTCCATTGGGCGGCGGTGCGCCACGGCATCGGCGGTCTGCCGCGCGAGGAACTGCCGGACTGGCGTGCCAACGTGCGTCTGCGGGGCCACCTGCTGGTGCCGCTTGTGCTGCTGCTGTGGCTGCTGGTGAAGGGCTATTCGCCCCAGTTTGCGGTCACTTGGTCAATCGTCGCGGTGCTTGCCGTGTCGTGGCTGCGGCGCGGGACGCGCATGGGACTGAAGGACATTCTGCTGGCCATGCGCAATGGCGCCACCGGCACGCTGGTGGTCGCCATCGCCACCGCCGCTGCCGGAATGATCGTCGGCGTGTTCGAACTGACCGGGGTGGGGGTCAAACTGGCCCAGATGTCCAGCGTGCTGGTGCACACGCTGCTGATCGGACTGGTGTTGACCATGGCGGTCTCCATCGTGCTCGGCATGGGTGTACCGCCGTCGGTCAGCTACATCGTGCAGATCGCCGTCACCATCCCCATGCTGCAGGGGTTTCTCAGGGCCGACGGCATGGATCCGGATACGGCAATCATCGTGACCCACTTCTTCGTCATGTACTACGCGTCGCTCGCGGTGCTCACGCCCCCCGATGCGCTTGCCTCGGTGGCGGCGTCGGGGCTGGCGGGGAGCCCGTTTCTCAAGACCGCGGTGCATGCCACCCGGGTGGCTTTCGTGGCTTTCGTCGTACCCTTCATGTTCGTCTACCGGCCGGCGCTGCTGTCGCTGGGAAGCTGGGACCAGATGATCGTTGCCGTCGTCTTCGCCGTGCTCGGGGTTGCCATTACCTCTGTGGCGCTGGAGGGATACTGCCTGCGCCGGCTGACCGGGGTCGAGCGGGCGCTGGCCCTTGCCAGCGGCGTTGCGCTGATCTTCCCGTCGGGGTACGGGGATGTCATTGGGCTCGGGCTGCTTGCCGTGCTGGTTGCGATCCAGTGGAGTCCATGGAACAAGGCGGCATCGCGTCGGGCACGGACCGGCGACAACTGAGAAGGAGAGGACGATGGCGAAGGAACGGATCGGTGTTGTGGGGCCCGGCCGCATGGGGCTGGCGATGGTACGGCACCTGGTGCGCCACGGCTATCCGGTCACGGCAACCGACATCAGCGCCGAACAGCTGAAGAAGGCGAGGGAAGCCGGCGCCGAGACGGTGGGATCGCCCGCCGACGTGGGCAGGGTTTCGGACTTCGTCATCATTGCAGTCGGCTATGACGACGAGGCCATCGCAGTCACCACTGGCCCGGGCGGGCTGCTGGAGACCATGAAAAAGGGTTCCATCATCGCGATCTCCTCCACAGCTTCGCCCGAGACGGTGGAGAAGCTGGACGAAATGGCCCGTGCCAAGGGCATCGACGTTTACGACGCGCCCATCTGCCGCGGCCGGCGCGCCGCCGACGACGGCACGCTGCTCGCCGTGGTGGGCGGAAAGGACGAGGTGGTGGAACGCGCCCGGCCCATCTTCGAATGCTTCTGTTCGGACATCTGCCATATCGGCCCGGTGGGGCACGGCCAGATCGCGAAGGCGGTCAACAATCTGGTGTTGTGGGTTAACGGGCTGACCCTGATCGAGGCCGGCCGCGTGTGCGAGGCGTTCAACGTCAACCTGCCCAGGCTGCGCGAGGCGATGCTGATCTCCACCGGCAAGTCGGGGGCGCTGGAAGGCTGGGCCACCATGACCTTCACCTGGGCGCTCAAGGACATGCAGATCGTCTCCAAGATGACGGATCGGGCCAACGTGGGCGTGCCGCTGATCGGTGCGGTGCGCGAGCTGGTAAAGGAGGGTCGCAAGACCAAGCAGACCAACCCGCCCGACTGGACGGGCACGGGTACCGACCTGAGCTGAACGGCAAGGCGGCAGCGTACCATGGCGAAGGAAAAGGGAATCTCGTTGACGCGTCGGCGGCGGCTCGGCGGGCTGTTGAGCCAGGCGCGCATCGTCGCGCCGGCGCTGGTGGCGATTGTCGTCGGGTTCCTGTTCGCCTACCAGTTTGTCGAGCCGGCGCCGCCGCACCGTGTGGTCATCGCGTCGGGGCCGGAAGCCGGCGCCTATCATGCCTTCGCCAAACGCTACGCCGCCGCGATGGCCAGGGAGGGGATCGAGCTGTTAGTACGGCCCACCGTCGGGTCCGAGGAGAACCTCAGGCTGCTGGCCGATCCGGCCAGCGGCGTCGCGATCGCCTTCATGCAGGGCGGCATCGGGGCGCCCGCCGAACATCCAGACCTTACCTCTCTCGGTAGCCTGTACTATGAACCCTTGTGGGTGTTTGTGCGCGGCGCGACCCCGGTACGCCGGTTGCCGGAGCTGCGCGGAAAGCGCGTTGCCATCGGTGTTGCGGGCAGCGGTACGCGCCCGGTGGCGCAGCGCCTGCTCGCCGACAACGGCATCACGGCCGAGAGTGCCACGCTGCTCGACGTGGGCGGAGCGGACGCAGTCGAAGCCCTGCGTGCCGGACGTATCGATGCCGCCTTCTTCATCACCGCGCCGAGTTCTTCGGCGGTGCGTACGCTGATGGGGACGCCCGGCGTGCGGCTGGTGCATTTCGGCCGTGCCGAGGCCTATGCGCGGCTCTACCGCTATCTGTCGCCGGTGATCCTGCCGGAAGGGGCCATCGACCTTGCGCGCAACGTGCCATCGCGCGAGGTTCGGTTGCTGGCGCCGGCGGCGACGCTGGTTGTCGGGCCGGGGCTGCATCCGGCGCTCGCCGGGCTGCTGCTGCAGATTATCCACGGCGTTCACCGCGAGGGCGGGCTTCTGGAACGTACCGGCGAGTTTCCCTCGCCGGGGCTGGTGACCTTCCCGCTCGCCGACGAGGCGCGCCGGTTCTACGACAACGGGCCGCCGTTCCTGCAGCGTTACCTGCCGTTCTGGGCCGCCAACCTGGTCGACCGGCTGAAGATCATGCTGCTGCCGCTGATTACCCTGCTTTACCCCCTGTTCAAGCTGCTGCCACCCACCTACCGCTGGCGGATGGGGGCGCGCATCAATCGCGGCTACAAGGCACTGCAGGCGCTCGACGACCGTATGCACGCCGGCGACGTCTCAGCTGCCGACGGGCTGGCCGAACTGGCGCGCATCGAAGCCGAGGTGGCACACCTGTCGGTGCCGGCCGGGTTTGCCGACCGGGTCTATAACCTGAGAATGCACATTGATCTGCTGCGCCGCCGCCTGCGCGAGGGGTAAACGCCGGTCGACCGCGGGCGACGGCCTCGCCGCCGCCGACGGCAGGTTGACGGTGGGGACGCCGGGCATTTCCATTCCGGTTTCGCGAGAGATGGTCGAGGGCGAGAATCCTTATGGACGCTCTGTCTTCGCCGTTGCGGCCGTCAATGATAGGTCTCGAGCTGGGCGAACCGCACCGGCAGGACGTCGCGGGTGCGGATGCGTCCGTCGCCGTTCTTCTTCACCAGGGTGAGCGTTTGGCCGTCGGGCATGCCGGTGGGAATCACCATGCGACCGCCCGGGGCGAGCTGCTGCAGCAGGGCGGGCGGGATAAGCTCCGCCGCCGCGGCCACCACGATGCGGTCGAACGGCGCGTGTTCGGGCCAGCCGCGTGCACCGTCGCCGATGCGCAGCGCAACGTTGTCATAGCCGGCGCGCTTCAGGTTGATCTGCGCCTGGCCGGCCAGTTCCTCGATTATCTCCACGCTGCAAAGCTCGGCGCCCAGTTCGGTCAGGAGCGCTGTGTGATAGCCGAGCCCGGTACCGACCTCGAGTACGCGGTCGCCCGGCTGCACGTCGAGCAGATCGGTCATCAGTGCGGTGATGAAGGGCTGAGAAATGGTCTTGTCGAAGCCAATGGGCAGAGGGCTGTCGTTATAGGCGTAGCCTTGAATCTCTTCGGGGACGAACTCGTGGCGCGGCACCTTTCCCATCGCCGCCAGCACCCGCCCGTCGAGGACGTCGCGGCCGGTCTCGGCGCTCGAATGCTGAACATAGAGCTCGATGATCTGAACCATTCTCCAGCGCAGCTGGCTGAAATCGGTAACCTTCATGGACGGCCGTCCTTCCTGTCGGTCGAAGGCCGATTATAGGGACTTTCGATCCGTACGGAAGGCGCGAACAGGACAGTGTACGGGGAGCCGGGGCCGGAAATGGTGGGCGCGGCTGGGATTGAACCAGCGACCCCTGCCGTGTGAAGGCAGTGCTCTCCCGCTGAGCTACGCGCCCGGCCCCGGTGGAGCGGCATATAAGGCGGGGCAGCAGGCCAAGTCAAGGGAACGGCAAGGGCCCGGAACGACATCCCTTTTGTTTGACATGTCGACGCGCCGCATCGGATAGCGCTGGCAATAAAATAACCGTCCGAGGGTGACCTGCTGCCGGTTTCGTGGACGTCCAATTGCGTTTGCATGGCCTGTTTCTCGAAGCCCACAGGACTGGCGTATCCGATGCTCGAGTGCCTCTGCGTCGGGTTGTGGAAGTGCTCGATGTAATCGAACGCGTCGGCTCCCGCCTCGCCGCGAGTTCGTTAGACGTGCCCCCTGATCCACTCGGTCTTTAGCGACAGGAAGGGGCTCCCCATCGCCGCATTGTCCCGGACGTTGCCCGACCGGCTCATCGAGCAGGCGATGCCGTGATCGGCTATCAGCCGCTGGAAGGGCTCGCTGGTGTACCGGCCGCCACTATCTTTCTGTCCGGTCCGCACGGCCAGGTCCTGGGAACCATCCGCCTGACCATGTGGGAGGAAGGGGGAAGCCGCGGAGCCGTATGCGCGCTGGGGGTCGTCCAGAGCGCGCCCTTGATCGTTATCGCGTGGCCGATGCGGCGGCGCGAACGGCGCACGGGAGCGCGGTCCCGATTCCGCGCCCGGTGCGGGAGCCGTGCGGTAAGTTGTTGCATTTTCGTTTCGAATCCATATTCTTGCCCCATGCTCCTGGTCGCCGAAGGAGTGGGGCCCCGGCTATGAGCAACATGATCGGACATCGCCGTTTCCGTTGGGCCACCCGCGCCCTGCTGGGTGCTGCGGTCCTTCTGGCAGCGGTGCCGGCAGACGCGGGCGAGCGCCGCATCACGTTGGGCTACGAGGCCTATGTGGGCGGATTCAACGCGCTGTCGGTGGGGCTGGATGCCGGCTTGCAGCCGCACGGCTACGTGGTGGACTTCCGCTTCTCTACCCAGGGCGCGGTGTCGTGGCTGGTATCGTGGACCATGAACGCTTTTTCCCGTGGCGCTGTGCAGGATCTCCGGATCGTGCCGGTCAGCGCCGGGGCCGACAGCCTTTGGAGCGGGCGCAAGCGCACCACGCGGCTCGATTATCGCTCCGACGGGTCTGTGGCGGTGGAAATTGTTCCGCCGATTCGCGACGCGGACGAGCGCACGCCGGTCCCGGACGCGCTCAAGCGCGGCACGGTGGACCTGACCAGCGCGCTTCTCGCCACATTGCGCGCTGTGGGGCAGGAGGGGCGCTGTCAGCGCCGCGAGAAGGTGTTCGACGGCCGGCGCCGGTATGACATGGTGTTCGAGGACGGCGGCAGGGGCCGGCTGGGGGCGGACGCGCCGACGGTCTACCACGGCCCCACGGTCGTCTGCCGGCTGTCTCTCGAGCATATTGCCGGGTTCCGCAAGACCAGCTCGGGGTTCGGCTGGGCCAAGGGCGAAGAGGCCTATGTGCACGTGGCGAAGATATTCGAGGGCAGTCCCCCGGTTCCGGTGGCGCTGGAATACGATACCGGGATCGGGCTCCTTCGTGCCTACCTGACCGAGGCCACCTTCGCCGACGGTGAGCGCCAGGAACGCCTTGCCACCAACGCGGCAGAGCCCAGGCCATCGCAGGCCACGCCCGACGATAAGGAGGAAACCGGCAGGGCGGCCGCGGATTAGGGTCGGTTTCCCCGCAAATCCCCGGAGCGATGCGGTTTTTACGCCCCGGTCATAAATTTTTACTATAATTTATGCCGCTCTTTTTCGGGGACAGGGGTTCGGCCGTCCATGACCACGCCCAAGACCGCCGCGGTGGTGCTGGCCGCGGGCCTCGGCACGCGCATGAAATCGGCGCTGCCAAAGGTGGCGCATGCGGTGGCAGGGCGCCCCATGATCGGCCATCTGATGGCCCGGCTGGCCGAGTTCGGCGCCGAACGAACCGTGGTCGTGCTTTCTCCCGCGACGACGGAGGTGGGCGCGCACGTGGCGCCGGCGACGATCGCGATCCAGGATCCGTCCCTCGGCACCGGTCATGCGGTGATGGCCGCCCGCGATGCGCTGGCCGGCTTCGACGGTGACGTGCTGGTCCTGTTCGCCGATACGCCGCTGCTGACCGTCGACACGATGCGCCGGATGGTGGACGCCCGCCGCGCGAAAGGCGATCCGGCGGTGGTGGTGCTCGGTTTTCGCCCCGATGACCCGTCCGAATACGGCAGGCTGGTTACGGCACGTGGCAAGGGCGGGGCACTGCAGGCCATCGTCGAACATCGCGATGCGACACCGGCGCAGCGCCGAATCGGCCTGTGCAACGCCGGAATCATGGCCATCGACGGCAAGCGCCTGTTTGCGCTGCTCGATGCGATGGGCAACGACAATTCCAAGGGCGAATATTACCTGACCGATATCGTCGCAATCGCGCACGGGCGTGGCTGGTCCTGCACGGTGGTGGAAACCGCCGACGCCGGCGAGGTGATGGGGGTCAATTCACGCGCCGATCTCGCCGTCGCCGAGGCAGTGATGCAGCGCCGCCTGCGCGCCGCGGCCATGGCGAACGGCGCCACGCTCACCGATCCGGACACCGTATGGCTGAGTTGGGACACGATACTGGGCCGTGACGTCACCATCGGTCCCAATGTCTGGTTCGGTCCCGGCACCGTTGTCGGCGACAACGTGGAAATCCGCGCCTTCTGCCATATCGAGGGCGCCAGAATCGAGCCCGGCGCCATCGTCGGGCCGTTCGCTCGGCTGCGGCCTGGTGCCAGGCTCGGACGCGACGTGCACATCGGCAACTTCGTCGAGATCAAGGAAGCGACACTGGAAGAGGGTGCCAAGGCCAACCACCTGAGCTATATCGGCGACAGCCACGTGGGGGCCGGCGCCAACATCGGCGCCGGCACGATTACCTGCAATTACGACGGCTTCATGAAATCGCGCACCGAAATCGGCGCCGGTGCGTTCATCGGCTCGAACACCGCACTGGTGGCGCCGGTCAAGGTGGGCGACCGCGCCGTCATCGGAGCCGGATCGGTGATCGCGAAGGATGTCGCTGCGGACGCTCTGGGCGTAACCCGCGCGCCGCAGGAGGAGCGGCCCGGCTGGGCGCTCAAGTACCGTATGCGCAAGCAGTCCCGGAAGGAGGCCGCGAAGGGCCGCAGAAAAAGGGCGGGCTGACGCACCTTGGCGTAAAATGTGCGGAATTATCGGCATCATCGGCAGGAAAGACGTCGCCCCGCTGCTCGTGGACGGGCTCAGGCGGCTGGAATATCGCGGCTACGATTCTGCTGGCATTGCCACGCTGGTGAACGGACGCATCGAACGCCGCCGTGCCGAGGGCAAGATCGTGCGGCTGGAATCCCTCCTGGCACAGAAACCGCTCGGCGGTACCATCGGGATCGGCCACACGCGCTGGGCGACTCATGGACTGCCCAACGAAACCAATGCCCACCCGCACGCCGACGACCGCGTCGTGCTGGTGCATAACGGCATTATCGAGAACTTCCAGACGCTGCGCCAGGAACTGGAAGCGAAGGGCCACCGCTTCGAAACCGAAACCGACACCGAGGCGGTGGTGCATCTGGTCAGCGACTTTCTCGTGCAGGGCAGGACACCGCCGCAGGCGGTTGCTGCCGCGCTGGAGCGCCTCGAGGGCGCGTTCGCGCTGGCCATCCTGTTTGCCGGTCATCATGAGCTGATGATCGGTGCGCGGCGCGGCAGCCCGCTCGCCATCGGCTATGGAGATGGCGAAATGTATATCGGGTCCGACGCTCTGGCGCTGGCTCCCCTGACGCAACGGATCTGCTACCTGGACGAGGGCGACTGGGCCGAGATCACCGCCGCCGGCGCTACCGTGCACGATGCCAGCGGCAGGGTGGTTACGCGCGAGGTGAAGCTGACCGCCAATTCCGGCGCCATGATCGGCAAGGGGAACTTTCCCCATTTCATGCTCAAGGAGATCTACGAGCAACCGGCGGTGATGGGGGACACGCTGCATGCGCTGCTGAACCCCTGGAACCAGTCGGTGACCCTGCCCGACATGCCGTTCGACCTTGCCCGCATCGGCCGCGTCACCATCGTTGCCTGCGGCACGTCCTATCATGCCGGGCTGGTGGCGAAGTACTGGTTCGAGCGTATCGCGCGCGTCCCGGTGGACTGCGACATCGCCTCGGAATTCCGCTATCGCGATCTGGACATGGAACCGGGCGGACTGGCCATCTTCATCTCCCAGTCGGGCGAGACCGCCGACACGCTGGCGGCGCTGCGCTACGCCCGCAGCAGGGGCCAGCACATCATGGCGGTGGTCAATGTGCCGGAAAGCTCCATGGCGCGTGAGGCCGACGTGGTGCTGCGCACGAAGGCCGGTCCGGAGATCGGAGTCGCATCGACCAAGGCATTCACCACGCAGCTTACTGTTCTCGCCGCTCTGGTAATCGGCATGGCGGCGTTGCGCGGGGCCATCGATCGCACGCGGGAGGCCGCGCTCTGCCAGGCACTGACCGAAGTGCCGTCCCGCGCCAACGACGTTCTGGTGCACGACCAGGCGCTGGCGAAGCTGGCGGAGGAAGTGGCCGTGGCGCGCGACGTGCTCTATCTCGGCCGCGGTACCGGCTTTCCCGTGGCGCTGGAGGGGGCGCTGAAGCTGAAGGAGATCAGTTACATCCACGCCGAAGGCTATGCGGCTGGCGAGATGAAACACGGCCCCATCGCCCTGATCGACGAGCACGTGCCGGTGATCGTCATCGCGCCGAGCGACGATCTGTTCGAAAAGACCGCGTCGAACATGCAGGAGGTGATCGCGCGCGGCGGACGTGTGATTTTCCTGTCGGATGCCGAAGGGGTGAAGCGGCTGGGCAGGATGGCGGCCGCTACCATCGAGCTTCCCACTGTCGATCCCTTCGTGGCGCCGCTGCTTTACACCATTCCGGTGCAACTCCTCGCCTACCATACCGCGGTGATCAAGGGTACCGATGTCGATCAGCCGCGCAATCTGGCAAAGTCGGTAACGGTGGAATAGCCGCGTCGTCGCCTATCCCGGCCCGGAATGCGTACCGCACCATGTATTGTGCGGGCGAAATGCGATAGGCTTCGCCCCGGCACCACTTCCAACTTTTCCCGGTTCATGAACCTGTCCTCCCTTCTTGGCGGTATCGCCGGCGCGCTGGGCAACCGGATCTACCGGCGCTTCTGGGCCGGAAACGGGCTGGCCATGACCGGGCGCTGGATGTATCGCACCGCGGTCGGCTGGCTGGTCTGGGAGATGACCGAATCAACGACCTGGCTCGGCATCGTCGCCTTTGCCGACCTGTTCCCCGTGGTGGCGCTGTCGATCGTTGCCGGCGCCATCGCCGACCGCGTGGGATACCTGCGGGTGGTGCGCGTCTCGCAGTTTCTCAGCTTTGCTGTCGGCGCGCTGCTCTCCACCCTGGTATTTACCGGCACGGTCACCATCCACATGGTCCTGGTACTCACCGCGGTTTTCGGCACGCTTGAGACCATGTCGACACCATCGCGCATCTCCATCGTCAACGCGCTGGTTGCCAAGGAGCATCTTTCCAGCGCGATCGCGCTTGGCTCGGCCACGTTCAACGCCTCGCGCATTCTCGGTCCGGCAATCGCCGGTGGACTGATCCTCTGGGTCAACATCGGCACCGTGATGGCCATCGCCACCGGCATCTTCCTGCTGTTCTTCATGGTGCTGCTGACATTGCCGGGCCATAGGCCGGCGGGCGGCGGCAAGCTGTCGGTCAATCTTTTCGGAGACATCGTCCATGGCGTGGTCTACACCGCGCGCCATCCGGGGATCCGCTTCCTGATGATCCTGCTCGGCGCCACCGGATTGTTTATCCGCCCGTTCATGGAACTGCTGCCCGGCTTCGCCGCGCAGGTGTTCGGCCGAGGGCCCGAAGGGCTCGCCATATTGCTGTCATCCATTGGCCTGGGTGCCATGGCGGCCTCGCTGTGGTTGGCCCGGCGTGGCCAGATGGAGGGGCTCACACGTCTGATAAGCAACGCGTTGGTGCTGTCGGGTATCGCGCTGATTCTGTTCACCGTGGCCGGCCACATCGCGCTGGCCGCATTCTTCCTCGTCTGGGTCGGCGTTTTCATGCTGATCGGCGGCGTCGGGTCGCAGACGCTGATCCAGAACGTGGTGGAACAGAAGGTGCGCGCGCGGGTGATGAGCCTGTTTATCCTGATCTCGTGGGGCCTGCCAGCCCTGGGTGCGCTCGTGGAGGGCTGGATCGCCACGTTCTTCGGACTGCAGCACACAATCGCCGCGGGTGCCGCGATCACCCTGCTGGTCTGGTTGTGGGGCCGGCCGGCGGGGCGCAAGCTGGCGGGCGAGCTCGAACGGGGCTGATGCGATTTCTCCTCCCGCTGGGATGCGGCCTGCGCTTTGGTCGCCTTGCCTCGTCCGTGCCGTCTGCTACCCTGAGGCAAAACGAGAATTCAGGGAGGCGATCTCATGAGCTTCAAGACCATTGCGATCCTCAGCCCGGGCAACATGGGCGGCGGCGTCGGCAGGTTTCTCGGCCGGAACGGCTACGATGTCATCACATGTCTCGCCGACCGGTCCGACTTCACGCGCAGGAATGCCGAAGAGTGCGGCTTTCGTGACGTGCCCGACATGCCTACCCTGGTGGCGGAGGCCGACCTGGTCCTGTCCATATTGCCGCCGGCCGAGGCTGTCGGCGTGGCCGGGGTGGTGGCGGAAGCGATAAAGGCCACCGGCGCCGTGCCGGTCTATGCCGACTGCAACGCCACCTCGCCGCAAACGGCAATCGAACTCGAGCGCGTCATCGAAGGCGCCGGGGCCGTGTTCGTCGACGTCGGCATCATCGGCGCGACGCCCAGGGAAGGCAGCTACCCGGAGTTCTGTACCTGCGGCCCGCACGCACATCTGCTCGCCGAGTTGCACGGGCGCGGGGTGAACATCCTGAACGTGGGGCCGGAGACAGGCCAGGGCTCGGCCATCAAGATCTGCAACGGTGCCTGGAACAAGGGCGCGTTCGCCCTCTATACGGCGGTGATGCTGGCTGCAGAACATTTCGGCTTTACCGAGCATTTGCGCGGCCGCCTGCCGGAAAGCCAGGCCGGAACGGTAAGGAAGATCGATGCGGCGGTCGTCCGCCTGCCGTCCCTGTCGGGACGCTATATCGGCGAGATGGAGCAGGTGGCGGAAACATTCGCCTCCGTCGGCCTGCCCGGCGGGTTTCACGAAGCGTCGGCCGATCTGTTCCGCCTGCTCAACCTGTCGCCGCTGGCCCGCCAGCGTCGCGAACAGATCGATCCCCGCCGGACCTCGCTGGAAACCCTCAAGGCCCTGGTGGAGGTGCTGGAAAAGACACCGGCCAAGGTCATTGGATGATGGGGCCGGTTAACTCTCCTTGGCGGCAAAGCTATATCAGGGGGGCAGACGCCTTCCGACCGGGGGTCCAACCCTCGGCGCAGGCGCCGCACCAGCGCAGAAACCTCCAGGGGAGATGACCATGCCACGCGATCTCAACGTGCCCATCAGCGATATGAAGCTGGTGCGCGAGCAGTGTTACATCGACGGCAAGTGGGTCGACGCGGATTCCGGCAAGAAGATTGAGGTCACTAACAAGGCCACCGGTGAAGTGCTGGGCACCGTGCCCAATATGGGTGCCACAGAGACCCGCCGCGCCATCGAGGCGGCCAACAGGGCCTGGCCCGAATGGCGCGCCAAGACCGCGAAGGAACGTGGACGTATCCTGCGCAACTGGGCCGATCTGATGATGCAGCACCAGGATGACCTGGCCGTGCTGATGACCGCGGAGCAGGGCAAGCCGCTGGCCGAAAGCAAGGGGGAGGTGGCCTATGCCGCTTCATTTCTCGAGTGGTTCGGCGAGGAAGGCAAGCGTATCTACGGCGATACAATTCCCGGCTTCGCTCCGGGCAAGCGCATCGTGGTTACCAAGGAGCCCATCGGCGTGGTCGCTGCCATCACGCCGTGGAACTTCCCTGCTGCCATGATTACCCGCAAGTCCGGACCGGCCCTGGCGGCAGGCTGCACCATGGTGGTCAAACCGGCTTCCGCAACGCCGTTCTCGGCGCTGGCCCAGGCGGAGCTGGCCGAGCGCGCCGGGGTGCCTGCCGGCGTGTTCAGCGTGGTGACCGGCAGTGCGCGCGAGGTCGGCGGCGAACTGACCGGCAATCCGGTGGTGCGCAAGCTCACATTCACCGGCTCCACCGAGATCGGCAAGACGCTGATGGAGCAGTGTGCGCGTACGGTGAAGAAGACGTCCATGGAACTCGGTGGAAACGCGCCGTTTATCGTTTTCGACGACGCCGATCTCGATGCCGCGGTAATCGGCGCCATGGCCTCCAAATACCGTAACACCGGCCAGACCTGCGTCTGTGCCAACCGGTTTCTGGTGCAGGACGGGGTCTATGACGCCTTTGCCGGCAAGCTGGCCGAGGCGGTGAAGAAGATGAAGGTCGGCGACGGCCTCAGGGGCGAGACCCAGCAGGGCCCGCTGATTGACATGTCGGCGGTGGAAAAGGTGGAGGAACACGTTGCCGACGCCGTTGCCAAGGGCGCCAGGGTGATTCTCGGCGGCAAGCGGCATGCGCTCGGCGGCACCTTTTTCGAGCCGACGGTGCTTGCCGACGTGAACGCCCGGATGAAGGTGGCGCGCGAGGAAACATTTGGTCCCGTGGCGCCGCTGTTCCGCTTCAGCACCGAGGAAGAGGCCATCCGCATGGCCAACGATACCGAATTCGGCCTCGCCTCTTATTTCTATGCGCGCGACATTGGCCGTATCTGGCGGGTGATGGAGGCGCTGGAATACGGCATCGTCGGCATCAACGAGGGTATCATCTCCACCGAAGTGGCGCCGTTCGGCGGGATGAAGGAATCCGGCATGGGCCGCGAGGGTTCGAAATACGGCATCGACGACTATCTCGAGATCAAGTACGCCCTGCTGGGTGGGATCGGCGCCCCGTAAATTACGGCGCCTCCCTGGTCCCGGGGTCGCCGGCAAAAGTGACGCTGCAATAGCGATCTCGTTGTCGCTTCGGTTCATCCAGGCGGCAAAGTACGCGGGAATCGCCGGCGGCCGGCCCGGAAAATTGCGGCTTCCCGAATTTTCGCCGCGTCAGCGCGCGCGCCGCAGTTCGCGAGGGCTAGTTTCGATCGATCCGGCCGGTCGACCCGGCAGGTACAGCGAAAACGTAGGTACATTCCGACCCTGCCGAGCGCCACGCGTTTTTTTTAGATTGAGAATGCAGCCCAAGGACGGTGCACCTCCCGACGCTACGTCGAATAGGTCACTGCCACCACATGGGCACGAGCCAAGGAAAGCCAGTTATGAAAAAAGCAACACTTTTCGCCAGCGCCGCAATGATCAGCGTCGTCCTTCTCTCCGGCGGTGCAGGGGCGCAAGGGACACCGCAGATAGTAGATCTCGCCAGGGTCGATGTGCAAACTCTGGCGGCCGGCTATCGCGCGTCCAAGGTCATAGGCAGCAGTGTCGTCAACGATGCCGAAGAAACCATCGGCACGATCGACGACGTCCTTGTGAGCTCCGACGGCAAGCAGCCATACACGGTATTGTCGATCGGGGGCTTCCTGGGCATGGGCTCTCGCCTGGTCGTCGTCCCCTACGAATCGCTGAAATTCGGCGACAAAAAGGTGACGCTGCCGGGAGGCACGAAGGAGGGGCTCAGGATGCTGCCAGAGTTCGAGTATGGTACGGAATGACCTCGTTTGGAGACGGTGGACCCGGGATTGCGGTTATCCCGGGGGGCCGGGGCAAATATGCCGTTATTTCCGATGCCCGCAACCACGGTCGGATCATACGTTATGAACAGCATCATCTGGATGGTAGGTGCCGTCGTCATCGTTCTGTTCGTACTGGGATTTTTCGGGCTCCGGTAGCGGACCGTGCGGCCATGTCCCGGGCGGCGGGATTCTCTGAATCGGCTCGCGCTATGTCGCGCTTATCTGGAAACAGCTCAAGACTTCCGGCAGCCGTGATGACGTGACGCTGCAGACGACGTACACCATGGATGAACTCAAGAATTCGACCCATGACCCGATCGTATGATCGGCCTTTCGGGCGGGGTGTGCGCACCGGGACCATGGTCGCGGCGGTGAAGCGGCTCGTGGTGGCGGCCCCGCTCGCGCTCGGCCTTGCCGCGTGCAGCCAGCTCGATGTCAACGAACCGCGGACCGGCCCGGCGCAGTCGCCGCAACAGTACGGCGCCGCAGCCGGCAACCAGCCGGTTGCGGCGCTTTCCGCTGCCCAGGCACAGCGCCTGAAGCGCCTCATGGATCCGTTGATCCGACACATGAACCGGCCGATTCCGGCAGGCGACGTGAAGGTTACCGTGATGCGGGATGCGCACATAAACGCGGCAAACGGCGGCGGCGGCGATTTCTACGTGACGTCGGGCCTGCTGGAGAAGGCGGGCGACGGCCCACTGCGCGGCATTCTCGCGCACGAGATCGCGCACGCCGATCTGGGCCATGTCAACAAGATGCAGACGGTCGGCGCCGGGGTGGGGATCGGCGCCGCGTTGCTGGGCGCGATCTGGCCGGAATCGGAACGGCTGGCGCCGCTCGCCGGGCAGCTCCTGCTGAGCCATTACAGCCGTACCGAGGAAACCGCCGCCGACAGGCAGGGCGTCGAAATCCTGCGCCGCGCCGGATACCAGGGCAAAACGGTCATGGTGAACACGCTTACCTGGCTGACGGAGGCCGAGGGCGCCGGCAGCGGCGGCTTCTTCTCGACGCACCCCGCGACCGCGGATCGCATCAAGGCCCTGAACGCGATGCCGTGAACCGGGCCGCGCGCATTACGCAGGACAGGTAGGACAAAACGGCGCGCGCACTGAAGGAGCAGCAGACCGAAATCGCAATCCGATGTCGAGGAAGGGCCGCGCGCGCACCTTCAATAAGGCGCCGGCGCTTCCGACGAGCGCCTGCGTCCAGGTTGATGCCGGTCACAAGGACGCGGCGGATGTCGGCACCGATCACGTTTTCGACCGGATCAAATCGCTGCGATAGGGGTGCATCGGGGCGTCATTTCCCCCACATTCGGCATTGCCCGCTCCCGCGCGGTGGGAGGGCGGGGTATGTTAAGGCGAACGCGTGCGGGGATAGATCATCATGACAGCGGATTACGACTACGATCTTTTCGTCATCGGCGCCGGTTCCGGCGGGGTGCGCGCGGCGCGCATGTCGGCATCCTATGGCGCCCGCGTCGCGGTGGCAGAGGAACGCTATCTGGGCGGTACCTGCGTCAACGTGGGTTGTATCCCTAAGAAGCTGTTTGTCTATGCCTCGCACTATGCCGAGGATTTTACGGACGCGGCAGGGTTCGGCTGGACCGCCGGGGCTCCGCGTTTCGACTGGAAGACGCTGGTTGCCAACAAGGACAAGGAGATCGCCCGGCTCAATGGCATCTACCGTCGGCTACTCGAAGGAGCCGGTGTAACCATCTACGAGGCGCGCGCCACGCTGAAGGACGCACACACCCTCGATGTGGGCGGCAGGGCAGTCACCGCGGAGCGTATCCTGATCGCCACCGGCGGCTGGCCCGTGGTGCCCGGTATCCCAGGCCGCGAACACGCCATCACCTCCAACGAGGCGTTCTATCTTGAGCGCCTGCCGCGGCGGGCCATCATCGTCGGCGGCGGTTACATCTCGGTGGAGTTCGCCGGCATCTTCCGCGGGCTCGGGGTGGAGACGGTGCAGCTCTACCGGGGCGATCTGTTTCTGCGCGGCTTTGACGGCGATGTGCGCCGCCATCTGGCCCAGGAGATGAAAAAGAAGGGTGTCGACCTGCGCTTCAACGCCAACATCGCGAAGATAGACAAGGCTGCGAAGGGGCTGGTCGCCATGCTGGAGGACGGCTCGACGCTGGACGCCGACGTGATCCTCTATGCCACCGGGCGCGCGCCCAATACTGACGGGCTGGGGCTCGAAGCGGCAGGGGTAGAGCGGCGCCCGGACGGTGCAATCGTCATCGACGGGAATTTCCGTACCAACGTCCCGTCCATCTATGCGTTGGGCGACGTGACCCACCGGGTGGAACTGACGCCCGTCGCCATTGCCGAGGCCATGGCATTCGCCTCCACCCAGTTCAAAGGTGTCGCGCGTACGATGGATTATGCGCTGATCCCCACCGCCGTGTTCTCCATCCCACCCATCGGCACGGTGGGCTACACGGAAGAAGCCGCCCGCGAACATTGCGGTCCCGTGGATATCTATCGCAGCACCTTCCGCCCGCTGCGCGGCACGCTGTCGGGCAGCGACGAGCAGACCCTGATGAAACTGATCGTGCAGAAATCTACTGACAAAGTGGTGGGCTGCCATATGGTCGGACCCGATGCGGGCGAGATCGTCCAGGGACTGGCCGTGGCCCTCAAATGCGGGGCCACCAAGGCCCAGTTCGACGCGACGGTGGGCATTCATCCTACAACGGCAGAGGAATTCGTCACCATGCGCGAACCGGTTCCCGCGCCCGCCAAGCAGGCGGCAGAGTAGGGCCGGTGGCGGAAGATATGGCGAATCGGGCCTGAGTCGTGTCACCCTGCAACCCTGGCTGGTACAGCGGGAGGGCAGGACGATGTCGACCGATCTGACGATGCCGGCATGGACCGCCGGGCTGACGGCGGTGTTATGGCTGCCCTACATCATCGCGCATATCGGCAATGTCGGCTTCATGCCGGCCCTGACCTATCGGGCCGACGACGAGCCGCTGCCCGACTGGGCGGCGCGGGCGAAGAAGTCGCATCACAATGCGGTCGAAAACCTGGCCCCTTTCGCCGCGCTGGTGATCGTCGCCCACCTGGCCAAAGAGGCAAACGCGGCCACCGCCGCGGCCGCCGTCACGTACTTCTGGGCCCGCGTGGCGCACTACGTCCTTTACATCGCGGGGGTGCCCTTCGGCCGAACCCTGACCTTCGCCGTGGGCTGGGCCGCGATGCTGTGTATCTTCTGGCATATCGTGACGTAGCCCACGCCGTCAGTCGCCGGCCTGCGCCGCCGGTCGTGTCCCGTCGGTGACGTTCTTCGCCGCCTCGTGGAGCGCAACGCGGATGGTGCGCAGCTTGAGGAGGTCGCAGACCGTCCCCAGAGCGGACCAGCCGCTGGCCAGCGCCAGAGCGCCGACGAAGAGGAATACCGCCGTGGCGTGTCCCAGCGGCGGCGTCTTCGTCGCCATCATCAGGTCCTTCTCCGTGAACAGCAGCGCGCCGCAGGCGAGCCAGCTCGAAAGCAGGATTCCGGCGATCCATAGCGCCGCTATGAGCTTCTCGGCTGCGGCCCTCGCGTCGAGCACCAGCCACGGCGTCTCGATGCCGGCGGTGGGATCGAGCCGTATCAGCCGCACCCGACTGCGCAGGACCACCAGGGCGAGAAAGCAGAGGACCGCGATGAGCCAGACGGCCTGTTCGCTTTTGAAAGCAGCAAAATCGAGGCTCGGGACCGATACCTTGCGGCGGTAAAGCTTGTCTTCGATGGCGGTCAGCAGCTTCTCGGGTTCGTCCTGGCGGTTGAGGTCCAGATCGCCGGAAATCCTGGCAAGCTGACGTCCGGCATTCGTGTCCGCCAATTCCAGGCTCGACATGCTCCAGCTGCCGAACAGGCCCTTGACGGCGACGTCAAACCGGAGACGGAACGCGCCCAGCGTTTCCATGGTCAGGCCCGATACCGGACCCGTTCGCTGGGAAAAACTGGCGCTGCGGCTTACGGGGCGCATACGGATTTCCATATCGCCGATGGGCGAGTGGACGACGAACGGCTTCGCCTGGCGCAGTTGACCCGTCTTCGGCTCTGTCGTGACCGCCTTCATTTCGATCATTTTCCGGACGATCGTTACGTCATCGACGTATTGCTGACGGATCCATTGAGCGGCCAAAAGTTCCCGTGCCTTGGCGAGCAGGGCGGCGCGCTGGCTGTGTTGGGTGCCCAGATCCCAGCCGACATAGCCGAGCACGATGACCACCAGCGAGATGGTGCGCGCCGAGTCGACATAGCTGCCGACTTTCATGCGGCGGTTTCCTTCCTGCGGCGCCGGAACAGAGATTTGCGGCGCAGGATGCGGCGCGGTCGTCCGGGATCCGCGCCGGCCAGCGCCCGTTCGCGGAGGTAGAGCAGGTAAAGCGCCGGGCCGAACGACCAGATCATCACCGGAATGACGATCAACAGCGCCAGCCACGATCCGGTCACGCAGGGGCAGCTCTCATGGCGCGCGCGCACGGCGATGTCGATCGGCAACGCGAGGGCGAACTCGACCCAGCTTCCGGCAATCAGGGCACCGCTGAGCCGTGCCAGCGCGCCGATCTGATCCCGGTCGCGATACTGGACGAGCGCAATTATCAGCCAGACCAGCCAGGCGGCGGCCAATATGCTGATGAGCGCCGCGGCCCCGACCGCATTCAGCGCCTTGTCGATTTCGTCGGTCAGCAGGAACTGCATGAACAGGAGAATGACCGCGAAGGTAAGCAGCGTTGCCAGCGAGGCAATGATCACCGTGGAAACCACGATCCTGTACCATCGCACGCCGGTACGGCCGATGACGATGCGTCCGCCGCCCCAGAGAAACCCCGCCTGGAGTGCAAAAAAGATGCTCGCGATCGCGGCGACGTAGTATACGGGCTCGACCTTCCAGTCCCTGGTTACGACGGACCAGGGATCGTCATCGCCCCGCAGGAACCGGAAGACGCCGTGGCTGACGGTGATTCCGGCATCCATGCCGACGGTCGCGAGCAGGAACACGGCCCCGCCGATCAGGAGGACGTAGAGCGCCAGCAGCGCGTGGCGGTGGCGCACCAGCTGGTCGACCAGGCTTGAATACGGGCTTTCCTCGCCGCCGGTCACGACCCGAATCGTGTCGGATACGTCGTTCACGCCGTCCACCCCCTATGCCGCCGTCTTCGGCCGTCCGTCAGGCCAGCATGGCAGCGACCGGATAGAAAGTTAACAAGGAAGGTGGCTGCGAACCAGAGTCCTGCTGGCGGCCATTTCTCCCGCCAACCCGGGGCCGCGAAGGCGGAGTGGCGCCATCAACCCGCTGATTGGACAATGGAAAATTCACCGCGCGCGGGCCCGGTTTTTGTGGAAAAATCGACGGGATCAGCGTATAGCCTTGCCCTCCTGGGTATTTTCGACCGTCGGGGAGAGCAAAGCAGCCGGGTATGGACCCGGTGGCGCCTTTGCCGTTGACGGGCCGCCACGTCCCGGAAAGGCGCGCGGTCCGGGATGAGGAGCGGAGCCATGGCTCACAAGTGGTCGCCCGATAGCTGGCGCGCCAGGAAAATTCTTCAGGTGCCGGAATATCCGGACCAGGAGAAGCTGGCCGAGGTGGAAGCGCGGCTGCGCCACTATCCGCCTCTGGTCTTTGCCGGTGAGGCACGCCGGCTGCGTGCGCAACTGGCGGACGTGGCGGCGGGCAAGGCCTTCCTTTTGCAGGGGGGGGACTGCGCCGAGAGCTTCGCCGAATTCCATCCCAACAATATCCGCGACACCTTCCGCGTACTGCTGCAGATGTCGGTGGTGCTTACCTATGCCGCCGCTTGTCCGGTGGTGAAGGTGGGGCGGCTCGCCGGTCAGTTCGCCAAGCCGCGCTCCGCCGACACGGAAACCATCGATGGCGTTACCCTGCCGAGCTACCGTGGCGATTCCGTCAACGGCATCGAGTTCACGGCCGAAGCGCGCACGCCCGATCCCGAGCGTATGGTGCAGGCCTACAACCAGTCCGCCGCCACGCTCAACCTGATCCGCGCTTTCGCCCAGGGCGGTTACGCCGATCTGCACCAGGTCCACCGCTGGACCCTCAACTTCCTGGAAAAGAGCCCGGCCAGCGAGCGCTACCAGGACCTGGCCGACCGGCTGGACGAGACGCTGGCGTTCATGGCCGCCTGCGGGCTGACCCCTGAGACCACGCCGCAGATCCGTGAGACGGACTTCTACACCTCGCATGAGGCCCTGCTGCTCGCCTATGAAGAAGCAATGACGCGGGTCGATTCCACCTCGGGCGACTGGTACGACACATCGGCGCACTTGCTATGGATCGGGGACCGCACCCGCGATCCGGAAGATGCGCACATGGAGTTCATGCGCGGCATCGCCAACCCCATCGGGTGCAAGGCGGGGCCGACGCTCGACGCCGACACGCTCCTGCGCATCATCGATGTCCTTAACCCGGAGAACCAGCCGGGTCGGCTTACGGTCTATACCCGCATGGGCAACGACAAGGTGGAAGAGAAGCTGCCGCCGCTATTGCGCGCGGTAAAGCGCGAGGGGCGCAGCGTGGTTTGGGCATGTGATCCCATGCATGGCAATACCGTAAAATCGGTCTCGGGCTACAAAACCCGCCCGTTCGAGCGCGTGCTCGATGAGGTGCGCCGCTGCTTCGCCGCGCACAAGGCAGAGGGCACGTATCTTGGTGGCATCCACGTGGAACTCACCGGGCAGAACGTGACCGAATGCACCGGCGGGGCACATGCCATCACCGACGCCGGGCTGGCAGACCGCTACCACACTCACTGCGACCCGCGGCTCAACGCCGACCAGTCCCTGGAACTGGCCTTTTTGGTCGCCGAGATGCTCAAGGAGGAACGGCTGCAGAGCCGCAACGGCCAGGCCCGCCGCTCGGCGGCGGGCTGAGCAGGCATCACGTGTGCCCGGCGCGTGAGCCTGCGGCAGGCACCGCCCCGCTTTCATGACCGATACCCTTTCGATCGCGCTGGCCCAGATCAACCCGACCGTGGGCGACATCGACGGCAACGCCCGGCGATTGTCGGAGACGCGCGCCCGGGCGGCGGAGATGGGAGCCGATCTGGTGATTGCCAGCGAACTGGCGATTCCCGGCTATCCGCCCGAAGATCTTGTGCTGCGCGCCTCGTTTCAGGAGGCGACGGAACGGGCGCTGAATGCGCTGGCTGCCGAGACTGCCGACGGCGGCCCGGCCATGCTCGTTGGTTCGCTCGCCCGCAATAACGGCGGGGTCTACAACGCTGCGATGCTGCTCGACGGCGGGCGAGTGGTGGCGACGCGGCTCAAGCACGATCTGCCCAATTACGGTGTGTTCGACGAGAAGCGCGTGTTCGCCGCCGGGCCGCTGCCCGGGCCGATCAACTTCCGCGGGGTACGCCTTGGCGTCATGATCTGCGAAGACATGTGGACCCCGGAGGTGAGCGAATGCCTGTTCGAGTCAGGAGCCGAAATCCTCGTCGTCCTCAACGGTTCGCCCTACACCCTCGACAAGGCGGACCAGCGGCTTCAGCTTGCCGCCCAGCGGGTGGGCGAATCCGGTCTGCCGCTGATCTACGTCAACCAGGTGGGCGGGCAGGACGAGCTGGTCTTCGACGGTGGCTCGTTTGTGCTCGATGCCGCGCGCAGGCTGCGCGCCTGCTGTCCGGAGTGGAAGGAGTGGATCCTGGCGACGAGCTGGTCGCGCAGCGCCGACGGGTGGCAATGCGCCGGCGGTGAGCGCCATGCGCCGTTCGAGCGGCTGGCCGGAATTTATGCTGCCATGGTTCTGGGGCTGTGTGACTACGTCGAGAAGAACCGCTTCCCCGGCGTGCTGATCGGGCTGTCGGGCGGCATCGACTCGGCACTCACCGCCGCCGTGGCGGTGGACGCGCTGGGGGTTGAGCGGGTGCATTGCGTGATGATGCCGTCGCCCTATACCTCGCGCGACAGTCTGGAGGACGCCGCCGCGTGCGCCGGCGCGCTGGGGGTGCGGCTCGACTCCATTTCGATCGAGCCGGCGATGACGGCGTTCGAGACAATGCTGCGCCCGTCCTTCGGCAACCTTCCCGCGGATACCACGGAAGAGAACATCCAGGCGCGCTCGCGCGGCATCACCCTGATGGCGCTCTCCAACAAGACCGGATCGATGGTGGTCTCCACCGGCAACAAGTCGGAGATGTCTGTTGGTTACGCCACCCTTTACGGCGACATGTGCGGCGGCTTCTCGGTGCTCAAGGACGTCTATAAAAGCACTGTTTTCCAGCTCGCCCGCTGGCGCAACGAGGCGCGGCCCGAGGGCGCTCTGGGGCCCGCCGGGGTTGTCGTTCCCGAGCGCATCATCACCAAGCCGCCCTCGGCCGAGCTCAAGCCCGACCAGACCGACCAGGACACGTTGCCGCCCTATGACCAGCTGGATGCCATCCTGCACTGCCTGGTGGAAAAGGATCTCGGGGTGGTCGCCACCGCCGCGGCAGGGCATGATCGCGCGCTGGTTGAGCGGGTCTGGCGCATGCTGCTCAACGCCGAATACAAGCGTCGCCAGGCGCCGCCCGGCGTGAAGATCACCGAGCGCTCGTTCGGCCGTGACCGGCGCTACCCGATCACAGACGCCTTCAAGGAGATGTAACGGGTGGCGCTGCAGGTCTACAACACGCTGAGCCGCGCCAAGGAGACTTTCGTGCCGGTGGACCCGAGCCACGTGCGCATGTACGTGTGCGGGCCCACCGTCTACGACTTCGCCCATATCGGCAATGCGCGGCCCGTCGTGGCGTTCGACGTGCTTTACCGGCTGCTCCGGCGGCTCTATCCGCGCGTCACCTACGTCCGCAACATCACCGACGTGGACGACAAGATCATCGCGCGGGCGAAGGAGTCCGGCGATGACATCGCCGTCCTCACGCGGCGCTACGCCGAACAGTACCATGCCGACATGGCGGCGCTGGGCGCGCTGCCGCCCGATATCGAGCCGCGCGCCACCGAGCACATCTCCCAGATGATCGCCATGATCGGTCGGCTGATTGAGGCGGGACACGCCTACGTTGCCGACGGGCACGTGCTGTTCGGCGTGGAGTCCATGGCCGGTTACGGGCGTCTGTCCCGCCATTCGCGCGAAGAGCTGATCGCCGGCGCGCGGGTCGAGGTGGCACCCTACAAGCGGGACGCCGCCGACTTCGTGCTGTGGAAACCGTCCGCGTCCGACCAGCCCGGCTGGGACAGCCCGTGGGGGCGCGGCCGCCCCGGCTGGCACCTGGAATGCTCGGCCATGAGCGAGACGCATCTCGGCGTCACCTTCGATATCCACGGCGGCGGCCAGGACCTGATCTTCCCCCACCACGAGAACGAGATCGCCCAGTCGGTGTGCGCCCATGACGGTGCGCCGTTCGTGAAATACTGGATGCACAACGGCTACGTCACGGTGGAGGGAGAGAAGATGTCCAAGTCGCTGGGCAACTTCTACACCGTGCGCCAGCTGCTCGATGACGGCTGGGACGGCGAAACCATCCGCCTGCTCCTGCTGTCGGCGCACTACCGTGCGCCGCTGGACTTCTCCCGCCGCGGGCTGGAGGAGGCCAGGGCGCAACTCGACCGGCTGTATGGCAGCTTACGGAACGCCGTTGGAATCGAAACTATTCCCCGGTCTGAGCTTGCTTTTTCTGCGGTCAAGGAAGCGCTCGAAGACGATCTGAATACACCCCTTGCTCTCGCGAGGATGCATGAGCTTGCCTCAACCCTGAACCGGAGTAAGGACACTTTTGATTGCAGACTGGCCAAGACGCAGCTCATTGCAGGTTCAGGCTTGTTGGGACTTTTGACCCACGATCCCGAGGACTGGTTCAAAGGGCTTGCCAGCGATAGGCCGGAAGACCTATCTGTGGACGACATCGAGGATCTGATCGGCCAGCGGGCGGCGGCCCGCAACGCACGCGACTTCGGCAAAGCTGATCGCATCCGGAATGACCTGGCGGAGCGCGGCGTCGTGCTGGAGGACAAGCCCTGCGGTGTCACGGTCTGGAAACGCAGCAAATGAGCGACAAGCGCGTTTATCTTTATGACTCCACCCTGCGCGACGGGGCGCAGACCCAGGGGATCGATTTCTCGCCCGCCGACAAGGCGGCGATCGCGCTGGAGCTCGACCGGCTGGGCATCGATTACGTGGAGGGCGGCTGGCCCGGCGCCAATCCCACCGACGACCGTTTCTTCGCCGATGCGCCGGTGCTGAAGCGGTCGCGCCTCGCCGCCTTCGGCATGACGCGGCGCTCCGGCCGCTCTGCGGCGAACGATCCGGGGTTGACGGCCGTGTTCGCGGCAAAGACCCCCATCGTCTGCCTGGTGGGCAAAACGTGGGATTTCCACGTGGACGTGGCGCTCGGCGTGTCGCTGGACGAAAACCTCGCCATGATCCGCGACTCTGTCGCGCTCGCCGCCGAGAGGGCGGAAGAAGCGATCTTCGACGCCGAGCACTTTTTCGACGGCTACAAGGCGAATCCGAATTTCGCCCTCGCCTGCGTTAAAGCCGCGCACGAGGCCGGCGCCCGCTGGGTCGTGCTGTGCGATACCAACGGCGGCACGCTGCCCGACGAGATCGAGCGCATCGTCACCGAGGTGATGGCGCATGTGCCGGGCGATCACCTCGGTATCCATTGCCACAACGACACCGAGAATGCGGTGGCAAACAGCCTTGCCGCCGTGCGCGCCGGGGTGCGCCAGGTGCAGGGCACGCTGAACGGGCTCGGCGAGCGCTGCGGCAATGCCAACCTGATCTCCATCATCCCCTCCCTGGTCCTCAAGATGGGCTATGAGACCGGGCTGACCGACAGCGACCTGAAACGGCTCACCCACGTCTCGCGGGTGCTGGACGAGCGCCTCAACCGCATTCCGGCGCGGGGCGCCGCCTATGTAGGCGAATCAGCCTTCGCCCATAAAGGCGGGCTGCACGTTTCGGCCATCGAGAAGAACCCGCGAACCTACGAGCACATCGAGCCCGATCTGGTGGGCAACGTACGCCACATCGTGGTGTCCGACCAGGCGGGGCGCTCCAACGTGCTGGCCCGGTTCCGCGAGATCGGCATCGACATCGATCCGACGGATGCCAAGGTGCAGCGCCTGCTCGACGAGGTGAAGCAGCGCGAGCACGACGGTTATGCCTATGACGGGGCCGAGGCGAGCTTCGAGTTGCTGGCGCGGCGCGCGCTCAATGGCGTGCCGGAATATTTCAAGCTGACCAGTTTCCGCATCATGGACGAACGTCGCTGGAATGCACGCGGCCGGCTCGTCACCATCTCGGAAGCCGTCATCAAGCTCGACGTCGGCAATGAGCATTACATGACCGTCGCCGAGGGCAACGGCCCGGTGAATGCCCTCGACAACGCGCTGCGCAAGGCGCTGGTACCCGTCTATCCCCAGCTGGAGGACCTCCGGCTGGTGGACTACAAGGTGCGCATCCTCACCCCTGGCGGCGGCACTGGCGCGGTCACGCGGGTGATGATCGAGAGCGCGGATTCGCATGGCAACCACTGGTCTACGGTCGGCGTGTCGGCCAACGTCATCGACGCCTCGTTCAACGCCCTGCACGACAGCCTGACCTGGAAGCTTTACCGCGACGGCGCGCGCGTCTGATGCCCGATCCGGAGCCGACCAAGCGCGCGGCGGCCAAGCGTACGCCAGGCGGCGCGCCGGCCATCGTTCTGGTGGAGCCCCAGCTTGCCGACAATATCGGCATGGCCGCGCGCGCCATGCTCAATTTCGGCCTCACCGAAATGCGTCTGGTGCGGCCGCGCGGCACGTGGCTCAACGCCAAGGCCATTGCCGCGGCGTCGGGCGCCCACGAGATTCTCGAAGACGCCAGGACCTTCGACACTACCGCCGAGGCGGTGGCCGATCTGAACCGGCTGGCGGCCACCACGGCACGGCTGCGCGACATGATCAAGGACGTGTCTCCCCCACGCGACTGGGCCGCTATGGTGCGAGCCGAGGAAGCGCAGGGGCTCCGCTGCGGCATCCTGTTCGGCCCGGAGAGGGTCGGGCTGCACAACGACGACCTGGCGCTGGCCGATACGCTGGTCACGGTGCCCACCAACCCGTCCTTCTCATCCATCAATCTGGCGCAGACGGTGCTGCTGCTGGGCTATGAGTGGCACCTGGCGGGCGGGGCGGAGGCGCCCAGCGTAATCCTGCGCAAGGGGTATGGTTCGGTGCCGGCACGTCAGGAAGAGATCATCGCCTTCTACGAGCACCTGGAAAGGGAACTCGACGCCTGCGGCTTTCTGCGCGTGAAGGAGAAGCGGCCGCGCATGGTGCGCAACATTCGCAACATCTTCAATCGTATCCTGCTCACCCAGCAGGAGGTAAAGACGCTACGCGGCATCATCGTCGGCCTGACCGAATTCCAGCGTCGGCGGGAGTGAGGGGCGAGAATGCAGAAAGGGACGGCCGGCGTGCCGCCCCTCAGTCGTCTGCCCGGATGGCTTCGCTTGGCGTCGTCGGCTGCTTCTCCTACCGGTTCCGGCGGCACAGGCGGGAGGCGCCGAACAGCCCGGCGCCGAACAGCAGCAGCGTCGCCGGTTCCGGCACGTCCTGCTGCGGCGGAAACAGCGGGTCACCCAGTTTCGGGAAGACCATGTTCTTGCCGAGCTTGTTGGGCGACATGTGCATTACACCGAGTGACGCCAGGAAGGATGGGATGTCGAGTGTGCCGCCGAACGCCGATTTGTCGACGCTGAACTCGTACATGATTTCGGGGATCCAGTCCTCGGCCGGGGGCAGGAAGTCGTAGTCGCCGCTGCCGGTGGCCGGCGAGGCGATGGTCTTCTCGTTCGCCTTGTCGAAGAACTGGGTCAGCCCGAGGACTTCGAAGTTGTAACTGAGTGAGGATTCGAACCTTATCCCGCTGGCGGGCAGGTTGGCGGTTCCCTGTTTGAAGGCGTCTACTTCCGCGTCGTAGACGTTGGTGGTCGCTCCCGTTATGTAGTCGAGGGTGAGCGAAACGCCGGTGCCGTCGGCCGGCAGGACCAGCGCCCACTGGTCGCTGCCGTCGAGGCTCTTCAGCTTGTGGTTCTTTCCGCCCCAGTCGGACGCCTGGTTGGCGCCGTAGGTGTTGTCGTTGATGGTGAGCGGCGCGACGAACCCGACCGACAGGCTCGTGGTGGTCTCGTGCAGGTAGAGCGTGCCGCCGGGCACATCGGTCGGCCCGGATTCGATATCGAAGCCGACGGAAAAGCCGACCGTGTAGCCCTCGAGAAAGCCGAGCACATTGCCGTCGATGGTTGGCGCGGCCCCGGCGGAGGCGGCGGTCAGGCCGAGCGCCAAAAGCGCCGCCGCAGTGGAAAAGGCAAACCGATTCGTCATGACAACTTCTGGACGCCGCAATTTGGTTCTATGGCTTGGCTACGTCCATGCAAGACTCGTGCCAGATTTTCGTTAACGTTAAAAATCAGTGGGTTAACCATCAGGGATTTTAGGGTCTCCAGCAAAAGTGTAAAAAATCCCGACATTTTGTGTGCGGTTAAATTTCCCGTAAGGCTGCAGGGCCTGCCGCGGAAGGGTTATGTTTGACAACAGGGTCCCGATCCCTATACTCTGCCATCCTTCCCGAGAATGTGGACGTGCCGGGCCAATGGCCGGGGCGCCCCGTCGCCGGATTTCCGGGTCGAACTATCGGGACAACAGATCTACGAGAGATCGAGCGACCATGACCAAGCGTGCAGAGTCCAAGTACAAGATCAACCGCCGCCTCATGTGCAACCTGTGGGGACGGCCGAAGAGCCCGTTCAACAGGCGCGAATACCGGCCCGGCGAGCACGGCCAGATGCGCCGCCGCAAGGCGTCTCCGTTCGGCGAGCAGCTCATGGCCAAGCAGCAGCTCAAGGGCTACTACGGCAACATCACAGAAAAGCAGTTCCGCAAGGTCTATGACGAGGCGGTGCGCCGGCGCGGCGACACCTCGGAGAACCTGATCGGCCTGCTGGAGCGGCGCCTCGACGCGGTGGTCTACCGCATGAAGTTCGTGCCGACCGTCTTTGCGGCGCGGCAGCTCGTCAACCACGGTCACGTCAACGTCAATGGCAAGCGCGTCACTATCCCGTCCTACCGGGTGAAGGAGGGCGACGTGATCGAGCTGCGCACCAAGGCCAAGGGCATGGGGCTCGTTCTGGAAGCCGTCGAGTCGAACGAGCGCGACATCCCCGATTACATCAACGTGGACCATTCCAGCTTCAAGGGCAGCCTGGTGCGTACCCCGGGTCTCGCCGACGTCCCTTACCCGGTGGAGATGCAGCCGAAGCTGGTGATCGAGTTCTATTCCCGCTGATCCCCGACGTTGGGCTCATACCTGTATCCGAGACTTTTGCAAAGGCGCCCTGTTTCCGCAGGGCGCCTTTTCGTATGCTGGGCAGGATACCGGACCGGTGGAGATCGCGATGACTCCGGAACAGCGGATGCAGTTCCTGAAGGATGAGTATTTCTTTCTCCAGTCGACCTATGAGGACTTCGACAGGCGGGCTCTCACGATCAAATCGTGGGCCATCCCGGCCTACGTCGCCGGTATTGCCGTCGCCTATGACCGTGGCGAACCGCTCATCTGGGAAGCGTTGGCGGTCGCAGCGGCTGTCTTCTGGTACATCGAAGCGAAGTGGAAGGTCTTCCAGTACGCCTATCAGGGGCGCATCCGGGAGCTGGAGGCCGGGTTCGCCGAACCATCGCGCCTGAACGATATCGCGCCGCTGCAGATCACCCGCCATTGGTTTGCGGATTACCGTACCGGCAAGTCGCGGCTGCCCGCGGTGGCGTGCCAGCCTTTCGTCGCACTGCCACACCTCATCGCCCTGGTCGTTGCCGCGTATTACGCGCTCGACACGTTCCTGATGCCAGTCGAATAGGGGCCGGGGGGCACTTTCCCCCGGTCATGCTTCATGCTCCGGGCCTGTCCGGCCGATCTTACCCATCGCCGGCGAAGCGAAACGGCAAAGGGCGGACCCAAGGCCCGCCCTTCATGCATGTTTTCCGGCCCGGGGCGTCAGCGCGCGCCGGCATCCGTATTGGCGTTGACGCCGGCATTCTGTAGCATCTCGGCCAGTTCGCCGGATTCGAACATCTCGCGTACGATGTCGCAGCCGCCGACGAACTGTCCCTTGACGTAAAGCTGGGGAATGGTCGGCCAGTTGCTGAACACCTTGATGCCTTGGCGCAACTCCGGATCGGCGAGAATGTCGATCCCCTTGAAGCGCACGCCGAGATGGTTGAGTACCTGCACCACGGCCGCCGAAAAGCCGCACTGCGGAAACACTGGCGTACCCTTCATAAAGAGCACCACGTCGTTGTCGGTGATATCCTGCTTGATTCGCTCGGTTACTGCGTTGTCACTCATGGGTTTTTATCCTGGATATGAATCCTGGGGTTCCGTATCCCGGGCTCCGCGCCCGGCTCAATCCTCGGGCGCTGTAGTCTGCAACGCCAGCGCGTGCAGTTCGCCGCCCATCCTGCCCCGCAGGGCCTCGTAAACCATCTGGTGCTGCTGCACCCGTGTTTTTCCCTTGAACGCGCTGGAAATCACCGTTGCCGACCAGTGGTCGCCGTCACCGACGAGATCCTCAAGATTGACGGTAGCGTCAGGAATGCTGGCCTTGATCAGGCTTTCGATCTCCGCCGGGTTCATCGGCATTAACGCAAACTCCTCCGTCACCCGTCACGGGCCGCCCATGTAACGTGGCAGCCAGCCTTCATGCGTATCGCCGAGGTCGTTCACCGATATAGTCGCGCAGCCGGTAACAGTCAACGTCGCCCCGCCGGTGAGGCCGATAATGGCGGCCGGAACCCCTGCTTCCGCGGCCTTGTCCAGCACGGGTCCCGTATCCCGGCAGGTCAGCAGATAGCGCCCCTGGTCTTCGCCGAAGAGACGGTGGGGCAAGGGGGCGGGGCCGTCCGGCACGGCAATTTCGGCGCCTATGCCGCTCGCCAGCGTCATTTCCGCCACCGCCACCAGCAGCCCACCGTCGGAAACGTCGTGGCAGGCATTAACCATACCGGCAGTGATGAGGTCGCGTACCAGATCCCCGTTGCGGCGTTCCGCCGCAAGATCGACGGCAGGCGGCGGGCCTGCCTCGATCCCACCGACCTCGCGCAGCCAAAGCGAGGCCCCGATATGGCCGAAAGCGGCGCCGATGAGTACGATGGCATCGCCTTCGGCCTTGAACGCGAGGCTGGCGGTGCGTGCCCCATCGGCGATCAGCCCGACGCCGCCGATGGCCGGGGTGGGTAGGATGGCGCGCCCGTTGGTCTCGTTGTAGAGCGAGACATTGCCGGAAACGACGGGGAAGTCCAGCGCCCGACAGGCCTTGGCCATGCCCTCGATGCAGCCGGCGAACTGGCCCATGATCTCGGGCTTCTCCGGATTGCCGAAGTTCATGTTGTCGGTGACGGCCAGTGGCGTCGCTCCCACCGCGGTCAGGTTGCGCCAGGCCTCGGCCACTGCCTGGCGGCCGCCCTCGACCGGATCGGCGAAGCAGTAGCGCGGAGTGCAGTCGGTGGTGATGGCGAGCGCCTTTTTCGTTCCGTGCACGCGCACCACGGCCGCGTCGCCGCCGGGGCGCTGGGTGGTGTTGGCCATCACCATGTGGTCGTACTGCTCCCAGATCCAGCGCTTGGAACAGAGATCGGGCGAGCCCATCAGCCTGAACAGCGCCTCGGCCACCGGTACGGCGTCGGCCGCGATCTTTGCCGGCAGCGGTGCCGGCTTCGGCGGGGCGGCACGCGGCCGGTCGTAGAGCGGCGCTTCCTCCACCAGCGGCGGCACCGGGATGTCGCAGCACACCGCGCCGTCCCGCTTCAGCACCAGCCGCTGGGTCTCCGTGATCTGCCCTATGACGGCAAAATCCAGTTCCCACTTGTCGAATATGGCGCGTGCCAGTTCCTCGCGCCCCGGCCTGAGCACGAACAGCATGCGCTCCTGGCTTTCCGACAGCATGATTTCGTACGCGGTCATGCCCGGCTCGCGTACCGGCACCCGGTCGAGGTCGAGTTCGATGCCCACCCCGCCTTTGGATGACATTTCCACCGACGAAGAGGTCAGGCCGGCCGCCCCCATGTCCTGGATGGCGACGACGGCATCGGTCGCCATCAGCTCGAGGCACGCCTCGATCAGCAGCTTCTCGGTGAACGGATCGCCAACCTGCACGGTGGGGCGCTTGGCCTCGGAATCCTCGCCGAATTCGGCCGAGGCCATAGTGGCGCCATGGATGCCGTCGCGCCCCGTCTTGGACCCCACATAAACCACCGCGTTGCCGACGCCGGCGGCGGCCGAATAGAAAATGCGGTCGCTGCGCGCGACACCCACGGTCATGGCGTTGACCAGGATGTTACCGTCATAGGCGTGGTGAAAATTGCATTCGCCACCCACCGTCGGCACGCCGACACAGTTTCCATAACCGCCGATACCGGCCACTACCCCTGACACCAGACGGCGGGTGCGCGGATCGTCCGGATGGCCGAAGCGCAGCGCGTTCATATTGGCCACCGGGCGCGCACCCATCGTGAACACGTCGCGCAGTATGCCGCCTACCCCTGTTGCCGCCCCTTGGTAGGGCTCGATGAACGACGGGTGGTTGTGGCTCTCCATCTTGAAGACGCAGGCGTCGCCGTCGCCGATGTCGATGACCCCGGCATTCTCGCCCGGTCCCTGGATGACCCACGGGGCCGAAGTAGGCAGCTTCTTCAGCCAGATGCGCGATGACTTGTAGGAGCAGTGCTCCGACCACATGACGGAGAAGATGCCGATCTCCACCAGGTTGGGCGCCCGGCCCATGATGCGCAGCACCCGGCCGTATTCGTCCTCGGTCAGCCCGTGCTCGGCGACGATTTCAGGGGTGATATCGGTCATGGTCGGGTGCGGCGGGACACATCGTGGCCGTCTTCATAGCAGACCGGGCAGGACGGGCAAGGGATGGTTCACCGTCGGCGCCACGATCCGCCCGCATCGGGGATGCGCGAGCGGGCGGGCTTCGCCACCATGGCGCGGCCGACCGCCCTGGCGCTGCGCAGTCCGTCGAACAGGGGAACACCGCGCCGGCGCATGGGGGCGATCAACAGGGCACCGGCGACGAACCCGCCAATATGCGCCCACCAAGCCACGCCGCCGCCGACCCCGCCGCTGTCGGTCGCGACATTCAGGGCCTGCAGTCCGATCCAGCTTCCCAGCACGATCCACGCCGGCAGGCCGATGATGAAGGGGAAGAAGACCAGTACCCTGATCTGGGCCCGTGGGTGCAGCACCAGGTAGGCGCCGAGCACTCCCGAAATGGCGCCGCTCGCACCGATGGTGGGTACGGTCGAGTCGGGGACCGCCGCCGCATGGGCCAGCGCCGCAATGATGCCGCACAGCAGATAGAAGGCGATGAAGCGCCGGTGGCCCATGGAATCCTCGACATTGTCGCCGAAGATCCAGAGGTAGAGCATGTTGCCGAGCAGGTGCATCCACCCGCCGTGCAGGAACATGCTGGTCACGACGGTCAGCGTCGCTGGCAATGCGCCCACTTCGGGCGGCAGGGACCGGGTGCCAAACAGCACCGACGGAATCATTCCGTAGGCGTAGAGTGCGCGCCGTCCGTCGGGGCCGAGTCCGATTTCCCACAGAAACGCCAGCACGCAGGCGCCGATCAGAACGATGGTGACGTACTGGAAACGGACGTGGCGGAGCGGGTTGCGATCCTTGAGGGGAAGCAGCAAGGGGACGTGTCCGGCTCAGGCGGCCAGTGTCCGGCTCAGCGCGTCGAACATGGCCTTGCCGTCGCTACCGCCCAGCGCAGGTTCCGCCAGCCGCTCGGGGTGCGGCATCATGCCGAGCACGGTGCGCGTTTCATTCAGGATACCGGCGATGTTGCGCATCGACCCATTGGGATTGGCGGCGCCGGTCGCCGCGCCCGCGGGGTCGCAATAGCGGAAGGCGATCCGCCCGTCCCCTTCCAGCCGGTCCAGCGTCGCTGCGTCGGCAAAGTAGTTGCCTTCGGCATGGGCTATGGGGATGCGTAACACCTGGCCTTGCGCATAGGCGGCGGTAAACGGGGTATCGATGGTTTCCACTCGAAGGAACACGTCGCGGCAGACAAATTTGAGGCGTGCGTTGCGCATCAGCACGCCCGGCAGCAGCCCGGCCTCGCAAAGAATCTGAAAGCCGTTGCAGATGCCGAGCACCGGAACGCCGCCCTTCGCGCGCGCCACCACCTCGCGCATCACGGGCGAATGGGCCGCCATGGCGCCGCAGCGGAGATAATCGCCGTAGGAGAACCCGCCCGGCACCACGATCAGGTCGACGGCGGGAAAGTTGGTTTCCCGGTGCCACACCATAAGCGGCTCGACGCCGGCAGAGGCGCGCAACGCCATCTGCACGTCGCGGTCGCAGTTGGAGCCGGGAAAGACGATGACGGCGGGCTTCATCCGTTTACGTCGACGGCAAAATCCTCGATGACGGTATTGGCCAGCAGCCGGGCACACATGGCTTCGGCCGTGGCCTTGGCCTTCTTCGGGTCGGTTTCGGCCAGCTCGATCTCGATGAACTTGCCTTGGCGCACCTCGTCGATCCCGGCGAAGCCGAGCGTGTCGAGCGCATGCTGGATCGCCTTGCCCTGCGGGTCGAGGACGCCGTTCTTGAGGGTGATGTGGACGCGGATCTTCACAAAACCGTCCGTTACTGCATCAGGGCCGGGCCCTTGAGGTCGCCGCGCGCGTCGCCTTCCGGCAGAATGCCGAGCCGCCGCGCCACTTCCTGGTAGGCCTCTTCCACCCGGCCGAGGTTCCGGTTGAACCGGTCCTTGTCCATGATCTCGTTCGTGGCGATGTCCCACAGACGGCAGCAGTCGGGGCTGATCTCGTCGGCCAGCACGATGCGCATCTGGTCCTCTTCCCACAGCCGGCCGTATTCCATCGTGAAGGCCACGAGACGGATGCCGACGGCGTAGAACAGGCCGCTGAGGAAATCGTTGACGCGCAGCGAGAGGTGGATGATTTCGTCCAGCTCTTGCGGCGTCGCCCAGCCGAAGGCGGTCACGTGCTCCTCGGCCACCAGCGGGTTCCCGAGCTGCTCGCTCTTGTAATAGTACTCGACGATGGAGCGCGGCAGGGGCGAGCCCTCCACCATGCCAAAGCGGGCGGCCAGGTCACCGGCCACCATGTTGTGCACCACGAATTCGAGGGGGATCATCTCAACCTCGCGCACGAGCTGTTCGCGCATGTTGAGCCGGCGCATGAAATGGGTCGGGATGCCGATATCGCCCAGCCGCATCATCAGGAACTCGGAGATGCGATTGTTCAGCACTCCCTTGCCGGTGATGGTTCCCTTGCGGTTGAGCGACCAGGCGTCGTCCTTGAAATACTGGACCAGCGTGCCCGGTTCGGGACCCTCGTAGAGGACCTTGGCTTTGCCTTCATATATGCGCTTGCGCCGGGCCATGGCAGGATTCCCACATCTGGACTGCGGTGGCATGGCCATCGGCCCCCGGACGGGGCTCTGTGCTCGATGCGACCTTCATATAGCAACTCTGTACCGCGCCCACAATGGACGAACCCTGGACGGGATCAGAGCGCGACCGGCGCATAGGCCACTTCTCCCGGTGGTCCGGCCGCAAAAAGCCAGTGTTTCGAAGGATTTACGCTTGGATGTGTCAGCGCCACTAGGCTCGACGACAGGGTTCCGAACCCGTGCCCGGTGACGATTCGCATGGCTTCCGACGGGCCGCTGCCCGCGGCGAAGTCGCGGCTGGCCATCAGCGCCGCCCAGCCCTCCCAGTCGCCCGAGGCGGGATCGGGCACGGCAGCGGCGGCGAACCGGGGAAGGAAATGGCGCGTGCGTGCTGATCGCCGGGCGTTCAGATCCCATGCGGTCAGCATGGACAGTCCCTCGGGTATTTCCTGCACCGTTACCCGGTCGGGACCGCTGGGGCCGAGGCTGCGCACCCAGTAGGCGTCGCGGTTGTCGGCGACGAACAGGTTGAAGCTACGCCAGCCGCGCGGGTCGAGGTCGGCGAGGGCCCCGGCGGCCGCCACTGCATCCGCGTGATCCAGCGCCTCCAGCACCAACTCACCCCGGCTGCGCAGTCGGGGATCGGTGCCGAGGGAATCCTTGCGGTTGAGGATGCCGGCCACCACGCCGTCGTCGTTGACGCCCATCCAGGTGCCGCCGGCCAGTAGATCCTTGCCGGCCACCACGTCGGGCCGGTCGGGCCAGTGGCGGCCGGGCGGCAGCCACGGGCGGTCGCCCATCTCGTCCCGGTTGGCGGCGAGGATCAATGGGCAGTCGTGGGCGGGTCGACGCAGAAAAACGACGGTACACATTAACTTCCGATACCACGTGGGGGCGCGGCCCGCTATAACGCCCACGACCGACGATACCGGATACAGGGGCGGGTTGCGGGAGCCGGCCATCCGCCTACATTATAGCAGGCAGGGAGCCACGGCCCGGCGGGCACCGGCCGGCCGCATTGCACGCGTCAGAGGGAGCCGAACACATGACCAGCAGCTTCAAGGACCGGGAAAAGGGCTTCGAAGCCAAGTACAAGCACGATCAGGAGATGACCTTCAAGATCACCGCCCGTCGCAACAAGCTGCTCGGGCTCTGGGCCGCCGAGCAGATGGGCCTCTCCGGTGTGGCCGCCGAGGCCTACGCCAGGGAAGTGGTGGTTGCCGACTTCGACGAGCCCGGTGACACGGACGTGGTGCGCAAGGTGCTCAAGGACCTCGCCGACAAGGGCGTCGAGATGACCGAGCACAGGCTGCGCAAGGAAATGGACCGGCTGGGCGCGGCGGCGCGCGCGCAGGTCATCGCCGAGGCCAGGCCCGACGTGAAATAACGCCGGTCGCCGATCGGGCGTCGGGAGGATGTGCAGGATCGCTGGGCTCTCAGCAAATCGTCGCGTCAAACGCCAAGGGGCGCCCGACAGGCGCCCCTTGCCGTATTGTCCGGAGAACAGGTCCTAGTTTTTGATCCCGGCCGCCTCCTGCGCGATCTTCACGATCTCGGGCGGAGTCGACAACAGGTCCTTCACCACCTCATCGAGCGACGCGCCCGGCGACGGGTCGATCTCGATGTTGCGCTTCTTGGCGGTGGCCCGGAACTCCTTGTCTTCCATCGTCTTGTCGAACGCCGTCCGCAGGGCCGCCAGCAGGTGAACGGGAAAACCGGGCGGCACCGATACCGAGCGTCCGAACGGTGCCGCACCCGAGGCGAGGTCGAGCACCTTGCGCGCCTTCTCGTTCTTGGCCTGGTCGCGCATCAGCGGCACGTTGGGCAGGTCCCAAGCCTTCTTGTAGCCGACCTGGACAAGGGGAATAAATTTGCCGGATTCGAACTTCTGCTTGAGCCGCGCTTTGAGGCTGATCCACGAGCTCATGGTGGCTTCCACTTCGTTGCCCTCCATGGCCAGTGCTACCTTGCCGGTGCTCGGGTAACCGGCGATGATCTTGATCTTGGTGCCCAGCATCTTGTTCATCAGCGAGGCGTTGATGCCGCTCTGCGCCAGCCGGCCGGTCACGCCGAGAGCCAGTTCGTGCTTGAACAGGTCGTCGAATTTCTGGACCTTGGCGACGTTCGTTCCTGCGAGTACAGGGTTTGACGGCACCATGATACCGACCCACCTGAATTCGCGGATGTCGTATTTGATCTTGTTCGGCTGCATGAGCTGTGCGACGGCGGCGTAGTCGGAGATCATGCTCAGGGTCGAGCCGTCACGCGGCGCCACGTTGTACATGTAGTTGGCGGCCTTCACCCCACCGCCTCCGGGCATGAACTGGCAAAGCACCGTGGGGTTACCGGGAATGTACTTGGGCCAGTACGTGGTCAGCTGCCGGCAGTAGAGGGCGTAACCGCCACTCGGGCCGAAGCCGACGATGATGTTGATTGTCCTGCCCTTGAAATAGTCGGCGGCGTTCTCGGCCGCAGCGCCGACGCCGGGTACCAGCATTGCCGCGGCGCCGATTGCCACGAGCAGAGTTTTCACCCCGTAATTCATTATGCAGTCTCCTTTTCCTAATTGGATCTCTGGGATCCGGCCCGCAATAGCCAAGCATAATCAGCCGCATATGGCAAATCAGGTGACATGCTGTCGGTACGGTCAACCTAAATATCCTGACGGTTAGGCCCAGGTACTGCGCAACCGGGAAGAAATGACTGGTAAACTGCCGACCGGACAACGCGATTTATTGTTCATTGTTTCAACCACAGCCAATGTCGGAAAATCTTGCAATTCCTGCTTGTGGAACCGGAATCGCGATTCGCAAGCCTGCAGATTTCCATAATAAGCGAAATTGGCACGGGATTCGCATGGATGTCTAATCGGGAAAGGCGGGGAGCCGGACGATGGCGGGAATGCGAATCCGGCAAATAGCTCTCGGGCTGGACCGGCACGGTGGGCCCGTGGCGGATCCCGACGATATCCTCGGCAGCCTGCAACTCCCGGGCCAGCGCTTGCTCGACACCGGGCCGTCGTTCGACTCCCTCGTGCTGACCGTGTTGGAAGACAGTGTATCTAATGCGTCGCTGACAGCGATGGACTCCGAGACTGCGCCGGACACAGGCATCTCGGTGTTGATGACGGAAATGAACGTCCGCGCGCGGCGCGACTACCTGATCCCGTTCACCTGCAATGCGCGCGCTGATTATGGCATCGATCCGCCGTTCAGCGTCGATGTCCGCATCGACTTCGATCCGTCGTCGCTGCCGGAGAAGAAAGCCTCCGCGCCAGGCGCGCTCGCGCTCTATTCTTCTCGGTCTCGGCGGGTTTGGCGCATGCATCCGCCACCGCCGAACCGGAGTTCGCGCGGTCTCCCTCGACCGTCCTCGACGGCCCGGATCCCGCGGAACGTTTTTCTTGTCGAGGGCCGTGCCCCGCATGTAGGCTCCAGTTCAAGAACATAAATCGCTGTGACCGCAGGGTCGGGGAGGCGAGTGCAGTGGTTGGGGTCAGGTACTCGGGCGAACCGCCCGCAGTCCGGTATACGCTGATGGCAGAAGATGTCTGCCTTCCGTCACTTGGCGTTTGCCTGTCGGGCGTGCGGTGCACATTCTTCAATTCGGTATTTTCGCAACCGGAACCGTCGTAGACGTCGTCCCCATGGCGCAGGAACTGCTGATCAAGCTGGCGGGGCTGGGTGGGGCCGGGATCGCCGAGAGCTTGGCGCTTTTCCTGATTCCCTTCATCCATGAGGACGTGGCCATTCTGGGAGCGGCCATGCTGATCGTCGACCAGGCGATTCCCGTCACCCTGGCTTTCGCCAGCCTCTATGCGGGCATCGTTCTGAGCGATTTCGCCGTCTACAGCTGTGGCGTGCTGGCCGGGCGAAACAGGACCGTGCGGCGCTGGGTAGCGGGGCCCCGGCTCGGCAACGTGGGATCGTGGCTGGACAGCCATCTGGTCCGGGTGGTTGCCCTGTCCCGCGTGGTGCCCGGCCTGTTGTTCCCCGCTTTTATCGCGTGCGGGCTGTGCCGCATATCGTTCGCCCGATTTGCGGTGGTGACCATGGCGGCGGCCGCGCTCTATGCTCCGGCCATGCTGGCCCTGGCGGTCTTCGCCGGCGAAGCGGCGGTGGAGCGGCTCGGCGTCTGGGTATGGTGGCTGTTCCTTGCACTTGGCGGTCTGATGGCGCTGGCGCGCGGGCGCAAGTCCAACTGGTCCATGCTGGCGCGCATGGCCGAGGGCGACGGCTCTGCCGCCGCACTGCCCCGGCAGAGCGCACGCAGCCATCGCGGCATGCCCATGCTTAACTGGGTGACGCGCAGTGTGTCGCTGGCCGAGCGCATTCCGGTATCTTTGTTTTATGTGCCGATCGCCGCGCAGTGGTTGTGGCTCGGGCTGCGCCATGGCTCCTTGACCCTTCCGACGGCGGCCGACCCGATGATCGAGGCCGGCGGCATGTGGGGTGAATCGAAAAGCGCGTGCATGGCCCTCGCCGGACCGCTGGCGCGATCCTCGATTGCGCCCTTCATCGCCGTCATTACGCGGAGCAACGACGATTCGCAGGGGTCCGTGGCGGATGACGTGGCGCGGGCATGCGCCGCCATGGCAGAGGCGGGGCTCGAGTTTCCGGTGGTGGTCAAGCCGGATATCGGCTGGCGTGGCTTCGGCGTGCGTCTTGTGGCGGACGAGGCGGCGCTGAAGGACTACCTGGCAGCGTTTCCGGCGGGCGAGACCGTGATTTTGCAGCAGCCTGTCCTGTGGGATGGCGAGGCGGGCGTGCATTATGGGCGCATGCCGGGCGAGGCGGAGGGGCGCCTCTTCTCGCTCACCTTCCGCTATTTCCCGCATGTGGTGGGTAACGGCGTGGCGACGCTGCGCGACCTGGTCCTGTGCGACGAACGGGCGAGCTGGAAGTCGGCATCGCACCTCGGCACCGACCGCATGCACCTGGGAGCCGGCGCGCTGATGGACCTGGACAGTGTCCCTGCGGCGGGCGAGGTGGTGCGCCTGGCCTTTATTGGTTCAAATCGGGTCGGCGGGCTCTATCGCGATGCCGGCGACCATATAACGCCGATGCTGACCCGACGCATCGACGAGATCGCGAAGGACCTGCCTGAGTTCTGGTTCGGCCGCTTGGACATCCGGTTCGAATCGGTGGAACGGCTGGAGCAGGGCGAGCGTTTCTCTATCATCGAGGTCAACGGGATCGGTGGCGAATCCATCGACGTGTGGGATCCGGCAATGCCGGTGCGCGAGGTCTACCGGCGGCTGTTCCGCCAGCAGGCGATGTTGTTTGCCATCGGTGCCTGCAACCGGGCGCGCGGCTTTCGCCCGCAACCGGTCGTCGCTTTCCTTCGCTGTGCCTGGCGCCAGCAGTCCCTGATCCGCCGCTATCCGCCGTCGGGCTAAGGCCCTGCGCGCCCGATCTCACGTAAGCGGGTCACGCCTCAGTGGCGGCCAAAGACGCGATCGAAGATGGTGTCGACGCCCTTGGTGTGGTAGCCGAGGTCGAACATCTCGGCCAGTGCCGCCGGGGCGAGGTGCTTCATCACGTCGGCGTCGGCGGCCAGCGCCTGCTGGAAGTCACCCCCTGCCTGCCATACCTTCATGGCATTGCGCTGCACGGCGGCGTAGGCATCCTCGCGGCTCATTCCGGCCTGGGTCAAGGCCAGCAGCACGCGCTGCGAAAACACCAGCCCGCCCAAGGCCTCCAGGTTGCGCTGCATCATTTCGGGATAGATCACCAGCTTCCCGACCACGCCCGCCATGCGGTTGAGGGCGAAGTCCAGCGTTACCGTGGCGTCGGGACCGATCATGCGTTCCACCGACGAGTGCGAAATGTCGCGTTCGTGCCACAGCGCCACGTTCTCCATGGCCGGAACCACGGCAGAGCGCACCATGCGTGCCAGCCCGGTGACGTTCTCGGTCAGTACCGGATTGCGCTTGTGCGGCATGGCCGACGAACCCTTCTGTCCCGGCGAGAAGTATTCCTCCGCCTCGCGTACTTCGCTGCGCTGCAAGTGGCGGATCTCCACCGCCAGCCGTTCCAGCGAACTGGCGACCACGCCGAGCGCGGCGAAATAGGCGGCGTGGCGGTCGCGCGGAATTACCTGGGTCGAGACCGGCTCCGCCGTCAGGCCCAGCTTCGCGGCGACGTGCTGTTCCACCCTGGGATCGATGTTGGCGAAGGTACCGACCGCGCCGGATATGGCGCAGGTGGCGATTTCCGCGCGCGCCGTTTCGAGCCGCTTGCGGTTGCGCTGGAACTCGGCGTGGTAGCCCGCCAGCTTGACACCGAAGGTGGTGGGCTCGGCATGGATGCCGTGGCTGCGCCCGATGCATACGGTGTTCCTGTGCTCGAAGGCGCGCTTTTCAAGTGCCGCTAGAAGCCGGTCCACATCCGCAATCAGGATGTCGGCGGCCTGAACGAGCTGTACCGCCAGGCAGGTGTCCAGCACGTCGGACGATGTCAGGCCCTGATGCACGAAGCGCGCCTCCGGCCCCACGTGCTCGGCGAGGTTGGTCAGGAAGGCGATGACGTCGTGTCTGGTTTCGCGCTCGATGGCGTCGATGCGCTCGATTTCGAAGGCGCCACGTTCCCACACCGCTTTGGCTGCATCCTTCGGGATGACGCCAAGCTCGGCTTGGGCATCGCAGGCATGAGCCTCGATCTCGAACCAGATGCGGAACTTGTTTTCCGGTTCCCAGATCCGGGCCATCTCGGGACGGCTGTAACGTGGGATCATGGACGAACCCTAGGTTGCTTCATGTGGGCAGCCGCCATGTAACAGAATTCCGGTCGCTTGAAAACCGCAACCGCCGGCTCACGTGGCGGCGCGGCGCCTGAGCGGGCGTACCAACGCCAGCCGGCTGACAAGGATTCCCGTGCCCATCAGGGCCACCGCGGTGACCATGGCGATCTGAGTCGTGTCGTCGATCAGCCCGAGCACCATGGTGACGGCGGCGGAAAAGACCGTCTGCAGGAAACCGAGGAACGAGGCGGCGGTGCCGGCAAGCCGGGGAAAGGGTGACAGCGCACCAGCGGTAGCAGTGGGGACCACCAGCGCGTAGGCGGCCATGTAGGCGCACATCGGTGCAACGATAGCCCACACCCGGTCGATCCCGCCCCAGCCCAGCGCTGCCATGAAAAGTCCGGCGACGGCGGCCAGCACTGCGCCGGCGGCAAGCAGCCGGTCGAGCCCGAGCCGGCCCACCAGCCGTCCGGCGATCGCGTTGAACACGATGCCGCCCACCATGACCATCGCGAAATCGAAGCCGAATTGCTGCGGCGTCTCGCCCATGAAGCGGATCAGCGCGCTCGACGAGCCGGAGAGGAATGCGAACAGCCCGGCCTGGGTGCAGACGACGCAGGCGCCGTAGCTCAGAAACGTCCGGTCGGTGAGGATCATCAGGAAGTTGCGCGCCATGATTGGCGGATGCAGCGGGATGCGGTGCTCCGCCGGCAGCGATTCCCTGAGCCAGAGCGCACTCAGAATCATGGCCAGTACGCCATAACCGGTCATGTAGACGAATACCGCCTGCCAGCCGAACCATCCCGACAGGTGGCCGCCGAGGATCGGCGCGACGATGGGCCCAATGCCGCCGACCACCATCATGTAGGAGAGGAGTCGCGCGCCCTCTTCGCGGTCGAACATGTCGCGCGCTATGGCCCTTGGCAGGATGCGCCCGGTGGCGGTGGTGGATCCCTGAAGGAAGCGCATGACCATGAGCATCTCGACGCTGCCCGCGAAGGCACAGCCGAGGCTGGCGACTACATAGACAAGAAGGCCCAGCATCAGCACTGGCTTGCGGCCGAACCGGTCGGCCAGCGGGCCAATCACCACCTGGCCCAGTGCGCCGCCGAAGAAATAGGCCGACAGTGTGAGCTGGATGGCGCCCTGGCTGGTACCGAGCCCGTCGGCCATGGCGGGCATTGCGGGCAGCGAGGTATCGGTGGAAAACGGCGGCAGCGCCGTCAGCGCACCGAGCACCAGAGTCAGGACCAGATAGCGGGAGCGTTCCATGGCGGATGGCCGACCCGGGCGAAGGTCAACCCGCCCCTGTGCCGCCCGGCGCATTCGCCGGGGTAGTGACTTTCGCTTCGGCCTCGCGGCGCTCCTGCTGCTGGCGCCACCACATGGCCGCATAGTGCCCGTCGCGGGCCAGGAGGGCGGTGTGGGTGCCGCGCTCGACAATGCGGCCGTCCTCGATGAACAGTATTTCGTCGGCGTCCACCACCGTTGACAGGCGATGGGCGATGATCAGAGTGGTGGTTCCGCGCGACACGGCGCGCAGATTCTGGTGGATTTCCTGTTCGGTGCGCGAATCCAGCGACGAGGTCGCTTCGTCGAACAGGAAGATACGCGGCTTCTTCAGTACCGCGCGGGCGATGGCGACGCGCTGCTTTTCCCCGCCGGAAAGCTTCAGCCCGCGCTCACCCACCAGCGTGTCGTAGCCGTCGGGCAGGCGGGCGACGAATTCATGAATGCGTGCGAGCTTCGCCGCCTCTTCCACATCGACGCGCGTCGCACCCGGACGCCCGAAAGCGATGTTGTATTCCAGCGATTCGTTGAACAGCACGGAATCCTGCGGCACCACCGCGATAGCGGCGCGCAGCGAGGTCTGGGTGGTGGTGCGGATATCGGCGCCGTCGATGGTAATGCGCCCGCTGCTGGCGTCATAGAAGCGGAACAGCAGCCGTCCGACAGTAGACTTGCCGGCGCCGGAAGGGCCGACCAGGGCCACCGTGTGGCCGGGCGTTACGGTGAAGGAAAGCTCGTGCAGAACCGGGCGGCGCGGATCGTAGGCGAACACCACGCGGTCGAATACCAGCTTGCCCGGACCCGGCGGCAGGGCGCGGGCGTCCGGCGCGTCCGCGACCTCCGGCCGCTCGTCGAGCAGCCCCATCATCAGCTCCAGGTCGGTGAGCGCCTGCTTGATTTCGCGGTAGAGATGACCCAGCCGATCGAGCGGGCGCACGAGTTGCAGCAGATATGCGTTGACCAGTACGAAATCGCCGATGGTCATGGTGCCGGCGGTCACGTTGTCGCTCGCCATCACTACCATCAGGGTGATGCCGATCCCGAGCACGGTGACCTGGATCAGCCCGGTCAGGCTGCGCCAGGTCAGGGCGCGCACGGTCAGCGTTTCCACCTCGGCCAGCGCCTTGTCGTAGCGTTCCGCCACATAGTCCTCGCCGCCGGAGAACTTGATCGTTTCGTAGTTGAGCAGGGAATCCACGGCCTTGCCGTGCGCATCTGCACCCACCGCCACGGCGCGGCGCTGGTGGCGGCGCAGCCATTCCGAGCCGAGAATCAGCGCCACCACATAGAACGCCAGCGTCGCCACGACCACGACGGTGAAAATTCCCTCGTAGCGGCCCAGCATGATGCCGGTGATGATGACGATCTCGGCCACCAGCGGCAGGATCAGGAACACGCAGTCGAACAGCAGGTCCTCGATCGCCCGCATGCCGTTGTCCATGATGCGGCTGAGCTGGCCGGTGCGCCGCGACAGGTGGAACCGCAATGACAGGTCGTGCAGGTGGCGGAATACCATGAGCCCGACGCGGCGGCGGATATGCTGCTCGATGCGGCCGTAAAGCGCCCACCGCATCTCGTTGAAGCCGCGCGCCAGCCAATGCATGAAACCGTAGGCCAGCAGCAGCCCCAGCACGCCGGTCGCCACGCCGCCTACCGGCGATTTTAACCGGTCAACTGCTTCGGCGAACAGCATGGGTACGGTGGCGTTAAGCGTCGCGATGGCAATCAGGATACCGGCCGAGCTTACCAGCCGGAGGCGCAGCCCCGCATCGTCCGCCGGCCACAGAAACGGCAGGATCAGGCGCATCGCCTTGGTGTCCTGGGCGCGGCTGGGCGCGGCGGGATCGGTCATGGCCTCGAGTCTTCTGTTCGTCGGGCACGTGATCGGCGCGCTGCCCAGCGGCGCGCCGGCGTCATCAGCCCATGCCAGAGCCCGAGCGCTTCAACCGAGGGTCGAAGATATCGCGGAGACCATCGCCGAGCATGTTGATGCCGAGCACGGTGAAGAAGATGCACAGCCCGGGGAACAGCGCAAGCCACCATGAGGTGGAGATATAGGTCCGCCCGTCGGCCAGCATGGCGCCCCAGGTGGGAATCTCCGGCGGCACGCCGAGGCCGAGGAAGCTGAGACTCGCCTCGGAGATAATGGCCGAAGCCATGGCGAAGGTGCCGATCACCACCGCCGCCTGGAACAGGTTGGGCAGGATGTGGCGCAGGATGATGCGGGTATCGCTGGCGCCGAGCGCGCGCGCCGCGTCGACGAAATCGCGGGTGCGCAGCGACAGGGCCTGGCCGCGGCTGACGCGGCAATAGGGAATCCAGCGCTGGCTGACCAGGGCGAAGATCAGGTTGCCCAGCCCCTGGCCGAGAAACGCCATGATGGCGATGGCGAGCAGCAGCGGCGGAAACGCCCACACCACCTCCACCAGCTTCTGGATGGCGAAATCGGTGCGGCCGGCGAAATAGCCGGAGATGGCGCCCAGCGCCACGCCAACCACGCCGGAAACGACCACCACGGTGATGGCGATCACCAGCGAGATGCGCGCGCCGTAGAAGATGCGCGACAGGATATCGCGGCCCACATGGTCGGTGCCGAGGAAATGGGCCGATCCCCACCAGCCCGGCGCCTTCAGCGCGTTAGACAGGTTCTGCGCGTCGGGGTCGAACGGCGACACCCAGGGAGAGAAGACGCCGACGAAGAGCAGGGTAAGCACGATTATCCCGCCGACCACGACCTTGGGCTTGAGCCACGGGCGGATGGCCTTGCGCAGACGCGTCATCCGCTCGTCGCCGGCCCCGGCGGCAGGCATGGTCGCGTCGAGTGTCTCGCTACTTCTCAAAGCGGATCCTCGGGTCGATTATGGCGTAGAGCAGGTCCACGGCGAGGTTGATGAGCACGAAGGCCACCGTGTAGGTCAGCACCGTGCCGGTGATGAGCGGATAGTCGCGCGCCTGGATCGCCGCGATCAGCAGCGCCCCGCTGCCCGGCCACGAAAACACCGTCTCGACGATGATCGAGCCGCTCAGCAGCGTGCCGAGCTCCAGCCCGACCACGGTGACGATGGGCACCAGCGCGTTGCGCAGCACGTGGCGCCACAGCACGTTGCGCTCGTCCAGCCCCTTGGCGCGGGCGGTGCGCACATAGTCCTCGTGCATGACCTCGAGCACCGACGAGCGGGTGACGCGCATCAATATGCCCATCATGTTGGTGCCGAGCGCCACCGCCGGCATGATGATGTATTTCGTGCCGTCCCACGCGGCCGCCCAGTTGCCGGTGATCAGGCTGTCGAAGATGTAGAACCCGGTGATGGACGGACCGGCGATGCCGTAGGTGTTGCGCCCGGCCGACGGCAGCAGGTTGAGAAAGCCCGAGACTACCAGGATCAGCATGATGCCGAACCAGAAGTTGGGCATGGAGATGCCGAAGAAGCCGAAGAACGAGCCGAAATTGTCGGCCCACGAGTTGGGCTTCGCCCCGGCCCATACGCCGAGCGGCACGCCGAGGACGACCGCGATCAGGATGGAGGCGAAGGCGAGTTCGATGGTCGCCGGCAACCGGTCAACGATCATCACGATAACCGGATCGGCATAGCGGAACGAGATGCCGAGGTCGCCCTGCAGCGCATTGACGAGAAACTTGAGATACTGGATCCAGACCGGCTGGTCGAGGCCCCAGCGCGCCCGCGCCTCGGCGATGTCCTGCTGCGTCGCCTCGTCGGACAGCAGCAGGTCGGCCGGATCGCCCGGCGCCGCATGGATCAGCATGAACACCAGCAGCGAGATCAGGACGATAACCGGGATCGTCCCGGTCACGCGGCGGAGCAGATAGGAAAGCATCGGCCCTCGGATAGAATCCTAGCCACACTATAGCAGCGACGGCGGAACCGCACAGCGGTCCCGCCGTCCCGCCGGACTATTTGACCGCGATCTCGGTGCCGAAGATGCGCATCGTCGGCGACGGGGTGTGTTCCACGTTCCTGGCGATGCCATAGAGCAGGCTGTGCCGCCACATAAAGCACGCGGCCGAGGAATCGACGATGGCCTCGAACGCGGCGTTGAGCGCCTTCTTGCGCGCCGCCGGGTCGAAGGTCACGCGCTCGTTGCTGAGTGCCTTGTCGATGGCCGGATCGGAAATGCCGATGCGCGGCGAACCGCCGGTCTCGAAATACTGCGCCAGCGCCACCGACGGATCGACCACCGAGCCGCGGCCCATGTAATAGAACGGCACCTTGCCCTTCTGCACGTTGGGCCACAGGGTCGACCATTCGGGCGTTACCAGCCTGGCGTTGATGCCCACGGCCTTGAGCATGGGGATCATCGATTCGGTGATCTGCTTGTCGTTGATGTAGCGACCGACCGGCGTCGACAGCTCCACCGGCTCACCCTTGTAGCCCGACTGCTTGACCAGTTCCTTCGCCTTCGCCGGATCGTAGGGAACGGTTAGATGGCTCCTGGCATAGTCGGCGTCATAGCCGTACTGGCCGGGGCCGATGGGGCCGTCGAGGCGCGTCGCCTTGCCCTGCAGCACCGCCTTGACGATGGCGTCGCGGTCGATGGCGTGACACACCGCCTTGCGCAGCAGCTTGTTGTCCCATGGCTTGGACTTGGGGCTCATGGCCAGGAACATGATCTCCACCGAATTGGTGGGCGCCAGCTTGACGTTGGGCGACGCGGCGATGCGCGGCGCCAGGTGCGGCGGGATGAACTGGGCGATCTGGATCTCGTTGTTGAGCAGCGCCGTCACCCGCTGCTCGGCCTCACGCATGACGCGGTAGATCAGCACGTCCGGGTTCTCCGCCTTGACGTCCGGATGGCCGGCGTTCTTCTCCAGCACGATGCGCTGGCCGACCACCAGCTCCTTGAGCTTGTAGGCGCCCCAGCCCCACGGGTACTTGCGGTCGGCGTCGCGCGCCCCGTGTTTCTCGAACAGGTCCTTGCCGGTGATCATGAACCGGTCGAACAGGTATTCCAGCAGCGGCGCGGTGGGCGCCTTGGTGACGATGCGCACGGTGTACTTGTCCACCGCGACCATGTCCTTGACCGGCCGCACGTTCTGCTTCTGGCGCGACTGGCTGTCGGTCAGGATGCGCTTGTAGCTGTGCACCACGTCGTCGGCGGTCAGCTCCCGGCCGTCGTTCTGGCGCTTCATTCCTTTTTTCAGATGGAAGGTCCAGATATTGGGGTCGTTCTTGTCCACTTCCCAGCGCTCGGCCAGCATGCCGACGTAATCGCCCTTCTCGAAATCGTAGGTGCCGAGGCAGCCGTAGACCTGGCACCAGATGGCGTAGCCCATGGATATGCTGTCGCCGTGCGGGTTATGGCTGGCGATGGTTTCGGTAACGCCTACCGCCACCTGCGACGCGGCCTGCGCGCCGGTGCCGGCGGAAAGTCCGATAAGCGCGATGCCGGCGGCGGAGGCCGCCGCAAGGCGCGACGTCCAGTTCTTGCCAAGAGTCATCTTTCGTCTCCCTTCAGGTTCGGGGTTGTCGCCCGTATGCGCCGATGCCGCCCCGGTCCGGCCTGCGCCAGTTGGCGAAAGCCTGCGGTAGAGCGGCAAAACTGTCAACGGTCCGCGCCGTATTTTTCACCCTGACGCGCCGACAGGGTCGACAGGCGCGCAATTCGTATTTTCCGCGCGCCGGCCCGGTTTGGGAAAAACAAAGAAAAAGCCCGCCCCGGGGAGGGGCGGGCTCGCGGCCGGTCTGTCGCCGGCGGCCTGTTTGCGACCGGATTTACCGGAACGTGATATCGGTGCCGAACACCCGCTCGTCGGAGCGCGGCTGGAACGCTATCTTGTCGGAGATGCCGTAGATCTGGTCGATGCGCCAGAGAAACAGCGCCGGCACATCCTCCTGGATCATGTTGAAGGCCTGAAGCAGCAGCTTCTTGCGCGTGGCCGGGTCGAACTCACGCTCCTCCGCCACCAGAATCTTGTCCAGGGCCGGATTGGAATAGCCGATGCGCGGTGTCACCCCCGTCTGGAAATACTGGTGGACTGCCGCCGACGGATCGATCACCGAGCCGCGGCCCTGGTAGTAGAACGGCACCCGGCCCTTGCGTACCTTGGGCCAGTGGGTCGAGTACTCGGGCGTATGCAGCCTGGTCCGGATGCCGACCTTGGTCAGCATCGCGGTGATGGCTTCCGACGACTGCCGGTCGTTGATGTAGCGGCTGGTGGCGGTGAAGAACTCCACGTCCACGCCGTTGGGATAGCCGGCTTCCTTGACAAGCTGCTTCGCCTTTTCCGGGTCGTAGCCGTATTTCGGGGTCACATCGGGCGAATAGGCGTACTGGCCCGGCCCGACGGGACCGTGCAGCACGCTGGCGCGGCCCTGGAAGATCGACTTGATGATGGCCTCGCGGTCGATGGCGTAGGCCACCGCTTGGCGCAGCTTTTTGTTGTCCCATGGCTTGAACTTGGGGTTCATGGCCAGGAACATGACCTCCACCGGCGGCACGCCCACCGCCTTGATGCCGGGCGTCTTCTCGATGCGGCTCACCAGATGCGGCGGAACCGCCATCGCCAGTTGCAATTCGCCGTTGAGCAGTCCGGTGATGCGCGCCTCGGCTTCCTTCACCCGCTTGATGATGATCCGGTCCGGGTTGCCGGCCTTGATGCCCGGCCAGTTGAGGTTTTTGCGCAGCACCATGCGCTGTCCGACCTCGATATCCTCGACCATGTAGGGCCCCCAGCCGAGCGGCGCCTTGCGGTCAACCGCGCTCTGGCCGTGCTTTTCGTAAAGGTCCTTGCCGGTAATGATCAGCCTGTCGAACAGGTAGGCCAGCAGCGGCGCGGTCGGCGCCTTGGTGGTGAACCGCACCGTGTATTTGTCCACGGCCTCGGCTTTTTCGATCGGGCGCACGTTGTTGGTCTGCGCCGTGCGCGGGTCCTTCTTGGTGCGGTAGAGCGAGTGCACCACGTCGTCGGCCGTCAGCTCCTTGCCGTCCTTGTGCCGCTTGAGGCCCTTGCGCAGATGGAAGGTCCAGATGCGGGGATCGTTCTTGTCCGTTTCCCAGCTCTCGGCCAGCAGCCCCCCGTACTCTCCCGTGACGGTGTCGAACGTGCCGAGACAGCCATAGGTCTCGCACCAGATGTTGTACATTTGCGACGTCGAGTCGGCATAAGGGTTCCAGCCGGCGAAATCGTTGACCACGCCGATGTTGAGCGTGTTTTCGGCCCGGGCCGGCGACAGCGCCAGCGCGCCCGCGGCCACGGCGGCAAGCGCCACCATGCGGGCGTATCGGGATGTGGAGATGAATGTCATCGGTAGCCTCCCTCGTTAATCCGCTCAATCCGCGCGTATTCTATTGGTTCGCTGAAGCATAATCCCGTGGCATGGGATGTCCAGACCGACCCGGGTCGATCGTCAGCCGTCGTAAAAGCCGTTCATGATGGCCTCGTGCCACAGCTTGACCACCACCGGGCAGACGCCGAGCGGCAGCCCGGCCTCGGTCCGCCAGTAGGAGTGGGTGCCGGTTCCGAACTCGATCACACGGAACTTCGGCGCGGGGTCGAGGCGGGCGTATTCGCCGGCGATGATCCTGTATTTCTCCGGCGTGTGATCGCGGCTGAATTTGTCGATGCCGTGCAGCAGCGGCGGCACCGGCCTGACGCCGGGGCCGGTGAGCGGCGCGCCGTAATTGAGGTATTCACGCACCAGCGCTTCGGTTTCGTCGCGGTTCAGCTTCTGGAACCGCGCCGCGACGTTCGCCGCTTCGGTCAGGCAGGACGGGGTACGGTTGTGGTACCAGTTCTCCGCCTTGAACTGGGGGAAGCGCTTCACCTCGTCCCAGTATTCGAACACCTCCTCCATCACCTGGGCGAGGCGGTACAGGGGTTTCTCGCCTTCCGCCAGCGCCAGCTCGGCGCCCTTGTAGCGGGCCAGCTCGCGCCAGGTGCGCACCAGCACGCAGTTGAACGGCGTCGGCCAGTCGTGCCCGGTCATGGTGTGATAGACCGAGCCGAACGGCGAGTTCTCAATGCCGATGAGGCCCTTCACGTTCTCCACCCGCTGCATCAGCGTATGCACGAACGGCCCGCCGGTTGAATGGCCGTGGACATAGATTGACCATTCGTCGAGCGGAAAATGACGCCGGCAGATATCCTTCATCGCCTCGACGAAGGCGGTCGGCCAGGTCGCCATGCGCAGGTAGAACGGGGTGTCGGGCTTCGCCACGGCGTAGGAGCGGCTGCCGTAGATCTCGCGGTGGCTGGCGTCCACGTTCACCTCGTACTGGTCGGGGGCGATGGTCTCGCCCTGCTGCCAGATGGGGGTGCGCGCCGTGCCGTCGGGGTCGAAGGTGTCGCCCGGCCAGTCGCGGCCGGGATCGGGGAAGTAGAAGCGCCCCGGATAGGTCATGGAGCAGACCTTGAAGCCGCGCTTTCCGCAGAAAGTCCGCGCCAGCCGCTCGATGGAGCGCCAGTCGCTGGCCCCGCCATGGGTCATGAAGATGCCGAGCTTCTTGCCGTCGGGGCCGGTGGCGATCCGGTTCGCGTCCGCGGGCGCGTAGACAACGTTGCCGATGTCCCAGTCGAGCCCGTTGGCGCGGATGCGGAAGATGTCCTCGCTCTCGCTGTACGGGATGTCGGGCTCGGCCAGCACCGCGTCCGAGATTTTCGCCATTTCCGCCCTGGTCAGCCGCGCCGGCGGCTCCCAGGTGCGCGATCGGGACGGGTTGGTCGCCATGGTGGCCTCAGTTGCAGCTATCGATGAAGGCGGACAGGCAGGCGTCGAAGGCCGCCGGGTGTTCGCGGTAGGTGAAATGGCCCGACTGGTTGAACACGTGCATCTGCGCGCGCCGCTCGCGCGCGGCGATCAGGTCAAAGAGGGCGCGGCCCTGCTCGGTGGTGGCGGTAGGATCGTTGTAGCCCCAGATCAGCAGGGTCGGGCGCTTGATGCCGCGGTCGCGCAACCAAGCGAACATCTCCATCTTGTCGCGTGCCAGACCGGGCAGGAACACGCGGGTCCGCAACCCATCCGTTTCCATCCTGCGCACAGATTCCTGGAATTTTTCGCTCGCGCCGATAGCGACCATCTCGTCCAGCCAGGCGTCATCGATGTGGGACGGGCTGTAGGAATAGCGTTCCACCACCCAGCGCTGGCTCTCGCGTGACAGGGCCGGCTCGGGGCGGCCGGCGAAGACGATCTCGTTGATGCTGATACCGGGTGAGCAGGTATTGCTGTCGATGATAATGCAACTCTTCGCCAGATCGGGTCGCTCCAGCGTCATCCGGCAGGTCAGGTAGGCGCCGCGCGAATGCCCAGCCAGATGCGCGGCCTTGATCCCCAGCGCGTCCAGCGTGGCGCAGGCGTGACGCACCACGGCGGCCATGGCGTAGTCCTCGTCGCGCCGAGGATTGTCGGTCCAGCCCTGGCCGATCTTGTCGATGGCGAACACGCGGAAGCGACGGGCCAGGGAATCGAAATTCGTACCCCAGTCCAGCGCACAATCGGCCAGGTCGGGCGAGCCGGAATTGCCGCCATGAAACAGAACCAGCGGCGGCCCGTCGCCCTTCTCGTAGTAGCAGGTGCGGATGCCATCGACGTCGACGAACCTGCGTTCGCTGGGGTTCATGATGTCCTCATCCCCGCCGGCCGGGGCCGAACAGGTGGCAGGCGACGCCGTGGCTGCCGTCGAATTCCAGCGCCGGCTCCTCGCTGCTGCAGATCCTTTCGGCGAACGGGCAGCGCGGATGGAAGCTGCATCCCGTGGGCGGGTCGATCGGGCTCGGCACGTCGCCCTGCAGCACTATGCGCTCGTACTTGCGGGTGGGATCGGGCAGGGGCACCGCCGACATCAGCGCCTTCGTATAGGGGTGCTGGCCTTCCTTGTAGAGCTTTCCGGCCGGGGCGATCTCGACGATCTTGCCGAGATACATCACCGCGACGCGGTTGCTCACGTGCTCCACCACGCGCAGATCGTGGGAGATGAAGAAGTAGGTGAGGCCGAACTCCTGGCGCAGGTCGAGCATCAGGTTCAGGATCTGCGCCTGGATGGAAACGTCGAGCGCCGACACCGCCTCGTCGGCGACGATGAACCTGGCATTCACCGCCAGCGCGCGGGCGACCCCGATACGCTGGCGCTGGCCGCCCGAGAACTCGTGCGGATAGCGGTCGTAATGCTCGTCGCGCAGTCCGACGCGCGCCAGCAGATCGCGCACCCGCGCCTTGCGGTCGTCGCCCTTGGCCAGGTTGTGGATGCTCATCCCCTCGCCGACGATCTCGCCCACCCGCATGCGCGGATTGAGCGACGAATAGGGGTCCTGGAAGATGATCTGCATCTTGCGCCGGACCTCGCGCATGCCGGCGCGGGAGAGCGCCATCAGGTCCTGGCCGTCGAAGCGCACCGAGCCGTCGGTGGGCTCGATCAGGCGGATCACGCAGCGGCCGAGGGTGGACTTGCCGCAGCCCGATTCGCCCACCAGCCCGACAGTCTCGCCTTCCTCTATTTCGAGGCTCACCCCGTCCACCGCCTTGACGGTCTCTCTGGCGCGCCCAAGCATCCCGCGGCGCACCGGGAAGTGCTTCTTCAGGTTGCGGATTTCCAGCAGCGCCACGGTCACGCCACCTTCATGCAGGCAACCCAATGGTTCGGCTCCACCTGCTTCAGGGCCGGCTGGCCTTCGGCGCAACGGTCGTCGGCGCGGGCACAGCGGTCACGGAAGCGGCAGCCGGACGGCCAAGCCAGTGGGCTCGGTACGATTCCCGGGATCGCCTCCAGCCGCTCCTTGCGTCCGCCGACGCCGGGCACGGAATTCATCAGTCCGATGGTGTAGGGATGCATGGGGCGCGAGAAGATCAACTGAGGTTTTGCGCGCTCGACGATCTTGCCGGCGTACATGACCGCCACATCGTCAGCCTGTTCTGCCACCACGCCCAGATCGTGGGTGATCAGAAGCACCGCCATGCCGAGCTTCTCCTGCAGTTCGGCGATCAGTTCCAGTATCTGCGCCTGGATCGTCACGTCGAGGGCGGTCGTCGGCTCGTCGGCCATCAGCAGGGTGGGGTTGCACGACAGCGCCATGGCGATCATCACCCGCTGGCGCATGCCACCGGACAGCTGGTGCGGATAGTCGCGCAGGCGCTTCTGCGGCTCGGCGATCTTGACCAGCCGCAGCATCTCCACGGCGCGCTCGCGGGCCTCGCGCTTGTTTGCGCCCTGGTGCAGGCGTACCGCTTCCTCGATCTGTTCACCGACGGTGAACACCGGGTTGAGCGAGGTCATCGGCTCCTGGAAGATCATCGAGATCTCATTGCCGCGGATATGGCGCATCTCGTCTTCCGATAGCTGGGCAAGGTCTTGCCCGCGATATAGAATCTCACCGCCGACCACGCGTCCCGTGCCTTTTGGCAGCAGGCGCATTACGGAGAGCGCGGTGACACTCTTGCCGCACCCCGATTCGCCCACCAGACCGACCGTCTTGCCGTCCTCGATGTCGAAGGTGACGCCATCCACAGCGCGGATCTCGCCGTCGCTCGTGAAGAACGACGTGCGGAGATCCCTGATCTGCAATAACGCTCCCATTCCTCCATCCCGCCGTCCGCCGCGTCCGGAGTGCCGCCCTGTCCCGCTCCTGGTGGAGGCCCGTACCTTCTTGTCCGGCCTTTTCGGCCGTGCCCGCTATGCTTAGCATGCCGTCTTCCCGGTGAGAACTGCCGCCCGCGGTTTTTTCGGCGGTCGCGGAAGATGCGGCTGCCCGCAGGCCGTGGGCCGCCGATTTTTTAAAAAAAGCAGGCAGATTTTTCGCAGTGGCGCGCCTATATTCCGCCCGCACGCTCCTATAATCCATACTGGCGATTTTTCCCATGGCACCTACCCAGACCATCCCCGAACCCGCCTCCGCCGCGGTGCTGCTCGCCGCCTGCCTGACGGATGCGCGCTTTCCCGAACTGCCCAGCTTCCAGAAGGGAAAGGTGCGCGATTCCTACGACCTGCCCGACGGCCGGCGCATCATGATCGCCACTGACCGCCAGTCCGCCTTCGACAAGGTGTTGGCGGCAGTGCCCTACAAGGGGCAGGTGCTGAATCAGACGGCGCGGTTCTGGTTCGACCAGACCGCCGACATTTGCCCAAACCATGTCCTTTCCTATCCCGATCCCAACGTGGTGGTGGCGAAGCGGCTCAATATGCTGCCAGTGGAGATGGTGGTGCGTGACTACATCACCGGCTCCACCGACACGAGCATCTGGCCCATGTACGCGCGGGGCGAGCGGGTGCTCTATGGAATCCGGCTGCCGGAAGGATTGAGAAAAAACCAGAAGTTGCCGAAGACCATCCTGACACCGACCACCAAGGCCGAACACGGCGAGCATGACGCGCCGGTGACCCCGGCCGAGATCGTTGCCCGCGAGCTGCTGACCCGGGATCAGTGGGACGAACTTGCCCGACTGAGCCTCGCGGTGTTTGCGCGCGGGCGCGAGATCGCGGCCAGGAACGGCCTCATTCTTGTGGACACCAAATACGAGTTCGGCCTCGACGAGGCCGGGCGCATCACCTTGGCCGACGAGATCCACACGCCCGATTCGAGCCGTTACTGGCACTCGGCGAGTTACGCCGAGCGGCTGGCCGCCGCCGAGGAACCGGAAAGCCTGGACAAGGAGTTTCTGCGCCTGTGGATCGCCGCCCGATGCGATCCTTACAAGGAGCCCATCCCGGATATTCCGCCGGAAACGCTGGTGGAGTTCAGCGAGAAGTACATCCTCCTGTTCGAGACGGTGACCGGATTGCCGTTCGAGCGTCAGCCGCTGGACCAGCCGGTGCGCGCACGAGTGCGTGCCAACCTGGCAAACGCGTTCCCGGAATACTTCGGCTGATCTCCGGCGCCGTACCTGATTCCGCCTGGCACATTACAAAACCGTAATCCGCCGGTAAGAGCCCTGTAAGCCATTTCTCCCACCTTCCACCCGAGGCGAACGGCGTCGCGCATCAGATGAGCGCCCTTCGCCAGCAGATGCAGAATGAGGGAGAGCAACAATGCTTCATGACAAGTCCCTGAAACACGGTCGTTTTCGCCGCCATGGGGCGGCGGTCGCGGCAACGGCGTTGATCGCCGTGCTCGCGATCGGCACTGCGCTGGTGCCCAATGCCCCTCTCGACGCCGCGCCGACGGCGGCGCCGGAAAAGTCCGAACTGCCGCGCGCTACCGGCACCGTCACCGGCATGCTGCCGGTCGATTTCACCGACGTGATCGAGCGCGTCGGTCCGGCTGTGGTGAACATCCAGGTGAATGAGAAGGCCCGGACGGCGGGCGGGGCGGAAAACCTGCCGGCCACGCCGAAGGGCATGGAGGAGTTCTTCAAGCGCTTCTTCGGCGACAACTTCCAGGGCTTCCAGGTCCAGCCCCGGCAGGAGCAGGAGCAGCCGCCGGCCAAGGGACTGGGCTCCGGCTTCGTCATCGACCCTGACGGATATATCGTCACCAACAACCACGTCGCAGGCGAAGCCAGCCGGATCTCCGTGACTCTGCAGGACGGGCGCAGCTATCCCGGCAAGCTTATCGGCAAGGATCCGGAGACCGATCTGGCGCTGGTCAAGATCGATGCGGGCCGGCCGCTGCCCTTTGTCCGATTCAGTACCGCTCCCACGCCACGCCCCGGCCAGTGGGTGATTGCCGTCGGCAATCCGTTCGGGCTCGACCACACGGCGACCGCGGGCATCGTGTCTGCCACCGGACGGGCCATCGGCTCGGGTCCCTATGACGATTTCATCCAGATCGATGCGCCGATCAACAAGGGCAACTCGGGCGGACCCACCTTCAACCTCAAGGGCGAGGTGGTAGGCGTCAACACCGCCATCTACTCGCCTACCGGCGGCAGCGTCGGCATCGGCTTTGCAGTTCCGGCCTCCATCGCGCGGGTCGTCGTCGACCAACTTCGCGAGCATGGCACAGTGGAGCGCGGCTGGCTTGGCGTCGAAATACAGGGCGTTAACCCCGACATCGCCGAGAGCCTCGGCATCGACCGGCCCCGGGGTGCGCTGGTGACCAATGTGATGCGCGCCGGCCCGGCGGCAAGGGCCGGGTTGAAGCAGGGCGACCTCGTGCTCGCGGTGAATGGCGAGAAGATTGCCAAGGTGGGCGACCTCAGCCGCAACATCGCGGTCCTGCGTCCGGGCTCCGAGGCGGAGCTGACGCTCATGCGGGGCGGTGCGGAAAAAAATATTACCGTGACACTTGGCAAGCGGCCGACGGCGGAGAAGCTTGCTTCGGCCCGCGGCAGCGAGGGCGGCGGCGTCGACGGCGGCAACGCAGCGCTTGGTATGCGCCTTGCAACCGTCAACGACCAGGTGCGCCAAGCGTACGGTATCGGTGAGTCGGTGGGTGGGGCAGTCATAATCGACCTCCAGTCCGACAGCCCGGCAGCCGAAAAGGGGCTGAAGCCGGGCGACGTGATCGTGTCGGTGGCTGGCGCTCCGGTACGCACGGCCAACGATGCGGCAAGTCGCATCGAACAGGCCAGGAAGAGCGGCAAGCGCTCCGTTCTCATGCTGGTGGCCAGCGGCGGCGGCCAGCGATTCGTCGCATTACCGCTCGGCTAGGAGCGAATTCGCCGGCGAAAGGACCCGCGGCGCGTGCAGCGCCGCGGGTCTTCCGTTACAGTCTCGGACACAAAACGCACGGATCATTCCAATGCGCGTGCTGATCGTCGAGGACGACGAGGACGTCGTCCGCTACATGGTGAAGGGCCTGAAGGAAAGCGGCATAGTCGCCGACTTTGCCATCGACGGCGATGCCGGTTTCCGAATGGCTACCACCGTCCCCTATGACGTGATGGTGGTGGACCGCATGCTGCCGGGCCTCGACGGGTTGGCACTCGTCGAGCGGCTGCGCGCCGCGGCAATCAATACGCCCATTCTGTTTCTCAGCGCCCTGGGCAAGGTGGACGACCGGGTCAGGGGACTGCGCGCCGGCGGCGACGACTACCTGGTCAAGCCGTTCGCCTTTTCCGAGTTGCTGGCGCGCATCGAGGCGCTGGCGCGTCGTCGCGCTCCCATCGACGCCCAGACGCGGCTGAAGGTAGGCGATCTGGAAATGGACCTGTTGGCGCGCGAGGTGACGCGGGCGGGCCGGCGCATCGAACTGCAGCCGCGCGAGTTCGCCATGCTGGAATTCCTGCTGCGCCACGCCGGCCACGTGGTGACGCGCACCATGCTGCTGGAAAATGTCTGGGAGTACCATTTCGATCCGCAGACCAACGTGATCGATGTGCACATCAGCCGCCTGCGCGGCAAGATTGATCGCGACTTCGAGGTGCCGTTGCTGCACACCGTGCGCGGCGCCGGATACTGCCTCCGTGCCCCTGCCTCGGCTTCTTAGGACCTCGGCCTTTCGGCTGGCGCTGGTCTACCTGGCGCTGTTCGGCGTTTCGGCGCTGGGTCTGCTCGGCTTCATCTACTGGAACACCGCCGGCTTCATCGCCAGCCAGACCGACCAGACCATCGAGGCGGAGATCACAGGCCTCGCCGAACAGTACCGTGTCACCGGACTGGCCGGATTGACCGCAGTGGTCATCGAGCGCAGCCGCAACCAGCGCGAAAGCCTCTATCTGCTCGCCGCCGGCAATGACCGGGCGCTAGCCGGCAATCTGGATTCTCTGCCCGACGCGCCGATGGATCCCGCCGGGTGGATCGACTTCGCCTATCAGCGTCCGGTGGGCGGTGTACTGCGCACCCACCAGGCGCGGGCACGCCATCTGTTGCTGCCCGGCAGGTTCCAGCTTCTCGTCGGGCGCGACGTGGAGGAGCGAAGCCAGATCGGCCGGCTGATTCGCGAGGCCATCGTCTGGGCGGCAGCGCTGACCATGGCGCTGGGGTTGGCCGGCGGCACGCTGATGAGCCGCAACATGCTGCGCCGTATCGAGGCGGTGAACGCGGCGGCACGCGAGATCATGGGCGGCGACCTGTCGCGCCGGGTGCCCCTGCGCGGCAGCGGCGACGAGATGGACCAGCTTGCCGCCAACGTTAACGCCATGCTCGACCAGATACAGCGGCTGCTCGACGGCATGCGCCAGGTGACGGACAACATCGCCCACGACCTGCGCGGTCCGCTGCACCGGATGCGGACGCGCCTCGAAGTGACGCTGGCCCGGCCGGCTGACATCGCCGATTATCGCGAGGCGCTGGAGGCGACGGTGAACGAGGCCGAGTCCCTGCTCGGTACGTTCAATGCGCTACTCTCCATAGCCGAACTGGAATCGGGGATGACGCGGCAGACGCCCGAGCCCCTCGACCTCGGCCGGCTTGTGTCCGACGTGGCCGAACTCTACGCGCCGCTGGCGGAAGAGCGTGGATTGGCTTTCAGCGTCGAAGCCGCTGACGGGCTGACCGTTGCGGGAGAGCGGCACCTGCTGTCGCAGGCGCTTTCCAACCTGGTCGATAACGCCATCAAGTACACGCCGCACGGTGGCCAGGTGCGGCTAGCGGCGGCACGTGCCAACGGGTCGTGCGAGGCGGTGGTGGCCGACAGCGGACCCGGCATACCCACCGCCGAGCGTGAACGGGTACAGGACCGGTTCGTGCGTCTGGAGGCGAGTCGCCACCGACCCGGAAGCGGGCTGGGCCTCAGCCTTGTGCGGGCGGTGGCGAAGGCGCACGGGGCCGAATTCCGGCTGGAGGACAATGAACCCGGCCTACGCGTCGTTCTGTCCCTGCCGGCGGCGGGGCAGCGAACGGAAGGGATGGCATAGATGCTGGGCGGGACACTGGCGCTCCTTGCGGCGGCAGTATTCGCCTTCAGCAATGTCAGCATTCGCCGCGGCGTGCTTACCGGTAGCGTACTGCAGGGGCTCTCCATCACCGTACCCATCGGGATTCCCCTGTTTCTCGCCGCGGCTCTCATCGCCGGCTCGCTGGGCGCGGTGGAACGTTTCACGGTGTCAGCATTGGCGAACCTATGCCTTGCCGGGTTCGCGCACTTCGTCTGGGGGCGCTATTGCAACTACCGGACCATCAACGCCATCGGGGCCAACCTGGCGGCGCCCGTGCAGCAGAGCAGCCTGCTGTTCTCCCTCGTCTTCGCCGTCTGGTTCCTGGGCGAGGTGCTGACGTCGCTCCGCCTCGTCGGCATCGCCTTCGTGGTGCTGGGCCCGGCCATTCTATTGCGGGCACGCCGATCGCAGCGTGGGTCCGGCACAGGGAAATCGACGACAGTTTTCGAGCCGCGTTTCGCCGAGGGGTATCTGTTTGCCGTCCTGTCTGCGCTCGGTTATGGCGCCAGTCCCATCCTCATCCGCGCCGCTCTGCAGGGCGCCGACCCCGGTACCAGCATCGCTGGCGGTCTGGTTTCCTACTCGGCGGCGACCGTTATCCTGGTGCCGGTCCTGTTGCGTCGCGGATCGCGCCGGCAGATCTTCGCCGTGGACCGGCAGGCAGCACGCTGGTTCACCACGTCCGGTGTCTTTGTCTGCGCCTCGCAGATGATGCGCTACGTCGCGCTCGCTCTGGCTCCGGTCACTGTGGTGGCCCCGATCATGCGTATCAGTGTCGTCTTCCGCATCCTTTTCGGCTGGTTCGTCAACCGCGAGCACGAGGTGTTCGACGCGCGCATCGTCGTCGGCGTTTTTCTGTCGCTGCTGGGGGCGCTGGCGCTTACCCTCGATACGGAACTGGTGCTGTCGCTTTTGCCGCTGCCGGACTGGGCGGCGGCGGCCGCCCGCAGGCAATGGCCGGCCAGTTAGAGGATGGCATCAACCATATCGCCGACGACGATCCGGCAGCGGCACTGCTGCGCGTTACCCACGACACAGTTGATATCCTCGATGCGTTCGTATGCGAAGCCGGCGCCGGCATTGGCGAACTGCTCGATCTCATCATCAACCAGCTCGCCAGCCAGACCAACCTGCTGGCGCCGAATGCCACCTTCGAGGCGGCGCGCGGGGAAGAGGCAGGAGGCAGGTCCGACAGCAGGGCTCATAGCACGTCGCTGCCCGTCGCGGCATGGCGGAACCGGCGCGCCACCATCGTACCGTCGCGCGGCACCGGAGCGCGCGGTGTCGGCTTCGCCTGCACCTTGAGCACGGCGAGGTAGGGACCGCACCCCGACACGAGATCGGGAATGGCGGAATCCAGCGCGGTATCGGTATTCACCGTTTCAGCGCGGAAGCCGCAGGCCCGCGCAATGGCGGCGATGTCCACCCCGCGGGCGGTGTGGGTCTGCTGCATGCCGGTGGCGGCGAAGACTTGGTTGTCGACCACCGCGATGGCCAGATTCTCCGGCGCCTCGACCCCGATGGTGGCGAGGCTGCCGATCCCGGCCATTATTTCGCCGTCGCCGGTAATCACGATGACCCGGCGCTTCGGCTGCGCCAGGGCGACGCCGAACGCCAGCATAGCGGCCCCGCCCATGATTCCGGCCAGGTACATGTTGCGCGTATCGTCGCCCGCCGCAGCCACGTCCGAGGCGGCGTTGCCGATGCCGGTGACGACAAGCGCGTCGCCGCGCGCCTTCAGAATACGGGCGACGGCGGCGCGGCGTTCCAGCACGGGAGCTACAACGCTCGCCTTTCGCGGTCTTCTCATCCGCGCTCTCCATTGTTGGAGATGCGCTGCGACAAAACTACGGCGACGGTACGCATGGCGTCGAACGCCAGTCTGGCGGCAGCCGCCACCGTTTCGGCCACACGGTCCGGCGCTTCCACCGGCCGCACGATGACGCCGGCGGCGTCGAGCGCCGGGGCAGTCGCCTGCCCCATGGGCACCTGCCACGGAATGGTCTCGCCCCACTGGCCGCGCATGGACACCAGCATGAGTAACGGAATGCGGCATTCCTCGAACACGCTTAGCATGTTGATGCAGTTGCCGACCCCGCCGGACTGGGTGAGCAACACGCCGCGCTGGCCGCCAAGCCAGGCGCCGGCCATCATGGCCACACCTTCTTCCTCGGTGGTCAGCACCACGGAGCGCATGGTGCGGTCGGCCAGGCACAGGTCGATCACCCGCGCCAGTCCGCTGTCGGGCACGTAGGAAACCTGGCGGATTCCCGTTTCCCGGAGCACACCGTGGACCTGTTCCGGCCATCCGCCGGCTCTCTGCGCCAGCTCCTGACGCCGCGCCATGGACGTCTCCCTCGTTTTTTGCCTGGTACCGCCCGCCGATCTCGCTGTCGACGGAGTCAGTCCGATGGTAATATGCGAGAAATTCGCCAGAAACCAGACCGGAATCCGGGTTACACCTCTGATTTTCACGGTATCTGGCGACGGAAACGGCGGCATTATGCCGTGTAACAGATCGAGGCGAGCGGGCCCCGGTCCGTAGTATGTCGTCGGGAGGACATCCCATGCCAATTCCCTGTTGTGCGAGGGCCACTGCGGTACTCGTGTCGGTAATGCTGACGGTTGCAGTACCGGCAATCGCGCAGGAGCCGGCTAGACCGACGAATCCCTATTCCCAGCGGTTCATGGAACTGTTCGACACCAACCATGACGGGAAGGTATCGCTCGACGAGATCGAGGCCGATCAGAACCGGCTGTTTGGCGCCATCGATGTAAACGGCGACAAGGCGCTTTCCATCGAAGAGGTGCGCCGGCGCGGCCGCTTCCTGCAGATGTGGCGTACCACCACGGTGTTCGACCTGCTGGACACCAATGGCGACGGCAATCTTACCATCAACGAGATCAACAGTCCCACTGCGCGCTGGTTCAAACGCTACGACATCAATGGCGACGGCGTGATGGACGTGAATGAACTTCCCGACCGGAAGGGATGGATCAGCGGCCGGGACAGACGCTGACACGCAATTGCCGCCGGGAGCGGCTGAAACGATGCCGGGCAAGCAGGCGATCTGGTCGGACGGACTGGCGGGGACGGCATCGCGCGCCGCCGACCATGATGATGCGCTGATCGCCCGCATCGCGGGCGGCGAAATCGACGTCTGGCCGCAACTCGTCGATCGGCACCTTTCGGCGGTGGTTTCGCATAGCTGGTACATGCTGAACGACCGCGACGAGGCCGAGGACGTGGCGCAGGAAGTCTTCCTGCGTCTGATGAAGAAAGTAAAGGACTGGCAACCTGGCGGCGCCCGTCTGAGAACCTGGTTGCACCGGGTGACCGTGAATCTGTGTATCGACCGCCGGCGCGCGGTACGCCCCGAACCGCTGGATACCCTCGCCGAGGGTATGTTCTCAAGCGGCGGCGGGGAGGAAACCGATCGCGGGATCGACCTGGAGCGCAGCGTACGCGGCGCTTTGCAGGCGCTCAACGAACGGCAGCGCGCGGCAATGATCCTTGTTCACTATCAAGGGTTCAGCAATATCGAAGCGGCGGCCACACTCGGCCTCAGCGTCGACGCCCTGGAATCTCTTCTTGCCCGTGCCCGGCGCGCGATCCGTCGCGACCTCGAGGACGTCGCAGGCGAATTGTTGGGAGACAGACCATGAACATGAACCATCCGGACGGGCACGACGGCGAGCCCATGACGATGGAACGGCTGCGTGGGTTGCTAAGTGCCTACGGTGCGTCTCCGGCGCGCTGGCCGCACCTGGAGCGGGAGGCGGCTGAGGCGCTGCTCGACCGCTCGGCGGAGGCCCGCATTCTCCTGGCGGAGGCGACCCAGTTCGATGCACTGCTCGACATGCTCCATTCGCCGTCGCCATCGGCGGCTCTGGTCGACCGGGTCCGTGGCGGGCGGTTTGGCTGGCGCGGACTGAAGGCGGTGACGTGGTGCGAGACCCCGGGCACGCGCCTCGCCCGCTGGATGCTCACCCCGAATCACCAGATAACGGCCGTCGCCGGCGCGCTGGTGCTCGGCGTTCTGCTTGGTTCAGGACTGCCCGACGCGGATAACGGCGCGCCGTCTCTTGCATCGCGCAAGGCAGTTCCTGCCGCCACTGCCCAAGCCGTGGCACCAGTACAGCGCAATGCCGGGGCGGTCGGCATCGAGCGGCCGTCTCCGGTCGCTCGCACGGTAAACGAGATCGAGGTCAGTGAGCAGGTGTTTTCCAGCAATGGCGATCCCGCGTTCGACGCCCCCGATCCGTTCGGTGCGGAGGCCCATGGCATGGACATGGTGGACGGGGCACGGCTGGCCACCGGTCCGGTTCCCGTGTCGGGCGAACCGCTTGGCAGCATCCCGTTGCTGTAAGAACGACCGTCCAGACGCATCCTCCGTTCAACACAACGCCAAAAATTTGTCGCGCCCCGGACACGAGCGTACCCGCGCCGAACGAGAGGCTGCGCGAGGGGCGTACCGAACCAGGAATCACCGACCAGCGGAGCGCGATCACCCTGCAGATCCGGAATCCGCAGCCGCGCCAATTGTTGCGCTGACATTGCAGTAATTCCGCATCAGTCCGGTGTCATAGCGCGTTCAGTCATGGACGGCCCTGAAACGGTCAATTAGGACCTGTTGACAAAGTTCTTTGCCCAGAGGCGCAGCGAGACGATATGGATGAAAGCGAGATAGCTTGCGGCGGTTTTGTCGTATCGCGTGGCGAGGCGGCGGGCGTTCTTCAGCCTGTTGAAGCAGCGCTCGATGCGGTTCCTCAAGGCGTAGATGAAGTCGTCGATGGCGAGCTGGACTTTGCGGCCCTTGCGCATGGGAATGACGGGAACGCCGCCGCGCTGCTCGATGTCGGCGCGCACGCGGTCGGAGTCGTAGCCCTTGTTGGCGAGGAAGACCTTGGGATCGGGCGCGCTCGCCTCCATCACGAGGTCGTACCCCTTGTAGTCCGAGACTTCCCCGCCGGTGATCTCCGCCGCGACCGGCAGGCCCTCGGCGTTGGTCCTGAGATGGATTTTCGTGGTGAAGCCGCCTTTCGAGCGGCCAAAACCCTCTTTTTGAGTCCCCCTTTTGCGCCGGCCGCCTGATGATGGGCGCGCACGATCGTCGAGTCGATCATCTGTACGGCCGCGGGAGGCCCGCCCTGCTCGCTGAGCGCGTCGAGCATCAGTTCGAACAGGCCGGCCTTCGCCCAGCGGCGGAATTGCTGGTAAACCGAGTTCCATCTCCCGAAATGCTCGTGGAGATCGCGCCAGGGAACCCCGGTCCGCGCGATCCAGAAGATGCCATCGAGAATCCTCCGGTGATCCTGGGGCGGCCGCCCGCTCTTGCCGCCCCTCGCGATCACCAGGGGTTCGAAAAACGCCCATTCCTCATCCGTCATCAACCCGCGAACCAAGACCGCCTCCCAAAAAGCAGTCTTGATGGTGTGGACGGCCCCGACCCAACGGCATCGTGATGTGCCATGGTG
>Ga0326597_10000080_pt1 | contig 161543 bp, 119 predicted proteins | sample RVTome_12_FD_203789 | JGI IMG/M metagenome (GOLD analysis project Ga0326597, IMG submission 203789) | Soil microbial communities from uranium-contaminated site in the Upper Colorado River Basin, Wyoming, United States - RVT100D185 | ecosystem: Environmental > Terrestrial > Soil > Contaminated... | reverse complement strand
GGCGTCACGACTCATCCAGGTGCCGCGATTGGCTTGCGTGATCGACTGGTCTTGGAGCGAGCACCGCGAGTATTCCCGTTTGACGATCTCGAGAACCGTCATGTCAACAAGCGCGGGAATCGACAGCAGTTCGACCCGGAAGGGGGCAAGGAGGGTGACTTCGATGCCCAGAATAGCGGGCTTTATCTGCGTCTCGGGTATCGGGGAGATGAGGTTCCCGTGCTCCTCGGGGTCGAGCTGAACTTCGGTGATATCGAGGGCTTCAGTGTCTTTGGCGGGGTGCGTTTCTAGATGAACAACGCGAGGTGAATGATCATGTTGCGCGGTTTGGTTCTCATGTGCGTCTGGACTGTTTCCTCGGGTTGCGCGATCACGACGGCATACGTGGACCTTCCCTTTGTTTCCGTGAACGAGAGCGGCCATGGGCCAGCACTCGAGCTCGGGGAGGTGAGAGATGCCCGGGAACATACAGCCAGGATCGGAATGAAGAAGAACGGGTACGCAATGGATACGGCAGATGTCGTTCTCGGCGACAAGAATCTGGCAGGATGGCTGAGGAAGCGCCTTGCCTTTGAGTTGCGTAACGCGGGGCTCGGAGTGTCGGAAGCCGACGAGATGCGAGGTGCTCGTCCCGTCGTGAATGTCGATCTGGAGTTCTTGTTCATCGAACCGGTGGTGCAGTGGTGGACCATCGATTTTGAGGCCGATACGGGGATGAGAGTGGTCGTTGACCTGCCTGACGGACGCCAGCTTCAACGCTCCTACTACGAAAAAGCCGTGCACAAGAAATCCATCGGTGGAGATCGGTCCTATCAAGTGGCGTTCGATGCGTGCATGGACAGAATCATGACCCGGATTGCGCAGGATCTGACCGATCTCCTGACGGAGACATCTGCCAAGAGGGAACAAGGATGAAAAGAGCACGGCGGATCGGTGGTTTCCTGGTTTTCGTCCTGGCTGGATCGGGCTGCGTGAATCAGAGGAGGTTCGTCGCGACACCCGGCGAGGTGATGGAACGGAACGACAAGGCGTGGAGTGGCGTGGCCGACGCGTCGCAAAAAGATACGGCTGCTGGCAAGAGGAGAATCGATGAGCAAGAAGCAAGGTAATTGGCGGAACGGCCTCGCCTGGGCCCTCATGCTCCTGGTGACTCTGGGAGGATGCCGAGTCATTCATCATGACTACAGAGGCGACAGGGAGATCAGCCCCGGTACTCAGCTGTCCCGGAATGGAAAGGTCGTGGGAAAGGTCGAGGGCAGCAAGAAGGCTCTCTTCCTCCTGTTCGGGCTCATTCCCCTGAATTCGGGCTCGGGACCGGAACTGGCCGAGGACCTGGCGGAGGCCTCTCACGGGGCCAACTTCGACGGCATCACACGACTTCGCATCGATGAGCGTGAGAATGTCGTGGACGTGATCGTGAACTCCTTGGTGGGCATCCTCTTCTCCATGATGACGGTGGAGGTCGAGGGAGAGGTCCAGCAGTTCGTGGGAGCAAGACCATGAAAAGACGACTGACGGCAGCTGTCGTATCGGTGGTGCTCGTGATGGGTTCGGGTTGCTATCACGCGCGTCACTATGTCGATGACGCCAAGAGAATGGATGGGGTGTACTTCGGGAAGAAGGACAAGAAACAAAAGCCCAATCTCAGAACCAAGGATGAGTGGCGCAACTACTACCTCTTCGGCCTGATTCCGTCGAGTGAGTCCGACGTCGAATTCGCTGGCGGCGCACTGAGCTCTGCGGCTTCACGCGCATCGGCAGTGACCGAAGTCGAAGTAACCACGAAGAAGAGCTTCCTGAACGGCCTGGCGGAAATTGGCGTGAGCATCATCCCATTCGTCGGGCTTCTGCGGCCCTTCTTCTTCAACCCGAGGTCAGCAGAGGTGACGGGTACTTCGCGCTGAGCCCGGCCTCGTCACTTGGGGGCCTCCACGAACGTGATCTCCGCTCTCAAGATCCAGACCGTGGTCGTCGATTCGGGCGAGAGGCGGATCACGACCTCGTGGCTTTGACGCTCGATCGGGCTGCGGCGAACGAGGGGAAGCACGACCTCCTCGACGCTTCCTTCGGTGAGGGGGATCCCCGTTCCGGATGCCTTGCCGTCCAGGAAGAAGTCGAGGCTGGCTTCACCCGCCCAGGGAACGAGGGTTCGAACCGCCTTCTGGGCCTGGAGGCGAAGGCGGAGCTGGCGCGGTGGCGAACTGTGCGGGCACCGGAAGGAGAGCCGCATCGCCGAGACTCCCGGCAGTCCGAGAACGATGTGCTCCTCGGTCGGCCACCGTGCGACGCTCGCCGAGGGTCCGAGCAGGGCCAGCCCGAGTTCCTCGCCCGTGCCCGGGACAGCGTCTTCGCGGAGGTCCCATCGGGCGAGGAGCAGCGACGACTCCGCCGGCGCGCGGGGAAGGTCCTCTTCTTCCCAGACGTGCTCATCGGCCTGGAGGAGATGGCCCATGTGAGTGCCCGTGTCCGGTTCGAAGGGGAGGAAGTCGCCGTGGGCGAGGCGTCGACCGCTCTCGAGCTGCTCGCGCCAGATCGAGGGGATCTCCCCGTGGAGAGCCGTTGCCCTGGCGAGCCAGACCTGGATCCGCTCCTCGACTTCGCCGGCGAGACGGGGGTCATCGAGGATGCCCACGGCCGTGGACGCCATTGTGAGCTGCACCAGGGTCGGGCTCGGCAGCTCGTCTCCGAGGGGCGGCAGCCGCGAGACGATGGCATCGGAGAGACCGGTGTCGCGCAGCGCTCCGAGCACTTCCAGGGGGACGGGATCCCGCAGCCGGACCGCCTCGAAGGGTGGGGGCGGCGTCCTGTTCGCCCGGTGGAGCAGGACGAGGTTCCGGTAGATGTGCCAGTACGCCTCCCCGAGAAAGAAGGGATAGATGGGGAGCCTCTCCTCAAACGGTTCGATCCGGGTGCGGAGACGGCGGAGGTAGTCGGCGTCGAGGCTCGAGCAGACTCGATCGACGAGTCCGCAGGAGTGGGCGCGGAGGAAGATGCGTCCCAGGGCCCGAAGACCGAGCCGTAGCCTCTCGGCCAGGAGCGTCTCCTCTTCGACCCTTGTCTGGAGCAACCAATCGACGAGCTCAGGGAGCCGCTCGTCGGTCCCGCACCCCGACAGCGCGGTGAGGGCATGGAGCGAGGTGTGGATGTCGGTCTCCTCGGACAGCAACAGGTCCATCAGCGCCCGGCGGAAGGGCGCGCTCGCGACGACCTCCTCCGGGCTCCGGTCCGGTCTCTCGTGGAAGAGGCGCCCGATCAGGCGAACACCTTCTGCTTTGGCCTCGGGGTCCAGGTCGTCGAGCATCTGGAGCAGGTAGTCGCGGAGTGCTGGATGAGCCAGGAGTCCATCTCGCTCGAGGAATGCTGCAGCCAGGAGCCGTCCGGCTACGGGTCCTTCCCTCGTCAGCGCGAGCAGGACGCGACCCACCGGATCGGCGGCGTCTCCGCGTCGGAGGGCATCCGCGGCGTTCGCCAGCTCCTCGGGGAGAAAGATGCGGGACAGAAACGGAGAGGAGTCGACAAGGGTGGGAGGCAGTCGTTCGAAGTCCGAGCGACTCCAGGCCTGACGAGCAGCCGTCGTGCTGCTCACGAGATCGACCACCCGGGTGATGCCGAGAACAAGAACGGTGGTCAGCACGATTCCCGCTGCCGAGATTCCCACCCAGCGCAGCACGACTTCCGGATTCCTCCGGATCCATCGCCGCACGCGTTCCCGGCCCACGAGGCGGCGCGCGGTGACGGGGTGGCCTTCCAGCCAGGAAAGGAGATCGTCGCGCAGCCCCGCCGCATCGGCGTAGCGCCGGGCAGGATCGTGGTCGGTGGCCCGGGCCACGATCGCCTCGAGATCGAGGTCGACCCCGGGAGCCACGGTGGAGAGGCGCTCAGGCTCGTCCGGGGCGCCCGCCGCACGCCGCCGATCGGGAAGCCGGCGGGCCAGGAGATCGTGGAGCGACACCCCGAGCGCGAACACGTCTGACCGGGCATCGACGGGCCGACCCAGGAGCACCTCGGGAGCGGCGTAGCCCGGCGTCGCCCAGACCGTCGAGACGATCTCGTCGGCATGGCGCACGAGTCCGAAGTCGACGAGCACCGCGGGCCGTGACCAGGCAGCTCCCGCGCCCCCCTCGAGCACGATGTTGCCCGGCTTCACGTCGCCGTGGATGAGACCGCGCTCGTGAAGCGTCGCCAGGCCGTCGGCGACCTCCGTGATCCTCCTCACGAGCTCGCGGGAAATCGAGGGGCGGTCGCACTTCTGTCGGTCCTCCGACCGCGACAGCAGGAACAGGACGTCGAGGAGGCTCGGCCCCTCCACGAACCGCATGGCGTAGTAGAGGATTCCGCGCTCGTTGTCCTCACCCGAGCCGTGGACCGCGACCAGGTGGGGATGGTGGACGCGCGCCGCCAGCTTGGCCTCGCGCAGGAATCGTTCGCGCTCGCGCGAAGAGATGCGCCCCGGATGGAGGATCTTGAGCGCGACCTCCCTCCGGCCCAGGCTGAGCTGGCAGGCCCGGTAGACCTCTCCCGTGCCGCCTCCCGCCACGAGCTCCTGGATCTCGAAATCGCCGAGGCGGGTGCCGGGGGAGAGAAGGCCGGAGGGGTCGCCCTCGCTGCCGGCGGTCTCCGGAGTCTCGGCCAAGCCCGAGGCGTGGAACGGCGTGCTCCGCAGGAACGACCCGAGTGATTCGCGCTCCCGCAGAAGCTCCAGCACGAGCTCCCGGAGAGGGCGATCGGCGCGAGCCCGCTCGCGCACGTAGGTCTCCCGGCGGGGAGCGGGGAGGTCCAGGGCCTCTCCGAAGAGCTCCCGGGCCCGGGTGAGAAGGGACGGGTCCCGGGATCCGGACGGATCCTCGTCTTTGCCTCTCATCCTCTACCTTTCCGCTTCTGGCGGCCCCGGCCGGGATGGTAGCATCGGGCCGGCCAGAGGAGGAGGATTCCATGACCACGCCCGAAAGTGGCAGGGGCTCGCTCTCCGTCCAGGCGGAGCGACCCGAGGCCACGCCGGCCCCCGAGCTCTGGGACGAGCTCTATCCGCAGCTCCGCTCTCTGGCCCATCGCCGCCTCCGCTCCGACCCGGCCCGCTGGATCCTCCAGACGACGGCCGTCGTCAACGAGGTCTGGCTGCGCCTCGCACCCTCTGCCGATCGCTGGAAGGACCGCAATCAGTTCCTGCCCGTTGCCGCCCGGGTCATGCGGCAGATCCTCGTCGACTGGGCGCGCCGCGAGAAGGCCCGCAAGCGAGGCGGTCCCTCCCGCACCCGGGTGCCGCTTGCCGCCGCCGAGGGCGAAGACGTGCTGCCCCCGGTCGACGTCCTCGATCTCCACGACGCCCTCGAGCGCCTGCGCGATGGCCAGCCCCGGGTGGCCGACGTCGTCGACCTCCGCTTCTTCGGCGGAGCGGAGATGACCGAGATCGCCACCATCCTCGCGGTCTCCCGCCGCACCGTCACCGCCGACTGGGAGTTCGCCCGCTGCTGGCTGCGGCGCGAGCTCCGCGAGTCGGAGGCGGACGGCGACTGACCCGAGCGGGGGCGGCGCCACCAGGGGAATGCGCAAACGGGGGAGGGAGTGGGAAGCGCGGGTTTGCCGGGTGGGGGAGGCGCCTCACGTCTCCTCCTGGCTCATGGCTCGATCCGAGCCCCGGAAGGCCGCATTCGAGGGTAGCACGGGCAATGGAAGTCGGCACACGGCAAGACAGAGGTGTCTTCTCCCAACGACGACCAGGTGTCCAACGTCGGACCCCTCATCCGCCCCCCTCACCCATCATCCCCCGCACCTCGTCATCCAGCCCGGTCAGCTCCCACCGCGCCAGCGCCATGGGGATGGTGTCGATCTCATCGAGGCGATCGAAGAACGTTCTCAGCTCGAACGGCTCGCCCCGCTCCTCGCAGAGCTTGCCGTAGTCGGCGAGCGTGCGCTCGAGGAGGACTTTGCCCGTGACGTAGCTCGTGCCGTAGCCGGGCTGGCGCAGGTAGAGGTGCTGCTCGAAGATGAGGAGCTCGGGCTCGGTCCGCATCCAGCCGCGGGGCGTCCACTCGGTGTGCACGCCGCCCGCCTCCTCCATGGTCATCAGGTTGGCGTGAGCGTAGAGGGAGCCGAGGCCGCGCGCCGCTCGCTGGGCAAGGAGGATCCACACGAGCTCGCGCGACCGCGGGCGATCGTCGTAGAGGCCGGCGTGGAGGAACATCTCCTCGACCCCGGTGGCCATTCCCTCGCTTCTGCTGTCGAACATGTTGTAGAGCGGCTCCGCCCGCCGGATCGGGCTCGGGTGGGGCTCCCGGTCTCTCCTCGCCAGCTCGAACCAGTGGTAGAAGTGGGTGAAGAGCGGGGCCGGGTCGTAGTGGGCGGTGATCCAGAAGAAGTTGCGCTGCGCGGCCGGCCGGAAGGATCCCAGGTGCTCGCGCAGGGCCGGCTCCATGAAGTCCTTGACGGTCAAGATCTCCTTCCCGGCCAGGAACCTCATGATGCGGCTGGCCGCCTCGTCGGCGAGGGCGTCGTATTGCTCGGGGGTCGACGCGGCCTTGGCGGGGGGGAGGTCGCGGTTTCTCTGCTCCTCGAGCTCGAGCGACGACCAGGCGCGGTCCAGCTCGCGCTTCAGGAGGCGCACCTCGTCCTCCCAGGTCATCGGCACGAGATGGACGTTCTGCTGGTACCAGGTGTAGTTCTCCTTGCCAATGCCGGAGGGACCGTCCTTCGATGGAGCCTTTTCTTCGAGCCAGGTCACCATCGTATCGGTGGCCTGGCGGGCCTCGGCGATCGCTTTCTTCAGGGCGTCGCTCGCGCCGTCGCCGACGGTGTCCCGGAGCCGATCGAGATCGGCACGTTGCCCGCGGATGTCGCGGACCCCCGTCACCCAGAGATCGCGCGCATTGCCGGTGAGGTTTCTCCGGGCCTGCGCCAGAAGCGGCGGGATCACCGCAAGCTCGGCGGCGAGGCGCTTCTCGTCTTTCTCTGACAGCGGAAACCGGTAGGTCCAGAGCTCGACGGTGGCGTGGTTCGTCGGTCCCTCGTGCGCGGGCACGTCACTCCGGGCGGTCCAGATCGACTTGTAGAACGCCGGATCGCGCACCCAGGGCTGCAGCACGCGGTAGTTGAAATCGAAGCCGATCATCTCGGCCCGCACGAGGTGCCAGTCGACCCGCTGCGGGATCGGCCAGGTGGAGGGATCGAGGGCGTCGAGGCGGGCACGGTAGGACGAAAGCTCCCGGTATCGGGACTCGAACCTCTCCTTGGTGTAGTCCGGCGCCCCGTCGAGCAGGGGCGGCGTCTCGAACGCGCGCCAGTCCGCGAAGAGACGGAGGAGCTCGTCGTGGCCGGACGGGGGCTCGTCGGCGGATGCGCCCCGGCTCGCGGCCGGCCACGCGACGAGCAGCAGCGCCATCGCGAGGTCGAGGAGCCGGGCGGCTCGGCGTACGGAGGTCGTCATGCGATTGGCCATCCTTTCCGGGGCCCGACGGTAGGGCATCGGGGCATCGGTGTCAATCGCGAGGTCCGGGCGGACGACATCGGGGGCGAGGCCCCGTGAAGGACCTCGCCCCCTGGGCGAGCGTACGGACCTGCTGACGGGCTCAGTTGATGGACAGGAGCTCGTTCAGCGAATCGACCAGCGCACGGTAGTTGTTGTCGATGGCGACCACGTGCAGCACGGGGAGAGGACGATCCTCTCCCACGATGCCCAGAGCGGTGGTGGCGTTGGCGCGCGCCAGATCGACGAGGCCGTCCTTGTTCTTGACCGCGGCCACCAGGGGAGCGACGGCCGAGACATCACCGATGAAGCCGAGCGCCAGGGCGGAAGCGCTGATCTCGTACTCGGTCCTGGCGGTGGTGAGAATGTCCGTCAGAAGGCCGACGATGTCCTTGTCGCCCATGAGGCCCAGGGCCGTCGCGGCCGACCTCTGGAAGTCGGGGTCGACGCGGCTGCCGAGGACCCTCTTGATGGCGGGAATGGTGTCGCGCGCCTCCATGAGGCCGAGGGCCACCGCGCAGTAGCCGCGGAGGTCGGGGTCACCCTTGCCCGACATGAGAGCGACGAGGTCGTCCTTGGCCTCCTTGTGCTTCATGAGACCGAGGGCGATGGCCATGCCCGCACGAGCGCTGTCGCCCTTGGTGTCCTTGAAGACGTCGTGGACGAACCCGGCGTTGTCCGCCGCCGAACCATTGTTGCGGGAGAGGATGGCGAGGGCCAGGGCGGCAAAGGCCTGCGTCGACTTCTGCTCGCCGGCGAGAGCCCTGAGGAGGGTCTTCCTGGCTTCTTCGCCACCGATCTGACCGAGGGAGATCAGGGCCCAGTTCTTGGACTGGGGCTCTCGGCCACGCTCGACCTCGGCATTGAGCAGGGCGATGGACTGCAGGTCCTCGGAACCAGAGAGCTTGCCCAGGGCGATGATGGCCGAGCGCCTGACCTGGAGATCCTTGTCGCGAGTGAGGGCCTGGATGGCGGGCATGACCTGCCTGTCGCCGATCTTGCCGAGGGCGATGACGGCGTGGGCGCGAAGAAGCTCCTCGGTCGAGGGATTCCGGGCCAGGTCGAGGATGCGCGGAACCGCCGACTCTGCCTTCGCGAGACCCAGAGCGGTGAGCGCGCAGATGGGCACGTCCTGGGCGGCTTCCCGCCGATCGAGGGCCTTCAGAAGGGGCTCGACGACCGCCTCGCTTCCCTCACCGTCGTTCATTCCGATGAGGCCCAGGGCGATGGCGGCGAAGGCGCGGGTGCGATCGAGGATCTCGGTGCGCCCCAGCAGCCTCTTGCCCTCGACGGTGTTGTTCATGATGGAGACGAGCTGGGGAATCGGACCGGGATCGCCGAGCATTCCGAGGGCGAGGCAGGTCGACTCGCGGACCTGCTTGTTGTCGTCCCCGAGCATCTTCATGAGAGCGGGAATCTCGGACTTCTCGCCGACCTTGCCGAGGGCGATCACCGCCGCCGCGCGCACGTCGAAGAAGCCGTCGCGCAGGGCCTCGATGAGGGCGGGGACGACGGTTTCACGAACCACGGTGCTGGTCGGGCGGGTCGTGTCCTGGATGTTGTCCCGGTCGGCCTTGCCGACGAGGTACTCCAGGCTGTCGGTCGACGCACCGGCCTGGTTGATCTTGCTCTTGAGCTCGAGGAAGGGCTCACGATTGTAGGCCCACCAGAACTCCCAGCGCTCGAAGCCCTCGACGCCGGCCGTCTTGCGGCGCCCGCCGGGAGTGCTTCCGCCTTGCCGACCGGCGACGGCGGCGCCGCCGGTGCTCCCCGCAGGACGGGGACCGACGGGGAGACCCGCCGGACCCGGCGCCGCACCGGTGGAGCCCGGCGTGGTTCCGCCACCGACCGAGCCGCCACCGGGAGTCGTTCCACTACCGGGAGTGGGGGGAGGCGTCGGATCGTTGGGGGTCCGGCCGCTCGGGGGCACTTGCCCCCCCGGGCCGCGGTAGAAACCGCCATGGGCCTGGATGTTGTCGGCTGTGATCACGAAGAGCAGCGCGACTCCGAAGAAGGCTGCCGCAACCGGGAGAAGCTTGTTCATGGAATTCCTCCTTGCGCCGAGATGTCGCACCGGCGCCTGAGAAGACGCAAGAGTCGTACCGATGAGGCGTGAGGCCGGGGCATCGGCGCGAAACAGGCGTCAAACCGGTGAAAAGGAGGCCTTCTGGCCGTTCTGCGCCGATGTCGCCGGCGGGAGCGCGGTCGGGGAGCTCCTTCCCCGCTGCGGGGGATCGTCACCGGGGAGTGACGTTGACCCCAGATGGGCGGCGTCGTCGGGCATCTCGCCGGAGGGCGTTGCCCACCCGCTCGCGCTCGGCAGGGAATTTCCCCCTCCCCACCGAACCTCTCCCCGGCGAGGCCCGTTCAGGCGATCATGGTCCGGGCGGTCCGTGGACGGACCGGCCAGCGTCGATCGATGGTGTCCCGACCCAGGGAGGGTCCTGCCATGCCGAGGCTCATTCTTCGCGGCGCCGTGCCTTTCGGTCTCACCCTCGGGCTCCTGGTGACGGGTGTTCCTGCTCCCGCTCAGAATCCGGAGCCAGCGCCTCCGCAATCGCCCGACCCCGAGGTCGCCCTCGCCGATGCCCTCGAGTGGCTCGCTCAGGCCCAGGAGGAGAACGGCTCCTGGAGCAGCCAGCGGCACGGGGGCCATCCCCTCTACGACGTGGGGCAGACCGGCCTCGCTCTCCTCGCTCTTCTGGGTGGAGGCCATACGCACAACCTGGGGGCTCACTCCAGGGCAGTGACCGACGGGCTCCTTTACCTGAAGAACGTCCAGGACTCCGAGGGCTGCTTCGGCAGCCGTGTGGCCCACAACTTCACCTACTCCCACATCATTGCCACCCATGCCTTCGTCGAGGCCTACCGGAGGACACGGTTTCCACTCTTCAAGAGGACGGCCCAGAAGGCGCTCGACTTCCTCGAGCACGCGCGCAATCCCGAGAGGGGCTGGCGCTACGGCGTGCAGCCGGGAGAGAGCGACAGCTGCGTGACGAGCTGGGCCGTGCTCCCGCTCGACTCCGGCCGCGCGTCCGGGCTCGACGTGAGCACCGAGGCCTTCACCGACGCCAGGCGCTATCTCGACGAGGTGACCGACGAGTCGGGGCGCGTCGGCTACAACCGGAAGGGCACGCTCTCGGTGCGGGTCGAGGAGGTGCTGGACACCTTTCCTCCGCAGGAGACCGAGGCCCTCACCGCCATGGCGGTGGTGGCGCGGCTTCTCGCCGGGAGCAGCCGGCGCCCCGACGACGCACGGATCGAGCGCGGCTTCGGTCTCCTCCTCGCGAAGCCGCCGTCCGGGCGCCCGTCGTCCATGGATCTGATCTACTGGTACTTCGGGGCCCGGGCCATGGAGATGATGGACGACCCCCGCCGCGAGAGCTGGGACGAAGCGCTGCGCGAGGTGATCCTGAAAACGCAGATCGCGGCGGGCGAGAACCGGAGCTCCTGGAATCCCGACGACGCCTGGGGAAAAGAGGGTGGCCGCGTCTACACCACCGCCCTCATGGCCTTGTGTCTGGAGACCCTGCCGCGATAGGGAGCACCGCACTGCTACACTGCCGCCGATTCAGGTTTCTCCGTGCCAATCCCTCGGATGACGACCATGCTGAGCGCCAGGTGCCAGGACTCGCGGCGGTGGAGACGGGCAGTCGCCCGCGTGAGGTTCACGTTGCTTCTCGCTCTTGCCCCCGGGTGTGGCCTGATCCAGGCCGCCCTCGATCAGGAGTCCCGACCCACGGCCCGGGTCCAGGGGGTTCACATCCAGGATCTGAGCCTTTCCGGGCTCACGCTCCTCTTCGATGTCGAGATCGAAAACCATGCCACCGGGGACTTGCCGCTCCTCGACGTCGACTACCAGCTCGAGAGCCGGGGCCGGACGTTCGTGGAGGGACGGGCCGATCTCCAGGGTACCGTGCCCGGGAACGGGTCGAAGACCGTCTCGCTCCCCGTGGGTGTGAAGTTCGCCGACCTCCTGTCCATCCTGGAAGGGGTTCGCCCCGGTGCGGTGGTGCCTTACCAGGCGCGACTGTCGCTCGGCGCCGACGTGCCGGTCCTGGGGAAGATCTCTCTTCCCCTGTCGCGGGAAGGGGAGGTTCCCGTTCCCACCGTCCCCGACATCGAGGTGGCCCAGCTCCACTGGGAGAAGCTCTCGCTGACCGAGGCGGCGGCCACGGTGGACCTCCGGATCGTGCAGACGAACGACTTCCCCATCGATCTCGGCGCCATGTCCTATGACCTGGCGCTCGCCGGCACGGAGATCGCCCGGGGCCAGCTCGGCTCGGGAGCGCGTCTCGAGGCGGGGACAGAGACCCTGCTGCCGATCAGGATTTCCTTCTCGCCGCAGAAGTTCGGGCTGGCCCTGTTCGGAATCCTGTCGGGGCGCGAGGCCGCCTATCGGCTCGGCGGCACTCTGGACGCCTCCACTCCCTTCGGAAAGCTGGCGATGCCATTCACGAGGGAGGGAGTCGTCTCTCTCCGCACCAGGACCGGTTCTTGACGTCCGGCGCTTCGTTCCAGGCCCAGATCACGTAGCGGGGATTGGCGGGCCCCATGGACGATGTGGCCAGGGAGACCGCGATCGGGGCCCCCGTGTTGATCGTCACCGTCCGGTCGATCCCGCCCGCATCCCCGTTGACGAGCAGCGGGCTCTCGAGGCCTGGCTGTCCGCCGACGTTTCCCGCGGCCAACGCCGGCCTCGCGGTCGTGTGTGCGGCGGGGAACAACGGGTCGGATGTGACGGGAATCGTTCACGGCGGGATCAATTCTCCCGGCAACGCGCCCTGGGTGATCACGGTCGGCGCCACCAGCACCAATGGGACTCCGGTACGCAGCGACGACTCCATCGCGAACTTCAGCTCGCGTGGCCCCACGCTGATCGACGGAGGGCTCAAGCCCGACCTCGTGGCGCCCGGTACCGATGTGGTGAGCTGTTGCGGCGACAACGCCTACCTCCCCGCCCACTACTCGGGTCTCTGGGTGGAGAAGTACGGCGACGACGATGACTACATCCGTCTCAGCGGGACGTCGATGGCCGCACCCCAGGTGAGCGCCACCCTGGCTCTCATGTTCCAGGCCAATCCGTCCCTCGGCCCCGGGCTGGCCAAGTTCATCCTCATGTACACCGCCGAGAAGATGGACGACGAATCCATCCTCGCCCAGGGATCCGGGTACCTGAACGCCGAGGGCGCCGTCCGGATGGCCGCCACCCTCCGGCAGGATCTCAACACCCTGGCCGAGGGCGATGACCTGCTCCCCCAGGGCGCATCGGTTGCCTCCGCATCCCTCATCGAGGGAGAGCTCATCCTCTTCGGCTCCGGGATCCTCTACCGGGGCGCCACCGTGGGCAGCGACGCTCATCTGTACCGCCCGGGCGATCCGTGGGGCGACGGCGTTGTGTGGGGAGACAACCTCCTCTACCGGGGGGGCGAGAGTATCGTCGATCCCCTGGCGCTCATCTACCGTCCCCAGACGATCTCGGGTCTGATGGACTTCTCCGATGCCGACGCGAGCTCTCCTGCCGAGGGCATCGTGCAGAGCACCGGGATCATCTACCGGCCGCAGGAGGTGGTGGTCTGGGGGACTTCTCTTCTGGATCCCACCTCTCTGGGCGCGAGCTCGGAGGAGGTTCTGACGGATGGAATCCTCTACGTTCCTCCGTCCATGAGCATGGCCGGCCCGCTGTCGATCTACTATCCCAAGCCATGATGGAGCCGGGATCAGCGGGTTGGACCCGGGCGGCAACGCCGGGTCCTCCTGGGGAGTGTGCGACGCGTGGTGCGTCAGCGACCAACCAATCATCAGGGATCATTTGCCAGAGATGACCTTCCCTCGATCATATGCGACGCGTTCTCGGAGAGAGCGGCCTCTCTGCCGGATCATGCTGATCCTGGCCCTGGCGCCGCTGCTCTTCCCCTCCTGCTTCCGGAATCAGGTGACCAGCCTCGTTCTTTCGGGAGCGCGGGTTCCCGTGGATGGCGGGAATCTCCAGATGCGGCTTCCTCCGCCCCTGACCCTGGATCCGGCAGCGGCCGCCTACGATCACGAGCTCTGCATCGTCAGCCAGATCTTCGACGGCCTGGTGGAGATCGATTCCTTCCACAACCCCATGCCCGCCCTGGCCAGCTACTGGGAGCGGGACGAGGACGGAAGAACCTACACCTTCTTCCTGCGGGAGAATGCGAGATTTCAGCACGGCCGCGCCGTGACGGCCGGGGATTTCGTCTACTCGTTCAAGAGAGTCCTGCGCATGCGGCGGGGTCTCGTGCAGGGAACGGACCTTCTCCTCTACCTCGAGGGAGCCGAGGAGTTCGCCTCGGGAGCGTCCGAGGAGGTTCCGGGTCTCCGGGCGCCTCAGGATCACGTGCTCGTGCTCGAGCTTTCCGAGCCGGTGGCGAACTACCCCACCCTCCTCGGAGAGGCGGGGCTTTCCGTCGTGCCCGAGGATGTCGTGGAGAAGATGGGAGCCGAGGGGTTCGCCCGGAGCCCCGTCGGCACCGGTCCCTTCATGTTCGAGAGCTGGAGCCGGGAGAAGCTGGTGCTGAAGAGGAACCCGGACTATTTCCTCGGGCAGGCCCACCTGGAGTCGATCACCTTCGACCTCGATGAGAGCGTGTACCGGGACGCAGTGGCTGGCCTGAAGCAGGGCTCCCTGGACATCGCGCCCCTGGATCCCATCACCAGGAATCAGGTCCTGGATCCGGGAATCGTCCGGCATCGATGGGAGAACAACATCTACTACCTCGCCTTCAACATGAAGTCCGAGGTCGTGTCGGATCCTCGCATCCGGAAGGCGATCGCCCTGGCACTCGACCGCGCCCGTCTGGCCACCGCGGAGCCCGCGGCGGTGGAGACGTCCCGGACCCTCGTGCCCCGGGGCATGTTCGGCTTCTCGCCGACGGCGATGGCGCCGGGACTGGATCGCGAGGCCGCCCGGGCTCTCCTCGTCGAGGCGGGCTACTTCAATGATGAGGAAGAACCGGAGTACCTCGATGTCTGGACGACCGCGCACACCAACCTCGAGCAGTCGATCTGCGAGAGCCTGAACGCGGTGGGCATCCGGAGTCGCGTCCGCACCGTTCACTACAGTCGACTCGAGAACAGCATCGAGACGGGGCGTGCCGCGATGTTCGTGCTCCCCTTCTCCTTCCACCTCAGCGATGGCACACAGGTGCTGAGGCGACTCCTGCACACCCGGGGCGGATTCAATCTCCTTTCCTACTCGGACCACACCGTCGACGAGCTCATGGAGAACGTCGGAGGTCTGATGGATTCGACCGAGCGACTCTCCGAGTTCGAGGACGTGCAGGAGAGGCTCCTCGCCGAGCTTCCTTTGATCCCTCTGCTCCTTTGCCAGTCCACCTACGCGGTCAGCGAGAAAGTCCTGGGGCTGAGCCAGGGACCCTTCGGTCTCGCGTCCCTCAAGCTCGAGCAGGTCTGGATCAACAATGTCGAGAGGACGGCCGGGGGGAGAGAGTCCGGACTCGTTTCGGGCTGAGGCAGCCCGGCCCGGCACCGGGGCCATCCCCGCTCACCGCGTGTAGAGGTCGATCACCTGCTCGAGGCCGCGCCGGCAGACGGCGCAGAAGCCGACCCGGTCGCGGGTGAACATCACGCAATCGGTGGCGGGGCGGTAGAGACCACGGCTCTGGTACATCGCTCCCTCGAAGGCGCCGATCTTTCCTGCGTGGTCCTGGGTGGAGAGCATGCGGGTGAACTCCTCCTGCTCGCGCTTGAAGAGATCCTCGAGCATCTCCTCTTTGGCACCCGCCTCGCGCAGCTTGCTCCGCTCGGCCTGGCTCGCGCGCGACCGTTTCTCGTAGCCTTCCCGGTCCCAGGGAGTCGGGAGCGGCGTGCCCTCGGTCACGAGATCGCCCCACTTGAGGGTCGACGGATCGGAAAGAGCGGTGACGTTGACCTCCCAGGGCTCCACCTGCTCGCCAGCGTCGTCTTCGTAGGCAACCTCGGAGGTGAAGTACTCGTCGGCGAGGCCGCCGAGGTGGTGGGCGAACTCGTGGATCACCAGATAGTCGGCGAAGGCGGAGCTGGCAGCGGCGGTGGAGTAGAGGTTGAAGATGCCTCCGCCGCCATACTTGCGCTCGTTGACGAGGATGAGCACGTGGTCGTAGGGGGCGGCCGCGGCCACGTCGCGCCACTTCCGGTCCTCGAGGCTCAGCACGTAGCGCTCGGAATCGAAGGTGTTGTAGCGGGCTCCCAGGGGGCTGTCGCGGAAGACGCCGGCCCGGGGGCGGGAGATGCCCGATTCGGCCGCAGGAGAGTCGACCGCCCGCACGTTGAACTGGTCGCGGCGCGAGGCGTAGGGCTCGGTGGCGAACATCGCTGCCACCAGCCGCTCGGCGTCGGCGTGGAAACGCTCCAGCTCCCCTTCGGTGTATCCGTCACCGAGGACGAGCAGGTCGAGCTTCACGGACGGATCTCCGCTGACGAGGATCTCGTGCACCGGGCGTTCCTGCACCCGGGCCCGGTCGACGAAACGTGAGGACGGGTCGATGACGAGGCTCCAGATCTCCCGGAAGCTTTGATCGGCCTGCCGCTTGCGAATGCGCACCTCGACCGGTCGCCTCGGCTCGGGAACGCGCACCGCCTCCTGCAGGGTGCGCCACACGCCGTCCCTGGCCTCGCCCGTGGTCTCCCACTCGCCGTAGATGCTGGCGAAGCCGCGCGAGTAGATCGTGCGGTGGGTCTGAAGGTCGGCCACCTCCACCAGGTACTTGCCCAGGTTCGTCTCGTCGAGGAGCCGGGTGCGGCTCCCGGGCCACGGTCCCTCGATGCGCGCCCGATCGAGGGAAAAGTGCTCCTCTTTTGCCGTCCCCGAGTGGTGGTAGTCCACCCTCAGGGTGAGACCGGTGAAGGTCCGGTCGAAGGCCGGACCATCGGCCTGTGCGGCCGCAAGCCAGAGAAGGAGCGAGGGGACAAGAGCGAGGCCAGTCATGGCAGGTCTCCGGATCGTCGGTCGGACTTCGGGTCGCCTCGACCAGGCCCTTGAGGTCTGCAACGGGTCAATCCTCGTCTCGGTTTGCGTGCAGGCTCAGGTTGTAGAGGAACGACACGCGCCTCTCGATCTCGGGCACCGGTCCCGGATCCAGCCGGGCCAGCGTCATGTCCTTGAAATATGCAGCCGGGCTACCGGGGAGAAGCCTCCGCGAGGTGCGGAGGGGAAGGCCGCCACCGGCCCCGGGAGAGTGCACACCCACCTCCCCCTGGCGACTGTCGATCACCACGACCTCCGTGCGGCCATCGCCATTGAAGTCGGCCGCCTCGATCCGGGAGGGGAAGTCGAGGCTCCGGAAAAGGCGTGGGGTCTTGAACACCGGCTGGGCGGCGACCCCGGAGGGGCTTGCCCCGCTCCCCAGAATGATGGCGAGCCCGAGGAGCTTTGCTCCCCTTGCAATCCTGGAAGGGACCATGGTTCGACCTGCCGTTTCTGCCCGCTGGACCCCCGACGCATCGATCTTACGTCATGGATGAGGCGGTCCGGATACTTTTTTGTCCCCCGACCGTCACATCTACAAGAGAGGTGGCGCAGACCATGCGCGGATCACCCTTCCAGGCTCTAGGAGCCCTCAAGGCGCTTCCGGGATGCCGAGGTGGCCGTACTCGGTCCACCGGAGATTTGCGTCGAACTGACTCGCCCCTCTCTCGTTCAGTCGACCGTGCCCCCGGCCGGTCGACGGCCAGGCGGGACGCGTCGGCTACAACCGGAAGGGCACGCGCTCGGTGCGGCTCGAGGAGTTGCTCGCGACCTTCCCGCCCGAGGAGAGTGAGGCTCTCACCGCCATGGCCGTGGTGGCGCGGCTGCTCTCCGGCGTGGCGCCCGAGTCGGGAAGCAACCTCGATCGGGGGTTCGCGCTGATCCTTGCGCAGCCCCCCTCCGGGAGGCCGCAGGCCCGGGATCTCATCTACTGGTACTTCGGGGCCCGCGCCATGGAGATGATGGACGACCCTCGCCGGGAGGAATGGGACGACGGGCTGCGCCAGGCGATCCTTGCCACGCAGATCACGACGGGAGCGAATGCGGGGTCCTGGGATCCCGACGATGCCTGGGGACGGGAGGGTGGCCGGGTCTACATGACGGCGCTCATGGCCCTGTGTCTGGAGACCCTTTCCCGGTAGGGGCAATGATCCCCGGGAGCCCTTTCGTCTTTCCACTCGCCGGCGGATTCGATCCCGTGTATGACCTTCGCGTCCGCGACGTCGACGGGGATGGCCTTTGCGAGATCCTGGTGAGTACCGAGCGCCTCTCGGACGGGATCATCCAGATCTACCGCCTCACCGGTCCCGGGAGCCTGGAGCTCTTCTGGACCAACGAGGATCCTCCCGACGGCATGAGCTTCCAGACCCTCGAGGTGGCCGATCTCGACGGCAACGGGACGAACGAGATCGTGGCCGGCTCGCGGCTCGAGCACAGCGGAGGGGCCGGCTACTTCGTCCACGTGTTCGACCTCGCCACACGCCAGGAGGTGCGCCGCTCGGCCGCTCCGGCCACGGGCTTCGGTGCCTTCACCCGCGTCGAGGTCGTCGACTCCGATGGCGACGGCAGCCTCGAGATCCTTGGCCTGGCCGGGAACCGCGGTCTGCGGATCCATGACGGCACGACCCTGGCCCAGGAGGCCGCCGGTTCGTATGCGGTGGTGGAGTTCCGGAGGTCGTCGCGGTAGGGTCTGCAAGCGGACTGCGCGTTGCCGGCCGATTGCTCCGGCCGGTGCCAGGCTCTCCGGGCGGAGACTCCCTGCCGCGTCGAGTCCCTGAAACGCCGCCGCAGATCTGGTACTCTTTCCCTCGCGCCTGACGTCCGCCCCCGAGGACCAACGGGAGGAGGACGCATGACCCGGCTCTATGAATTCGCCTGCTCGACCTGCGGCTACGAGGCCTATGTCTCGGGGGGCGAGGGAAAGGTCAACGGCCAGAGGCCGACCACGACCAAGATCTGCATCGACTGCAAGCATCTCTTCGAGATGCGCCTTCCCGTCATCGCCATGGGCGGCACCTTCGACATCGGGCCCGGCGCTCACAAGAGCCAGTGCCCCCACGGCCAGGATCACCCCATCTCGGACTGGTGCCATCCGGGACCCTGCCCGAAGTGCGGCCTGGAGATGCAGCGGCGCGAGAAGGTCAGCCTGCCGGACGGGTGGGGGGAGTAGGGGAGACCAAGAGCTACTTCCGCCCGATCGCGATCGCCAGCTCCTTCAGCATCTTGAGCCGGCCGGTCCCCGGATCACATCGCCGCGCGCAACTTTTCGTCGAAGGTCACGAGCGGCAGGTTCAGGCTGCGTGCGACGTAGAGATAGCTCGCGTCGTAGGTGGTGAGGTTTGTGGCGAGAGCGAGCCGGACGACTGCCGGCTGATCGACGTCGACCCAGTGGAGGTCCATCGAGAGCCCGATGCGCAGGGCCACGAGGAACTCCTCACGCCGGTCGGGATGTGCGAGGGCTTTTCTCGAGGCGACGCTGGCCAGCTCGATGGCGAGGAGCTGCGGCGCAAAGAGGGGGGCACCACGAAGGAGGTCCGCCGCCTCGTCGGCTCGCGGCTCTTCGAAGAGGAGGGCAGCGAGAGCCGAGGTGTCGACGACGCGAGGGGCCTCGGCCCCCTCACCGATCATCGCGCTCCTTGCGGATCTGGTCGGTCGAGTCCTCGGTCTTGATTCGCAGGCTGGCGATCTGCTCGCGGGCTTCGTCCACGGTCAGAGGCTGAGGCCTGAGCACCGTCTCGAGGATGGCCACCAGCTCCCCTTGCAGCGACCGGTGGTGCCTTCGCGCTCGCTGGCGCAGCCGCTCGACGAGATCTTCGGGGACGTTCTTGATGGAGAGGTTCATGTGGTTCTGTTCTGGAACCATTTTAGAACCATGTGGCGGAGGAGGCAAGGGAAGGGACATCATCGGAGGAACCCTTTATTCTCAAGGACTTGGAGCTGCCCAACGTCGGGCTGCGGCCGTCCGGTCACCCCGAGCGGACCCCTCGGCGCGGCCGGAATCCGGGCCGGGCCCATTCCGCTTGCCGCAGAAAGACCTGTGCCTCCCGGTGGAGATCCGGATCGATGGTCGACGCGAGCGGGGACAGCCGGGGCCGCTGGACCTGACCCGGGTCGCCGTCCAGGGCCCGGATCAGGAACTCCATGTGGCCCGATGGCAGCGAGACGTATTCCCTCATCTGGTGCTGCTCGCGGCGCCGGAGCGTCGTGATGCGCTCGGCCCTGCGAAAGAACTCGTCGCGGATCTTGGCCTCCGCCCTGTACCACCGGGAGCCCTTCTTGCGGATGGGTGCGGGAAGCTCGAGAGAGAGGAGAGCCAGCGTCTTGTCGATCCTCCCCTTCCTGATTCCCAGGGCCTGGGTCATCTCGCGGGCGGTGGAACCACCCCGGGAGCTTTCGAGCGTCTCGAGCACGGCGCAGACCTCGTCCCGGGTCGGGAACGCGTTGAAGATGAACGAGTCCTGGATGTTTCCGTCCTCCTCGCCATTGAGCAGCACGCCCCGCGCCTCCTCGAGCGCACGGCCCGCCCGGCCCACCTGCTGGTAGTAGGCCACCACCGAGCCCGGAGCCTGGTAGTGGATCACGAACGCGAGGTCGGGCTTGTCGAACCCCATGCCGAGGGCCGTCGTCGCCACCAGCGCCTTGACCCTGTTGTCGAGGAGTGCCTGCTCGAGGGCCTCGCGCCTCTCGCCGCTCTCGCCCGTGTAGGAGTCGGCAGCGATCCCTTGCGAGGTGAGCCACTCCGCGACCTGGTCGGCGTCCTTGACGGTCAGCGTGTAGATGATCCCGTGACCGGGGAGCTCCGGTACCTGCTCGGCCAGCCACGCCATTCTCGCCGCCTTCCCGGGGAGGCGCAGGGACTGGAGGCTGAGGGAGGGCCGGTCGAGGTCTCCCCGCAGGATCTCGAGATCGGAGCCGAGCACTCCTTTCAGATCCTGCATCACCCGGTTATTGGCGGTGGCGGTGGTGGCGAGGATCCGCAGCCCCTGGGGCAGGGTCTGGGCGATGCGCTCGATGAGCCGGTAGTGGGGGCGGAAGTCGTGCCCCCAGTCCGAGATGCAGTGGGCCTCGTCGATGACCAGGAGCGCGATGCGATGGAGGATTTCGGTCAGCACCACGGAAAGGAAGCGTTCGTTGGCAAACCTCTCCGGCGAGATGAGGAGGACATCGACCTCGTCGTTCCGCAGGCGCGCCTCGATCTCGTTCCAGACCCTCTTGTTGTCGGAGTTGATGGTGACCGCGGTGAGCCCCAGCCTTTCCGCCGCGGCGATCTGGTTGCGCATGAGAGCCAGGAGGGGAGAGACGATCAGCGTCGGCCCCGCTCCTGTCTCCCGCAGGAGGCTGGTGGCGATGAAGTAGACCTGGCTCTTGCCCCAGCCCGTCCTCTGGATCACGAGGAGCCGGCCCGGTCTGTCCACCACCTTCCGGATCGCCTCCTCCTGTCCGTCGCGAAAGCGTGCGGCCGGAATTCCGGAGCCGCGGCGCAGCAGCTCCAGGGCTCTTCTGGTCTCGAAGCTCATGGTTCCCTCCCACCGGGGCGGTCACTGTAGCACCCCCGTGAAAGGACGGAGTCAGAGCGCCAGGGTGACGGGCGGGTCCGGGTCTCTCTTCCTTCGCCTGGCCCTCAGTCCTCGACCGTCACCAGGATTCCGTTCGACACGCTGAACGGCCGGGCCGCCGCGGAGCGGTCGTCCCGGATGATGGCCTGGAAGAAGAGGAGAGCGCGACGCTGGAGGCCGAGCGGAAGCGAGAGCAAGACCGTTGGCGCCGGTACGGTCGGAGGACCGGGCCAGGTCTCGGCGCCCAGAGAGGCGCTCGATCCCGGGATGTTGTTGGCAATCCTTCGCGGCTGCGGCGCGCCTCCGGTGAGGAGGAGCGGCATGCAGATGGGGCCGAGACCGGCGGGAAGGGTACGAATGGATCCCTCTGTGGGGAGGCGGGCCCACGCTCCGAGCCAGTAGATGGCGCCGAGCCCCGTGCGGCTCTCGGGCTCCACGATCTCGAGGGTGAAGGGATCGGAGGCGGAGAGGACGAGCCTTCTGTCGGGGCCTCCCGCCGAGCCGTTGATGAGGAGCACGTCCTCGGGGCCGTTGCCGCCGGCGCCGGTGTCCACGTTGCCGGCCAGACACGGAGTGCCGAGGGGGGTGACCACGAGTCGCACCCGGCAGGGATCCCGGGGAATGAAGAGATCGTGAACGATGACGAGTCCCTCCTCTCCGGCCACCGTGAGGCCGGCCTGCAGCACGGCTGCGGTCACGGCATCGCGGAGCTCCCAGGCGAGCTCGGCTCCCGTGGTCGGCAAGAAGCTCTGGGTCCTTCGCAGCGCGACCTGTGCCCTTGCCTCGGAAACGAGGGCATTGTCCACGTCGACCGCGGACGTTCCGGTGAGGAAGAGGGTGCACTCCCAGGACGTAGGGAGGTCGACCAGGCTGTTCGGATCCCAGTCGTAGTAACCCGACCACGTTCCCCAGGCGTCGCCGACACAGTGGTCACCGTCCCCGATCTCGGGCTGGCGTCCCGCCACCGCGGGATCCTGATCGTCCGAGAAGAAGCCGGGAAACGACGCGTCGTTGCGGTAGCGAATCTGATGGGCGGCCGTTCCTCGATCGGTGTGGCCTCCGGCGATGGGGGCGGGGGGCACCACCCACTGTCCGGTGTCGTCCTTGGCCGGCCAGGACGGATTCTCGACCGACCAGTCACCCGGGGCGTGATCCCTCTCGTCCCAGTAGATGTGGAATCCCCATGAGGTGGCGTCGAGGGCGAGGGCGTGCTCGACCCTCTCCACATCCCACGGCACCACGGTGTCGCGCCGGCCCAGATAGAGGCGCGTCAGGGGGAGATCGCGAACCGCGGACAGGCGTCGCTCCGGCTGCAGGAGCTCGGGTACGTGAATGGTGTCTCCCGTCGGTCCCGTGAGAACGGTGGCGAGGTTCGTCGTGTCGTCGCCGAGGATCGGATCCGGGAAGCTGTCGAGGTTCACCTTGAACGGAGGAACGAACGCGGTGACCGAGCTCCAGCGCTCCGGGTAGAGGCGGGCCGCGAGGAGGGCTCCCGCTCCACCTCGCGAGTAGCCGAGAAGTGCCACCCGCGTCTCATCCACGGAGTAGGGAGAGCGGTGAACCATCCAGTCCGCCACCCAGTCGATGCGGCGCTGGGTGTAGGGCACCACCACCGAGTCCGGATCCATGGGATCGGGATTCCCCGTCGGGGGGACGAAGGGGTCGAGGTTCTTCACGTAGCCGATCCACTTGGTGGGCGTTCGTTCGGCGACGCCGCTGCCCTGGACCTTGTAGAGGGAGTCGTCGTGGGCGAGAACGAGGCCGTCGGGCATGTCGAGGCCGATGTTCGGGAAGCCGCCCGGGTGCATCTGCAGGTAGCTGCCGTCCATGCCTCCGCCGTGGAGCGTGATGACCACGGGGAATCCCTCGGGCGGAGGAGCGGCACCGCTCGGGGAGTAGACGGCAAAGAGGTGGGGCGTGCCGTTCCGCGCCGCGCTGGCGAGGATGGGAAACCCGGGTAGCCCACTGTCGCGATCGTCGCCGCCGTCGGAGAAGACGGCCCACACGTCGGCCACGGTGCCACCGGGGAGGTTGAACGTCCCCTGGAGATGGCAGGTCGGAACGGCGTCGAGGGTCTGCACGACGAGGTCGCTCCCCATGGTCGCGGGATCGATGACGGTCTCGCCCTCGGCCACCACGAAGAAGTGCTCGTCGGCTGCGGCATGCGGCGTGAAGACGAAGAGCCCCTCGTCGCTGGCCAGCGTGGTGCTGCCCAGCGTCGGATGAGGTACCGTCCATTCCAGGGTCGGATCCGCGAGCTTGAGCCTCTCGCCCTCCCATTCCTGCAGGAAGACCCGGCCGATGCGCGTGGCCTGGGAGACGTCGGTCACCGGAGCGCCGGCCCGGTAGATCTCGTAGCTGCAGGGAAGAAGAGCTCCCTCGGTCCACACCACGAACGTCTGGCCGTCGTCGTGCCACGCACGCACGTTGGACTGGGCTCGGCCCGGAACGGCGGAGGCCGCCAGGGTCAAGGCGACGAGCGCCGTCGTGAATCGGAAGGAAAGGGTCATGGATGCTGTCTCCTCCGTCGGGTCGATCGGGTCGGGCCTCGGGCCCTCGCGGGAGAAGACGTAGAAACTCCCTCCGCACCATCAGGAAGGACGCGGCTTTCTCAGCCCCCGCCCGCTTCCTCCCACCGCGTGGCCAGACGGAGCCTCCAGTCCGCTTCCGGTAGACTCCCGGCGAGACTCTTCCGGGCGGCGCGCAGGGAGTCGTTTCCGCGGGCGTCCCCGTCGAGGAACAGGATCCTCCCCCGGGCGGCCACGCCGAGGAGACGCCAGGGGTCGTCGGGCGCGAGGACCTCTGGCGCCGCATCCGCGGATCCATTCAGGAGCTCCCGGGCCTCGTCGTTCTGGCCCGATTCGAGGAGGGCCGTGCCGAGGAGGAGGTCACGGATGACTCTCTGTCGGGAGTTGGCGCTGGCATGGCTCGGATGGTCGTGGACAGCACGGAAGCAGTCGACGGCCAGCGGGGCGTTTCCCGAGGCGAGCGCGTAGATGCCTTCCGCCTGCCGTGCGGAGAGGATGTGGGGATGGCCCTCTCCGAGAAGACCCGGCCACGTGTCGAGGACCGTTCGCTCCAGGGACAGGGCTTCGCCGTAGCGATGCCGGTTACCCAGGAGAAAGGCGTGGTTGTGCATGCGATTGAGCGTGAGGGGGTCGCGGTCGCCGAGAGCCCGGCGCAGCGACTCCACCACCTCGGTGCCCATGCGGCACGCCTCGTCGAGCTGCCCGTCGCCGGCGAGGCAATCCGAGAGCTTCCCCATGACCTTGAGGGTGGCCACGTCCAGAGGACCGAACGCGCGTCGCCGGGTCTCGATGATGCTCCTCAGGATCGCTTCTGCCTCCTCGCGGCGGCCGAGAGAGGAGAGGGCCAGCGCGACGTTCTCCCGTGCATCGAGGAGCGCGCTGGATTCCTCGCTGCAGCCGCTGGCCCGGAAGGCTGTCACCGCTCTCTCATAGGATTCGAGCGCCTCGCCCACCCGGCCCAGGGATTGGAGGGCGAGCCCGCGCACGTTGAGAGTCTGCGCCAGCTCGAGGCTCGGACCGCTCTCGGCCACGGCGGCGGCGCGCTCGAGAAGGGGAAGCGCCTTCTCCCACTGCCCGATGTCGATGTAGACGTGTCCGACGTCGCGCAGGGCCGAGACGAGGAGATCCGGCTGGTCGGCAAACGTCGGCTCCACGTCGGCGGCCACCCGGTCGAGCGCGTCCACGAGCTTGACCTCGGGCCCCTCGTACTGGGGCGAGGCGAGGATGACGAGGGTGCGCAGCACGTCGCGGAGGGCGGTGCTCCGGCGCGCCTCGTCGCGGGCGGTCCTTTCCTGACGATGTGCTTCGATCCAGCCCATCGTGGTTCCCACGAGCCCCGCGACGACCGCGAGGACGAGCGCCGTCGACAGGCCCACCGCCACCCGGTGACGACGCACGATGCGGCGGATGCGATCGGTGAGGCTCGGAGGGGCGGCGTGGACCTCTTCGCCGGCGAGGAATCGGCGGAGCTCGGCGGCGAGCTCCTCGGCGGAGGGGTACCGCTCCGACGGGTCGGTGCTCAGCGCACGGAGGAGGACGCACTCGAGATCGCGGGGAAGGCTGGCGACCAGGGAGCGGGGTGAGCGCGGCGGTCTCTCGCTGATGACGTGGGCGACCTCGGTGAGGCTCTTGCCCGCGAGATCGTGGGGAGGCCTCCCGCACACGAGCTCGTAGAGGACGACGCCGAGGGAATAGACGTCGGAGCGCACGTCTCCCGCGGCATCGCCGCCCAGCGCCAGCCGCTCCGGGCTCATGTAGGGGAGCGTTCCGAGAAGAGTTCCTTCCTCGGTCCTGCGCGTGGAGATTCCGTCGAGGGGGCGGGCGATGCCGAAGTCGATGACGCGCAGCCGACCCGCACGATCGACGAGGAGGTTCGTGGGCTTGAGGTCGCGGTGGATGACTCCCTTCTCGTGGCCGTGCTGCACGGCGTCGCAGGCCTGGAGCAGGAGCTGGATCCGCGCCTCGAGGTCGAGCCCTTCCTCGCGAGCATGGGAGAGCACGTCACGAGCGTCCTCCACCAGCTCGAGGGCGAGCCACGGGATCTCGGTGTCCGTCTTCCGATGCACTCCTGCCTCGAGCACGGTGCCGATGGACGGATGGCGAAGGCGCGCCAGGAGCTCCGCCTCGAGGAGAAATCGATCGGTGGCCTTCGGCGTCGCGGCGTCGAGGCGCAAGAGCTTGAGCGCCACCTTGCGGTGAGGGGTCTCCTGGATGGCCTCGTAGACGATTCCCGATCCGCCCGATCCGATGCAGCGACCGAGGGTGAATCCGGCGATGGTGCGGGGAGGCGCGGGGGACGAGGAGGGCGGCCCGGCCGCGGTGGGATACTCGCGGGACGGAGGCTCGAGGGCCTCGCCTTCCGCATCGGCGTCGATCATGGCGAGGACGAGGGCGAGGAGCGAAGGGTCGCCGTCGCATTCCCTTTCCAGGAGGTCGCTCCTTTCTCGCTCATCCCTCTCGAGGAGCCTCTCGAAGAGGTCCCGGGCCCTGCTCAGGATCCGGGGATCGAGGCCTCGGGGGAGCTCACCCGCCATGGGTTTCCTCCGGGGCGAGGTGCAGACGGAGGAGCGCACGGGCGCTCCTCCACCGTCTCTCGGCGGTCGGGACCGAGAGGTCGAGGAGATCGGCCGTCTCCTGCATGTTGAGACCGGCGAAGAAGCGCAGGTCGACGAGGCGAACGAGGTCCGGATCCAGGTCCTCGAGCTTCTCGAGGGCCTCGTTCATCGCGACGACGTCGATTCGCTTCTCCTCGTAGGAGGCCAGCACCGCGTCGAGAGGCAAGCGCTTGCCCCCCGAGGACCGCTTGCTGGCGGTCTTCCGGCGCGCATGATCCACGAGCACGGTTCGCATGGCCCGGGCGGCGGTGCGGAAGAAGTGGAGCCGGCCTTCCCACACGCGCCGGGAGTCGCCGGCCAGCCGGAGCCAGGCCTCGTTCACCAGGGCGGTGGTCTGGAGCGTGTGCTGCCGGGGCTGGTCCCGCATGAAGGAAGAGGCCAGCCGGTGCAGCTCGGCTTCGACCAGCGAGTACAGGTCCGAAGAGGCTTCCGGGTCGCCATCTTCCAGGCGGCGGAGGAGAGCGGTCAGGTCCTGGGGGGGCGGGTCGACCATGGTTCAGCGCCCGACCGCGTCCCGGGCGTACTTGACGTGGGCCGCCTCGATGAAGTCGAGCTCGGGCTTGAAGAGGCGGGTGAAGGTCGAGGACTGTCCCTTGCCCTCGAGAGCGCTCCGGATGTAGGTCACGAATCTCTCGCGGAGGCGCGGCTCGCCGATGAGCATGTAGTGGAAGAGGGCGTAGGCCTGGCCGTACTTGAGCTGCTGCTTCGAGGAAGCCCCGAAGTCGGCGGTCTCGAGGTTGAGGATGCGGGTGATCGAGTAGGGATCGGTCTCGGTGGCCACCGCCTCGAGGAGGGGCAGCGAGAGACGATCCGGATCGAGGCGGGGCTTGCCGGATCGCTCGGGCACCACGATGGTCTCCATGTGCACGGCCCACGCCTCGTCGAGCCAGCTCGGAAACTTTCCCTTGGTTCCGGTGGTGCGCTCGCTGACGTTGTGGAGGAGGGCGTGGGTTCCCTCGTGAAAGAGGGCCCTGGGCCGGCCGCTCTCCTCGAGATACGTGTAGAGGGTGTTCTCGTCCTTGGAGAAGAACGCCCCCACGTTCGAGCCCATGGAGGGAAAGGAGGTCCGGTCGGGATACATCTGCACGTTGACGGGGTCCGTGAGATGGAGGAGCAGGAGCTCTTCCTGATGGAGCGAGTAGAACGCGTCGTAGAGGAACTCGAGCTCGAAGAGCGTGTCGAGGGTGCGCTGCAGCCCCGCGCTGCACCGGACCGTGAAGTGCTCGGAACGGAGCTCCCAGGCCCGACTCCACTCGGAGTGGGCGGCGTCGAGAGACGTGACGGACACCCAGTTCCCCTTGAGAGGGGCCTTGAACGCCTCGCCGACCTTGCGGTGGCCGAGCCGAAGGTTGGCCTCCTCGTGTTCGGGAGAGGAGACGAGGATCCGCCACAGGAGAAGCTTTTCCTCGTGAGGAAGCTGCTGATCCCGGCACCAGGAGGCAAGGTCGAGGAGAGCCTCCGGACTCTCGGGGGCGAGGGTGCCGAACCGTTCCAGGAGCTCGCGATGGGAGGCGGCGACGCTCCGCGTGCCTTTGATGGCCGATCGCGGGTACCACTTCTTCCGCGAGCCAGACTGGAACAAGACCTTCTCCTCGGTCTCGAGGAGGATCCGGCCCTCGATCTCGCGGCCGCCCTGCAGAACGAGCGTGTCGCGGGCGTCTCCACCCTTGGCCGGGGCGGCGAGGAGTAGGAGCAAGAGGGCCCCGAGGGCCATGGACATGAACGTTCCCTCCGGGAGGAAGGGCCGAAGGGGTGGAGATCCGGCCCGGCCTCCCGGGTCGATGGTAGCGCGGGAGGGGGGTGGGGGCAAGGTCGTTGACGAGGCGGCCGGGAGGTGTGCCCTCAACCGTTCTCGCACAGCCTTTCCGCAATCCTTTGCCGCAGCGCGGCGCCGGCCCGGAGGAGCTCCTCCCGGTCGGCATCCGAGTCAGCGGTGGTGCGGGGTCGCATGAGCAGGACGGATCGCGCGAGATCGTCGTGAAGTGGTGCCAGAGACACCACGGCCACCCCGAGGTGGAGCGGTTGGCCGTTCTTCTGGACCAGGTTCTCCTGGCAGTACTCGATCCCCTGGCCGCGGGTCACCGCGTCGATGGTGGGGCAATGCCAGGCGCACTCGTCATCGGAGGTGGGGAACATCTCGAAGCACCGCTTGCCGAACCAGCCGGGCTCCAGGATCTCCCGGGCCGGCTGGTTGGCGTGGACGATCTCCATCCGGTGCGAGACGACCACGCAGGGCTCCGTCTCCTCGTCGAGAAAAGAAAAGCGCAGCGCGGTTTGCTGCTCGAGCGGCGACTCTCTCGGCTCGGGTCTCATGTCGTGTTCCTCCTCGGAAGAACATTCTTGCCATGCTTGGCGCGCGGTTTCCTTGACCGCGATCAAGGATCCGGACCGGCACCAGCCCCGCCGATCTTCCGTCCGATCCCCATCGGTCCGCGACCGCACGGATGACGACCGGCCAGCCTGAGCGCCGTGGCGGGCGTAGGGACCGGCTCCTACCGCACGGACGTAAGAAGGGAACCGGGGGGAGATCTCCGGAGCTGGATCCCTCCCCCCGGCCTCGACTCCCTCAGGACCCGTCCATCTCGGGGCGCTGGGGCCGTTCGGGCTTCTTCATGGCCTCGCCGCCGCCACCACTGCCCCTTCCTCCTCCGCGGGGCCCGCTCGGCCGGCCGCCGCGGGACATTCCCTTGCGGAACTCCTCCGGGGTCAGCGCTCCGTCCTTGTCCTCATCGATGCGATCCATGCCGTCCCGCATCCGCTCGGGGATCTCGTCGCCCTCGAGCTTGCCGTTCTTGTCGGCGTCGCTCCGGTCGAAGATCGCCTGTGGGTCGAAGCCGCCGCGATCGCCTCCGCGCCCGGAGCCGCCGCGATCACCTCCGCGCCCCGGGCGCCGGTCCTGTCCCGAGGCTTCGCCGTCGTCTTCCGCTTCGTCGTCGGCGGCCTTCGCCACGGGCTCCGCGGGAACCTCCTGTCCGAGGTCGGCCACGCAATAGAGGTGCTTGTCGGACCGGAGAAAGATCTGTCCCTGGCTGATCGCGGGCGTGGCCTGGAAGCTCTCGCCCTCCGGGGCCACCCGGTTCACCGCGAGCTGACGGCACTCGCCGCCGATGTCGAGGACGAAGGCGTCGCCGGACTGCTTCACGAAGTAGATCTTGCCGGAGGCGAGAACCGGCGAAGAGTAGTCTCCACCCATCCGACCACCGCCGCCGTCCCCGGATCCTCCCCGGAGGCGCGCGCGGGAGATTCGCTCTCCGGTCTTCGCGTCGATGACGGCCATCACGTCACCCGAGACCGAGTACAACTTCCCTTCGTGAATGATCGGCGTGCTGAAGCGGCTCGCGTCCCGTCCCCTCCACAGGACGTGCGATTCCGTGACGTTGCCCTTGCCGCCGGCCCTGACCGCGATGGATCCTCCGCCCTGTCCCTCGGCGGCATAGACGACTCCATCGTGGGCAACGACGCTGGTGGAGAAGGAGTCGCTGTCCACTCCCTCGCAATACCAGCGGAGCTTGCCGGTGCGGGGATTCAGCCCCCAGAGCTCCCGGGCGACGCCGATCACGAGGTCGACCCGGTTCTCATCGACCCGGGCCAGGACGGGTGTGCTCCAGGAGTTGCTGAGCCCCGAGGCCTCCTGTCGCCACACCTCCTTGCCCGTTTTCTTGTCGAGGGCCACCAGTGCCTCGCTCTCGGCCGACGCGGGAACGATGAGGAGGTTCTCGAAGAGGATGGGGCTCGATGCCGAACCCCAGCGCCGCGGATCCGACTCCATCCCCACGCTCGTCTGCCAGAGCTTCTGGCCGTCGCGATCGAACGCGAGTGCTCCCGATTTCCCGAAGAAGACGAAGATGACGTCGCCGTCGGTCACCGGGGAGTGAGAGGCGTATCCGTGAGCCGTGACCCCGATCCCCGAGAAGGGATCCTCGGGCTGCGCCGCGGGGATCCGGGAGTCCCAGAGCATCTTCCCCGTCATGCGGTCGAAACACACGAGGTGGCGTTCGAGGGCCTTGGGCTCCCCGGGATCGTTGCGGTCGATGCCGTAGCCCGAGTAGCAGGTCACGTAGACGCGATCCAAGGAGACAATCGGGCTCGAGACTCCCGGTCCGGGGAGCTGTGCCTTCCACTTCAGGTTGGCCGACCCCGTCCAGCGCACCGGAGTCTTCGCCTCGCCGGGCTCGATGCCCGAGCCGTTCGGCCCGCGGAAGCGCGTCCAGTCGGCTCGGGCCGGAGCCGCACACAGCATTCCGAGCGCGAGGATTGTCAGCCATCTCGATCTCGTCATCAGAAACCCTCCTCTTCACGGACGGGGACTCGAGTCGGATTCCTGGCCCGTGGCCAGCAGACGGATCCTCCTCGGCCCAGTCAGAGCCCCGGAGAGGGCGGTTCCTTGCCGATTTCCCCTGGCTGGAGGTCCCGGAGCCTCGATCACGGCAAGACGGTGAGGGAGAGCACCTCGGTGGTCACGAGGGCGGCGCGCCCCGTGCCGGAATCGCGCACCACTCCCTGCACGTGGAAGGTCCGGGAGATCAGGTCAGGATCGTCGGGGATCCTGAACGAGACCTCGCGTCTTCCCAGGATCCCCAGGGGCTCGTCGGTGCCGCCGAATCCCGAGAAGGAGTTGTGGACGACACGGAGCCGGGAGGTGCAGGCAAGCCCCAGGGTGAGGCCACCCCGAACGCACGAGCCGAGCTGACCATCGGCGAGGAGAGCGCAGCTTGCTCCGGCCTCTCCGAAGAGGTCGAACCGGAGGGTGCTTCCGATGGTGGGGAGCCCGCTCACATGGTCCAGATCGGGCTCGTTGGGAAGGTAGGTGTAGGCCGCGGGGAGGGTGCTGGTGCCTCCCGGCTGGGTGACGGTGACATCCACCACGGTGTTCTCACCCGACCCCTCGGGGACCTCGACGGTGATCTCGGTGCGTCCGGTCCGGCCCACCACGATGGCCGTCTTCTGTCCGAACAGGGCCCCGGTGGAGTGATCGAAGTCCTGCCCGAAGAGGCTGACCAGGTTCTCACCGCGCACCGCGCCGGTGGTGACGCTGAGGGAGGTGAGGGTCGGGGGAATCGGTGCGATGAGGGCGCCCCGGGCGTTGATGAATCCCCACCCGAAGGTCGTGTCGTACCCGGGAGTGCCGAGGTCGGCCGCAGAGACCTGCAGGTAGCCCTCGACCTCGTCAGGGGTGGCGGTCGGAAACTCGGAGAGGACAAGGGCGGCGACGCCGGCGGCATAGGGCGTGGCGAACGACGTGCCAGAGGCGACCACAAAGTCGTCCTCGGTCTCGTAGCCGTCCGCACCGGTGCGGTCGGTGGTGTCGATCTCGACTCCCGGCGCCGCGAATGCGAGCCCGGTTCCGAAGTTGGAAAAGATCGCGAGGTCTCCGTCCCGATCCACCGCGCAGACGGCATTCACGCAGGAAATTTCCGCCGGGTAGGCGAGGCCGAAGCCTCCGTCGTTGCCGGCCGCCGCGAAGTGGACCATCCCGTCCGTCCGGGTCTGCTCGTACTTGCTGTCGATGGCCGCCGAGGTCATTCCGTAGTCGTTGCTGTTGCACGTGACCCGGGCGCCGATCGACTCGGCGAAGACGAGGGCATCGACCGTCCAGCTCGAGAGCGAGGTCCAGCCACCCGTGCAGGGGGAGGTATTGCTGATGAAGGTGCGTGCCGACGCGGAGGGACAGCCCGGGGCCACCCCCACCGTGCCGAGGGAGTTGTCGAAGATGGCGGAGATGCATCCGGCGACGGCGGTACCGTGGTTGTCGCACTCGTTCACCGGACCCCCGTCGCCCGGTCCCTCGCTGGTCACGTCGGCGCCCGTGATCTGATTGATGTCGGGATGATCCTGCTGCACGGCGGTATCGATCACCACCACGATGACCGAGGGATCGCCGGTGGTGATGTCCCAGGCCTCGGGGGCATCCATGTCCTGATCAGGGGTCCCGCCCGCTTGCCCGATGTTGTGAAGCCCCCAGCAATCATCGAAGAGTGGGTCATCGGGAAGGAGGCCGCCGCGACCGGTGAACATCATGTCGGGCTCGGCAAACCGGACCTCCGGGAGCTGCGCCAGGGTGTTGGAGACGGCGAGCACGTCGAGGCCGTTCGTGAGGCCGGAGGCGATGCGATAGGCATCCGGCATTCCTCCCCAGCCCTCGTCGAGGATCTCTCCGGCCCCGGTAGCGGCGAGAAGAGTGCGGGCGATTCCGGAGGGGACGCCCGGCTCGAACCGGACAAGGAGAGTGCTGGTGACCACCACCGGTCCGCCGTCGGCGCCGACGAAGACGGGTGAGACGAACGCGACATCGGGGCTGGAGGAAGCGTTCGCGAGGAGCTGCTCGAGGTCCTGCGGCGACGCGACGGGATTCCCGAGGTCGGCGAGGATCCAGCCCGGAACGGGAGACCGGTTGCCGGGTGGGGAAGCCAGCCCTGGCCCGACGGACCCGAGAGATACGGAGTGGGCCCCGTCCTCGAGCCGGAGCGCGACCCTCGTGGAATCGAGCTCCAGGGGAACCGGCTCCTTGAAGTAGGAGCGGTGATACTGGGCACTGCCTTGCGTCGCGAGGAGGAGGATCGAGCACGGCGCGAGCAGCAAGAGGCACTTCCGGGTCATCTCTCGTTCTCCTGGTCCAGGCCGCGGGGAGCCAAGCCCCCCATGAGTGGGTCCGACAGGGGAGCAAGCGAAGGAATGACCGGGATGTGCCTCGGAATCGTGTCGGAAAAGGATTTCTCGTGAAGTGGAGGCAACCGACCAGCGAAGGCATCAGCCTCACGAGCCGTGGATTTTCTTGCACCGGAGTGAACAACCTCGGGGAATGGTGGCCTCGGATGCGGGCGCAGGCGACATCGCCGGGAACCCGGGGCGCTTCATGAGGATGGTCCCAAAGGGGAATCCGTCGGAATCCGTTCCGCCGCACGAAATGCAGCTTCCGGGACCGTGGAGCTCCGCTTTCTTTCGCCCGATCCACCGGGAGCGGGATACAGTGGCGTCAACAAGCCCATCGCGACCCTGATCGAACCGAGGCGCCTACGGGCACCGTGGTGAGCCCTGAAGTGCTCTGATCTCGAGCCCTTCATCTCGAGTCTCACCTCGGCCACGGAGTCATCAGCATGTCGCCCAATCTCCGTTCGTCCTTGACCGCGGCGACATCCTGCTGCCGGTGAGGAAGTAACCACATCGCAGGTCCGGGAGGGAGGACGGGCGGTCCTCCTCCCGGCGTTCTCTTCGGGACGCGGCCCTTCTTTGATCCGGTGGCGTGGGGAGGCTTAGCTGCCGGCGGCCGAAAGAGGGGCTGCGTCCTCTTCGTACGGCCCGTCCGAGAGAAGGGAGGGGTCCCCTCAGCAGCGCTCCAGCATCCAGGCGACCACCTCGAGCTCCTTCGCGAAGTGGACGAGGGGCGGGGCCGGGTCGAGGCCGAGGCCCAGCGGAGCGGCGAGGGTGTTGGTCTCGATCTCGCACGTGGCGGGCTGGAGCGGCCACGGCGCGTGATGGATCTCGCCCCGGTGGAGGCGTCCCCCGGGATCCGCGGCGTAGAGGCAGTAGCGCTCGGTGAGCCACTCCTCGATCGAGCCGCGAACCGAACGGAATACGGGGCCGGTAGGACCGTAGCGCGCCGTGAAGCATCCCTCCTGCGCCCCGTGGTGCGTCCGTGTGCTCGAGTAGAGGACGCGGTCTCCCTCCGACTCCACCTCCATGCGGGCGTCGAAGTAAGGGAGGTGGAAGAGGCGCCGGGCCGCGCGCACGGCGAGCACGCTCGCCGCGTCGAGGCTGTAGAACCAGACCCCTGGTTTCCCCGCGCAGGTGACGTAGGTCCTCACGTTGAGCTCGGCGAAGCGGGAGATCCCGGGCAGCCAGGTGAGACCGCGCGGCCCCACCCGCTCCATGCGAAAGGGCACCACGCCGAGCCAGGCTTTCCCCTCGAACGTGTCGAGGGTGAGGTCTGTCGGGAGCGTGGGGGTGAGAGCGTTTGCCGGGACCGGCCAGTGAAGGAAGAGGAGATCCCGCCACACCATCGAGAGTGCCCACGCGCGCCCGGGCACGGGCCAGGGGCGGTGATCCCGGGGCAGGTTTTCGAGCAGCGACGCCATGCCGCGAGGATACATGACGGAAGGCGAGAGGTGGCCCTCTGGATCGCGTCAGCAATGACGTCATGGAGAAGATCCCGGCCCTCGACGACACCGATTGTCACCGAGGGCCGGGGTAGGTCAAGAACAATTGCGGAGAATCAAGCTCCGATTTTTCTCCTCACCAGAGCGAGACCGAAGAGGGACATCAAGGCGATGAGTCCCCACTCCGAAAGGGTCGGGATCTCCGAGGGCGTCGATCCCGGGATCACGAAGCAGGTCCGGTCCTCGCGGCCCGGCAGGTCGGGATCGTCGGTGGGACGGCCGAAGGGGCCGGCGCTCGTGTAGTAGAGCATCCCCTGGTTGCAGACCTGGCCGCCGGTCCCGTGGTTGATCCGGGCCGCGATCCAGATCGTCACCCCGTCTCCGGGCGGGATCTCTCCGCTCCACCCCACCTTGCGCAGGAGCGGGTCGTAGATGGCGATGTCGCCCGACGTGCACCAGGCATCTTCCATGGTGAGCTGAGCGGGAAGAACGTCGACGAACTCCATGCCGGGTCCATCGGGCATGGCACTCTCGCTCTCGTGAGAGAGAACAATCGTGTAGACGACGGCCCCTCCCTGGATGAAGTCTCCATCCACGAACTTGGTGGCGCAGCCGCTCACCGTCGTCGGATCGATCTTGACCTCGACCTCGAAACTGCACTCGGCGCGATTGCCGGCGCAGTCGGTGGCGACGCAGGTAACGACGGTCACGCCGAGAGGGAACACGCTGCCGGAGGGAGGAGTGCACTCGAGCTGCACGTTCGGGTCGCAGGCATCCGAAACGTCGACCTGGAAGCTCACCACCACGCCGTCCTGATCGGGTGCCGTGACGCAGAAGTCGTCCGGGCAAGTGATCTCGGGAGCCACGTCATCACTCACGGTGATGGTCTGGATGCAGGTTGCCATGTTGCCGCAGTCGTCGGTGGCGGTCCAGGTGCGGGTGATGACGCGTCCGCAGGCGTTTTGCTGGACGGAGTCACTGAAGGAGACATCGGGAGTGTCGTCACAGCCGTCGGTGGCGGTGGCGACGCCGGTGCTGTTCGGGTCGGTGGGATCGTCGCAGCCCACGGTCACGTCGGCCGGGCAGGTGATGACCGGCGGGTCATCGTCGCTGACGGTGATGGTCTGGACGCAGCTCGCCATGTTTCCGCAGTCGTCGGTGGCGGTCCAGGTGCGGGTGATGACGCGTCCGCAGGCGTTCTGCTGGACGGAGTCGGTGAAAGAGACATCGGGCGTCTGGTCACAGCCATCGGTGGCGGTGGCGACTCCGGTGCTATTGGGATCGGTAGGATCGTCGCAGCCAACGGTCACGTCGGCCGGGCAGGTGATGAGCGGCGGGTCATCATCGCTGACCGTGATGGTCTGGTCGCAGGTGGCCGTCTGGCCGGAGTCGTCGGTGGCGGTCCAGGTGCGGGTGATGGTGCGTGCGGCGGCGCAGGCGCCCGGGGCCTCGGAGTCCTCGAAGGTCACGGTCACGGGGGGGCAGTCTCCCTGGGCCGTCGCGAACCCCGTGGAGTTCGGGTCGGTCGAGTCACTGCAGGACAGGCTCACATCCGGCGGGCAGGAGATGTCGGGGGGGTCGCACCCGAGCTGCTGGATGCAGATCGGGCCGAGAACGCAGGCATAGCCGGGCGGATCGCGGTCGGCCCTCTGGATGTCCTGGTTGCCGGCCTTGGTGGCGCTCACCACGGTACTCTTTCCCAGAACGAAGCCATCGGCGAGAAGCGACTCGTCGAAGGTCACCGCGTAGGTGTGGCAGCCACTGCCACCGATGTCGAACTTGAAGCCGCTGACCTGGGTGGTCGGATCCACGCCGACGGCGAACGGTGCCGCGTTCCCGTCCTGGGTCACGTTGGCCACGAGATCGGCGAGGGATACCCCCGCGGCCAGACAGTCGACATCGCCGAGAGCGATGACCCAGTGGCTGAGATCGGAACCCGTGGTCAGCTTGCAGACCTCGTACGTGTAGGTGACGAGGTCACCGTCGCGGCCACAGTCGACGAGCTCGATCGAGAACCCGCCGTTGCAGGTCGTGGCGGGGTTGTCGGTGGAGCTACAGCCGTCGCACGCGGCGGCGAAGGCGGCCACGCCGGCGGTCCCGCTGCCGGGATCCGGACAGTCGGGCTGACACTGCGAGTGGGCCGGGCTCGTACAGAAGAGCACGGACGAGAGAAGCAGAATCCCCTTCCAGAGACGCATCGATACCCCCATTCCCCTTGGATGACCCCTTCTTTACCAGTACCCCGACCGGTCACGAATCGCCTCTATCGCACGAAGTGAGCCGTGTCATGTCTCTTCGTCTGGGGTGCTCTTCCGTCCTCGGATCGTCTTGCGCCGTGGCGCCGAGATCCCCGGAGGTGGGTCCCTTCTTCGGTGGACGGAAATACCCTTCTTCTTGGCGGGAGCCTACTCCTGCCGTAGAAGTGAACCCCGCTGGGCGGCGAAAGTCAAATCGCGGGGGTGGGGTAAAACCCGGAGGAGCAGGGGGAAAACCCGGAGGGCGGACCGATCAGGGCCTGGGGCCCAGCTCCTTCTTCAGCGCCTTCTCCATCTCGCCGGGCAAGAAACCGAAGGGCCCCGGGCCTCCCACGTAGGCCAGCTTGCCGTCCGTGCCCACGATGAAGAGCCGGTCCGGCCATCCCCGGTAGGCGCGCGCGCTCGTGTTTTCCATGTCGTCGATCACGCAGGGGATGTTGATCTCGAGATCGGACATGCAGGTCGCGGCCACCTGGGAGCGCTCGAAGAGGTTCGTCGGGTCCTTGATATAGGCGAGGTCGGAACGGACCTTGCTCGCCCAGTCATCGGAGGGGTGCGCCTCCTTGATGTAGACGATGAGGAACTGGGCCTTGCCGGCATACTTCTTCGCCATCGACTCGAGGGAACCAGACTGGTCCCGGAAGGGCGGTCACGTGTAGCTGCCGAAGATGAGCACCACGGGCATCTTGCCCCGGAAGGACGAGAGCCGGATGGGCTCGTAGAGGGACGCCGCGGCGTCCTTGCTGCTCCGATCGGTGTCGATTTCGAGGGGATAGAAGCGCAGCGGCGTGAGGGAGAAGTCGGGGGCCTCGTCTCCGACCGCGAGACCGTTCTCGTTCTCGGGATCGTAGAGACCGTCGGCGACGAGGCCCTCCATCTTGGTGCGGGCGATGGCGCGCTCGGTGTCGTCCATGGTGGCGAGGGAGGCCTCGATCAGCTCCTCGTCGCTCAATTCCGTGGCCATCTCCGTCGTCCGGCATCCCGTGAGGGGGACCAGGGCGAGCAGGAAAAATGCAAGCTGTCTCATCGTCGTCTCCGTCGTCCTCGGTTTCGGGGCGGGCGGCTCCGGACGCCGCCTCCCCTCCAGGTCTTTGCCTCTGTCGCGGTCATCATGAACAAAGGACGCCCGCTTGCCAAGGGATGGTCGCGGAGAGGCCTTCCATGGCCGGCGCCTGTGGGCGGTTGACAGGCCGGATGGCGTCCCCGTATCCTCCCCTCGGAGCCGGCACATCGTCCGGCCCAGGCAGGTCCCTTCCGACGCGGAGACACGCATGAACAAGCTCCTCCTCTCGATCACGATCAGCATCCTTGTCGTCTTCTCGGCCGGCGCCGACGAGGCGGCCTGGATCCGCTCCCCGGCACTCTCTCCCGATGGCCAGTGGATCGCGTTTTCCTACGGCGGGGATCTCTGGCTCGCGCCCGTGGGCACGGAAGGATCCACGGAGGCGACGCTGCTGACCACCCACGAGGGCTACGAGACCAGTCCTGTGTGGGCCCCCGATTCGAAGTCCCTGGCCTTCGCCGCGGACTGGCACGGCCAGCTCGATGTCTTTCTGACCTCGGTCGAGCGCTCTCCCGCGCGGCGTTTGACCTTTCACTCCTCGGACGACGTGCCCTCCTGCTTCACCAAGGATGGAGGCGCCGTGCTCTTCTCGAGCTCCCGGGGGGATGCCCCCGCGGCTCGCATCGGAACCTCGTTCCTGCCCGAGCTCTACCGGGTCTCGATCAAGGGCGGAACTCCCGTCCAGATCCTCACCACCCCCGCCGAGCAGGCCCGCCTCCATCCCGAGGGCGGCCGCATGCTGTACCAGGACAGGAAGGGCTACGAGGATGCCTGGAGGAAGCATCACGTCTCGTCGGTGACGCGCGACCTGTGGCTCTACGACCGGAAGACCGAGAAGCACACACGGCTCACCGAGTTCCGGGGCGAGGACCGCGATCCCGTGTGGCTTCCGGATGGAGAGTCCTTCGCGTACCTGAGCGAGCAGGGGGGGACCTTCAATGTGTGGCAGGCAAGGATCGAGGAGCCCCGGAACCCCCGGCCTCTGACCCGGCACGAGACGCATCCGTGCCGCTTCCTCAGTGCTTCGCGACAGGGGACGCTCTGCTACACCTACCACGGCCGGGTCTGGATCCTGAGGCCGGATGCGGATCCCGCTCCTCTCCGGGTCGAGCTGCGCCTCGATCGGAGAACCAACAACGTCTCCCTCGAGACCCTGACCAAGGGTGCCACGGAAATGGCCGTCTCGCCATCCGGCGAGGAGGTGGCCTTCGTGATCCGCGGCGATCTCTTTGCTGCTTCGATCGATCACGGCACCACGCGCCGGATTACCGCCACCCCGGAGCAGGAGCGCTCCCTCACCTTCTCGAAGGATGGGCGCACCCTCTATTTTGCCGGAGAGCGCGACGGCTCGTGGAACCTCTACCAGGTGTCCTTGAAGCGCGAGGAGGAGGAGCTCTTCAGCCTGTCCACGGTGCTCGAGGAGAAGCCGGTGCTGGTGAGCGAGCACGAGACATTCCAGCCCCTGTGCTCGCCGGACGGTAAGTGGCTGGCCTATGTCCACGACCGCGATGCCATTCAGGTCCTCGAGCTCGAATCGGGGGAGCGAAAGGAGCTCGTTCCCGCCGACCTCAACTATTCCTACAGCGACGGGGACATCGACTTCTCCTGGTCTCCCGACAGCGCCTGGCTCGCCTTCAACTACCTTCCCAAGAAGCGCTGGGGCAATGACGTGGGGGTCGTGTCCCTCGAGAAGGGCGAGATCCTCAACGTGACCCTCACCGGCTACGACGAGGGTTCGCCGGAATGGAGCCCCGAGGGGGATGCGATTCTCTTCACCTCGGGTCGCTACGGACGTCGCGAGCACAGCGGCCGCGGGAGCGACGACGACGTCCTGGCCATCTACCTGACCCAGGAGGCCTTCGATCGCGCCTCCCTGAGCAAGGAGGACTTCGAGCGTCTCGAGAAGCGCGAGGAGAAGGAGCGCAAGAAGAAGAAGGGCGAGAAGGCCGGCGACGAGGGGGACGAGGTCGCCGGGGGAGAGACAAGAAAGGACGACGACGAGGACAAGAAGGTGGCGAAGGTCGTCATCGAGCCCTCGGGCCTCGAGAAGAGAGTCCGACGCCTCACCCTTCATTCCGCGCCCACGGGCGACTTCCGTCTCACTCCGGACGGCGAGAACCTGATTTTTCTGGCCCAGGTGGACGGCAAGTGGGATCTCTGGGTGACGCAGGTTCGAGAGAAGGCAACGAAGAAGCTCCTCACCCTGGGAGGCGAGGAGGCCGGCAGCTTCGAGATGCTCGAGGAGGGAAAGAGCCTGATCCTGCGCAAGGGAGACGGTCAGATCGCGAAGGTCGCCATCAGCAAGGATCCGACCGGCAATCCGTCGGGCGGCGATGCCAAACCGGTTGCCTACCGGGCCGAGATGACCATCGACGGGGCAGGGGAAAGAGCGCATCTCTTCGAGCATGTCTGGCGCCAGGTCGAGCGCAAGTTCTACCGCCCGGACCTTCACGGTGTCGACTGGGAGGCCATGAAGGAGACCTACGCCTCGTTTCTTCCTCACATCAACAACAAGGTCGACCTTGCCGAGATGCTGAGCGAGATGCTGGGGGAGCTCAACGCTTCGCACACCGGCTGCCGCTACCGCCCGCGGAGGCCCGAGGCCGACGCGACGGCCTCGCTCGGTCTCCTGTTCGAGGGGTCGACCCCGGAAGGGGCCTTGATCGTGGCCGAGGCTCTCGACGAGGGGCCGTGCGATCGCGCCGAGTCGAAGATCACTCCCGGCGACCTGCTCGTCGCCCTCGACGGCTCCGCCCTCGATCCGAGGACCAACGTGTGGGAGCTCCTCAATCGCCGGGCGGACAGGCCGGTCCTGGCGAGCTTCAGGAGCGCGGATGGATCCAGGGCCTGGGACGAGGTGATCAAGCCCATCTCGTCGGGCGCGGAGAGGGGGCTCATCTACCGCAGATGGGTGGAGAGAAGCCGCGAGCTCGTCAGGGAGCTCTCCCACGACACCATCGGCTACATCCATGTGGAGGGAATGAACGACGAGAGCTACCGCCACGTCTATGACGAGGCTCTGGGGCGGTTCAGCGACCACCGGGCGCTCATCATCGACACGCGCTTCAACGGTGGAGGCTGGCTGCACGATCAGCTCATCACGTTCCTGGGCGGAGAGACCTACTGTCAGCTCAAACCCCGGGGCAAGGAGGCGGGGCAGCTTGGCGGCGAACCGCTCACGCGCTGGTCGAAGCCGGTGCTCGTCGTCCAGAACGAGGGCAACTACTCCGACGCGCACTTCTTCCCCTACTCCTTCAAGACCCTGGGGGTGGGGAAGCTCCTGGGAGCGCCGGTGGCGGGAACGGCCACCGCGGTGTGGTGGGAGCGGCTCATGGACGGCGAGACGGTGTTCGGGATTCCCCAGGTGGGGGTCGTGGATGGAAAGGGCGAGTACCTGGAGAACCAGGAGCTCTTCCCGGACATTCTCGTCTACAACGATCCCGAGAGCGTCGCCAAGGGGCGCGACCTCCAGCTCGAGCGTGCGGTGGAGGTCATGCTGGGAGAGATCGACGCCAAGTAGGGAAGCGGCCCGCACCGCAGACTTGATCGTGGTCAATCGATGCGCCCGGAAAACGAGGTACCATGAGCCCGTGACCTTGCCGCGGTCGGGGACCAGGCGGCCACGTGCCGCTGAAAGGAGCGTTGCCATGTTCGAGTCCCGGCGCATCCTGATGACCACCGATCTCTCTCCTCTGTCGTTTCTGGCCTGGGACGCCGCCCTTTCCCTGGCCCAGCGGTTCGAGGTGCCCCTCTTCGTGCTCCATGTCCTCGAGAAGGGGAGGAAGGCCGCGGTGGACGAGGAGCTGAGCGTGGCCGAGGATGCGATCTTCAAGGCCCTGAGAGAAACCTGTGAGCAGCGGACCGATGGCGGTCTGGTGGAGGTCCTGGTCACGAGCTCCTCTCACGTGGTGAAGGAGATCCTCGATGAGGTCGAGCGGCTGGACGTGGATCTTCTCGTCACGGCGACCCACGGGCGGACCGGCCTCGCCGGCGCGGTCTACGGCAGCACGGCCGAGAAGCTCGTCCGCCTCTGCCCGGTTCCGGTGGTCAGCGTGCGGGTGAAGAATCTGCCCCGATCCCCGGAAGATCCCGCGCGCGAGCGCGAGGAGGCCATCAGGAGGATCCTTCCGCTTCAGGGACGGTAGGCGAGGCCGGAGGGCGGGGCGAATCATCGACCTCCGAGCCAGAGGGACCCCCCGGGGACGTCGAGAGCTGCTCCCCCTCGAAGTCCCGGGGGCAGGCGGGAGAGTTTTCGGGAACGGTTTCAGGGGACTCCTCTTCGTTGGCGCACTGGAGGGGTAGGCTCGTGAGATTGTCCCGGTCTGCTGGACCCTCCGGAGGAAAGAAGAATGGCACGCATCGTCCTGTCCGTGGTCGCGGGTTTCGTTCTCTGGTCGATCCTCTGGCTCTCCGCCAACGCCGCGGTGGCCGGCGCGGCCCCCGATCACTTCGACGAGAACGGGGTGACGACCAACGCCGGTCTCCTGGCAGTGATCCTGGGGCTGAGCGTGGTCATCTCGCTCGCATCGGGGTTTCTCTCCGGAGTCGTGGGGAAGGAGCGGGCTCTCCGCTGCGGGGTCATCCTGGGTGCCCTGCTCCTGGTGGTGGGCATCGCGGTCCAGGCTTCGGCCTGGGAGATGCTGCCCGTCTGGTACCACCTGAGCTTCCTCGTGCTGCTCTTGCCGGCGGCGGTGGTGGGGGCGCGGCTGAAGGGCCCGGCCGTATCGCCCTCTTGAGCGCAGGGACGGTTGGCCTGCTCTACTCTTGCGCGATGCAGTAGAGGCTCTTCTCGCCGCGCAGGATGAGGTCGTGTCCCACGAGGGCCGGGGTGGCGCTGAAGCTGTCCGAGAGCGTGTTCCTGGCCAGGATCTTGGCCTGTCCCTCGTGGCCGACGACCATGGTCACCCCGTCTCGGTCGGTGATGTAGATCCTCTCCGCGGCGCCGACCGGAGAGGCGTAGATGTCGTCGACGCCGGGCAGTCGCAGAGGGGAGTGCACGTCCTTTCCGGTCGTCGCTTCGACGCGAGAGAGGATGCCCTGGTAGTGGCGCAGGAAGTAAAGCGAGTCGCCGTAGAGAAGGGGAGACGGGACATAGGACGTTCCCCGGCGCCGGGTCCAGATCACGCGGTCGGTCCGGGTGAGGTCTCCCCGCGCCCCCTCGAGGCGAATCGCCATGAGGTTCATGAAGTCGTAGCTGCTCCCCGCGAAGAGGAGTCCGCCGCCGAAGACCGGCGTCGCCACGACGTTGCTCGAGAGACCGCCGCACTCCCAGATCACCTTGCCCGTCTCGAGGTCGTAGCCCCGGATGCGTGTCGTGCCGCTGACGATCACCTGGGGCTTGCCGTCGATGGTGGCGATGATGGGGCTGGCCCATGAGGTGGCCTCGTCGCGCTCCATCTTCCAGAGCTGCTCCCCGGTCCGCTTGTCGAGCGCGACGAGGAACGACGGTCCCTCGTGATCCCAGTTGACAACCAGCGTGTCGCCGTGGAGGACAGGCGAGCTTCCCTCACCGTGGCCATGGAGTGACTGCATCCTGCCGAAGCTCTTCTCCCACTGCGTCCGTCCCAGGGTGTCGAGGCAGTAGAGGCCGTAGGAGCCGAAAAAGGCAAAGACGTGGTCCCCGTCGGTGACGGGTGAGGCGGAGGCGAGGGTGGCGGTGGAATGAGCCCCTTCGTGCGGGAGGGCCTCGTGCAGCGTCGTCAGCCAGAGGAGACGGCCGTCCGTCCGGCTCACCGCAAGAGCCGAGAACTTCTGCCGGTAGGTGACGGGGAGATTGTCGTGGGCGCCGGGCGCGGGATCGGGCCGGGGCGGCACCGGATCCCCGGTGGGGATGGCGGTGAGAAGAAAAACATGGTCCTTCCACACGACCGGCGAAGCGTGCCCCTTGCCGGGAAGGGGAATCTTCCAGCGGATGTTCTGCTCCTCGCCAAAGTGGAGCGGCGGGCTGGCGTGAGGGGCGACCCCGGTGCCGAGCGGACCTCGCCAGGAGGGCCATTGCCGGAGCGGGTCGACGCTCGTGTCCTCTCCCCGGGCCGGAGCGGCAAGGAGGAGGATCAGGGCGAGGGCTGCAAGTCGTGCCAAGCCCCCCTCGAGCAGGTCTGGACTGGATATGGTCATGACAAAGAAGGACCTTATCATCTCCCGGGGCCGCTCCTTTCCGGTCCGGAAACCCGTATCGCTCATGAGGAAAACCGTCGTGGACATCGAGACAGGCACCGCGAAGCTGGACCGGGGTGACTTCGAGGGCGCGATCACCGACTTCACCGAGGCGATGCGCCAGGATCCCGGGAATGCCGAGGCCTACAACCGCCGCGCCGCCGCAAGGAGGCATCTCGGTGATCGCGATGGAGCGATCGAGGATTACACGGAAGCCATTCGCCACGATCCCGATCACCCCCACGCCTCCTACAACCGGGGGCTGCTGCGGGCCGAGCGAGAGGACTACGCGGACGCGATCGCGGACTTCACGGAGGCCATCCGCATCGATCCCGGGGACGCCGAGGCCCACACCGGTCGTGGAGAAGCCCGGCACTGGACGGGAGACCACGTGGGGGCGATCGCGGACTTCACGGAAGCGATCCGGATCGACCCCGAGGCCGCCGACGCGTACAGCGGAAGGGGCAGCGCCCGACTGGCCGAGGAGGAATTCGAGGGAGCGATCGTCGACCTGTCGCAGGCCATTCGCCTTGATCCCACCGATTCCTGTTCCCTCTCCTTCCGGGGAGATGCCCGGGCCGAGCAAGGAGATGACCAGGGAGCCATTGCCGACTACACCGCGGCCCTGGCCATCGAGCCCGGCAGCTCCTTTGCCCACTTCAGGCGCAGCCTTGCCCTGATGAGGCGTGGGAAATACGAGGCGGCGACCGCCGATCTCGAGGAGGCCATCCGCCTCGATCCCTTCGATGCCGACATGTACTACCACCGCGGCGTGGTCAGGGCCGGACAGGGAGATGTCCTCGGGGCCGTTGACGATTATCGCCAGGCGATTCTCCTCGACCCGGATCACGACGATGCCCTGTCCGGACTCTCGGACCTGGGAGAAGAGTAGCGCCCTCGGTCACTCGGCGGGCGAGAACCGCAGCACGAGTGCGGGAGAGGCGGAGCCCTGCACGGCGGCGGGGAGGGTTACGAGCGTCGTGTCCCCTTCCTGGCGCCAGAGGACGTCGCGTTCCTCGCCGAGGATCACCATGGACGAGCCCGTTTCTGGAGGACTCCGTTTCCAGGTGATCAGGGACGGGAGGGGAGCACCTTCGGGAATCCGGACCAGCGCGTACCGCGTGCCGTCCTTCCCCCGGGTGAAGAAGGTCTCTCCGTCCCGGTAGGGACTCGTGCTCCTGGTCTCGTAGATGGCCTCGCCGTTTCGTTTCATCCAGCCTCCCATGTCGGCGAGGATGGTCAGCGCCTCGTCGTCCAGGGTCCCGTCCGGGCGGGGACCGATTCCGAGGAGGAGGCTTCCGCCCTTGGCCACGATCTCGATGAGGGAGTGGATGACCGTGGTCGGGGACTTCAGGGGGTCGCCGGGAACGAAGCCCCAGTTGTTGCCCAGAGGGAGACAGCTCTCCCAGGGGTAGGGGAGCGGATCCTCCGGGATGCGTCTCTCCGGCGTGCGGTAGTTCTCGAGCTCTCCGTGGACGGTGCGGTCGACGATGAGGAGCCCGGGCTGCTCGGTTCGGGCCCGGGCGGCGATTCCCGGGAGATCGATGCTCTGATCGAAGTCCGGGATGGGGGCTCCCCAGGACAGGACCTCCTCGGTGAGGGTGTTCTTCGGGCGGACCCAGCCACCATCGAGCCAGAGGATGTCGATGAGGCCGTAGCCCGTCATCAGCTCGCCGATCTGCCGCGAGGTGAAGTCCTGGTACCTCCTCCACCGATCGGGATGTTCACGGATGTCGTAGTTGACGTTGCGGTCGGGAGTGGGGCGTTCGTTCCACCAGTAGTCCTGACAGTGCCAGTCGGGCTTGGAGAAGTAGGCCCCGATCATGAACCCCCGTCGTCGGAAGGCTTCGAACACGTGCCGGGTGATGTCGGCACGAGGGTGGTCGGAGAAGGGGCCGCTCGTGATCTTGAATTCCGTCTGATGGGTGTCGAAGAGGCAGAACCCGTCGTGATGCTTGGTGGTGAAGACGACGTACCGCATGCCGGCATCCCGGGCCGCCTCTGCCCACGGATCGGGATCGAATGCCCGTGGATCGAATCTCTCCGCCAGACTCCAGTACCAGGCCTTGTACTCCTGGTAGGTCTTGCCCTCGGGCCTCCGGATCCAGTCCTCCCGGCAGAGCGTCCACGACTCGACGATGCCCGCAGCGGAGTAAAGGCCGAAGTGGAAGATCACCCCGAACTTGAGGTCTTGCCAGCGATCGAGCTTCTCGCGCACCGCCGGGTCTTCGGGCCAGGAGTAGGGAGCTTCAGGAGGGACGGACGCCTCCTGGCCGAGGACCGGAGCGCAGAGCCCGGTCATCAGAGCAAGAACGAGGATGGGGCAACGGGCCATTCCCGACTACGGGGAGCTCGGAGACGGCAATCCGCGCCGCGCCATTCCGAGCTGCTGGAGGATGAACGCGTACTCCAGCGCCACATCCCTCTGCCGGCGGAATCGTCCCGACTTGCCGCCGTGCCCCGCCTCCATGTTGACGTGGAAGACGAGCACGTTGTCGTCGGTCTTCCGGTCTCGCAGTCGAGCGACCCACTTGGCCGGCTCATAGTACTGGACCTGGCTGTCCCAGAGGCCCGTGGTCACGAGCAGGTTCGGATAGCGCCTGGCGGTGACGTTGTCATAGGGGGAATAGGACAGCATGTAGTCGTAGTACTTCTTTTCCTTGGGGTTCCCCCACTCGTCGAACTCGTTGGTGGTGAGTGGAATGGATTCGTCGAGCATGGTCGTCACCACGTCCACGAACGGGACGTGGGCGACGATCACCCGGTAGAGCTCCGGCGCCATGTTGGCGATCGCGCCCACGAGCAGGCCACCGGCGCTTCCTCCCACGGCCACCACCTTGTCCCTGGCCGCGTACTTCTCCGCCACGAGAAATCGGGTCACATCGATGAAGTCGATGAAGGTGTTGCGCTTTCTGAGAAGCTTGCCGTCGTCGTACCAGGCGCGACCCATCTCCTGACCACCGCGGATGTGGGCAATGGCGAACACGAAGCCGCGATCGAGAAGCGAGATGATGTTGGAGCGGAACCGCGGATCCGAAGACGATCCGTAGGAGCCGTAGCCGTACTGGTAGAGGGGCGCGGTGCCATCCTTCCGGAATCCCTTCCGGTAGACCAGGGACACGGGGACCTTGACCCCGTCCCGGGCCGTGGCCCATAGCCTCTCCGTCCTGTAGTTGGCCGTGTCGAATCCGCCCAGCACCTCGTCTTGCTTGAGGAGCTTGCGCTCGCCCGTTCGCATGTTGATGTCGTAGATCGTGCCGGGGGTGGTGAGAGAGGTGTAGTGGTAGCGCAGCCAGTCGGTGGTCTGCTCGGCGTTGACATCGATCCGGGCCGCATAGGCGGGCTCGTCGGAGCGGACGAAGGTCGCCTTGTCGCCGTTCCAGGGCTTGATGCGGATGCGCTGGAGTCCCTCGCTCCTCTCGGAGATGACGAGGTAGTCCTCGAAGAGGGCAAAGCCACCGATGTAGACCTGGTCGGAATGGGGGACGAGCTCCTGCCAGGAGTCCTTGCTTCCTGCTCCGTCGTCGGAGACCTCCATGAGGCGAAAATTCGTGGCCTCGAGGTTCGTGCGGACGATCCAGCGGCCGCCCATGTGATCGGCGCCGTACTCGAGGTCTCGCTCGCGGGGAGCGAGGATGCGGAAAGAGCCGCCGGGGTCGCCTGCCGGGAGGTAGCGCAGCTCGTCGGAGACGGTGCTGCTGAGCCGGATGGTGATGAACTTCTCGTCTCCGGTCTTGCCCACTCCCATGTAGAAGCTGGGGTCCTTCTCCTCGTAGACCAGCTCGGTCCGGGTCGGATCCTGACCCAGGACGTGCTTCTTCACCCGCACGGAGAGCAGCGTCACCGGGTCGTTCTCGACGTAGAAGAGGGTCTTGTTGTCGTCGGCCCAGGCGAGAGAGGCCGAGGTGCCGGGCAGGGCATCGGCAAGCACCATCCCCGTCCGGAGGTCCTTGATGCGGATGGTGTACTGGCGTCGGCCCACGGTGTCCTCGCCGTAGGCGACGAGGTTGCCGTCGTGGCTGACTTCGAGGCCGGCGACCTGGTAGTAGTCGTGACCCTTGGCCATCTCGTTGACGTCGAGGAGGATCTCCTCGCCGGCGTCGAGGGAGCCCGTCTTCCGGCAGTGGATCGGATACTCGCGACCCTCCTCGAAGCGCGTGTAGTAGTAGCTATTCCGGTGGCGATAGGGGACGGTGGAGTCGTCCTGCTTCATCCGTCCGATGATCTCCTCGAACAGCTTGTCCCGGAGGTCGCGCACGGGAGCGAGGATCACGTCCCGGTACGCGTTTTCGGCCTCGAGGTAAGCCAGCATCTCGGGGTTCTCGCGGGTGTCGTCGCGCAGCCAGTAGTACTCGTCGGACCGCGAGCCATTCGGGGACGGCACCTGGAAGGGGTGCTTGGCGGCGACGGGGGGAGCGGCGTGAGAGAAGACCAGCCCCTCGCGCCCCGGAGTGGCAACGCTCGTCGGGGCGACGCCGGTGCACGCCGGAAGGAGCCCGAGCAGCAGGAGGGCCAGGGTCGCGGGGAGGACCCGGGAGCGTCCGGAGGGCCTTCGGCTTCGCCGACGGGCCTCGGCGGCTCGAATCGATCGACTGGACATGATGGAAGGATCTCCTTGGTACTGAGCAAGCTTCTACGGGGCAGCTACCCCGTTGGCAGCATCATACTCCGGTCGGCCGCCTCATTTCGAGCCCGCCGTCTCCAGCCACCTTCGGAACCTCCGGTCGATGGCCTCGAGGTCGGGGTCCCAGACCGTGGAGAAGCCGCCGATCCAGTCCCGGCCTTCGCTCTCGAGACCGCCGATGTACTTGCGGAGCCGGACGCGGCCGGAGGAGGTCTCGTGCACGAGGAAGAAGATCATGGCCCAGGCCTGGGCGTAGCGGGTGTAGGCCATTGATCCCGCGAACGTGGGGCGCTGGGCGCGGAGCATCTCGCGCCAGGGAAGAAGTGTCTTTTCCCTCTGCGCCGCGCGCGCCGCCTCGAGCAGGTCAGCGCGGAGAGTCTCCGACGCGAGGTGCCCCTGTTCATCGGGGCTAAGCTCGAGGTACGTCGCCAGCCCTTCGTCGAACCAGACCGCGGTGTTCATGGCCCGGGGAGTCCGCACGTGGAGCATGGCGTGGGCCAGCTCGTGAGAGAGGCTTCGCTCCAGGTCCGGCTCCGAAAAGGCCACGTGCATGTCGAGCCGCCAGAGGGTTTCCGCGTCTCCCTTTCGATCCCCATCGCGGGGGCCGAAGCGTCCGGGCCTTCCTCGCCTCTGGGGTTCCTGGACGAGAAAACCCTTGCCGCGGTATCCCTCCGGAAACTGCCGGAGTCGCGCCTTCTCGTGCTCCTCGATCGTGCGGTGGAGGTGGAGCCGGACCGTCTCCGTCCAGGGGCCCTTGATCCCCAGGAACGACGCGAACTCCTTCTGGAGGTCGAGCAGGGTCTCTTCCACCTCTCCCGGAAGCGCGGGCCCGATCCCGGTGTGCACCTCGATCCGACCCACGGGAAACACCCACTCTCCGTTGCTGTCCGGATGCGTGGTGGGTCGGCCGGAGCTCACCTTTCCCGTGCGCAACGAGAGGAGCTCGCTCTCCCATGCCGCGATCCTTTGCCCGTGGGCGCAGGCCTTCGGGTCGAAGCCCAGCTCGGTCGCAAGTGTCCAGTGCTCTTCGCTCTCCGCCGGGCTTTCGACGGCCCAGGTCAGGTAGGCGAGCTCGGCGTGGCACCACGCGGGATCCACGCCGTCAACGAGCGCTTGCCGGATGACGAGGATCGCGTCCTCGTAGGCGGCCTGGCCGCGATGGGCAAGAGAGAGCCTCTTGCGCGCATCGAGGTAGGAAGGCTGGAGCGCGATGGCCAGCAGCGCCGCGTCGCGAGCATCCTCCCACCGTTCTTCTCTCAGCAGCACGTCGGCGAGGTTGAGATGGGCCCAGTGATTGTCGGGATCGAGGGCCGTCGTTTTCTCGTATGCGGCACGCGCATCCGCGAGCCGTCCCAGCTGATGGAGCGCGTAGGCGCGGTGCTGCCAGGCAACGATGGAGAGAGGAGAGGTCGCCAGGGCCTCATCCGCCCGGGCCAGAGCTCCGCGCCAGTCTCCCGCCTCGACCAGAGGCTCGAGGATGGCTCCGAGCCGGGCTTCGGCCTCGACGATCAGGGCCGTCCCGGACTCGGTCTCGCCGGGAGTCTCTCCGGAGCCGAACCGCCCGTCAGCGGTCCGGGCCCGTGTGCTCGCCGAGGCGGCCAGGACCGTAGCCAGCAGAAGGGGAACGAGAAAACGAGGATGCAGGCCGCCTGGGCTCATCGGGTTGCCGGGCTCCGGGGTCGGATTTGCTCATCCTGACGATGGTCCGAGGATACCAGGAGGGATGCCCCAGGACCCTGGGCAGTGGCAACATTCTTCGTCTCCGCCCGGGGACAGGGCACGGGGGGAGTGGGGTGCGTCGGGCTGCCCACCATGCGACCCCCGGCAGGCTCGCGACCACTGCCCACGGGGAGCCGTTCTCGGGGCGGAAGGGAGAGCAACAAAAGAGGAGAGCCAGCAGGAGCATCGCCTGGCCGAAGTCGATTCCCAGGATCAACAGGGTTCCCAGGTGAAAGCCGATGAGCGAGAAGCCCCAGAGGCGATGCAGCGCGGGGCGGAAGGCGGCCAGGAGTGCGCAGAGCTCCACGTACAGGGTGGCGAGGTAGGGCAGCCATCCGAGCCGGGGGTGCTCGAGGATGAACGGGGCGAAGAGCCCGCATTCGCCTCCCTGCGCGGTTCTCGCCGCAAGATGGGTCGCCAGCGCCGCGGGTGAGAAGGCGCTGGTCTGGCCCTGCAACACCTGCGTCACGGCTCCACCAAGCTTCCAGAATCCGGACAGCGAGTAGAAGAGGAAGATCACCGCCTGCGCTCCGAAGAACACGAGCAGGAGCTCGGCCCTGCGCGCGCGACATTCCCGGTCGACGGATCTGACGAAGCCGGGGAGCAAGATGAAGATCAGGCTCGCCCAGAGCCACGTGTGAAGCATGTGATCGATCTTCCCGAACGAATTGGTGAGAGCGGCATACTCGAGCAAGCCCACCGCGTACAGGATCCGGAAGATGCGTCGATGGGGGGCGATCGCCGCCAGGAGGGCCCCGAGGAGATGGCCGATGCAGATGACATCCGCACCGGTGCGGATCCCCACGACCTCGATCCACCGGACGGGCCACAGCGGGAGCAGGCCTCCCGACTCTCGAAGGGAGGTCCAGCGGGCGATCGTCGTCGCGGCGAGAAAAAGCCCGCATCCGTAGAAGACGCGCACGAGCAAGACCGCGGTGTCGTAGGCGCGGCGGTGACGCACGAATACCGATGTCGATTCGTCGTTCCCCTGGGACGCCGTGAGCAGGCGCCGGATGCGAGGAGGAAGGAGGGCTCTCATCGGGATCCTCCGCTCTCGAAGGAGCGGATCACCCGCTCTTCGAGCTGGCTCCCGTCCCGCATCCACTCGAGCGGGTGGTAGGTCCGGACGACGACCTCGTAGCTGACCCCTCGCGAATCGAGGTACTTCCCCTCGATCATCGAGCGCAGCCTCCGCGAAAGGGGGTACCGGCCGTCCTCGAGAGCCTTGCCGAGGCGCTGGAGGGCAAAATGGGCCTGCCGGCTCCTGGCGAGCGGGAAGTGCTTCCTCGCCTTCCCGAACTCGATCGGGGAATCGAGGGGGACGCCCCCGATGCCCAGGATCCGGATCGTGTAGTCGGTCGCCTCGTTCGGGACCGTGGAGAAGAGGTTCCAGGTGAAGGCGGGAAAGATCTCGTTGTGCCTGAACACGAGACGAAGCCCCAGGGCGAAGGCCGCGTACCCCACGAGGGTGGCCGCCAGCGCGATCTGGAGTCTTCGGTAGCGCGTCATCGAGCCTCTCCGCAGCGGTCGCGACGGACCTGGTCGATATCGTCCGGAATCGGCCCGGAGGTGAAGCCCAGGCGGGCAGGCCGGGCCCTGCCCGCATCCAGAGCCACTCGCGGGAGGACGGGCGCTCCGGCCACTACCTGTGGAGCGGCATCCGGAATGCGGCCATCTCCTCGCCGTTGCGCACCAGCACGAGATCGCCGACCAGCACCGGGTGATTCCAGGTCTTGCCCTCGATGGCCTTGAATCGGGCGAGCTCCGTGAACCGGTCGGAGGCCGCCGTCACCAGCGCCAGCTCGCCTCTCTCCGTGACCACGAGGAGTAGATCCTGGTCGGGCAAGAGGAGGAGCTGGCCGTGGCCGTAGCGACCACCCTTCCATCTGCGCTCGCCACCCTCGAGGTCGATGCAGGCGAGGATGCTGCCGTCGAAGCCGTAGGCGTGGCCCCTGTGCACGACGAGGTCGTTGAAGTTGGGCTTCATGCGGTTGGACTCCCAGCGCTCGGTGGCGGTCCAGCCGTCGGAACCTCGCTCGACCGCGATGCGACGAAGGCCCTTCCCCTCGCCGGCGCTGATCAGGAGATCGTCGTCGCCGATCAGGGCGGGCTGGATGAGCGGGCTGCCCGGCCAGGCGTACTCCCAGAGCGGGGTGCCGTCGAGGGCCACCGAGGTCGCGCCGGCGCCGCTCAGGAGGAGGATCTGTTCCAGCCCTCCCAGCCTCACGCTGTGCGGCGAGCTGTAGCTCGGGCCGCCGTCGTCGCCCGTCCAGCGCGGATCGCCGGTGGCACGATCACAAGCGACGAGCCGGCCTCCGGCGGCGACCATCACGAGGTCTCCCGTCACCAGCGGCGAGCTCGCGAACCCCCAGATCGGCACCTCCGTTCCGGTATCGGCCGCCACGTCGCGGGACCACACGACAGCCCCGTCCGGGGCAGAGAGCACGTTCAAGATGCCGGTGGCGCCCAGGGCGTAGACGCGACCCTCGCTCAGGGCCGGTGTGGCGCGCGGACCGGCGCCACCCATCGCCTCGAAGAACCGGACGGGGTCGGCGTGGAGCCACACCGTCTCGCCGGTGATGGAGTGGTGGCAGGCGACGACCTCGGCATCGCCCCGCTGCTCCTGGGTGTAGAGAAGATCACCGCCCACCGCAAAGGACGACCAGCCGGGGCCGACGGGCTTCCGCCACAGCTCGACCGGCGGCGATCCCGACCAGTCGGTCTCGATCCGGACACCGGGAACGACACCGTCCCGATGGGGTCCGCGGAAGCCGGGCCAGGAGGCGCTCACCGTGGACTCCACCGGCGTGGACGGGGGAGGTGGTGGTCGCGTGCCGGCCTCGGCAAGGAGCTGATCTTCGTGGGTCTCCGTCCAGCGCCAGGCGAACTGGAAGACGTGGTCGCCGGTGAGGCCCTCCATCCGGACGAGGGTCCAGGCTGCGGTGGAGGCGAGGAGGGCCGCGACCAGGGCCGCTCGCCTTGGTGTCGTGGGGAGAGCGCGACCCGCCACGGCCCAGGCGACGAGCACGAGCCCGAGGATGGGCACGGCGTAGTAGACGCACCACATGAGCCGCATCGACTCGTGATTGAGGCGCCAGGTTGCCGCCACCGCGATGACCATGAGCAGGGGGGCGCCCCATCGCTCGACTCCGGGCGCGCGGCTGAAGAAGGCCCACCAGACGACGATGATCAGCGTGCCGAGGAGCCCGCCCAGCACGGCGACCCCGAACCCCTCGAAACCAGGGGCGACGGCCGGGGTGCCGAACCGGACGAGGGCGAGAAGCAGTGCCATGACGACGCCGGGCCACAGACGGAGCCTGCGGGGCGGGGAGGGGTCGCTCGGGGCGCTGTTCATGGGCCGGCTCCTGTCGGTCGTTCATTCCGGGCATCGGCATACACCCATGCCTACGTCGGGACGACTTCGAGGGTCCGGAGGGCAGCAGGAGGGGGGCGTCCGGTTTTTCCTGGCAAAGTGATTGACAGAAAGTAAGTACTTACTTACATTTCCAACATGGCAATTCGAGTCCGAAAAGCCGGTGCGGAGAGGCGCGAGGAGATCGCCCGGGCGGCCCTCTATATCATGGCGGCACGAGGACTTACCTCGCTCACCACCGCGACCCTGGCCGAGGAGGTGGGCCTCACGTCCGGGGCGCTCTTCCGGCATTTCGCCTCGCTCGAGGAGATCCTCCGGGAGGCGGCCCGCTACGCGCTGGCGAGGATCGAGGAGACCTTTCCGGACGAGACCCTCCCTCCACTCCAGCGGATCCTCGAGCTGGCCCGGAACCGGGTTCGGCTTCTGGGCTCGGACCCGGGACTCGTGTGGCTCCTGCGGTCGCAGCAGGCTTTCTTGACGCTCCCGGACGACTCCGTGGAGCTGCTGCGAGACCTGGTGGAACGGTCGAGGAGGTACCTGCTGACCGCCATCCGTGAGGGGATCGACAACGGACGCATCCGCGCGGATATCGAGCCGGAGGTGCTGCTCGTTCCCATCGCCGGAACCATCCACGCCCTCCTTGGGATGCCGAGCATCCACGATGTTGCGGCGGACGGGGGAGCGAGGGATCCGGATCGGGTCCTGGCCGGGCTCGAGGTCCTGCTCGCCTCTTCCGGCCAGCGCAGCGCATCCCCCGGCGGGAAGAAGAAGACCAAGAGGACCAGAAACACCAAGAGGAACGCGAACCCATCGGTTTCCAGAAGGAGGCGCAAGACATGACAACCAGGCAAAGCATGACCATCCGTCCTGACATCACCGTGGGCGAGCTCGCCACCGAGCACCCGCTTTCGACGAGGGTCTTCGCCCGGCACGGCATCGACTTCTGCTGTGGTGGTGGCAAGCCGCTCCGGGAGGCATGCGTCGAGAAAGGGCTCGACAGCGTATCCGTTCTCGATGAGATCCGGCGGGAGCTGGAGATTCCGGATATGTCGGAGCAGCGATGGAATCAGGCTCCGCTCGGGCATCTGGTCGAGCACATCCTGTGCACCTACCACCGCCCGCTCCGCGAGGAGCTGCCGCGGCTGGAGTCGATGGCGCGAAGGGTGTTCGACGTCCACCGGGCGAAGGCCCCGGAGATGCTCTCCGAGCTGCTCACGGTGTACGTCGGTCTCGAGGACGAGCTGGAGCAGCACATGGCGAAGGAGGAGCAGATCCTCTTTCCCATGATCAACGAGGGGCAAGGGGTGATGGCAGATGGTCCGATCACGGCCATGGAGCAAGAGCACGACTCAGTGGCGGCCGCGCTCGGAAGGCTGCGTGAGCTCACCAACAACTACGAGGTGCCCGAAGAGGCGTGCAACACCTGGCGTGCCCTCTGGCACGGTCTTGCTGCGCTGGAGCAATCGTTGCACGAGCACATCCACCTCGAGAACAATATCCTGTTTCCTCGAGCCCTGGCAAGCTAGGTCGCGCAGCAGAAGACGGGATTCCGGAGTCAGGGCCAGTGGCGAAATCGTTGCGATCTGACATGAGCGTCCGGCGGGTGGCGTGCGACCATCCGGAGACGCGAGCGGTGTTTGTGCGCCACGGCGAGGAGGAGGGTCGGGCCGTCTTCGGACACCTGGAGCCGGTCAAGCGATTCGCGGCGCGGCGGGGGGTCTCCCTCGACCGGTTGCTGGAGGAGCTTTCCGCGGCCACTGGCCTGGCCATCGATCGCACGGGCGAGCGCGACCAGGTTCTGCACCGGCCCTTCGTGCTCGCGGCGCTCCTGGTGACCCTGACCCTTGGCGCCGGCTGGGGCGCTTATCTACTGATCCGCATCGGGGTGAAAGGGTCGTTCGATGGGGTGGCGGCGGCAGACGTCGTTGCCCACGGGGCGGCCCAGCTCTGGGCTCTGGGCGGGATCTTCATCACCGGGATCGCACTCCGCTACCTTCCCTCGGTGACGGCACGTCCCGCTCCCACGTCCTTGATGCGTGGCGCCGTCCTGTCTCTCCTTCTTGCCGGCACCCTCGGGGGATTTGCCTGGTCGGTGTCCCCGCGCGTCCTCGACCCTCTTGGATGGATGAGCGGGACCGCTCTCGTTGTCGGATCGGGCCTCTACCTCGTCCTCGTGGCGCGATTCGTGTCGGGAAGGCTCGGTGAGGTCTGGGCGCGCTTCATTCTTGCTGCTTCGGCCTGGCTCGTCCTCTGGGCCGGCTGGACCCTTTTCCTGCGCGGAGAGGCGGGGGCATCGGGTCCGTCGAGCTACGGCGCGACGGACCGTCAGATCATCATGGAGCTCGCCCTCTTCGGAGTGGCCCTGGGATCCGTCTACGGATTCGGCCGGAAGCTCCTCCCCGGCTTTCTGGGCACGGGATCACCACGAGCATCGTGGTTCGAAGCCACATTCTGGCTGCACAATACGGCCCTGGTCGTGCTCCTTCTGGGCCGGGCATTCGGCAGTGCGCCGGCGGTGGTTCTCGGCCTGGCCGGGATCGCGGCCGGTTCCGTGACCTATGTCGGATCGCTCCGGGGGCTTCGGGGACGGGGTTCCTCGAGCGCGCCCGAGAAGGGTCACCCGCTTCTTCGCCGTTACATCCAGCTCTCCTTCTGCTGGCTGCTCCTGTCGACTCTCGGCTTCGCGATCATGGCGGTGGTGGAGGGAGGGGGGGGGCTCGCAGATTCCGCACGCCATACACGGAGCGGCTCGGCACGCCATCACGGTCGGGTTTCTCGTGACGTTGATCCTCGGTGTCGGCCAGCGACTGCTGCCGATCCTCGGCCACACTCTTCTCGCGTGGCCGCGTCTCGTCGGGCCGATTCTGTTTCTCATCGGATTCGGAAACATCTTGCGTGTCACGACCGAGGTCGCAGCAGTGTGGTGGGCGCCGGCGTTCGTCGTCATGCCGTTGTCAGCCGGGTTCGAGGGTGCCGCCCTGCTTCTGTTCACCGCGAACGCGGTTCGAACCCTCTGGCCGCGACCGGATTCGCTGATCCTCACGGGAGAAGTCACCAGAACGAGCCGCGTGGCGACCCTGCTCGCCGAGCATCCCTGGATCGAGGACGACCTGATCGACGGGGGGATGGACTACGTGGGCCGCGTCCGGCAGGTACCCGGGGAGCTGACCCTCGGCTCCTGCGCCGCGAGCAGCGGCCAGGATCCCGATCGAATCATCGAGCGCATCAACCGATTGCTTCGAGAACATCAGAACCAGGAGTGAGGAAAGCATGGAATACTTCAAACTCTGGGCGAGCCTGGGAGTCGTTCTGGTCGTCTCCTTCGGGGTCCTGATCTTCTTCGGCGGCGACATCTACCGCCAGGCACCGGAGATACCGGACACGGTCACGACGCCGGACTCGGTCATCCTGATCACGGGACAGGACATCAAGGACGGACAGAACGTCTGGCAGTCCATCGGGGGACAGGAGCTCGGCAGCATCTGGGGACACGGGTCGTACGTGGCTCCGGACTGGTCCGCCGACTGGTTGCACCGAGAGGCCCTCTGGCTTGCCAACCACTGGTCGAACGAGCGGTTCGACACGCCCTTTGGCGAGCTGACCGGAGAGAATCGCGCGCTTGTCAAGGAGAAGCTCAAAGAGGAGCTGCGGACCAACACCTATGATCCATCCTCCAGGAGTCTGGAGATCTCGAAGGACCGTGCGGCCGCATTCGAAGCCCTGAGTCGCTACTACGGAGCCATCTTCACCGACGCTCCGGTGTTTCCCGAGGACCTCGAGGGGCTGGTCGACAGCGGGGTTTCGGCTCACGAGCTCCGCGAGGCGTACGCGATGCCGGCCGGGACCCTGCGGGACCCGGAGCGGATCGAGAAGATCTGTGCGTTCTTCTTCTGGACGGCGTGGGCCTGCGGCACGGAGCGAAGGGTCTCCGGAAGCGATGTCGCCCAACCGGTGGTCGCCGGCGTGACCTACACGAACAACTGGCCCGCCGAGCCCCTCATCGACAACCGCCCGACGGGGAGCATCGTGGTGTGGTCGGTCATCAGCTTCGTGCTCCTCCTCGCCGGAATCGGAGCCCTGTCCTGGTACTACGCGGTGCTCAAGCACCGCGAGGAGGGGTTCGACGAGCTGCCCGGGCGGGATCCTCTCCTCGCCCTCCACCCGACACCCTCCATGAAGGCAACTCTCAAGTATTTCTGGGTGGTGGCTGCCTTGTTCGTGGGCCAGGTTGGCCTCGGCGCGGTCACTGCCCACTACGGGGTCGAGGGCTCGGGATTCTATGGCTTCCCGCTCGCCGAGTGGCTTCCCTACGCCGTGACTCGAACCTGGCACACCCAGCTCGCGATCTTCTGGATCGCAACGGCGTGGCTGGCCACGGGTCTCTTCATCGCCCCGGCCGTGAGCGGTCATGAGCCGAGGTTCCAGCGCGCCGGAGTGAACCTTCTCTTCGGATGTCTGCTGGTCATCGTGGGTGGCTCGATGTTCGGCACGTGGTTCGCCACCCGACAGAAGATGGGGCTCGAGGCCAACTTCTGGTTCGGGCACCAGGGGTACGAGTACGTGGACCTCGGGCGTTTCTGGCAGATCTTCTTGTTCGTGGGGCTCTTCCTCTGGCTCGGACTCATGGTCCGGGCGATCTGGCCGGCACTTCGTTCGGGGGAGAAGCAGCGGCACCTCCTCAGCCTCTTTCTGATCTCGTCGCTGGCCATCGCCCTCTTCTACGGGGCTGGCCTCATGTGGGGACGTCAGACGAATCTCGCCATCGCGGAGTACTGGCGCTGGTGGGTGGTTCATCTCTGGGTCGAGGGGTTCTTCGAGGTCTTCGCCACGGTGATCATCGCTTTTCTCTTCACTCGAATGGGCCTGCTACGCCTGTCCACGGCCACGAAGGCGGTCCTTTTCTCGACGACGATCTTCCTCCTCGGCGGCATCATCGGGACCTTCCACCACCTCTACTTCACCGGCACTCCGACGGCGATCCTCGCCCTCGGGGCCATGTTCAGCGCGCTCGAGGTCGTTCCCCTTGTCCTCATCGGGTTCGAGGGCTACGAGAACTTGACGCTGGCTCGCGCTCGGCCCTGGGTGAGGGCTTACAAGTGGCCCATCTACTTCTTCGTCGCCGTGGCCTTCTGGAATCTCGTCGGCGCAGGGCTCTTCGGTTTCCTGATCAACCCGCCCATTGCCCTCTACTACATGCAGGGGCTCAACACCACCGCCGTTCATGGACACACGGCTCTCTTCGGGGTCTACGGCATGCTGGGGATCGGCCTCATGCTCTTCTGTCTCAAGGGGCTCACCGCCCGCAGGATCTGGAGGACAAAGGCGCTCTCGCTATCGTTCTGGTGCATCAACAGCGGTCTGGCCCTGATGGTCCTCCTGAGCCTTCTTCCCGTCGGCCTCCTGCAGACCTGGGCAAGCGTCGAGCACGGCCTGTGGTACGCCCGTTCGGCCGAGTTCCTCCAGACCGACCTCATGGAGCGCCTCCGCTGGTTGCGCGTCGTGGGTGACACCATCTTTGCCGTCGGGGTCCTGTCGCTCGGGTGGTTCGTGCTCGGCCTGAAGACCGGCTGGTCGCTGACGGATACGCGGGATGAGCTCCTCATGGAGGCCAAGGAGAAGCTCGCTTAGGCCGAGGGAGGGTGGGCCTGCGAGGGCTACGGAGCGCTGACCGCCACCTCGTCGATTTCCACCCGGGCCCCGATGAAGTTGTCGGCCTCGAGGGTGAGGTGTCGGAAGGGGCTCACGTCGTTGCCCATGTCGAGCCGGAGGACGGGCATTCCGGGGCGTTCAGTGCCCGGGGTCGAGACCCTGGCCTCGATCCGGGTTCCCTCGCGGATCAGCTCGAGCCGGAGAGGATGCGTGACGTCGATCTCCTGTTCAACGAAGGCTCCGTCGTCGGCAGTTGGAGGGGCCCCGGACCGCCGGAGGCTGAGCACGCCGGAGGTGGAGAGCCCCAGGCGGACCTCGGTTCCTTCGGGTTCGAAGAGATCCGTCTGCAGCACCACGGAGAAGCCGCGGTCGGGGGACGCGGTCCCTTCGAGGGCATCCAGGATCAGCGTGACCCGGAAGTCGGAGGACGGAGTCCTGACGGTGTGATGGGCCACCGCCCGGTTGGAGGAGTTTCCCTCCCCGCCGAGGAGCACCAGGGCACCATCCTCGAGAACACAGGGCGCCCGGAGCGGAACCGAGTCGGGAGGGCGAAGCGGCTTGTTCGCGAGCGCGAGCCAGCCGTGGCCGAGGGTGGCTCCATCCTTTCGCTCGAAGTCGTCGGAGAGCGACCATTCCGGCTCGGCACCGGCGACGAGCTCGGGGGGAAGGCGACGGAGGACGAGGCGCAGGCCGGCATCGCTGGTCGGGGTCTGCGCGAGGGCCGTCCGGTGGAGCACGCTCATCTCCTCGGGAAGCACGCTCTGGAAGGATCCTCCCAGGTAGACGTGCTGTCCCCGGATCAGGCGCCCCCCCGTGGTTGCCTCGTGCACCGAGCCCGCCAGTCCCAGCACCCCGAACGGAGAGACGTCGCCCGGGAAGCCATCGACGCGGTACGGGCCCTGCTCCCTCCCCAGGTCCCGGCGGGAGCGGTAGCCTGCGCACCGTGACCAGTCGAACTCGTCCCCCCACGGATGGCGGCGTCCGTCGGCGCCCCGGGCGGCACGGATCCACTCGTGCTCGGTGGGGAGCGAGAAGTACCAGCCAGGCGGCGGCGGCGACATGCGGTTCATGACGTAGGCGTAGTTGACGAGATCGTTCCAGTTGAGCCCCCTCACCGGCCAGTCCGCGTCGAAGTCCTTCTCGATGGACCAGGCCTCCCCGGACGGGTCCCACCGGACGTGAAGCTGGTCGATGCCGTCGCCGTGCCGCGGCTTTCCCGCGAAGGAGGCCGGGGATCGAGCGCGTCTCGATGCATACGGGCTGTTGAGATAGCGGACCCAGTCGCGGAGGCGAACCTCCGTCCTCTGGATGAGGAAGTCGGGAATCGAGCTCCAGCGGGGCGGATCGTCGGCGACGAGGGCCTTTCCGCCGGGAACGTGGCAGAATCCCTCGAGCGCGGGGTGGTCCGGGATCATGGTCACCTGCAGCCGCAGGACCTCCTCGTCTTGTTCGCCGGGGCGGATCAGGAAGGGGAGCCGAGCCTCGAGGTGACCCTCCCGGATGAAGCGCGCGGCGTGGCTGCCCTCGGGGAGGCGCACCTCCTGTCCGGGCGAGATGGTGGACCGGGAGTCAGGCACCGTCCTCGTCCCCGGCACGAGCTCGAGCGTCGCGTCATCGGGGACGCTGCGAAGCTCGACGCGGCGCGTTCCGGGTCTGGCCTCGCTCCCGCCCGACCGGAGGAGGGCCGCGAAGGCGTCACGATTCCAGACGTCCTCGCAGCGGAGTCGTGCGAGAGCGGTGCGGACCTCCCACACGGACGCGAGACCTCGCCTTCCGCCGCCGTGGTTGCGCACGTGCACGAACGAGCGCTGGAAGGCCCGCTCTGCCTCGCCGAGCTCGGCGGCGATCTCGACTTCGAGGTGTCCCAGCGCGGCCGCGATGCGATCGGCCCGATCGATGCTGGCCCAGTACGCGTCCTCTCCCCGATCGTCGAAGATGCTCTGGTACTCGCGCAGTGACACCTCGTAGCGCTCGTGGAGCACCTGCGCTCGATCAAGGGCATCCGTGCCACCCAGCACCGCCGACCGGGCCTTCCATCGGTCAAGGACCGACACACCGAGCAAGAACAGCAGGGCCACCGAGGCGGCGAGGGTGAGCTGGGGGTGGCGCCGCACCGTGCGCCGGATGCGGCGGAGGATCCCCGGGGGTCGGGACGAGATCGGCTGGCCGGCGAGGAAGTCGCGGAGATCCCGGCCCATCTGGCCTGGCGACGCGTAGCGGTGGCGGGGCTCGGCGGAGAGGGCCTTCTGCGAGATGGTGCGGAGATCGGCCGAGACCCACCGGGGGAGGCCTTCGGGGTCGGTGGTCTCGATCTTCCGGCGGAGCTCCTCCCGGCTTCCCGATCCGAAGGGCCGGGCGAGGGAGAGGATCTCGTGGAGGGTCGCTCCTAACGAGTAGACGTCGGAGCGGCCGTCGGCCAGCTCTCCCCGGAGCTGCTCGGGGGAGGCGTCGGCCAGCGTTCCCACGAACTCGTCGGGACGGGTCAGGGCCTCGTCGTCCTCGAGACCGCTGGCGAGACCGAAGTCCACGAGCACGGGGCGACCTTCCGGGGTCAGGATGATGTTTCCCGGCTTCACGTCGCGGTGGACGATGCCCTGCTCGTGAGCGTACTGCAGAGCATCGGCGACTCTCTGGACGACCCGGGCCGCCCAGCGGCAGTAGGTGCGCTCCGCGCTCTTTCCGCGGCCGGAGCTGGAGGGGGACTCCTCGTCGCTCTCCGTCTGTCCTCCGAGCCGCCGCAGCCCCTCCGCATCGGGAGGAAACGCTCGCTCGGCGCGGAGCCTCCGGATGAGGCGGGAGACCGGCACGCCGTGCACGTAGCGCATGGCAAAGTAGGCGACGCCCCGCTCCACCCCGGCGGCGACGATGGGAACGATGCCCTCGTGGTCGAGGCTGCCCACGATGGCGATCTCCCGCAGGAAGCGTCGCTGTTCGCCCAGGGGCGATCGCATGACCTTGACCGCGACCTCCCGCCCGGGGACCGAGGCCTGCGTGGCCCGGAAGACGATGCCCATTCCGCCCCGACCGAGCACGGATTCCAGGTGGAACTCGCCGAGGACGGAGCCGGGCACGAGCTCCACCGAGCCGTCGCTTCTCTCGTGATGCACGAGGTGACCGAGATCGGGAAGGGCTCCCTCGCGGTCGAGCCGATCCAGGGCGCGGTCGAGCTCCCCCGTGGACGACGAGGTGTCCCTGTCGCTACTCATCGCGGAGCCTCGCGATCCTCTCCGCCACCCGGTCGCGGATGCGATCGTACCGGCGTCGTACCGTGTCGGGGGGAAGGCCCAGCTTCTTGCCGACCTCGACGAACGACAGCCCCTCGAGCGCATGAGCGCGCACCACCGCCGCGTACTTCTCGGGGAGCTCCGAGAGGATTCTCTCCAGCCAGCGGAGCTCGTCGGTCCGGGTCACCGGACCCTGCTCGCTCCGGGGAGCGGGGGGGTCGTGGGCATCCCCCAGCACCGAGGCACCCGCCTCGCGCCGGTTGCGGCGGTGGTGATCGATGAGGCGGCTCCGTGCGGTGCGCAGGAGATGCTGCTCGAGCTCGCGCCGTCCGGCTCCTCCGGGCAGGCGGTCCAGACGCGAGAGGACCTCGATGACCACCACCTGGGTGAGGTCGCAGGATTCGGCCCAGCGGCGGTCCCGAGGGCTCATGTTGAGGGACATGAAGCGCGACACGAGTGCGGTCGCCCGGGCGGAGAGCTCGTTGCGTGCCTCCGCGTCGCCCTGCCGGGCCCTGTCGATCAGGGGGGCGAGCCCGTCATCTTTGTAGCGATCGTCGTCCGCCACGCCTTGCTCCGGTTGGTCGACCCCGTCGCCGGGGCCATCCTACCCGAGAAAGGGGCAGAGGGGGGGCCGGGAGCTCGGAGAGGGCAGTCGGCCGCCTCGATGCGGACTCCGGCCAGCTCAGGGTTCCTCCTCGACGACAAGGCGGAGGAGGAAGTTCTCGGTCTGGCTATAGGTCACGATCGGGCCGAAGGTATCGTCCACGATCCGGAAGGACTCACCTCGAGGGGGCGACGTCGTGTTGGTAGCCACCTGGCAGGCTCCCGAGCCGGTGAAATAGGCCACCAGGAACAGATCGCCGCAGAAGTCGAACTCCGGCGACGCAGGATCGATGCTCACGGGGGAATCGAGCGGGAGCACCAGGGTCGTAGGGCCGGGGCCACATCCCCTGCCGTCCCCCTTGCCGTCGCGGCCTCCCACGGAGGCGAGCCCGTCGAATTCGGCCACTTGTGGGACGCCGGGACGGCAGCGGTCCTCTCGATAGAGGACCACCGCGTCGAGCCCATCCTGTCCGGGCCCGCCGACCACCACCTCGAAGGCCGTGATCCGATAGGGGACCTTCGGACCGTCGATCGCGCGGAAGCGGACGCCGATGCCTCCGAACGGAACGCTCGTGAAGCTGTCGGCGAGGCCCTCGTCGGGCTGGTAGACGAGGTTGCGGATCTGAATCGAGGTGGGACAGCTCCGGGCGTTCTGGAGTGGATCGCCCTCGAGGATGCAGGGATCAACGTCAATACCGTTGGGATCGTCCACGAAGGCCTGGAACTCGATGGTGAGAGAGTCGGTGGGCTGGGCATCGACCTGGGCCTGGAGTCTCTCCAGGATGCGTCTCGAGCCGAGCTCCAGGGTCAGGACACTCCGTCCGGCCGGAAAGGTGATGGGATTCTGGATCCTGGTCGTGGTGCCCCGAGCGGTCCAGAAGTTCGTCGTGTCGATCTGGGGCATACCCGCCACGGACGCACAGATGGAGACGTTTCTGGAATGGGGTGTGCCGACGTCGTCGTTGTCGACACAGATATTGAGAGTCACGCGATCATCGGTCACCTGGCCCTCCGCATTGGGCCGGGACGCGTAGACGATGGGGCCGCCGCAGTCGCCGGGGAAGCGAGGAGCGCTCGAAGCACGGGCCCCCACGACGAAGATCTGCCCGAGGACGGGCTCCTCGGCGTGAAGGGGAGCCAGCACGAAAGCGCCGGCCAGGGCGAGGACGGTCGTCGTCCGGTGGAATCCGGTCGGTCCGGTACGTTTCATCGTCAGGGCCTCCTGCCTCGTCGTATCGGGAGCGGCGTGATTCACGGGAGTCGCCTCGAACACCGAATGCGGGCGAAGAGCGTCGGGACCGAACACTTTTCTCGAGAAAAATCGGCGAGCCCCGAGAGACTCCCTCACCCCACCGCCACCCTCCCCCGCGCCGTCACGTCGATGAGCCCCGCCCGAAGAAGGAACGGCTCGACCACGTCGCGCAACGTCGCGATCGGCAGGCCCGCGCGCGCCGCCAGGCGTCCGAGCGCTACCGGCCGCCGGGCCTTTTCGAGGATCGAGAGCACCTTCCGGTCGACGGGCTCGAGGCCCATGGGGTCGATGTCGTGCTCGCGAAGTGCGGTGCGGACGTCACTGGCCTCGATGGCGCTCCTTCCGGCCACGGTCGCGACGTCACTGGCGTGTCCCAGAATGGCAATCGCGCGTCGCGGGATGCCCCTTGCCACCCGTGCCACCTCGTGCCGGGCCGCGGAATCGATTGCGACGGCCATCCCGGCGGCCCTCGCCTCCACGATCCTCTCCAGCGTCGCCACCTCGTAGAAGTCGATCGTGCGCTGGATGGGAAAGCGTGACCGGAAGGCCTCGGGGATCTCGGCGAGGTGTGTGGTCGCGCCGACGATGGTGAGAGGCTCGAGCCGGATCTCGAGCGTCTTGGTGACGGTGCCCCGTGACACGAGGACCGTGAGCCGGCCGCGATCGAGAACCTCGTAGAGGAGCTCGCACAGACCGCGGGGCACTGCGTGGATCTCGTCGATGAAGAGAAGGTCGTGTCTTCTCGTCCGGGTGAGCCAGGTGGCCAGCACTCCCGGATCGCGGAGCATGGGGCCCTGGATGGTGTGAGTACGGCTTCCGACGACGGCGGCAAGGGCCCGGGCCACCGCGGTCTTGCCCACTCCCGGAGGACCCGAGAGGAGGACGTCAGGCATGGCGCGGTCCTGGATCCGCGCCGCCTCGGCGGCGATCCGGAGACAGGTGGTGGCTCTCTCGAGGCCGATGAGGGAGGAGAAGGGGTCGGAGGCGGAGCCGCTGGCCCTGTGCTGCCTGCGCCTGACGTCATCGAGAAGCGCCGTGTCGATAGCGCTCGTCTCCAGGGCGACCGGCTCGAGGAGAAAGAGACTTCCTTCCCTCCACTCGAAGCTCCGGCGTCGCTCGTTCCAGACGAGGCAGGGGGCGATGCGCATCAGCTCCACCGTATCGATCGACGGCGGAAGGGACGCGAACGAGAGTGACCGCGTGCCCGGCCGCGGCGCAGCAGCGTCAGCTGCGGAGCCAGGAGACGCAGCAGCGTCAGCTGCGGAGCCATCAGATACTACTGTCCAACGTTGGACACCTGTAACTCCTTGGGAAACAACATCTCCTTTTCCTGTTGGTTCGGGCGCAAGAGCGGCCCTGTGAGTCGCCGCCCCGGTGAGCTCCGGGATCTTGACCCTTACCGCGGCTCGATCCTGCAGCGGCTTTCCCACCGGTTCGCCGTCACCGTCGAAGAAGCGGAATCCGGAATCGGCGTCTCCCTCCACCGTCAGCTTCTCCTCGTGCACCATCTCGTGGCACGTGGAGCACAACGAAGCCAGGTTGCTGGGATGCGTCTCGCCGCCCTGGCTGCGAAATAAGACGTGGTGGGCCATGAGCAGGTAGCGTCGCCGGCAGCACAGGCACCTGTTCCCGTCGCGCAGGAGCACCATCCGCCGCATCCAGGAGGGGGTGGGGATGTCGGTCTCGCCGGGGGCCTTCGAACCGCCGTCACGCGCAGTCTGCGAAGCAGCGCCAGCTGCGGAGCCATCAGACACACCCCGCGAAGCAGCGCCAGCTGCGGAGCCATCAGACACACCCCGCGAAGCAGCGTCAGCTGCGGAGCCATCACATACAGCCAGCTCATGCACCCGCGCGTCCTCGGCCACCATCTCTGCCTTGGCCCGCGACAGGATCACCGGCCCGTCCTCCTTGTGGAGGACCGTCTCCTTGCAGGTGGGGCACCGCTCGGCCACGAGGCAAAAGAGGCTGTCGCCGAGGCGCTTCCGGGCTTCCTTGCCCCCGCCGCCTTCGCCCCATCCTTTGTCGGCGCTGCCTCCGATGCCGAGTCCTCCGTCGTCGCTCGTGCGTTTGTCGCCCCCGTCTCCCTCGTCTCCGTCCCCGGGAGCAGAGGTCGGCACCCGGGCCTCGAGGTCGAGCCCCAGCCCGTTTCTCAGGTAGGCCTCGGCGAGGGTCGTGAGCATCTCGGCGTTGCTGACGGGCTCCCCGGTGTCGTCGGAAAGTTTTTGCCGCGCGGTCTCCCACACCTCGTGGCCGATCTCGTCCGTGCGGCCTTCGACGAGATACGAGAGGCGGGGTAGCCCGCGCCGGTTGCCCCGTGGGGCCTGCCCCTTCCTCGTGGCGGCAACCTCGCGCTGGAGCTCGCGCACCGTGGCCGTCTTCGCGTAGGCCAGCCACTGCTCCTCGGTCTCGGGTGTCGCCGCCTCGCACACGAGACAGACCTTTGACCAGCGAAGGTCGCCCTCACAGAAGGCCGCGTCAGTCCTGCGGAGGCGAGTGAGCTCGTCCCCGGCCTGGAGGAGCCGGATTGCCGTGGTGCGGGCAAGCTCGAGCTTGTCGGTGGCGAACTGTCGCGCAGAGGCGCAGGCGAAGTCCTTGTAGTCGCCGCTCGTGTGCATCTCGTGGAGGTAGAAGGCAAGTGTTCTTTGGCCGACGTCGCTGGCCCGGTTGGCGGTGACGAGGCGGCGCGCCTTCTCGCGCGACGAGAGGCCGGAAACGAGCTCGACGGTGGCGGTGGGGGCCCGATCTCCTCCCGTGGACCTGCTTCCATTTGCCGCGACGGAATGCGTGTCGAGGATCATGGTTCTCTCTCCGGTCTTGGGCGCCATGTCAGGGGGCGGGATCGTGGACGAATAGGAGACTAAAAAAAAGGCAACAGATGTCAAGTAATGAGCCAGATAAAGTATCAACAGAACGGTGTAGAAATGGTCATTAGAGTGACAGAATGTGAAAGTGAGAAGTTTGTGCGGTGTTTGGTATCCACACAGCCGGTGTTCCGTCAGTTCGAGCCTCCCGATGTGTCTCTCGGAGGTTGCCAGGCACTCGGTCGCGGTGGACGGCCAGAAGAGACGATCCGATTCCCGGAGGGGCTTCCGGGACCGCCGAGCGGATGAAGAGAGAGCATCCATCGCGCCCGCGGGCGCCCCCGGCGTCAGGATGTGATAGTCTGAATGTCCCCTCGGCCTGGACAGGAGCGACGTCAGATGCACGTGAGCAGCACGCCTTCAGGTCTGCCGACCATACTCCTGCAGCGCATGATCGTCCTGGCGCTGGTGATGCTCGGATCGGTCGCCCTCATCCCCGTCCCGAGCCGTGCGTCTCCTCCGCGGGTGACGAACCTCGGCGTCGAATCCGATCTCGTGTTCGGGGACCGACTCCTGGCGTTTCGCATCCGCGAGAACGAGAGCCGGGGTGACCTCAACGGCGACGGGGATCTCCTGGACGGGGTCGTTCACGTCTACGATCTTGACACCCGGCGGATGACGAATCTGGGCCATGCCGTTCGAGATCGCCATCCCGTCCGGGTCTTCGGGGCCTTCACCGCCTTCTACGTCGACGAGGATCGGCAAGGTTCGGACTTGAACGAGGATGGTGATCTCGAGGACACGGGATTCCTGTACGTCCACGACAGCGATACGGGCGATCTGATCAATCTGGGATCGGCCAGTGACACCGACCTCACGGTCGTCTCGGAGCGATGGGTGCTTTACTCACAGCAGGACCTGCTGATCTACGATGTCGTCACGCGGCGGGTGACGAGCACGGGCGTTGCGGGTCGCGTGGACTTCGTCTCGGGCCCCTTCGTGAAGCTCTTCGTCGGGGGGGTGCCCCATGTCCTGGACTTCGTCTCGCTCCGGCTCATCAACCTGTTCGAGATACCGCCGGAGACCGGTCTTCCCCGCGGCGAGCTCGGGCCGCTGATTCCCTTCGATCGGCTGGAGAGTCACTACGGGATGGACATCAACGGCGATGGAGACATGATCGATCGCATTCTCCACTTCTACGCGACGGGACCTGGAGTCGTCGTGAACCTGAGAGTCGGCTCGCACGCGCTTGTGGTGCGAGCGGGAGACAACCGGCTGGCGTTTGCCCTGGAGCGTATCCGCGTCTTCGATGGCAGGAGAGGAGAGGTCCTTGACCTCGGTTTTTCCACCGGCGGTCTTTCCCCCCTGAACCGGGAGCGCGACCTGCCACCGTGGGACGGGCCCTTGCTGGCGATGCGAGTGAGAGAGTCCTACGCGGGGCAAGACCTCAACGGCGACGGGGACACCATGGACTGGATCCTGCATCTCCACGATGCATCGACCGGTGTCACGACGAACCTCGGAGTCGATGCCCGCGGCAACTTTGCCATCGAGTCGGGTCTCCTGGTGTTCAGGTCCAGGGAGTTCGACGGGGATCTGAACGGGGACGGCGACACCGCCGACGAGGTCATCTCCGTGGTGGACGTGGCGACCGGTGAGGTGACGAGCACCGGGCTGGCGGCCTACCGGGGTGGAGGGTTCGGGATCGGGGATGGACTCGTCTCCTTCCGGGTCGTGGAGCGCCAGCAGGGAGGGCAAGACCTCGATGGCGACGGGAGCGACGACGACTACGTGGCCCATGTCTACGACGCGCGCTCGCGGCTCGTCCTGAACCTCGGGCTCACCGGATACGAGCCCAGGATCCGTGGTCACAACCTCATCGTGCCGGTCCTCGAAAGCCTGGCGGGAGCGGATCTCAATGGCGACGGCGATCAAGCGGACGCCATCGCTCATCTCGTCGAGTTCGATCCGGACGAAGCCATCGGTGCCAGCAGTGTTGGTCGGGGGGCGGGCGAGTCCCGCGATGTCCTCCGGGTCAATGGCGAGACGGGCATGGTCCGCGTGCCTCTTTCGACGCCCTTCGAGGTGAGCCTCGACACGGGTACCGGCGAGAGGGGCGCCTACGTCCTCTGGGTCTGGTCAGGCTACCCGCGAAATCCGGTGAGCCTCCGCGTCTTCGGGGAGACGATCGGCACCCTCGTGAGCCCGTCTCCACTCCACTTCACGAGCCTGCCTCAGCCGGTCTGGTGCCTGCGAGGAGGCGGTGTACAGGAGCAGGTGTGCCAGGGAACGGTGATGTCCTCGGGGCCCGCGACCGCTCCCTGGTCCTTGATCGAGCCAAACGGTCTCGCCTTCCCCCGGACGCTCACCCTCCAGGCGGTGGTCCGTGACGCCCAGGCGGCCAACTCGCTCCGGCTCAGCGTCAGCAATGCGGTCATCCTGAGGCGCGAGTAGGCTCTCCGCAGCAGCTCACCAGGACGACAGGCGGCGCGCCCGGTCAGGAATCGGCTCGGGCTCCGGGGTCGTGCGAGCGGTCTCCGTCGATGTCCAATGGGGAGAACGAGTAGAGCAGCGCCCCCAGGAGCTCTCCCACTTCCGCGTCGTGGCAACGGAGACAGCTCGCCTCGGCGCGCAGTGCACCCGTGAGTACCGCGCCCTCCTCGTATCGGGCGGCACGAGAAGTCGGCCGACCCCGAAGCGCGACGACGCCGAGATCTGCTTCGACGTGGTTTCCTGAGCGCAGTGGCGAGGCCGACTGGCCTATCCGAGCATCACCTCGACCCTGTGCTCGAGGCCGTCGTCGACCAGAGGGACGAGCCCTTCTCCCGGAAGGAGGGTTCCGTCGAGGCTGACCCGGGAGACCCCCCGGCAGACTCTTTCGGGGTTCTCCACGGTGATCCGGTACAGGCTGCTGCCGTGGCGGTAGGCGATCTCGAACCGTTTCCAGTCCTTCTTGATACAGGGATCGATGTGGAGGTTGGAGCCTCGCTTCTTGAATCCGAGAATCGACTCCAGACCCGCGCGGTAGAGCCAGCCCGCAGCCCCCGTGTACCAGGTCCATCCTCCCCGGCCTTCGTTGGGAGGCTCGGAGTAGATATCCGCGGCGATCACGTAGGGCTCCACCTTGTATCGATCGAGATCCGCTCGATCTCTGGTCTTGTGGATGGGGTTCAGGAGGTGGAAGAGGTCAGTGGCCTTGTCTCCCTCTCCGAGCATGGCGAAAGCCACGACGGACCAGGTGGCGGCGTGGGTGTACTGTCCGCCGTTCTCCCGGATCCCGGGAAGGTAGCCCTTGACGTATCCCGGGTCGAGGGGAGTCTGGTCGAACGGCGGGGAGAAGAGCAGCAAGAGCCGGCTCTTCCGGCGCAGGAGCCGTCGCTCCACCGACTGCATGGCCTGGCGGGCCCGTTCCTCGCGGCCCGCGCCGGAGAGGACCGCCCAGGACTGGGAGATGGAGTCGATCTGGCACTCCATGTTTTCCGCCGACCCGAGCGGAGTCCCATCGTCGAAGAATGCACGCTTGTACCAGGCGCCGTCCCACGCTTCTCTTTCCAGTGAGGCCGTCAGGGCAGAGGCGGCCTCCCGCCAGCGGGTCGCTCGCTCCGCTTCCCCGCGCGAGTCGGCGATGGATGCGAGCTCTCCCAGATTGGGCAGGAGAAACCAGCCCAGCCAGACGCTCTCGCCCTGGCCCTCGTGTCCGACCCGGTTCATGCCATCGTTCCAGTCACCTGCTCCCATCAAGGGGAGGCCGTGGCGACCGACCGCGAGACCGAGATCGAGGGCCCGGGCGCAGTGTTCGTAGAGGGTCGCCCGATCCCCCGACACCCCGGGCTCGAAGTAGGCTTCTTGTTGGCCCTCCCGGAGCGCCGGCCCTTCGATCCACGGGACCTCCACGTCGAGCACCGCGCGATCCTCGGTCGTCTTCAGGTAGTGGGCCACCGCATACGGCAGCCACAGACGGTCGTCGGAGATCCGGGTCCTGACGCCGCGACCGGTGGGGGGATGCCACCAGTGCTGGGCATCGCCCTCCGGGAACTGGCGGGCTGCGGCCCGCAGGATCTGCGCGCGCGCGATGTCGGGCCTTGCCACCGCAAGGGCCATCACGTCCTGCAACTGGTCGCGAAACCCGTAGGCTCCTCCGGACTGGTAGAAGGCCGAGCGACCCCAGATCCGGCAGGCGAGAGTCTGATGGAGAAGCCAGCGGTTGAGGAGGAGGTCGAGGGAGGGGTCGGGAGTCTTGACCTGGACCGTCCCCAGCACCCGGTCCCAGTGCTCCTGGACCTCGCGGAGAGCCGTGGCCAGATTTATCCGGCGATGGCGATCGACCAGGGATCGAGCCTGTTCGGGGCCCTCCCCTTGCCCCAGGAAAAACACCACCTCGGCGCGTTCTCCCGGCTCGAGCTCCAGCTCGGTTTGCAGCGCGGCACAGGGATCCAGGCCGGCTCCGACGCGGCCCGAGAGGCCCTCGCGGCCCTCCAGCGCCGCAGGGTGATCGAGGCTCGCGTTGCGACCCAGGAACTCGAGCCGATCGCCGGTCCATGAGGTCTGACGTCCGGACAGGTCGGCGAACGCGACCCGGTGGGCGAACTCGCCGTTCCAGGCGCTTCGCGCGAACATGGCTCCGGTCTCGGGATCGATCTCGGTGACCACGAACGGCGTGGAGCCGGTGCGCTCGACTCCCAGCACCCATTCCACGTAGGCGGTCACCGACAGCCGCCGCCTCTTCCCGGACCGGTTCTCCAGGGTGAGGCGGGAGATCTTGATCGGGTCACGCAGGGGAACGAACTGGAGGAGATCCAGGGCGATTCCGTGGGACACGTGCTCGAACCGGCTGTATCCCTGGCCGTGCCGGATGACATAGGGCCATGTCTCCTCGCGGATGGGGAGACAGGTCGGGCCCCACACCAGGCCACTGTCCTCATCGCGCACGTAGAAGGTCTCGCCGGGAGTGTCGCTGACGGGATCGTTCGACCATGGTGTGAGCTTGTTCTCCCGGCTGTTCTCGGACCAGGTGGACCCCGAGCCCGGCTCGGAGACCTGGAAGCCGAATGCAGGGTTGGACACCACGTTGATCCAGGGAGCCGGAGTCCACTGATCCTTGCCCAGCACCGTGACGTACTCGCGTCCGTCCGGGGTGAAGCCCCCCAGGCCATTGAAGAACTGCAGACTCTGGGCGGGGGGAGCAACCGTCGCCGCCGCCTCGCGCGGGGTGCGGAGCCGGCCCGGGACGGGGCCCGGTCGCGAGCTGTCCAGCCGCACGACCTGCTCGGACAGCGTGCCCCGCCGCGCCAGGATGAACACTCGCGCCGCCGCCTGCAGGAGGTTTTGATCCTGCGGGGGCAGGAGGTCGGCCCGGAGAACGATGACGGCTCCGTGTTGCTCACGGTTCTCAAAGCCCGCCGTGGACGTGCCGGGTCGCACCAGGGCCTGGAGGGACTCCTGGAATTCCTGGGTGTAGGAGCTGGCCTTGGCATTGAGGATCACAAGATCGGCGGAGAGCCCCTTGAGGTGCCAGTACTCGTGGGCCCGCACCAGCTGCCGCACGACCTCCCGCTCCTCTTCCCGCTCGATGCGCACCAGAACGATGGGAAGATCGCCGGAGATGCCGTGGGCCCAGAGCCCGGTCGGACCCAAGCGGTTCCGGGCCAGGACCGGAGGCGCGGCCCGCAACGTGGGGTCGATGTACAGAAGGCGATTGGCCAGGCGCTGGTAGAGATGCGCCTCGTCCCGCGTGATCCTCAGGTGGTACAGCTGAGCCTGAGCCCGCGTCCAGGCCAGCGAGCTCGCGCGCGCGAACGTCGCGGGCTGGCGGTACTTTTCAGCGATCTCGAGAGCCGCCTCGCGGGAAGGTGCCACCAGCGTGGTGAACACCAGAGCGACCGTGCCCCCCGCGGGAATGGCCACGCGGTGCCGGAGGCTCACGATCGGATCCAGGACCCTTCCCGCGGTGTTCGAGAGAGGCCCACCGTCGATCACAGAGAAAGGTGTCCGGACTCCGCGGCCCCGGCCCAGGAACCGGGCCCGGTCGCTCTCGTACTGCAGCGCTCCCGTCGTCTCTCCTTCGACCGCGGCCAGGTGGGCGAGCCACACCTGGGGCTCGACACTGGAACGGGGACGTCGGGTCGCCAGCAAGGTCTCCAGCCGGGAAACGTACTCCGTCTCCACGAAGAGGTTCGAGAATGCCGGGTGGGCCACGTCGGCGTTCTGTCGTGCCAGCACGATCTCCGCATAGGAGGTGACATCGATCTCCCGGTCGTGCTTCTCGAGATTGGTCACGGTCAGCCGGCGCAGCTCGGCGTCGTCCTCCGGGGAGACCACGATCTCCAGGGCGATGGAAAGGGAGCGGTGCTGCTGCAGGATCTTGGCCCGGTCCTCGGAATACACCACCTCGTAGGCGTCGGCGTCGGTTCCGCTGGGCTGGAATCCGGCGGACCAGACGTCGCCGGTCCTCGCGTCCCGCAGGAAGAGGAACGAGCCCCAGCAGTCGCGCGTCGAGTCCTCGCGCCAGCGGGTGACGGCAAGGTCGCGCCACCGGCTGAATCCGGAGCCCGCCGCGGTGAGCATCACCGTGTAGCGGCCGTTGGAGAGGAGGTGGGTGCGGGGCGTGATGTCGTGAGGCGACTCGAATCGCCGCAAGGTGGCGGGAACGACGTCGCGAACCAGCGAGGCATCGCGCACTTCCTCACGCCGGGGCCGGGTCACCGCCACCGCACGAGGCGTTCGCTCCTGGAGGAGGAGCTCCGCCGCTTGCACCAGGGGATGGGCGTGAAATCGCCGCCGGGTGAGGCCGTCGTGAACGACGTTGCCCAGGGCCACCAGGGTCATGCCCTGGTGATGAGCCATGTAGGCCTGGATCACGGCCACCCTGGCGTGCTCCGGCAACCTGGAGGGGGTGTAGTCGAGCGCGTCATAGAACCCGTAGATGCCCCGGGCACCGGCTTCCTCGAGGTGGGCGAAGTTGGCGAGGGCGGCCCGGGGGTCCACCATGGCGGCAAGCGCGGTGGCGTAGGGAGCCGTCACCACGTCCTCGAACAGCCCTCGCTTGAGCCCCAGGCCGGGCACCCCGAAGCCCGAGTACTGATACGTGAGGTGCGCATCGCGAACGTTGTAGGCCGATTCCGAGACGCCCCACGGAACCCTCCGCTCCGCGCCGTAGCGGATCTGACGCCCCACCACGAGGCGGCACGTGAGATCGAGCAGGCTCTGAGCGGGCTGCTGCATGACGAGCATTGGCATCAGGTATTCGAACATCGACCCCGACCACGAGACCAGGGCGGCACCCCGTCCAACCGGAGTGAGAGAACGGCCGAGGAAGAACCAGTGACGCGGCGAGACCTCGCCCTTGGCGATGGCCATGAAGCTGGCCAACCGGGCCTCGGAGGCCAGCAGGTCGTAGCAGCTCGAATCGAGGGTGCCGTCGGCCACGCGACGGCCGATGGAGAACAGCTTCTGCGAGGAGTCGAAGAGGTACCGGAAGTCCATGGCCCGGACCATCGCTTCGGCACGCAGCGCGATGGCGGAAAGACGTTGCCGGAGGGCAGCCGCGGCCTCGGGTCGGGTCGTTTCGAGGTCGCGGGCATGGCTGCGAACGGAGTCTCGAACCGCCCCGGCCCAGGCCACCACCTCGGATTGCGATCGGTCGTCGATGTCGCCTTGGAGCGTGAGGGCGATGCCCAGAAGAGCCTCCGCCCGGGCTTTCAGCTCTTCGAGGCGCTCCCCCCACGCGGCAAAGGAGGTGGGGGGAGTCTCCAGCACCTTTCCCATCGCCGCCACGGCCTCGCGCAACCGCGCATCCGTGGCCTTCGAGGAGGCCCGGGGTTGCCCGGCCCTGGCCAGGGAATCGAGAACGAGCCGGAGGGCGTCATGGACTCCGTCCAGGATCTCCGGGCCGAAGGGAGGGCGATGCATGAGCTCGCGGCACCCCTGAGCGAGGGCAATGAGGTGTCCGGCCAGATTGCCGCTGTCCACCGTCGAGATGTAGATGGGCTCCAGTGGCAGGAGGCTTCTGGTGTCGTACCAGTTGCAGAAGTGGCCTTCGACGCGTTGCAGGCTGGCCATGGTCTCCAGCGTGGCCTCGAGGCGATCGACCGTGTCGAGAATCCCCGTCCAGCCGAAGTCATGAGCCACCACGACACTCAGGAGATAGACACCCAGGTTGGTGGGCGAGGTGCGGTGGGCCAGGGCCGGTTCGGGGTCTTCCTGGAAGTTGTCCGGAGGGAGAGCATTCTCCTTCTCGTCGACAAAAGTCTCGAAGAAGCGCCAGGTGCTGCGGGCGATGAGGCGCAAGGACCGTGTCTCCTGCAGGGAGAGGCTCTTCGAGCTCGCGATCCTCGCCGGTACGGAAATCCGCCACGCGAGGACGGGCGCCAGCATCCAGAGGAAAAGGAGCGGCGTGGCGGCGGGCCAGGCCTCCGGTTTGAGGACGAAGAGGAGGAGACCGGCTCCCATGGCCAGGAAAACGCTCCAGCGCAGGTGCCGGTAGAAGGCCGAAAGCCTCAGGTCGGCCCCGTAGCCCGACTGCGCGGCCGTCACCCACTCGAGGAGGTTGCGCCTGGTGAGATAGAGGCGACCCAGTGTCCGCGCCATGGCATCGACCATGAGCCAGGCCTGATGGGCGAGCATGGTCAGGGCCAGGAGCGTCTGGGTCAGGGCCACGGAGATGTCGTGTCCCACGGCGCGCAGGTGGCTTCGCTTGGAGATCCTCCACCGCCGGGGGAGGATGCCGTCAAGAACGGGGATGACGGTCGGTACGGCGATGGAGGTCACGAGCAGGCCGGTCCACAGAAGAGGTGGGGCGGCGGGCAAGGTCCAGCCGGCCACCGCCACCAGGAACGAGGAGGGCGCGACGAGACTGCGGCGGAGATTGTCCACCATCTTCCATCGGCCCCGGGTGGGGATGTGGGCCCGTTGTCTTCCTCCCGCGGCGTCGCGTGCCTGGCCCAGGATCCAGGGCAGGAGCTGCCAGTCACCTCGCACCCATCGATGGTGACGGCGGGCCGCCACCTCGTAGTTCGTGGGGAACACCTCGAAGAGATCCACATCCGTCAGCAGTCCGGCCCGGGCGAACAAACCCTCGAACAGGTCGTGGCTGAGAAGCGCATTTTCGGGGACGGTTCCCTCGAGGGCCGCCTCGAAGACATCGACGTCATAGATCCCTTTCCCGGTGTAGGACCCCTCCTCGAACAGGTCCTGATAGACATCGGAGACCGCGGCCGCGTAGGGGTCCACGCCTCCTGGGCCGGCGACGATCCGCTGGTAGGTCGTGCTCGAGGGGCCGGTCGGAAGGGACGGGGTGATCCGGGGCTGGAGGACCGCGTAGCCTTCGACCACGCGTCCCTCCCCGGGGTCGAAGCGGGGACGGTTCAACGGATGAGCGGCGGCCCCGATGAGGCGGTAGGCACTGGCCTTGGGAAGGCGGGTGTCGGCATCCAGGGTGATGACGTAGCGGACTCCTTCCGGAACCTCGGGGGGGTGGCCGTCGACGGGGAGAAACGTGGTGTCGCTCTTGCCGCGGAGAAGACGGTTCAGCTCGTGGAGCTTTCCCCGCTTTCTTTCCCAGCCGATCCACTTGCCTTCCTTCCCGTTCCACACACGCCGGCGGTGCAGCAGGAGGAAGCGACTCCCCGCTCCGGGAGGACCCTGGTATCTCCGGTTGAGGCGCTCGATGGCGTCGGTGAGCGCGGTGAGCAGATCCTCGTCGCCCGGCATGTGCTCGTGGGGGGCGTCCGTCCAGTCGCTGAGGACGGCAAAGTGCAGATGACCCTCCGGATTGGACAGGAAGTGGACCTCGAGCCGCTCGACCTGCTCGTCGATGTCGTGGCGGCTCGTGAGCAGTGTCGGCACCACGACCAGGGTTCGAAGGCCGGCGGGGACACCCTGGCCGAGCTCGAGCTTGGGGAGCAACCGGGGTTGAACCAGAATCGGGACCAGGCGATGGACGAGAGCGACCGCGATCTCCGAGGCGGGCAAGAGACCCAGGATTCCCAGGAGCAAAAGGGCGGTGGTGCCTGTGCCCACCGTCCAGCTCTCGATCAGCAGGCTACCGAGCAGGATCGCGGTGAAGAGAGCAATCGTTCCCAGGTATCCGGCGGTGGCATGGGTGCGAAAGAACCGCCCGAGCCGGAGTCGCAGCGGAACGCGAAATCCCAGACGTCGTTCGAGAGGCGGTCGGCCCCGGGAGAGGAGGTAGTACCCCGGGTCTTCCTCGGCACGGTCGGGGAGACCGGGCAGCCCCGGTATGGTTCCTCGGGTGCCGGAATCGACTCCGGTGCCGGCCGCCGGTGCATTTTGCCGGGCGGCGTTGTCGGCCAGGATCATGCTCTCCCGCGCCACCTCGATCTCCGATTTCCCCGAACCCCGGGAGAGCAGCTCGATCCGGGCCCGATAGGCATCGCGCGTCGCGAAATCCGAAGCCGCAAACCCGGGAGCGTGGCCTAGGATCTCGTCCACCAGGCTCACTTCCTCGAAGAACCCGGGCCAGTCGACGGAGGACATCCAGCGCATGCTGGTGATGATGTTGCGGACGGTGACATTGGCGGCGGCCTCGGCCTGGTGCTCCTGGGAAACCATCTCATCGGACGACGTCCCCTGGGCCCTCAGCTTGTTGTCGAGCCACAGCAGGGCCGGGAGGATCGAAGGGTCGTGGTCACGAAGTCGCTGGACGAGCTGCACCGCGAGCGCGCGGGGAAGAGGAGCGTCGGTCAGTGGACCCAGCACGCGGTCTGCCTTCTCGACCGGCCGGCCGCTCAGGCCCAGCAACCGGTCGGCCAGCTCGTCCGCCCTGGTTCTGGCCTCCCGCGAATCGATGATCAGCTGCGACAGCCGGCGCAGGTTCTCCACCAGGGCGACGCGGAGGTGGATGGCGACCGCCCAGAGCTCCCCGATGGTGAGCGGCTGTGCGCGCTGGTAGGCGCCGACGAATCGCTGGAGCGTCTCCTTCTCGAACCGGCTGTCGGTGTGGGCCACGAAGGCCCAGGCCAGCCCGTAGACCCGTGGGTATCCCGCGAGGTGCCCGGAGGCGATCTTCGGGAGCAGCCGGTAGTAGCTTCCCGGAAGGTGGTCCCGGATCCCCTGGACTTGCTCCTCCACCACGTGAAAGTTGTCGAGAAGCCACTCCGCTCCGGGCGTGATCGTGTTCTTCTCCCGGACCGCGGTGGCGATTCTCCGGTACGCGATTCGAAGCACGTGGGCGTTCTCGCGGACCCTGGCCAGGAGGTTCCGTCCCCGGGAGGGCCGCTCGATGATGCGCTGTGCCCCGGCCAGGCTCTCGGCGTGTTGCTCGAGGCGCTCGGTGCCGAAGAGCTCGGCGCGAATCGGTTCTTCCATGGGTATGCGAGTGACCCCCGTTGCTACGGAGGGAGGGGACGGGAAGGTCGATGAGCCGCGAGGCATGCACTGTAACTGCAACCCGAGGGAATGCGAGGTTTGGTGAGGGCCCGCTCTGCACCGAGGGCGTTTACGACCTCCGACTGCTCCTGGACCGATGCTTGCGCAGCAGCGCCGCCCTTTTGGAAGGAGTCGGGCGAACCCCGGAGTCCGGTCTCTCACACAGTTGGCCCGAGGCCAGAACCACGAGAACCGCCATCGCGCATGCGCAATGGGTACAATGGGAAGCATGTTCGGACTGAAGCGAAGACGACGGATGCGACTCCGGCGGCGCCCCTTCCCCGATGGGTGGCGCGGGATTCTCCGGCGGAACCTGCCGTACCTCGAGCGGCTCTCCGATCGTGACATAGAGGAGCTGCAAGGGCACATCCAGGTGTTTCTGGCCGAGAAGTCCTTCGAGGGTTGCGGTGGGCTCGAGATGTCCGACGAGATCCGGGTCACCATCGCGGCGCAGGCCTGCATGCTCCTCCTCCACCGTGATGCGGATTGCTACCCGACCCTGCGGTCCATCCTCGTCTATCCTCACGCCTATGCCGCGTGGGAGACGAAGCGGCTTCCGGATGGAACCGTCCTCGAAGGACCTTCGGGAAGACTCGGAGAGTCGTGGTACCGAGGTTCGGTGGTGCTGAGCTGGGAAGACGTTCGCACGGGAGCGGCCGACATTCACGACGGGCACAACGTGGTCTTCCACGAGTTCGCTCACCAGCTGGATTCGGAATCCGGAGCCAACGAGGGCGCTCCCCGGCTCGACAGTCGCACCGCGCACGTGGCCTGGGCGCGCGTCCTGGGTCACGAATACCGCGCTCTCGTCGATGAGGTCGCCAAGCATCACAAGACGGTGCTCGATCGCTACGCGGCCACGAGCCCCGCCGAGTTCTTCGCCGTCGCCACCGAGTGTTTCTTCGAGAAGCCGGTCCAGCTCCGGCAACGTCACCCCGACCTCTACGGGCAGCTGAGCGCATTCTATCGTCAGGACCCGGCCACGCCCGGGGAGGGAAGCGCGTCCGTGACTCCCCAGCACGACCCTCCGCCGCAGGGCCCGAAGTAAGGCCGCAGGGCGCTCCGAAGGAAGGCCGCAGGGTTGGAAGTCGGGAGGTGGTCCCGGGGCGAGCGGTGGAGCGCGATGGGACGTACCCAGGCTCTCACCGCGCCGTGGGGCGGGTTTCGCTAACCGTAGCGATCGGCGGGTCTTACCAGAATGGGCGCAACAGGACTCGAACCTGTGACCTCTTGCGTGTGAAGCAAGCGCTCTAACCAACTGAGCCATGCGCCCTTGAGTGAGGCAACCCGGGTGTGGCAGGGCCGCGCCCGGGCGGGACGAGTCTACAAGATCCGGGGCGGGTTGCAAGATGATCCCCGACCGGCGGGATCAGGCCGCTGCTGGCAGCTTCGACCTCCCGACCCGCTCTCGCACCACCACTCCCGCCACCGTGGCCGCCATCAGGGTGAGGCTCGCCGCGAGATCGAACCAGAGGGGGTCCGAGCTGATGCCCGAGGTGAGGACGTAGACCGTGTCGATGGTGAGGAAGAGGAGAGCGAAGCCCGCGCAGACGAGCCAGGGCGATCCTCCGATCCATCGGGCGAAGACGCCGCCGGCGAGCCCCGCCACCACTGCGAAGAAGCCGGCAAGGAGAAGCTCCGGTCCCGAAGACTTCGTGAAGCCGATGCCCCCCATGACGGCCTCGAAGAAGAGGGTGGTGAGGAGCGCGATGACGACGTAGCCGAGGAGGCCTCCGACGAAGCTGCGGGTCAGGCCGGCAATGGTCTTCATGTTCGTCTCCTCGGGGACATGAGGTAGAGGTCCGGTCACCAGGAAGTCTGTACGGACCAGGCGGAAGAACGGTGGTGGTGGGTCCTCCAGGCGAAGGTAGGGCAGTGCGTGGGGCCGGGGACAGGTCTTCCGGCGCCAGTCGGCCCCCGGAAGTGTCCAGCCACAGGCGTTCTTGAGTGTTGTCCGGCACAGGGACAAAAAGATCCGATTCTGTCCTTTCATGAAGGACAAAAGAGCGATCCTCGAGTCCCGGTGCGGATCGTCCCGGCCTGGAGATGGCTCCTGGAATGATCAGAGGCTCTATGCCACCTCGCCCTTGGCCGTCACCCCGATCGCGCGGGCGCTGGTGAGCCACTCCTCGCAGGAGTCGCCGATGTCGAGGAGGAGGGCCTCGAAGACCTGGCGCTCGGGACGGAGGAGGAAGGGCTGGGAGACCCAGCGCAGGATCTCCTTGCCGGCCGAGGCGACCCTGGTTCGTCGCGAGATGTCGGGGCGCTTGCCCAGGTATCGGGTCAGGATCTCCTCGGCCACGTCCCACTCGTCGTCGGCCCCGAAGAGGTTCCGGACGTCGTCGCTGCGCAGGATGGCCATGGTGTCGTCGAGGAGCTGGGAGAGCTCCACCCGGAGCACGGCGATGTTGCCGTAGGAGGCGCTCTTGACATTGCTCCTGAGATCGAGGCCCGACCGGCGCACGATGGCCACGCTCCCGAAGCTCGCGTCATCCGGCCTCTGGCGGACGACCTCCGAGACGCGCTTGTCCCGGTAGAAGCGTGCCACCGCGTTGACAAAGCGGACGAAGAGGCTGTGGAAGTCCTTGTTGACCTTGGCCCCTCGCGGCGGGTTGGAAGCCGTGAAGCCGAAGACGCGCCGGTAGGCCTGGAGGCGATCTCTCAGCGACGAGCGGAGCACGCGCCTCCGATCGTAGCGGTAGAGACGGAAGGCTCCCTCGCCGTCGGAGAGCCGGATCGTCCCCGCCCGGAACAGCTCCTGGAGCTTGGTCGCCACCCGGAAAACACCCAGGCGCTCGTGCTGGTAGATGTAGTAGAGATCGGCCACCGCCCGCACGCGTTCGGCCGTCACCGCCTCCTCGTAGGGCGGAATCCGGGTGACCAGGCGCGCGTCCCCCAGGCTGCCCACCGGGTCCGGGCCCAGGCCGATCAGGCCGGTGAGACCACCGTCCGGGGGCGCGTCCCGATCCTGGAGGTCGGCCTCCTGTACGGCCCGGATCTCGGCCAGCACCTGGCGGATCTGCTCGGCGAGCGCGGGATTGGCCAGGATGTCCCCGGAGTAGGTCGAGACCGCAAGGTCATAGAGAGCGGCCAGCCTGTCGAGGAGGTCCTGGATCTGCGAGGTCGTCGCCATGTTGTCTTCTCCTTGCTCGATCGATTCCGGCTAGGCAGCGGCGATCCGTTTCAGGGTGTCACGCAGCTCGTTGAACGCTTCCGCCACCCGGGGGCGCTCCAGAGGCGACTCCAGGGGTGGGAGCAGGAGGTCATCGACGAGTTCGCGCACCCGGACGGCCTCGGTGCCGAGGAGAGTGATCTCTTCGAGATGACCGCCGAGCAGGGCCTCAGGCCCGGTCTGCACTGCGATCTCCCGGGCGAGTGACAGGACGTCCTCGAAGTCGGTCCCGACGAGGTCGGCCGGCGCCATGCCGGCGATGTCCAGCTCCTCGTAGGCCTTGTCCACGTCGGACTCCAGCACCTCCAGCAGGTGGCGCAGGGTCCCCACGCGCTGGCCGAAGCCGCCGCCCACCGTCCCGTACTCCGTCCAGATCTGGCGCATCTGAGCAACGAGACTGCGGATCCTCCGGATGCGCACGACACGACCCTCGTCCTCGAGATTGTCGACGGCCTGGTGGGCGCACAGGGCAACCTCGAGGGCTCCGATGTATCCTCGGTGGCCGGAGTTGCTCCCGGTCACCCTGGCATCGAGCAGAGCTCCGAGGTCCTGGTTCACACGTTCGGCGGGAGGACCTCCACGCCGGGAGAACTCCCGGACGATGCCACGAACGATCTTGGCGACCATCCTCTTTCTGGAATCGATGACGTCATCGTCGGGATTGAGGCAGACTGGCTCGGCGCCGGTCACGGAGGCGTCGATCTCGACAGCGAGCAGCTCTCCCCGGCTGGCGAGCTCTCGCTGTGCCGGGGGTAGCTCGACCACCGAGGGCGCTCCCCCGCTGGTGAGGGAGGGACGGACGTACTCGTAGCGCACGGTCCCGCGCTCCTCGAAGCTGCGAAACGAGCGCGCCAGCGATTCCCGGAAGGCCCGCGGGTCCCGGGGATCGGCGCCCACCAGGGCCTTGATCCGGCTGGCGGCGCTCCCCGAGCGCGGAGAGTGCGGTCCTCCGCCCGATCCACGGCCGGCCCCGGCCCGGACACCTTCCGAGACGGTGCGATCGATGGAGCGCAGCACGTCGGGGACGTCGGTGGAGCGGGAGATCTCCTCCAGCGACAGGTCGATGCCCTGGACCGAGTCGTCGATGCCCTCGACGGACGCGGCCATCCGATGCCGGGGAGACAGGACCGAGTCGTAGATGACCTCGATCTGCTCGCAGCTCTCCGGCCTCTTGCAGTCGCCCGGGTTCTCGATCTCCAGGCGAAGAGCCACCAGGCTGCCACGGTGAGGATAGCCGCGCAGCCTTCCACCGCGCCAGCGGGCCCCGTGGAAGGCGAACTGCCGTCGGCTCCTCCGGTGATGGCGGGGGAGGAGGAGGTAGATCGTCTCTCCCAGGGGAAGCTCTCCCACGCAGAAGCCGCCTCGGTCCGGATCCGTACTCGTGGAGAAGTGGGCATCTCCGGCCTGAACCTCCACCGCTACGTCGCCGAGGGGAAGCAAGTGACGCCCTTGCGGATCCTTTCGCATCGCGAGGCGTCCGGCCAGGCACCCGGTTCTCTTGCTCTTTTTCGTGTGCTCCTTTGCTGCCGGCCCTCCCTCGGGTTTCTGCGGGGGCGCCCCTTCTCCGCCCGCTGCGACCATGGCCTTCAGCGGTGGTGGAGGCTTCTCTGCGGTCCCGACCGTCGCAATCGCGGGCTTCTCGGGAGGCCGTCCCTCTCCGCCGGCCCCCGCCGCGGCGGCGGCATGAGACGTGGCCGAGGCCTCGGCGTCCTCTCCGTGCACGCGCTCCAGCTCGGCCGACAGGGCGGTCTGCAGCGCGCCGATTCCGTCGAGGACCTCCCTGTGCGTCACTACCAGACCCCTGGTGGCGGCGGTGATCCGAGCCAGCCACTTCTGCCACTTCGGACCCTCGGCGCCCTCCTGCGGGGCCATGTAGGCCTCGTGGTCGAGGATCTCGCGGATGCCCAGAAGCAGGTCCTCGGCTCCCTGGAGCGCGTCGAGGGCTGTTTCGGGATCGTCGGACGCGGCGACCTTCGCCACTTTCTGCACCCGCTTCCTCGCGTCCCGGGCGAAGCCCCTCATCCTCATGGCCTCGTCTCCCCATTTCTGCGTGAAGGAGAGCGACCCGGGAGGCTCATGGGAGTGGACCGCCTCCTCGAGCTTCCGGGCCTCGGTCTCGAGTCTCTCCAGGGTGACCTCGAGCTGATCGAAGAGCTGCTTCATTACCGGGTTCCTCGACTCAGGGACTGGTAGAAGTTCTTGGCGATGGCCCGGGGAGGGGCCAGCTGTCGATCGAGGGCAATGCGCGCCGCCCCCACCAGGAATCTGGGTGGCAGCCGACTCGCGGGCACCGGACTCCGGGCCAGGATCCGGGCCGCGCTCCGGATGCGCTCCACCTCGCGGGGCCCGAAGGGCAAGATCTGCCGCAGACTCCGTCCCCCGAGCTGCGGATAACCCTGGAAGCAGATCACCTGCACCACCCGGGAGCTCGCGTCCTCGAAGGTGTCGATGAGAGCCTGCGGGATCGATCCGCGACCAAGGCCCCGGTAGAGCTTCCTCCACACCGCCTCGTAGGCCGCCGCCTCGCGGGGAAAGTCCATCCGACACAGGAGCTCGATGTTGAGGGGAACCCGGAGGATCGGGGTGGGGTGGACGCCGGTCGGATTGTAGACGCGGACGCGACGCCGGTTGCGTGCCACCACGTCCATGAGGGAGGCGACGATCTCCGGGCCGCCGAGAAGGAGCCCCGCCAGATCGGCCCACACCTCCTTGTGCCAGCGACGCCAGGTGTTCACCACCACCTCCGGATGACCGGCGGTACGCAGCTCGCGGGCGATGCGCAGCGGCACCTCCTGCCAGAGACCGAGGTCGCTCTGGAGGTTGTGCGACACCTCGTGATGGAGGGCGCCCAGCGTCCAGGGGTTGAGGAGCCGGTGATAGGGGAGCTGGATGAGAGGAAAGGGATTGGCCCGCTTTCCGAGACGGGTCAGCCTCACCCCGCGACGGAAGGTGGCCGGGGTGATCCCGGTTTCCATCGAGGTGAAGGGGCCGGGGCTCGGCGCGCGACGCGGGGTGCCGAGACCGGAATAGACGGCCTGGTAGCAGCAGTCAGCCACCCGATCGCAGGCATGGAGCAGGCGACCGAAGCGCGTCGTGCGCTGTCCGAAGATCTCCAGGTAGAAGTCCCAGATCCTCTCGATGAGCTTGATGCCGCGCTCGGCCCTCTCGCGTTGCTGCAAGAGCCGGTCGAGCCCGCTTCCCCTTGCCGAGGAGGTTGCGGTCCGCTGCAGGGTGGCCACCCTGCGGAAGAGCGGGCCCCTGAGGGAGGAGATCAGGCGGTTCGCGGCCTGGAGGTGGGGCGGGGATGGGCTCGTCTTCCCGCGCCCGAACTCGCCCATGCGGAAGGGGCGAAGGCCGCGAGCGTTGCGATCGGTGTTGACCACCTGGGCCCGGACGAAGGACCGGAGGCGGGCCCGCGCCCGGCCGGTCGAGGGTCTCCTCCGGCAGGACGGAGCCCGGGACGCTCCTCGTTCCAGCATGGCGCTAGCGAGGCTCATTGCGGTGCGGCTCCTCCTCCTGACCGGGAGCTCCGGGAACGGCGTCCTCACTGCCCGGAGCCCCGCCCGGTGCCTCCAACTCCTCTTGCCACGACTCCGGCGACGGCTCGGGGCTCGTGGGATTCCCCCGACGGGCCTTCCGGGTCGCCTCCACCAGGCAGTCCTGCAGTGCTCCCGGCAGGCCTTCGGCCAGCTCGGGAAGCGCACCGAGCCTCCAGGCACGAGACAGGGTCTCGCCCACGAGGGAGAGAACGCCCGGAAGAAGAGACGCCGGATCTCCCTCCGATTGACGGCGACGGTTGCGGTGCTGTTCCTGGTCCCGGTCCCGTTTCTGGTCGAGCGTCGAGACGAGCCCGTCGAACCAGAGGAGCTCCTTCTCGACCTCGGCCAGGGTGGAGTCGCCGGGCTCGCTTCCCGTCGTGGGCGGGCGGGCTGGCTGGGCATCACTGTTCGGCGCCAGGCGCCTGAGATCGGTCATCGATCTTCCTCGCATGGAGACCGGGGTTCACGGACGGGCACCAGCCTCAGAGGACACAGTAGCGAGGACGAACGATGCGGCGGCGCCTCGGACGCGGGTACCGTGGCCGGACCACGGGGCGTCGGCGCACGGTGGGGCGGCGCTTCACCCGCACCCGGACCGTCCTGCGAATGGCGGTGCGACGACGGAGAGCGGCTTTCGCACGACGCCGGGTTGCCAGCACCCGGGCCGTCTCCTGGGAGATCACTCGCACCACGAGCTGGGGCGTCAGCCTCCGCGCCCGCGCCAGCCGGACGATGGCGCGCTTCATGATGGTGGGAACCAGTCGCACCGCCCATCGCGTCTTCCTCGCGCTCCAGAGGCTGCGGGCGAGGGCTACCGCGGCACGCAGGAGCCGCGGCAGGTAGGCGCGGAGCCTCGGGGACCTCGCCACCAGCACGCGCACGAGGCGGGCTAGACCCAGGGCCATCCCCCCGATGAAGCGCTCTGCCTCGGCCGAGGTCTCGGCTTCGGCGGCGGCGTCGGCATACTGCTCCGCCTCCTCGCTCGTTTCGGGATCCGTCTCGTGAAGCTCGAGGTCACCCGACTCCTCGCTCACCGCGGCCTCGGCCTCCGCCTCGCCCTCTCCCTCGGCTTCCCGGAGGACGGCGCTGGCGATGGCTCCACCGATCTTGGCCCCCATGGGCCCGCCGATGACCGCACCCACGATGCGCGAGGCGATGGGAGCGAGAACCTTGAAGATGGGGAGGATCTTCTTGAAGACCTTCCCTGCGCCGCGCACGAGCTTCTTGACCCCGCGCCCGATCTTGCGGAAGAGCTTCTTGAAGAAGAGGTCTCCCTCGGCCTCGTGGTCGAAGCCGTCGTACCCGTCGTAGCCATCGAACTCCTCGAAGTCCGAGAAGCCCTCCTTCTCGTCCTCGAGGAGGGATTCCGCCTCGTCCTCGAAGTCCTCCAGCTCGTCCTCCTCCTCGTACTCCCCGTATAGCTCGGGATCCTCCAGCTCCTCCTCGCCCTCGAGCTCGCCGAAGCCGTCCTCCAGCTCGCCCGCCAGGTCGTCGATGAGATCGCTACCCTCGAATTCGGACTCCCCGAGGCCCTCCATCTCGTCCTCGAGCTCCAGCGTTTCCAGATCGGTGTTCATGCTCCGGCCTCCTGGGGTCTCCGCTCGGACGTTCCAATGACGGCAGAATTCAACCACCCTCCGGCAGGTGACGGTAGTCGCGATTCGTTGCGACGTCCGTCCGTGGTCCCCGGTTCGGGTGTCACTCGTTCGAGGGATTTGCTCTGGCGGGGGGAGTCTGCTAACGTGGGCCCCGCGTCGCGAGGTGAGGAGAATCTCAAGGGCCTTCTTCTTCACGCGTAAGGGCCAGGCGTCAGCTTCAGATCCGGATCCCGGGGTCTGCCCCCGAGTGATCGTCGCTGTAGGAGAAGCCATGGCGCGGGGAACCGGGGCAAGGTCCTCTGCCAGCGTGGAGAAGGGACTGGCCGAGCTGCTGCGGGAGCTCCACCGGCGGCTTCAGGACCAGGCCCCCCCGGCGAGGGACCGTCACGAGCTCGTGGTCCAGCTCGACCTGGATGGAGTCCGCTATACGATCTCTCGCACCGCGCAGGAGGATCCCGCCATCGAGAGGCTGAGCCCCCGCGAGCAGGAGATCGCGCGGCTCGTGGCCAAGGGCCTACCCAACAAGACCATCGGCGCCATTCTGGAGATCAGCCCCTGGACGGTGAGCACCCACCTGCGGAGGATGTTCGGCAAGCTCGACGTCAGGTGCCGGGCCGAGCTGGTGGCCAAGGTGCTCCGCGATGGCTGGTTCGATGGAGACGGGTGAGGGGGAGCGGGTTCGCGGAAACTGGCGGAGACCTCGGGGCCGGGTCGAGGTGGATGTACAATCGAGGAGCTTCGCCTTGCGAGTCGCCGCGGCGACCAGCCCTGTCGCGTCGAGCATCGTGCGCCAGGGGAGCGCGGAAAGGCCCCGCGCATCAGGAGGATAGGACATGCAGCCATCGCGCATCGCCGTGCTCGTCGGTCTCACGCTGGGTCTCCTCGTGCCAGCGGGCCGCGCCGAGGATCTCGTCCCCGACCTCTCGGTCGTCCGGGGCCTCGACCAGCTCGATGCCGACGGGAATGCCCTCGCCCTTCTCCGCCGGAACGGTTTCGTGGTGGTCCCGCGGGGCTACCACCAGATCTTCTCGCCCTACATCCAGGAGCGTCTGCCGGTCTTCGTCACCACGGACTCGCTGCTGCACACTTACCACGTCATCTTCGAGGAGGGAGTGCGGGATCTCGAGACCCGACTCGCGGGCGAAGTCGGGGCGCTGTCGGGGATCCTCCTCTCCACGCTCGCTGATTCGCTGGCCGAAGGAGGTGAGCTGGCCCGGGACGACCGCGAGGCGCGGCATCTCGCTCTTGGCTGCGTGGCGGTGGCGGTGGGTCTCCTCGATCCCGAGGTCTCTCTGCCCGCGGCGGTCAGGAAGATTGCTCGAGAGGAGGTTCGCCTCGTGCAGGAGGCGCGCGGCGTCGCGCCGTCGCCCCTCTTCAAGTACGAGATCGACTACTCACTCTGCAAGCCGCGGGGTTTCTACACCGATACGCGTCACTTCCGTTGCGTGAGCTGGTACGGGCGAGCCGCCTTCCGCCTCGTCTCCGACCGCGAGACCCGGGCCGCTCTCGCGCTGACGGAGGCCTTTGCGTCGAGCGGCAAGGCCCGGGAGATCTGGCATCGCATCGATGCCGCCTACGGCAGCCTGATCGGCCCCTGCGACGACGCGACGCTCGTCGAATACTCCGGCCTCGCCTCGGAGCTGGAGGTGACGTCCCGCCAGGAGGATCTCGGCCGCTTCCGCGAGAGGGCGCGTTCCCTCCACCAGCCCCGGATCAGTGACCTCGCGATTGCGCCCGAAGACCGGCACCGCTGGCGGGAGCTGAGCCAGGGGCTGCGGATCCTGGGCCCGCGGTACCTTCCCGACGGTGAGGTGTTTCTCGCCGTCACCGCCACCGGAGGGGTCGAGGGGCGTGGATTCCCGTCGGGGCTCGATCTCCTGGCCGCCAACGGATCGGAGAGGGCGCGTCATCATCTCGAGGCGGCAGGGGTGAGCCGGATTCCCGGTCATGCCGCAGGACTGCGCGAGGCCACGGGGCTCCTCGCGCGGATCAAGAGCGCCGCCGACCCCGGTCACTACGGGCGTTTTTTACTCCTCCTGGAAGCCCTCACCTCGTCACAGGTCGAGGCCCCTCTTCCCTTCCAGCGCACTCCGGCCTGGGCCGATCGCGAGCTGAACACCGCTCTCGGTTCCTGGGCGAGCCTGCGCCACACCTGGCAGCTCCAGGGAAAGCAGAGCGTCGAGTACATGGGGCTCACCGACATCGTGCCCGGATGGGTGGAGCAGGAGCCGCTCTTCTTCGAGAGGTTCCGTGCTCTCATCGCCCACACCTTCTCGCTGTTCGAGCCGCTGGGCCTCGACGTCTCCCGTCTCTCGGGTCTCGACGGGCTCGTCGAGCGACTCACCGCCATCGCCGGAAAGCAGATCCGCGGCGACGCCCTGAGCGAGGAGGATCGCCAGGTGCTGATGGGCTACGGTCCAACCCTTGCCCACCTTGCCGGCTTCGGGGGCAATGCCTACCTCTCCGACGAGCGGCTTCCCTGGATGGCCCGGGTGGCCGATGTGCACTGCGAGCTTGCCTCGGGTCTCTGCCTCCAGGTCGGCATCGGTCCGGCCGATTCGCTGTACGTGGTGATTCCGCAGGGAGACGAGCTCCACCTCGCGGTGGGGGGTGTCTACTCGTACCGCGAGCTCACCCGGCCTCTGGCTGATCGGCTCACCGACGGTGCGTGGCACAAGGAGTGTGCCGGGGGCACGATCCCGGCCGCGCCGTCCTGGCAGAGCTCCTTTCTGGCCAGGCCCGATGTGGACGACCTCGTGGGCCGGCTGGAGCGAGGAGAGAAGGTCGACGAGATCCTCACCATCGACGACGAGAGGTTCTTCTCGGTCCTCGAGAAGGGAGTCCAGTCGGGAGGGGTGTTCCACGGGAAGAAGGAGCACGCCTGGGCGCTCGAGGCCTACGCGCGCAAGGGGAGGGGGCGGGCAGTCTCCCTCCTCATCGATCTCGTGCGCGGTGGCGAGAAGGGGTCCTGGATGGCCGCCCGGGCTCTTTCTCATGCCGTCGGCCCCGAGCACCTCTCCTTGCTCGCCCGGCTTCTCGCCGACGAGGCGATCCCGAATCGCCACGCATTCGTCGGCGCGGTGGCTTCTCTCGGCGACGAGGCGGCGGAGCGGGTGCTGGACCTGACCTTGCTCCACACGGACTCCGCCGATGTCAGACGATCCATCGTTCGTTGTCTTCAATGGCAGGGATCCCGTGCTTCCACCCCGGACCTGCTGCAGGTCTTCTCCGAGGTCGACCAGAGTTTGCGGGTCATGACTCTCGAGACGCTGGGTGAGATCTGGGCGCCTCGCGCATCTCACCACCTCGCCCGGTTTCCGGAGAGTCTGACGGCAGACGAGACGACTGAGCTCCGTGCGACCGTGGTCGAGTTCCTCGGCGAGGTCGTGCGGAGCCACGAGTTCCGGGAGGCGCGCATGGCGATCATGATCGCCGGGCGCATGGGGCTCGTCACCCTGCTGCCCGAGATCGAGCACAGGGTCATGAACGCGGGACACGACGTCGACTCCCCGGTCATCTGGGGGATATCGCAGTTTCCCGCGGAGCTCTCGGTTCCCCTGCTCCTGAAGTTGAGTGACCGGAAGGGGGTCGACATCGTGGAGGTCCTTTCCACCCTGGTGCGACTCGGCGACCGCTCCTGTACCGGTCGGATCGTTTCTCTTCTCGACGACACCACCGAGACGGACCGCAATTCCTGCCGCGTCTGCGACTGGGCCGCCATCACCCTGAAGCAGATCTACCCGGAGGGGCCCCAGCCCAACCATTATCCCAGCGACCGGGTGGACGCGGACCGGGTGATCCGGGAGTGGAAGGACTACCTCTCCGGGCTCGAGATCGAGGAATCGGGCGAGGGCGGTTGACGGGGGCCGTTGTACCGCGGCGGAGCGTCACGGGCACCGGGAAGAGGCGGGCACGGCTCCCTCTTCTCACCCTCTCTGTTCGCAGCGGCGGCCGCTTCGGCCGGCGCTGCCCCTCTTCCTCTGTGAGCTCCCTCTTCCCTCCTGGCCTCCTCTGTGTCGAAACGAGCCCCTCGCCCACGACGCGGCTCTCTACCCCGACTGCGGAGTCAGATCCACATACGTTCCCCCGCTGCGCTCCGCGAGCTGCTCGAGCAGCGTCCCGCTGTGCCCGATGTTGATGGTGTGGATCACCACCCGGCGCAGGCTGTTCATGCGGTCCACCTCGTCCAGGATCTCCGGGATGTGCAGGATCTTGCCCGCGGTGGGCATCCCGTCGGAGAGCAGGAAGATGGTATCGACGGCGGACCGGTAGTGGCGGTCATCGACGCCGATGCCCGCCGACTGGAAGGCGACCTCGAGTCCCTCGAAGATGTTGGTCCGACCCTCGAGGTCGACCCGGGAGCTGCGCGGGGCCACCGATTCCGCGCCGCGCGCCTTCTGGCCGCGGACGAACTCGATGGCGCGGTTCTTGTTGATGCTCCCCGCGGGCACCATGGTGTTTTGCCAGGGGTGGATGCGGGTCTCGTACACCACAACATTGAAGAAGGTGTTGTCATCGAGCCTGGAGATGGTGTCGATGAGCTCCTCCTTGGCGATCTCGATCTTGACCTTCGAGGCGTACTCCTTTTCCAGCCGCTCGTGGGCGTAGCGCACCTTCTTGTCGGTGACCTTGGGCCGGACGAAGTCCACTTCCTCGTTCATGGACCGGCTGGCGTCGAGGAGAAAGAGGATGCGCTTCGATGCCGTCGGGATGCCGTAGTAGCGGACGGGCATCTTGGCGTAGCGCTTGCCGGAGTCGCTCTTGGGTGTGCTGGAGGCGGTCGCCGTGGCCCGTCGCGGGGGCGGCGGGCGGAAGTCGTCCTTGGAGCGCTCCCACCAGGACCGCCACACCTCGTGGTCGAAATCGAACGTGAATCCTGTGATCTCCACCAGTGCCTGCCACGCGTCCTGGGCCAGGCGCCCGTCTTCACGGGCCATGCGCTCGATGAGGGGGGCGATGCACTCCCGGGAACGGAAGGTGAGGAGAGACCGGATGGCCGCCGCTCGCACCTGCCAGGCCTCGTCGTCGAGGGCGTCGAGGACGGGTTCGAGGGCCTGGTCGCCTCCGATCTGCCCCAGGGATTCCACCGCCACCGTCCGGAGGGTGGACTCGGAGTGGGTCACGAAGTCGGCGAGGCGCGGAACGAGGGTCGCATCCCCGAGATTCCCCATGGCCTCGATCACCGCCCGCTGGATGGTCCAGGAGTCCCGGGAGAGGAGCTCCAGCAGCAGCTCCTTGGCTCCGTGGTGGCGAGCCTTCCCGAAAGCCGTGGCCAGAGCCACCGCCACCTGCGGCTTGCCGGGATCGTAAGCGGTGTCCACGAGGAACTGGATCACCGACTCGTTGTGGAACCGCTCCAGTGCCTCCTGTACGGCCTTGCGCACCCGCCAGCTCTTGTCATGAGCGTAGGCGAGGACCAGCCGCGCGGCATCGACGTTGTCGACCTCGGCCAGGCTCAGGAGGGCGTCGGCACGGATGGTGTCGTCATTGCTCCGCAGGTGCCGCCTGGCCGACTCGAGGAGGGGACTGTCGCCAAGGGCCAGGGCACCGGGGGCCAGGATCAGAAGGGCGAGGAGAAGTGCTCTTCGCATCAGTTCTGAGCGCGCAGGACGTGCTTCTTCCATGCCTCCTCCAGGTCACCGAGCAGCCAGCCATAAACGTCGCGGAGGGCTCTCGACGTGTCGGGGTCGGTCTTGAGGGCCGTGACGAGCTTCTCGAATCGAACCTGATCCTTGGTCAGGAGGAAGTCGACCAGGCTCATCGAGTAGGCCATGTCGCGGTAGTCGAGGGAGTCGAGGGGTTTTCTCAGGAGCCCGCTGACGCTGATGTCCCTTCCTCGAGCCACGTCCTTGCGGACGAGCGAGGGCCAGTCTCCCGAGCGCCACTTGCTTTCGGGCGGGACCTCCGCGTAGCAGAAGAAGCGATTCCGTCCGGCGAGCTTGTACTCGACGACGTGGGCAAATCCCGCGTGGAGCCACGCCGGAAACCCGAGGTTCGTGCCCTTGTAGTCCATGATGAACAGGTGGCCCACGTGATGCATGACTTTCTCGTGGAGGTCGCCCTCGGTCTTGAAGTCGGGGTTTCCCTTCCAGTAGGTCGTGAACATCGACACGACGCCGAAGGAGTACGCGCCCGCCCCCTCGGCGAACCCGTTGACCTTCAGGGCCATCTTCCGGAAGGCGTCCTTCCCCTCGGTGAGGACGATGAGGTGCTTGCGAGCGAACACCGGACCCGGCGTCACCCCCATCAGCTCGCGGCAAAGGCGATGGACCTCCTCCAGCCTCTCCGCGTACAGCTGCGCCGCCGAGCTCGCGTCGTGAAGCTGGTTGCCGACCCGGAGCCGTTCAATGGAGAAGTAGAGCTCGAAGTGGTCGGTCTGCAGGCCCACCGGCTCCTCGCCGAGGAGCTCTCGCATCTCGAGGAGGCGGGCCTCCGGAATGGGCAGGGCCAGGGGGCTGGCCCCTTCGTCTTCCTCGGGCTGAAATGCTTCGTCCTCGGGCGGAAATGCCTCGGATGCGGCGCGGGTCGGCTCCTGAGCCGCCACGGAACCTGATCCCAGGAGCGCCGCGGCCAGCGCCAGGGATCCGAGGAAGGGGATTCGTGGGGACATGTTCTTCTCGCGTCCGAGGATCCGGAGCGGGGGGGAGAAGGCCTCCACCGCCCTGCCGGCCTTTCCATCGCAAGCGCTCCACCCGTCCCCCAGTCTATGCGAGGTCGGCTCGGGGCGCAAGGAGGGCCGGACGGGGGTGTCCCGATGTCTGGCCCATGTCGGGGATTCTCGACATCCGAGCCTCCCCCTCTTGACCCGAAACCGGGGCGAGGCCGGCTAGTCTGTCCCCCCCACGGTCTTGGGAGTGAGCACGACCGTTCCCGCGGGGCACGCTTTTCGCACGGGGGAGGGAGGACCCCCGGGGCGGAGGATGAGAAGAATGTCGATGCTTGCCGTGGAACGCCGTCATGCGAAGGATCGACGCTCCCGGTCTACCCCCGCTCTCGTCCCCCTCGTCCGCCGAGGCCGCCGCCGCTTCTGCCGCCGGAGGGGGGACGGAGGTGACTCCTACGTCGATGTCTACGAGGAGACCTGGTTGCTCGCGGTGGCTCTCCTCACCATTCTCCTGAGCATCCTGGACGGCTACCTCACCCTGGTCCACCTCCAGCACGGAGGCCGTGAGCTCAATCCCCTCGTCGACCTTCTCATCCAGTCGGGCTGGACGCCGTTCATCGTGGTGAAGGCGGCCCTCTCGTCGATCTGCGTCGTCTTCCTCGTGGTCCACAAGAACTTCTTCCTGGTGAAGAAGCTCCTCCTCCTGGTCTGCGGGATCTATCTGCTCCTGCTCTTCTACCACCTGTACCTGAGGGCTCTCTGAGAAAGCCTTCGGCCTCAGGCCCGCCCCCGGCGCATCCGCCGTCTCCGCCCCCTGGCCGGCTTGACAGCTTCGGCCCCCGTTTCTAGCTTCCCCCGCGGCCTCGTCCCCACGATCCCCACGATCGGGCTTGGGCCAGGAGGGAGGGAACGCCGCCCTCGTGCGTACTGTCTCTCTCCAGATACCGGAAAAAGAGGTAGGCCGGACAGGTCCCGTTCGCCCCGGCCTGGCCCGGGAATCCCGTCCTCGGAGGAGACACGCGCATGTCCGTCGATGTGAAGGCGATCGACAGCAGGGTCAAGGAACAAGCCAGCTTCGTCTTCGACCTGATGAAAGAGCTCGAGAGGGTCATCATCGGCCAGAAGGCGATGATGGAGAGGCTCGTCATCGGGCTTCTCGCCAACGGTCACATCCTCCTGGAAGGGGTGCCGGGCCTGGCCAAGACCACGGCCGTGTCCACCCTGGCTCGCGCCATCCGACTCGACTTCCGGCGCATCCAGTTCACCCCCGACCTCCTGCCCGCGGATCTCATCGGAACGCTCATCTTCAATCCCAAGTCGGGAGACTTCACGGTGAAGAAGGGGCCGGTGTTCGCCAACCTGGTCCTCGCCGACGAGATCAACCGTGCGCCGGCCAAGGTGCAGAGCGCGTTGCTCGAGGCGATGCAGGAGAGGCAGGTCACCATCGGCGACGAGACCTTCAGCCTTCCCCAGCCTTTCCTCGTTCTCGCCACCCAGAATCCTCTCGAGCAGGAAGGGACCTATCCCTTGCCCGAGGCTCAGGTCGACCGCTTCATGCTCAAGGTGGTGGTGGACTATCCGAGCAAGGAGGAGGAAAAGGCGATCCTCGACCGCATGGCCTTCACCGACACTCGCCACGAGGTGCGTGCGGTCATCGGCCCCGAGGATATCCTGCGGGTGCGCCAGGTCGTCGACGACATCTACATGGACGAGAAGATCAAGGACTACATCGTGGATATCGTGCTCGCCACCCGTGATCCCGAGGCCTACGGCCTGAAGATCAAGGACCTCATCGAGGTGGGGGCGTCGCCGCGCGCCACGCTCTTCCTCACCCTGGCCTCCAAGGCCCACGCCTTCATCCGGGGGCGTGGCTACGTGACGCCGCAGGACGTGAAGGCCATCGGCATGGACGTGCTTCGCCACCGCGTCATCGTGACCTACGAGGCGGAGGCGGAGGAGAAGACGAGCGAGGACGTCATCCGCGAGCTCTTCGACAACATCGAAGTTCCGTAGGTCCTCCGATCCGCCAGCGCGGCAGCTGAACGGGGAGCGCACAGGTGATTCCGAAGGAGATCCTCAAGAAGGTCCGGCAGATCCAGATCCGCACCGACCGGCTCGTCAACGACGTGCTGGCCGGCGAGTACCAGTCCGCCTTCAAGGGACGCGGAATGGAGTTCGCCGAGGTCCGCACCTACGTCCCCGGCGACGACGTGCGGAGCATCGACTGGAACGTCACCGCTCGCACCGGCATTCCTCATGTCAAGAACTTCGTGGAGGAGCGGGAGCTGACCGTGGTCCTCCTCGTCGACATGAGCCTCTCGGGAGAGTTCGGAAGCGTCACCCAGACCAAGCTCGCCGTGGCCACCGAGCTCTGCGCGGTGCTGGCCTTCTCGGCCATCAAGAGCAGCGACAAGGTGGGGCTCATCCTCTTCACGGACAGGATCGAGAAGTTCATCCCTCCCAAGAAGGGCAGGACCCATGTCCTCCGGGTGATCCGCGAGCTCCTCACCTTCAAGCCCGAGCGCACGAAGACGGACATCGCTCTGGCCCTGGACTACCTGTCGAAGGTCATCCGCAGGAAGAGTGTGGTGTTCCTCGTCTCCGACTTCCTCGCCGGCGGCTGGGAAAAGCCCCTCTCCATCGCCAACCGCCGGCATGACGTGACCGCGGTGACCGTCACCGATCCCCGGGAGGTCGAGATGCCCGACATCGGTCTCGTGCTCCTCGAGGATGCCGAGACGGGAGAGACCCTCCTCGTGGACACCGGAAGCAAGCGGGTGCGCCAGGAGTTCCAGGCCCGGTCCATCGGAACCGCGCGCGCCCTCGCCACGAGCTTCCGACGCCGCAAGGTGGACGAGCTCTCGATCCGCACGGACAGGTCGTTCGCACAACCGCTCATGGAGTACTTCCTGAGAAAGGGTGGCAATCGCTAGGACGCGATTGGCAAGACTCATGACCGAACTCGACTTCAGGCTGCCCACCGACGGCGATTCCCGGGGAACGAGGGGAGCGTCCGGCCTCCGGCGATCGGGCGGGGGCGTGACGACGATGGTGGCGCTGCTGACGCTGCTGGTGGCGGTGACGCTGCTCGTGCTCGAGCTCCGCCGCGATGGGGGGGACCCGGCCCGGGGCCAGGAACTCGCGGCCGCCGGTCTCTCCGAGGAGCTCGCTCTCAAGCTCGAGCGTCGGGGGCTCGCGTCCCTCGCCGCCGATGCCCACGAGAAGATCCTCGCCTCCCTGCCTGCGGCCACGCCGCGGGACATCGGCAACCGGCTCTACCGCATCGGCGGTCTTCGTCAGGAAGCGGGTGAGTACGAGCGCGCCGTCGAGGCCTACTACCGGGCCGAGGTCGTGGGGGGTGATGCTCTCGCAGGCGAGGTCCGCTTCGAGATCGGCCGTCGCATCCAGGATTGCTACGAGCGGCTGGGTCGCTTCACCGCCCTCGAGGAGGAGCTCACCGCCCGTACGACCCTGGGGTCGGCCGACGAGGAGATCGAGCGTCGGGACGAGGTCGTGGCCGAGATCGGCCAGCGGAAGATCACCCGCCGGGATCTCGATGCGGCGTTCGAACGCCAGCTCGACCTCCAGCTCATGACGGCCGGCGCCTCACTCTCCGCCGAGCAGAGGCTGGCCCTCAAGGAGCAGGTGCACAAGCAGTCGGGACAGCTCGAGGCCCGGCAGCGACTCCTCGAGGACCTCATCAACCGGGAGCTCCTCTACCGTCTCGCCCGCCGCCTCGAGCTGCAGGAGCGGCCCGAGATGAAGGACCTCGTCGACATGACCGTGCGCCAGCTCCTCGGAGGGATGGCGCTGGAAGAGGAAGTCGGTCGGCGCCTGAGCCTCACCGACGCCGATGTCGAGACGTACTACCAGGCCAATCGCGAGCGGTACCGCCGGCCGGCCCGGTTGTCTCTCTCCGTCATCGTGAGCGAGACGATGGAGGATGCCGAGCGGGTGCAGGAAGAGCTGGGGCGGGGAGGCGCCTTCGACGAGGTGGCCGAGCGCTTCTCCATCGCCGAAGACGTCCACGAGTCGGGGCCCGAGCTCCCGCTGCTCGACCAGGCCCAGCTTCGCAGCCGTCTCGGCCTCCCGGGACCCACCTTCGCTGCACTGCTCGCGACCGCCGAGAACGAGGCGTACCCGGACATCGTCGAGACCGACAAGGGATTCCTGGTGCTGCGCGTGGTCAAGAAGGAGACCGAGCACGTGCCCGGCTACGCATCCATCCAGGACCAGGTGCGGCGCGAGCTTCTGGCCCGAAAGCAGGGCGAGACCATCTCGGCCATCCTTTCCCAGCTGCGGGCCGAAGAGGGGGTCACCGTCCACGGCGGGCGCCTCCAGGCCGAGGCCGACGGTCCTGAGGACGGGGCGGGAACGGACGGCCCGGCGAGCCAGAAGAAAGACGAGTCTCCGTGAGGCAGCACCCGTCCAGCTCGATCCCGGTGAGCGCGTGCGGCAGCCTTCTGCTCGTGTTCGGGCTCACGCTCGTTTCCTGCGTGAAGGAGAGCGGGCCGGACACGGTCACGTTCGAGCTCGAGGAGAACGCGACCCGGGGACCGCTGGAGATCTTCCTCCGTCTCCAGAAAAAGGAGATCACCCTCGCCGAGCTCAACCACGTGGAGGTGGAGGCAAAGATCGACCAGGGCTACGACGTGAAGTTCCCCGAGCTCCTCGACGGGTTCGACGGGGTCATCGTGCGCGACTTCGACGAGATGCCGGTCTCCATCGGGAGCGACGGGAAGAAGTCCTACCGCCGGCTCTACGAGGTGGAGCCGGTCTTCTCGGGCGAGGCCGAGATCACCCCGTTCGAGATCCGGTTCGTGAAGGCGGCGGTGAAGGAGGGCGATGAGCCGGCGATCGACGCGGACTCCGAGGGCAGCAAGGAGTTCGTGCTCGAGACCCCGAGGGTCGCCTTCCAGGTGACCTCCCTTGCCGACGCCGGTCAGGCTCTTCCCGACATCCGGGGTCTCAAGGACCCCGCGGAGCTTCCCGCTCCCGATCGGAGGCCGCTCTTCCTCTACGGGGGGCTGGGTCTCCTCACGATCGGGCTTCTCTTCTTTCTCGTCTACCGGTTGCGCCGGAGGCCGCGCGAGAAGAGTCGGGTCGTCGTTCCTCCTCATGTCATCGCCTACCGGGAGCTGGAGAGGCTCCGGGAGGAGCGACTGGTCGAGAAGGGACAGCTCGAGGAGTTCACGGTGCGTCTGTCCGCCATCCTGCGTCGCTACATCGAGGGGCGCTTTGGCCTGCGCGCTCCCGAGCGCACCACCGAGGAGTTCCTCCAGGAGCTCGCGGGATTCCGACAGGAGTCGGTGCTCACCGATGGCCACCGGAAGGCCCTCGAAGGGTTCCTGGTCCACACCGACCTCGTGAAGTTCGCCGCCCTCGATCCGAGCACCGACGATATCCAGCGGAGCTTCGATCTCATCCGGAGCTTCATCGAGGAGACCCGCGAGGACAGGAGGGCGGAGGCGGCATGATCTTCCAGTCACCGTACGCGTTTCTGCTCCTTCTGCTCCTGCCGCTTCTGCTCCTCGCACGGAGGCGCAAGGGTGCGGCCGTTCGCTTCCCCTCCCTCGACGTCTTTTCTGCAGTGGGGCGGACCTGGAAGGGCCGGCTCGCCTTCCTGCCCGCTCTCCTTCGGGCCACGTCCCTCTTGCTGCTCGTGGTCGCTCTTGCCCGTCCCCAGGAGGGCAAGGAGCTCCTCCGGGATTCGACCCGGGGAGTGGCCGTCGAGATGGTGGTCGACAAGTCGAGCTCCATGCTCCAGGACATGCAGCTGGGGGACGAGACGGTGCCCCGCATCGAGGTGGTGAAGAGGGTGTTCTCGGAGTTCATCGAAGGCGGCAAGGAGCTGCGGGGTCGTGCCGACGACCTGATCGGAATGGTGACCTTCGCGCGCTACGCCACCACCGTGTGCCCGCTGACCCTCGACCACGGGACCCTCCTCCAGTACGTGGACAAGACCTGGTGCGTGGAGCCCAACTCCTCGGATGACGGAACCGCCATCGGCGAGGGGGTGGGGCTGGCCGCGGCTCGGCTCAAGAACATCGAAAAGGAGCTGCGCCGGGCCGGTGAGGCCGGAGACGACTACGAGGTCAAGAGCCGCGTCCTCATCCTGCTCACCGACGGAGAGGACACCGTCGCGTCCCAGATCCCGGGCACCATGACTCCCCTCGAGTCCGCCGACCTCTGCAAGGAGTGGGGCATCAAGATCCACGCCATCGGCATCGGAGACGAGCAGGGGGCTCGTGTCTCCCGGGACCGCTTCATGGACTCGTTCTTCTCCCGCCGGCTGGGGCGGCGGAGCTTCGACCCCCAAACCCTGGAGGAGATGGCCAAGCGCACGGGGGGAATCTTCCGCGTGGCCACCGATGCCGACTCCCTGCGCGCGGTCTATGCCGAGATCGACGCCATGGAGAAGACCGATATCAGCACCGAGCGCTATCTCGAGTACACCGAGCTGTTTGCCCCCTTCGCCCTGGCCTCGTTCTGCGTCCTCGCACTCGAGCTGCTCCTCTCCTGGACCTTCTTCCGGAGGATCCCGTGATGCAGGACTGGCTCGAGTTCGCAAACCTGGAGGCTCTCCACCTGCTCTGGGCGCTGCCCGTGCTCGCGGCGCTCTTCGGGCTGGCCTACGCCCACAAGAAGAAGGCGCTACGGCTCTTTGCCGGGGCGGAGATCCTTCACAAGATCATCCCGTCCTTTCACGGCGGTCTCCAGATCGTGAAGCTCGTCCTCGTGCTGCTGGTGGTGACGCTCCTCGTGCTCGGTCTGTCACGGCCGCGGACCGATCCCCACTACGTCGACGTGCAGACCCGTGGACGGGACATCTGCTTTCTCCTCGACGTGTCGAAGAGCATGCTCGCCAACGATCTCCAGCCGAGCCGGCTGGAGCAGGCCAAGCTCGCCATCTCCGACGTGGTGGCCAGGCTCCAGGGGGATCGGGTGGCCCTGGTCGCCTTCGCGGGCGGGGCCGAGGTTCTGTGCCCCCTCACCACGAACTACGGGTTCTTCCTCATGGTCCTCGACACGGTGAGCACCGACTCCATCGCCAAGGGCGGAACCTGGATCGGCGACGCCATCGATCGGGCGACCACGGATGTCTTCGACCGGGGCGAAAAGCGCTACAAGGACGTGATTCTCATCACCGACGGCGAGGATCAGGACACGTTCCCCGAGGAGGCGGCCAAGCGGGCGGCCCTCGAGGGAGTGCGCATTCACGCGGTGGGTCTGGGCGACGAGGAGCAGGGGACCCGCATCCCGCTGCGGAAGCCGGACGGCACGGTGGAGTTCGTGAGCTACAAGGGCGAAGTCCACCGCTCGCGCCTCGATTCCTTGACCCTGAAGAAGATCGTCAACCAGACCCCGGGCGGCAGCTACCTTCCCGTGCGGACGGGCACCGTGAACCTGGGCGAGATCTACGAGACCCACATCGCGGCCGCCGAGGATCGCGAGGTCACCGAGAAGAAGAGAAAGCGCTACCGCGAGAGATTCCAGGTGCCGCTGGGTCTGGCGTTCCTCGTGCTGCTCTGCGAGGCGTTCGTCTCGGACAGGAGGAAGGGATCATGAGGCGTCTCTTCCGGGTGGTGAGGCTTGCCGTCGTCGTCGCCGTTTCCCTGCTTTCCCTTCCCGTTCCCGCCCTTGCCGGGCCGAGCCGGGAGCTCGTCCTCGAGGCCAATCGCCTCCTCGAGGGTGGCGATCCGGCAAAGGCTCTCGACAAGCTCGATCAGGCTCTCCTCGACCTGCCGGAGTCGCCGGAGATCCTCTACAACATGGGTCGCGCCCACTTCGTGGCCGGGCGCTTCGAGGAGGCCCGTGACAGGTTCCTCCTCGCGGGCAGGAAGACCAAGGAGGGGGCGCTCGAGGCGAAAGCGCTCTACAACGCCGCCAACTGCTCCTTCCGCCTGGGGGAGGCACTCCTCGATGCCGACCTCGAGAAGGCCGTCGAGCATCTGGAGACCGCGGTCGACGGCTACCGGGCGAGCCTCGAGCGCATCCCCGGAGATCCCGACGCGCTGCACAACCTGCAGGTCGTCAAGCTCCTGAAGAAGGAGCTCATCGACAAGCTGAGAAAGCAGCAGGAGGAGAAGAAGAAGAAGGAGGAGGAGGAGAAGAAGGACAGCGACGAGAAGTCGATTCCGGAGCGAATCAAGGAGATCCTGGAGAAGCAGCAGAAGAACCTCTTCCGGACCTCGGCCACCCAGAGAGGACAGGACGGGGTGGCTGCTCTCCGGGACGTGCTGGCGAGAACGCGCGAGGAGGCGCGGCTTCTGCGGGAAGCGCCGGACAAAAATGCCCAGGACCGCGACGCAATCCTCATGGGAGAGGAGGAGAGGCGCCAGGGCGTGCAGGAGTCTCTGAGCCTGCTCGGGCAGGTCGTGCTCGGCTTTTCCGACGAGACGGCGCGATCCTTCTACGAGCCCCTGGCTGCCTTCCTGGAGACGACTCTACGGGCCCAGGAGGAAGCGGCGGCGGTCCTCAAGGGGGCGAGCAAGGTCGAGCTCACTCTCGACGAAAAGGCGCGTCTCGACAGCGCACTCGGTCGTATGGACGAGGGCGTGAAGAGTTTCGAGGCGTCGCTGCCCGACCTCACGCGGCGTCTCGACGAGGAGGTCTCCTCGCTCGCTCCCCTCCTCGCTCCGGAGGAGAAGGAGATCTGCGATCTCACGGCGAAGGTCGCCACCGACATGGAGGCCCAGCTCGAGGGCATGAAGGCGCAACAGGCCCAGGTCGGACAGGCCCCGCCGGCTCCACCCGGGCAGCCCGCCCCGGGCTCACCCGGCGCGGGATCTCCCGCGCCTCCGCCACAGGTGCCGGCCGAGGTCGTGGAGGCTTTCGAGGGCGCGCTGCCTCACGTGCGCCTGGCTCTTGGCCACGAGGAGGAGGCGCTCCAGAAGCTGGAGGCCTCGGACATCGTCCCCGCGTTGCCGCCTCAGGTGCACGCCATCGACGAGCTCACCAGGGCACTGGAACAGTTCCCCGAGGACAAGGGTGACGACTCGCAGGGCGACCAGGGTCAGCAAGGGGATCAGGGCGACAAGGGAGACCAGGGTGACAAGGGCGATCAGGGGAAGGACGAGGACGGGAGCAAGGACCAGGATCAGAACCAGGATCGGAACCAGAACGACGGCAAGAGCGAGCCCGAGAAATCGATGGCTCCGCCCACCCCCGATCTCGCCGACAAGATCATCCAGAAGGAGCGTGACCGGAGACGCCAGCAGAAGGAGAAGGCCGCCGCGGGAAGCTACCATCGGGTGGACAAGGACTGGTGATGCGTTTGAACGGGTCCCCTTCGATGACGATGATCGCCCTGGGCCTGCTGCTGCTCGGCCTGGCGGGTCGGCCGCTTCGTGCCATCGAGGTCACGGCGCGTGCCGACAGGAGCGTCGTGTACCTCGGGGACGAGGCCATCTTCCAGATCGCGGTGGAGGGGTCCTCGGGTCAGGTGGCCGAGCCGATCCTTCTCCCGGCGTCGACCTTCCGGCTCCGCGGTCCCGATCGGAGCGCGAGCAGCCAGATGTCCATCGTCAACGGGAGGATGACCCAGCGCGAGACGGTGACCTTCACGTACGCCGTCCTTCCTCTGAAGGAAGGTGACCTCGTCATCCCCTCCGCCACCATCGATGTGGACGGGACGAGCCATCGTACGAAGCCCGTCCTCCTCAAGGTTACCCGGGCTCCGAAGTCGGACGACTTCCTGATCGTCCAGGAAGCGAGCAAGCTCGATCCCTACGAGCGCGAGCCGTTCACCGTCTCGGTGCGTTTTCTCATCAGCAAGAGCTGCGACACCCCGGTGTTCCGGATCCCGTTCCTGAGCCAGGAGGGTCTCGTCGCCGTGCTCCCGCGACCCCTTCCGAACCAGAGAACGGCCCAGCTTGGCGTCGAGATGCAGGGTCGGGGCGTGGCGGTGCCGTTCGTGCAGTCCCAGGTGACCCAGCAGGGTGAGGAATTCCAGGCCTACGTGCTCACCTACCGGCTCTACGCCCTTGCGCCCGGCCGCCTCGAGCTGGGGCCGATCAGCACGCGTCTTGCGTACGAGGCCGGCACCGAGATGCGCCGGGGCTTCTTCGGCATGGAGCGAGTGGCGAAGAAGGAAAACGCCTTCGTGGTGTCGGATCCGCTCACCCTCGACATCAAGCCCCTGCCGGCCGAGGGGCGCCCCGCGACCTTCACGGGGGCGGTGGGCAAGACCACGATCGAGGTCGAGGCGAATCCTTCGATGGTGAACGTCGGACAGCCCATCGACGTGAGGATCCACATCCGGGGCGAGGGGCTCCTCTCGGCCATCGCTTCCCCGGACCTCTCGCGCGTTCCCGGCATGGAGGACGGATTCAAGATCTCCCAGGATCTCGTCGAGGTCACGAGCGCCGACGAGGAGGGCCGGAGCTTCACCCAGACCCTTCGGGCCCGCTCGGCCGAGGTCCGAGAGATCCCGTCCCTCTCCCTCGACTACTTCGATCCCGAGACGGGTCGCTATGCGGCGGCCCGCAGCGCTCCTGTTCCTCTCGACGTGCGCTCGGTGGATGAGGCCACGGGAGGCGACATGGAGAGGACGGGCGGGCGCGAGGTGTCCCGCAAGACCGACGTCAAGAGCCTGACCGAGGGCATCGCGGAGCTGCACACCGGGCTCGATTCCCTGGAGGACCAGAGTGCCTCGGCTTCGTTTCGGGGTCTGTCGCTCTTGCCGTGGATCGCTCCGCCCGTGCTTTACTTCGGGCTCTTCCTCCTGCTCGGAAGGCGGCGGCGGCTTCTGTCCGACACGGCACTGGCCAGGAGAAAGGGCGCGCGGCGAGGTGCCGTGGAGAGGCTCGACGCGGCGCGCGCGGCTACGGTCGGGGCGGAGAGGTGTGATCTGGTGGCGCGGGGGCTCTGCTCCTACATCGGGGATCGCACCAACACGCCGGCCGCCGGCCTCACCGCCGACGAAGCGGCGCGAAGGCTGGAGGAGCGCGGCTTCGATGCTGCTCTCGTCGACCGGGTGAGAGATCTGCTCCAGGAATGCGACCTGGGTCGATTCGCCGCCGCCGGCGGGTCGGACGGTCTCCTGGAGAAGGCAGGGGAGCTGCTGCGCGATCTGGAAAGGGCCAGGGTGTAATCCGTGGGAGAGACAGGGTCGTTGGCGAGGGGCTCTATTTGACACAGAGGTCAGAGAGGTAAGAGGGAGGACACGGAGAAGAGATGGCTATCATGAAGAAGAACTGGAAGGGAAAGATCCGCCGGGTCTCGGTTTCTTCATCCCCTACCCTTTCCTTTCTTCTCTGTGCACTCTCTTCATCTTCTCTCACTTGTCTCTGTGTGAATCTCACCCGTTCTTGCACCCACCGCCCCTGGGCACCACGCCGCAGACCGTTCCTGGCCACGGCCCTCGTTGTCTTCGCCGCACTGACGTGGACATCCCCTCTTCTCGCCCAGGACGAAGCACCGCTGTCCCTCGAGGCGAAGACCTCTCTCTTCGAGGAGGGCAAGCTCAAGTTCCGGCAGGGCCTCGAGGCTCTCTCCCGCGGGGAGAAGGAGCGAGGCCGGGTGAGCATGGAGGAGGCAGCCGCGCTCTTCACGTCCCTCCTCGAGCGCGGCGGGATCGAGAACGGCTACCTCCGCTACAACATCGGAAACTGTCACTTCTGGCTCGACGACATCGGCCGCGCGATCGCCAGCTACCGGAGAGCCGAGAGCACGATCCCCACCGACCCCGATCTGCGCCAGAACCTCCATGCCGCTCGCCAGAAGTGCGTCGATCGCATCACGAAGTCGACGGAGTCCAAGCTCCTCGAGACGCTCTTCTTCTGGCACTACTCGTTCCCCGTGCGGTGGAAGATCCCGCTGCTTCTCGCCCTGCACGTGGCCACGTTTTCTCTCCTCATCACCCGGCTCTTCGTGCGGCGGGCCTCCCTTCGCTTCTTCTCGGTGGTGGCGGGGAGCCTGGCGGTGATCCTCCTGGTGTCCGTGGCCATCGATCTCCGCACCCGGAAGACCCGGGTCGAGGGGGTGATCCTCGACGAGACGGTGGTGGCCAGGAAGGGAGACGGCAAGAGCTACGAGCCCGCCTTCGAGACTCCACTCCACGCCGGCACCGAATGGGAGCTCGTGGAGAAGCGAGGCGGCTGGCTGGAGATCCGCCTCGCCGATGGCCGTCAGTGCTGGGTGGAGCGCGAGGCGGTCGAGCTGCTGTAGCCCGTCACCTCTTCTCGCCCACCTTCTCGCCCAGCGCGAGGTCGACGGCGCCCGAGACCCCCGTGCATCGGGCCGCGATACCCCGTCTCGCGAGGAGGCGCGCGAGGCCGTCCGTGAGCTCCGTGGCGCTGATCACCGCGGCCTGCGGAGCCACCGCGGCGAGAAGAGCCTCGGTTCCCGGCTCGAGCGAGCCGTGGTGGGGCATGAGGAGGACGTCGGCGGGAAGCTCGGCGGGGGCGTCGAGGAGCTTCTCGAGGGCGGCGCCCTCGACATCTCCCATGAGCAGAAGGGTCTCTCCTGCGCACACGATGCGCAGGACCAGCGAATCCTCGTTGGCTCCGGGAACGGTGAGGAGGTGAAACGAGGGAGAGGATCGCGCCGCCGGAGGGCCGAGCACGGTGGCCGAGGCGGGCCCCACGAGCTCGAGGCGATCGCCGCGGGCCAGACTCGATCTCTCGATTCCGCGCTCTCGGCACAGGGCCAGAAGAGCCTTCTCGGGCCCGCGCCGCTGGCCGAACCTTTCACTGGTGACGAGCCGTCCCACGGGAAAGGAAAGGAGGATCTCGTCGAGGCCACTCAGGTGATCGGTATCTCCGTGAGAGACGACGACGATGTCGATCCGCCGTAGCCTCCGGGCGAGGAGACAGCGGACCACCGTCTCGTCGGGACGGCGGAGCGGCGACCGCGAGCCGCAGTCGTAGAGGAGGGTCTGCCCGCCGGGGAGCTCGACGAGCACTGCGGTTCCGTGTCCGACGTCGAGAAAGGTAGCACGGAGCACCGCGGACTCGGGACCCGGCGCGGGAGCCACGGACAGAGCCAGGGTCAAGAGGCCCGCCAGCACGAGGCTCGGGCGAAAGAGATCGCGATACAAAAGACCCGTGGCCAGGAGTCCGTGCACGAGGAAGAGCCCGACGGGAGTCGGACCCGAGAGCCGGAGGGGAGGGACGATGCGGGCCAGCGTCTCCATCGCGGTCACGGTGTGGGAGAGGATCGTCTCGGCGAGCAGGAGGAGGACTCCCGCTCCGGGGAGGCCGGCCAGAGCGAGCGAGAGGCCGGCGCCTCCCAGAAGGAGAGCCACCTCGACGAGGGGAATGGCCACGAGGTTCGCGAGGGGAGCCACGGGAGCGATGGCCCCGAAGTGAAAGATCGACAGAGGAGCCGTCACCACGAAGGCCACCACCGGTGCGGCGAGGAGCCTTGCCGCGAGCCCCTTCTTTTCCCGGGAGGCGGCGAGACCGAGAAGGCCCGCCACGGCCACGAACGACAGCTGGAAGCCCGCATCGAGGATGCGCCCCGGATCATCGAGGAGAAGCGCGATGGCCGCGGCCGAGAGGGCCGTGGGGGAGCAACCCGTCCGGGACACGGCTCGTCCGACGAGCAGCAGCGAGCTCATGATCGCCGCGCGCAGGACCGGCGGTCGTGAGCCCGTGAAGAGGGCAAACGAGAAGAGGAGCGGGACGAGGAGGGCCACCCGGACCCGAGCCGGAAGAGCGAGGAGGCGGAGAGCCCGTTCGAGAAGGAGGGAGAGGAGTCCGAGATGGAGCCCGCTGATGGCCAGCAGGTGCGCGGTTCCCGTCCGGCGCAGCACCGTCTCGGTGCGGTCGGCGACGAGGCCTCGCTCGCCGAGGAGGAGTCCGGCGAGGAGTCCGGTGTGACGGGGCGGGAGCTCCCCCTCCAGGATCCGTGCACAGTCGAGCCGGAGAGCGGTCATGCAGCGCGACAGAGAGGGCGGACCGGGCTCGAGGAGGACGGGCGGGATGTCGTGGCAGAGGAGGAGGGGGAGGGATGCCCGGGGTCGGAGCAAACCCAGGAGGCGGATACGGTCCCCTGGCAGCACGGGCCCTGCGCTCCCGTCGCCGGATGCGATGGCCTGGATCCGTTGCCCGGGAGCCGTGGAAACGAGGAGGAGTCGTTCCACCGCGGCGCCCTGGCCTCTCTCGTCGTCATGGCACCGGAGAGAGATGTCGGTGACGGTGCCCGTGACGTGATGAAGACCCGTCTCGTCCCGGGGAAGCTCCTCTCCTCGAGAGGGCGCTTCGAGGGCGCGGCCGGCCCCGAGGACGAGAAATCCGAGCAGCACGGCGAGCCGGCCGGCTCTGGCCACGAAGAGGGCGAGGAGCCCCAGACCGAGGGCGCAGACACCGAGGGCGCAGACGGGGAGGAAGGGCGCAATCCCCGCAGGGAGAGACGAGAATCCGTGGCCCAGGAGACAGCCTGTGGCCAGAAAGATCGCGATGAGAACGAGAGGAGGCATGCCGCGCGCTCCCGTGAGGAGCGCCGGATGCGGAGGCATGACGACAGCTACGGTGGTATCATTCGACCTGCCTCCGGGCTACGGGGCCGATGCCCGGCGCATCGGCCATGTCTGTAATGCAAACAGGCCATTCGACTTCGAGGTCAGATCCTTCGAGAGGAACCGCGTGGCGCGAGCATCCATGCACTGTGCCGTCTACCCGGGCACGTTCGACCCGGTGACCAACGGTCACCTCGATCTCATCCGCCGCGGAGCCGCCCTCTTCGACGAGCTGGTGGTGGCGGTCGCCAACAACATGGACAAGACCCCCGTCTTCTCCGTCGACGAGCGGGTGGGAATGATCCAGGAGCTCGTGGGCGGCATCGACAACGTCAGCGTGGCCTCGTTCTCGGGGCTGGTGGTCGACTACGTGAGGGGGCGCGACTCCGGAGTCATCTTGCGAGGCCTGAGGACCGTCTCGGACTTCGAGTACGAGTACCAGATGGCCCTCGCCAACCGTTCCTTCGCTCCCGGGGTCGATACCGTATTCGTCATGCCGAGCGAGAAGTACGCCTTCATCAGCTCTCGCCTCATCAAGGAGGCGGTGGCTCTGGGTGGCTCGGTCAAGAAGTTCGTCCCCTCCGCGGTCGAGGCCCGGCTCCGCGAGCGCCTCCGGGGGCAAGGCAAATGACGCCGGCGCCCGACGTGAGCGCCTCGACGCAGGACTACTCCGAGGAGGCTCTCCGCCACTTCCTTTCCCCCGGCAACGTGGGCCGGATCGATCCCCACGATGCCACGGCCTTCATCGAGCACCCCGCCTGCGGGGATCGCCTCCAGGTCTGGATCGCGATGACGGGACGGAGGGTGGAGAGCATCGGTTTCCTGGCCAGCGGATGCCCGGGTACCATCGCGGCGGCGAGTGCCGCCACCTGTCTGGCGAAGGGGCGGGACGTCGACGATGCGCTGTCCTCCGTCACCGAGGAAGAGATCGACCGCTGCCTCGGCGGGCTCCCGGCGGGCAAGGCTCATTGCACCCGCATCGCCGCCCATGTCGTTCGCGAGGCTCTCCTCGGGCTCCCGCGCGAGGAGGCGTCATGAACGCCGAGAGTGCCCGGGACTTCGGCTTCCACTCCGAGTTCGGGTTCCCGCCGCGTCGGTTTCCCGAGAGCATGCTCAAGACCTTCGCGCACGAGCTCGACGAGCGCGGGGTCTCGCACAACCGGAGTGCTTTTCAGGACAATCACGCCGAGCTGGCCCAGACCTCGGGCGGAAGCGCCGAGGTCACCAAGATCATCTTCAAGCCGGACCGCTTCATCCTCAGCCACCAGAACGTGGAGCGGGAGGGGCTGGTCATCTTCACCCAGAAGCTCGAGATCGTGTCCCGGGCCGTGCTGGAGAAGCTCGGGGTTCCCGTGTTCACGAGCCAGACCCACGCCCTCCGCAAGCTCGTCACCCCCAGGGGGGGGCAGGATGCCCGCCTTTTCCTGCTCGAGGCCGTCTGCGGGTTCGATACCCGGAAAAGGGAGCTCCTCGGGCGTCCTCTGCACGGCAATGGCCTTCGCCTGACCTTCGGCGCCGTCGAGGCCACGGATCCCCACGAGTTCGACGTCAAGGTGGAATCCTACTTCCGGGACCCGCGGCTGCTGTACATCGAGAACCAGGGACGGTTCCACCTGCCCGTCGTGATGCAGAATCTCGAGGTCGTGCCCCGCAACGTGGATCGTACCGATGATTTCCTGCGGGTGAGCGTCTTTCCGTTCCTGGAGTCGTTCAACACCGCCGGTCCCGGCTCCTGAGGCTCTTGACAGTCCGCGGGAGGGCGAATACCCTGCCGGCTTTCTCTGCGCCACCTGGCGTAGGGCTCACGGCGGCATAGCCAAGTGGTAAGGCAGAGGATTGCAAATCCTCCACCCCCGGTTCGAATCCGGGTGCCGCCTCTCGCGCTCGCCCCGGTGCCTTGGTGCGAAAGGAATCGGTTTGACGCGAATACCCCTGAGCGAAGTCCTGACCCGCCTGGCCGGTATCGAGACCAAGACCGCCGACATCTACGCCCGGGCGGCCGGTGCGACCGCGTTGCCGGGGGCCAAAGAGCTGTTCGCAGAGCTCTCGACTCTCGAGCGCGGGCACGCGACGCGGATTGACGAGGCCCGGAAGACCCTCGCGGTTGACGCGAGCGCCACCGTCGATTTCGACGAATTCCTGGAAAAGGAGCTCTCCAATCCCTGGCCCACGGTCACCGAGCATAACATTCACGTGTTCGCCATCCGGGCCGAGCGAGCCGCGGCCCGCCTCTATCAGGCGCTGTGTGACCAGGTCAAGGAGGCCCCGATCGGCAAGCTCTTCTCGGCCCTTCTCTCCGAGGAAAAAGAGCACCGGTCGCGCATCGACACCTGGTTCGACGGGATCGACATGAGCCGTCCCTTCCGGCAGACGTGATCTGTCTGGATCCGGCTTCCGGATGAGTCGCGCGAGCTTGACCGGAGTCAAGGACCGTGGGGCAAGGGTGGGCTATCCTCCTGGTAAAGCCCGGCGAGGACCCGAAGCGGGACCTCCCGGAAGCGAGGGCTCACGTTCGAGGACGGAACCCATCCCGACATGCGGGGCCGGGTCACGCCTCCCGCGGGAAAGGATAGCCATGAGCTCGACGATCAAGACCAGACCGGAAGACGGGACCGTGCTCGTCCTCAAGGCCAGGACGGCGCGGGATCTCATGAGCAAGAACCCCATCTCTCTGCTGGCCTCGGCCACGTTGAAGGAGGCGGCGGCGTTCTTCACCGACGCCGAGGTGGGTGCGGCTCCCGTGGCCAACGAAGCCGGGCGCCCGGTGGGTGTGCTCAGCCGCACCGACCTCGTCCGCCACGAGCGCGAGGAAGTCGACTACCTCCGGCCCACGCCGGCGGTGGAGCGCCTTCCCCCGGATGCCGACCCCAATCTGTTCAAGGGAGGATTCCAGGTGGTGAGGGTGGACAGCACCCGGGTGGACGAGCTCATGACCCCGATCGTCTACTCGGTGACTCCGGAGCGCCGCGCCGAGGAGGTCGTCCGCATGATGCTCGAGAAGAAGGTGCATCGCATCTTCGTGGTCGATCCCGCCGGGGTTCTCATCGGGGTGATCAGCGCCATCGACGTGCTCCGCCATCTGGAGTGACCGGTTGCCCCGCCACCCGCCGAAGTGGTAGAGATGGGGGCATGGGCGAGTGGCGGAATTGGCAGACGCATGGGACTTAAAATCCCTTGATCCGCGAGGATCGTGCGGGTTCGAGTCCCGCCTCGCCCATCCGCTTTTGCTGGCCAGGGGAGCTGCTCGAGGCGCTCGCGGAGGGCTGCCGGGACGAGGAGCCTGGCGCAGGCTCCTGAAAGGTCAGGCGATGCGGTGCCGGAAGCCCACCAGCCGGCCCGAGGCGTCGAAGACCGGGGTGGCGGCGAAGCCCGAGCCCGAGATGCCGATGGCGTGGCCGTCCTGGTCCTTGACGGTCTTGATGGTCCTGGTGTCGGTGGTCGCGTCGAGTCTCATGTCGTTCACTCCCTCTCTTGTCTTCTTCTCATGTCTTCACGAACCCGTCTCTCAACTCCCGTTCTGAGAAGTGCAACGAGGGTGCCGAACGCCTCGAAAACGCGGGGTGGGGCCGGAAAGGGCCGGGGCCGATCCAGGGCCCCCAGGAGTCTCTCGCTTCGAGAGCGCGAGACTCTCAGTTCGAGGGGAAGCCCCGCACTCCCGTCCCGCCCGCCCATTCCCGGGCTCGGCCCGCCCCCTCCACAAGAGTTGAAGGAGACTCCAATAACTGCCCGGGGCCAGAGAATAGGGAGCTGGAGACGTGGCGCACCTGGAGTCCGACGGATGTGCGATGATGGCGACTCTCATGCACGATCGAGGCTGGCAACTCCGCTGGGGCGGAGCCACCGAACAGGGCGGTCGATCCTCGAACCAGGATCGGTACGCGGCCTTTCGCCTCAACGATGCCCCGGGCGGTGATGTTTTCGTGGTCGCCGACGGTATGGGGGGGCACGGAGGAGGTGCCCGGGCGAGCGACCTGGCCGTGCTCGAGCTCGAGAGGCTCCTCCGGGGCCTCGACGCCGAGGCCGCCGCCGACCGGCAAGAGACTCTCTCCCGGGCATTCGTCGAGGTCGATGCCCTCCTGCAGGAGGCGGGACGGCGGGATCCTCGCTTCGCCGATATGGGCACCACGCTCGTGGCGGCCTGGGTGGCCGACGGGAAGGTCGTCTGGTCCCATGCCGGGGACTCGCGCCTCTACCGGCTCCGGGGAGGCGACCTCGATCGGTTGACCCGGGATCAGAACCTGGCCTTCCGCCTCTGGGAGGAAGGCCGGTTGACCGACTCCGAGCTCCGATCGAGCCCCTACCGCTGCGCTCTCATGAGCTATGTCGGGGGGGGACGCATCGATGTGGAGAGCGGATCCGATGTCGCGCAATCGGGGGATCGTTTCGTGCTCCTCACCGACGGGATTCCGGAGGTGGTACCCGATGGCGATCTCCGTGACCTCGCCCTGGAGAAGGGCGATCCGAAGGATCTCGCGGCAGAGCTCGTGGGGCTCGCGTGCGAGCGACAGGCGCAGGATAACGTGACGGCACTTTGCTTCACCCTCGACTCGCCGTGACAGGGTGAGACGGGGACGCCGGGAGGTGGACTCGAGCCATGTGGGACACGCTCATCAGGATCAAGGAAGCCAAACGGGCGCTCGACGACGGGCGTCTCGAGGAGGCGTTCCGTCTCGCTTCGCACCCGAGCATCAACGGCCACCGGAAGGCGCGTGACGTGCGTGAGGAGGCCCTTTCGCGTATCTACGCGCGCGCCCTCCGTCACAAGTCCGACCACAACCTCTCCCAGGCCTATCTCGACGTGAACGTGGTTCTCGAGGGCAAGGAGAGAAGCGAGGATGCGGTGCGGCTGGCCCGCGAGCTGAAAACGGCGATGGCCTCCCGGGAGGAGGCCGACCGATTCCATGCCGACCTCGTGGAGCGGGCAGGCAACCTGGTCGACGGAGGAGAGCTGGCGGAGGCGGAGCGTCTCCTCGGCGCCTTCTCCGAGGAGAGCGCGTCGGCGCGGGCCCTCCTCGAGCAGGTCCGCCACCGGAAGCAAGAGGTCGACAAGGCTTGCGCCAGCGCGCGGAAGGACCTGAAGCGAGGAGCCCTCGACGAGGCGCGAAGACGCCTCGACGAAGCCCGGCGCCTCGATGGCAGGAGCGACCTGGTTGCTTCCCTCGGGGAGGAGATCGTGGCCCTCGAATCCAGGAAAAGCCTCGATGAGGCCTTCTCGCTCGTCTCCTCCTCGCGGCACGACGAGGCGTGGGCGGTCTACCGGATGGCGGTGGCGCGGCAGCCCTCTCTCGAGGGAGAGAAGGAGGCCCAGCGGCTGCGCAAGCTGGTCAAGGAGCAGGCCATTCGGCAGCTCCAGGACCACCTCGACCAGGCGCGCTTCGAGTCTGCAGGATTGCCTCTGGCCCGGCTCGCCGAGCTCGAGGGCGATCTCCCCGATCTTCAGGCCTGGGTCCAGGGCATGCTCGCCGCTCGTCGGGCCGAGGAGCTGCGGCGAGAAGGGGATCTGGAGTCGGCGGCCTCCCTCTTCGAGAAGGCGGCCTCGCTCCTCCCCCGCAGCGATGCCGCCAGACGGCTCGAAAAGGAGGTCCGCGGCGAGAAGGAAGCCCTCTCTTCCCTGGAGGTTTCCGTCGTCCGTCACGTGATCGATGGGGAAGGTCCGAAGGCAGTGGCAGCCCTGGAGAAGTTCCTGGTGGGCGCTCCCGGCTGCGTCCGGGCGCGAGAGCTCCTCGGCTGGGTCGAGGGCCGGCTCCGCGACGGGAACGAAAGGCTGGCGAGCGCGAGCGAGGCCTTCGCCCGTTCGGCTCCCCACGAGGCCATGGAGATCCTCGTCGATCTCGCCGGGAGGCAGGAGCTGGCAGAATCTCTGCGCGACCTCGCCTCCCGGGTGGAGGCCCGGCTCGTCGATGCGGCGCAAAAGGTCGCCGCCATCGAGAGGATTCTCGCCGCGGGGCGAGGCTCCCGGGGCGAGCTCGAGGACGCGCGCCGAGAGCTCGAGGCGCTGGGGGTGGTGGCCAGCGATCATCCGCGCCTGGGCCTCCTCGAGGGCCGGCTTGGACAGGCTTTCGAGGCCCTCGGTCACATCGAGAAGGGGCAGGCACTCGAGCGACAGGGGGAGCTTCTGCGGGCGGACGAGAGCTACGAGCGGGCGCGCGGGCTCTGGCCCGAGAGCGGCAAGGCCCACCTGCTCTCGTTGCGGCTTTCCGGCCAGAAGGAGCTCGAAGAGGTCCTGGCCGCCCAGGCCAGGGCACTGGCCCCGACCGATGGTCGGGGGGGACCAGGCGACGGAGGGCGCAAGAAAGTCCTGGAGCGACCCATGTCCAGCAAGGATCTCGGAGGATCGTTCTTCCTCCGCGTGGAGGAGGGGGGCGAGTTGCTCGTCGTCACCAAGGACGAGGTCTCGATCGGCAACGTGCTCTCGCGGGAGGTGGATCTTCCCATCATGGCGAGCATCAGCCGGCTTCATGCCCGCATCGAGCGCAGCGCGGACTTCCACCGCGGCCTCACCTATCGACTGGTCGCGGAGGGCAACTCGCCGTGCTCGGTCAACGGGAGGTCGGTCCGTGAGGCGACGCTTTCTCACGGTGACCGCATCGGTCTCGGCTCGGACCTCGCCATTCTCTTCGAGCTACCGACCGAGAAGAGCGTGAGCGCCCTCCTGACCCTGCAAGGGGACTTCCTCGCGGACGGCGTGCACCGCGTGCTCCTCATGAAGCCTGGCGGCAAGGATGGGCGCATTCTCCTCAGCTCGGGATCCGGCTCTCACGTGACCGTGAAGGGGCTGTCCAAGGAGGTGGAGATCCTCTCCGCCCAGGAGGGCAAGCCAGGGGTCCTTTCGTGCGTCTCCCTCCACGGGGTGATGGTGGACGGACGGGGGGGGCGACCGGAGGAGCAGCTGCACGACGGGTGCTGCGTGCAGTGTGGTGAGGTGCGCTTCACGGTGGCGCGCCGGGTCTGACGACGTCGATTCCCGCTCCGGGGTTTTTCCCCCAATATTCGGCCCCGGAGACGGATGGATTGGTGCAAAGAGGAGCTTCCGGCCGGTCGAGGTCCGGGAGCGGCAATCATGCGAGGACGGGATCCATGGGCAGAGTCGTGGCCATCTTCGGTGCGGTCATCGCCTTTCTGGCGCTGCCCGCGTGGGGACAGGGAGCCCTCGGGCGACCGGTCAACCAGGCCCCTTGCCTCGCGGCGGCTTGCCAGGACCTGAGCGAGGAGATCGTCTCCGCCCTGTCCCTGGATACGACCCTGACCCAGCCGTCCATCCTGCTCGTGGCCGAGGAGGCTCCCCGGCGAGAGAAAGAAGCCCAGAAGGCCGCTCTCGCCCACCTCCGGGATTGCCTCGTCGACCGCGGATACCGCACCGCCATCGTGGAGGAGGATTTCTACCGGAGCCAGATCGAGCCCGTCCTGGGGTCCGAGGAGGCCCCGCGCGCGGCGGTGATCTCGGTTTCCCACGTGTCGGGCCTGGAATCCCGCAGGATCCAGGTCCGGGGCATCCTGCCCGGGATCGATCCTTTCCAGATCTCGTACGTGGAAAAGGAATGGGTCCTCAGGGCAGACCAGGGCGAGGTCGGCGGCGACGGCAGCGTGGTCGGGTCCTCGAGCCTGTCGGGGAGCCGCGAGGAGGCTCTCCAGGAGGCCGTCAGCGACGCGACGCTGAGGCTCCATGATCTGGTGGCCGCGGTGGCTCGTTCGCACGGGTCGCACGGAGACCCCGGGAAGCTCCTCCGCCACGTTGCGGATGTGCTCCCAGAGGCTATAATCGAAACGAGTTACGTCCGAGACACGTATCTCGAGACCGTGGAACGTCCCTACGGGGAAGTGTACCGGGCCCATGTCCTCGTCCGCCCGGACGGAGACGGGTTGGCCCGGTGGGCCGGTCAGGCAAAGGCGCGTCTCGAGGAGGAGCAGTCCTTCTGGCTGCTGCGGGTCGCGCTGGCCATCGGAGCCGGACCGATCATCTTCCTCGGAGTGATGTTCCTGGACACGATCACGCGAGGCTACCTGACCTGGCAGCTGCGCTCCGGAGGCCTCCTCGCGTACGTGGCGGCCCTCTGGATCTTGGTGGGTGGGGCGGCGCCCCTTCTCTGAGGCCACGCGGGCAGGCCCGCGAGCCAGCGAGGGGGGGGAGAAGGCGAGGAAGCCCGATGAACTGGGAAAGCTTCTACAAGAACTACCGGAATCCGGACTACATCCCCGGGTACCAGCTTCTCAACAAGCTGGGGGGGGGAGTCTTCGGTTTCGTGTACAAGGCTCGCAAGGAGTCCATCGGCAAGGTCTACGCCATCAAGTTCCTCAAGGTCGACGACGAGAACGTCAAGAAGGCGGTCCTGCACGAGCTCGAGGCGATCCGGTTCTTCGCCCAGGTCGATCATCCCCACCTGGTGTCCATCGAGGACAAGGGCGAGATCGACGGCATTCCGTTCATCATCATGGGCTATGCCGGCGAGGAGACTCTCAAGCGTCGCCTCGAGGAGAGGGCTCCCAGTACCGAGCAGGCGCTGTCTCTCTTCCGGCAGATCCTCGAAGGGGTGGCTGCTCTCCACGAGAAGTCCATCATCCACTTCGACCTCAAGCCGGGAAATGTCTTTCTCAAGGGCGATTTCGTCCGGGTGGGCGACTACGGTCTCTCCCGGCTCATGAGTGAATCGCGGAAGACGCTCTCCTTCGGTCGGGGAACGCCGTACTACATGGCCCCCGAGCTCCTCAAGAAGAAGGGGGACGCGCGCTCCGACATCTACTCCCTGGGCGTGATCCTCTTCGAATGCCTCACCGGCGAGGTCCCCTTCCAGGGGGATTCGGAGTGGGAGGTGCTCAAGAAGCACGAGGAGGAGCAGGTCACCTTTCCGAACGGGATGGACCCGACCATCTGCTCCATCATCGAGCGCATGATGGCCAAGGATCCCGAGGATCGCTACCAGAGCGTCAAGGAGATCCTTCCCCGCCTGGACGCGGTGCTGCAGGGGGCAAGTGGGGGGAGCGGGGCGGTGCCGCCTCCCGACCCGGCACGCGCCCGGTCGAGAAGGATTCCCGAGAGAGCTCACGACAGAGCGTATCGGAGAAAGCACCGGACCCACCTGGGCAACATGCTCAAGGACGATATCGAGGAGATGAAGCGCGTCTTCCACAATGCCCACAAGGAGGTCCGCAGCGCCGGAGCCGAGATCGGGGCGGCCGCGGCCGAGATCGGCGGGGCCCTCAAGGAGGTCAAGTTTGCGGGGGGCAAGGTGGCCACCTCGGTGGGGGATCACGTGAGGCTGCACCTGCTCATTCCGGCGCGGCGAGGTCTCGAGAGCTGCCGGGAAGGTCTGGTGTCCGCGATCTCGGGGACGGGGAAGGGGCGGAGGAGGGCCCGGGGTCTCGAGAAGCAGGTGGGGCTGGAGAGACCCGATCTCTCGGACAAGGGCTTCTTGTCGCTCGCCTTCGGCAACCTCGCCCAGGTCCTGTCGGTGATCGTGCTGGCGATCCTCATCCCCTTCCGGTACCTGGGAGCGGCCGTGCTCGAGGTCCTCGAGTTCGTGGTCAAGCTTCCGTACCGGGTGTTCGGATTCATCGGTCGCATGGTCCTCGTGGTGTTCGGGGTCGGCGTGCTGATGGTGTCGGTCTTCGCCATCGTGTACCTGATGGCCAGCATTCCTCGCATGTTCATCCGGTTCTGAGAGGAGACCTGCGGCCAGTCCCATGTTCGACATCCAGAAGCTCAAGGCAGGGGACGAGGGCGAGTGGGCGAAGCTCCAGGATCGCTACTTCCGGCGCATCTTCTTCTACGTCAAGCGCCACGTCGGGGATTACCAGAAGAGCGAGGATCTCACCCAGGACGTCTTCCTGGGAGCGATTCGCGGCATCTCCCGCTTCGACGAGGCCTTCAACGTGGAGCAGTTCCTGTTCGGCATCGCCCGCAACAAGCTCATCGACCACTTCCGCAAGGTGGGGAGGAGCGGGGCCACGGTGGGGCTCGGCTCGTCGGGTGACGACTCCTCCAACGTGCTCGAGGCGGTGGCCGGCTCCGACCCCACTCCCAGCAGTGTCCTCGTCGATGTCGAGAAGCTCGGGCGCCAGAGGAACGTGCTCGTGAATGCCCTGCGCGAGCTGGTGGCGAAGTTCTGGAAGAAGGGCGACTTCGACAAGCTCAAGACCATCGAGCTCGTCTTCTGCCGGAACATGAAGTACACGGATATCGTCCAGAAGGTCGCGGTGAGAGACGAGAGGGCGGTGGCCAGCATCAAGTTCCAGGCCGTGCAGGAGCTCCAGAGGCTGGCGCGGGCCCGCGATCCTCGGAAGTCGCTCTTCTCCGGACTCTGGAAGAAGTGACATGACGCGAGGCCACGACCACATCGACCGCGAGACCCTGACGGGCTATGTCGAGGGAACCCTCGATGCGGCCACCCAGAAGCGCGTCAAGGCCGAGATCTCCTCGTGCGAGCTCTGCCTCGGGTTCCACCGTGAGATCGAGTCGGAGCTGCACTCCCTGTCGCTCAGCATCTCGCTCCTGTGGGCGGCGGAAAGAATCTCCTGCCCGCACCGCGACATCCTCAAGGGGTTCCTCGCCGGGTCCCTCAAGAAGGGCGAGGCTGACTACGTGGAGTTCCACCTCCGCGAGATCTCCTGCTCGTTCTGCGCGGCCAACCTGGAGGATCTCCGGGCGCTGGAGTCCGAGAACGAGACCAAGCTCCTCGACTCGGCTCGGGACCGTCTGAGCCAGAGCACGAGCGTCTTCCTGGGCAGGTCCCGGGGGTCGCGCTAGGAGCCGCGTCGGGGGCAGCCCAGGCCCCGGCTCTTCCCTGCCTCCGGGCCCTTGTCGGCCCCGCAGAGCGGACGGACTCTCGCCTCCCTTTTTTTTTCAATCTCCTGGCCCCGCCCCGAATACCCCGGTGGATGGCCGCTCCGAGGTCCCCGGGACGGGGCCGGGTCGGCCGGAGATGGACAAGCAGAGCAGCGGAGGAACGACGATGTTCAAGAAGATCCTTTTCATCGGCCTGACCGTGGGAGCCGTCGGCGTCGTGCTGGTGGGATCCGGCGGGCTCAGCTACGTGAGGACGACGGCGGGCGTGATCCATGATGAGATCCGGGACCAGATCCCGATCGACTTCGAGATCAAGCGCGCCCAGAAGCTCATCGACGAGATCATTCCGGAGATCCAGGCCTGCCGCAAGGTCGTGGCCCAGGAGGAGGTCGAGATCGAGTACCTCCAGGACGAGATCGCCCACCTCTCGGAGTCCCAGGGGTCCTCGGAGAGGAAGATCATGATCCAGAGGACGTCGCTCGAGAGGCCGAGTGATTTCTACCAGTTCGGGGGTCGACGCTACAGCCGCATCGAGGTCGAGTCGGATCTCGAGCGGACCTTCGAGGAGTACAAGGATCGGGAGACCCTGGCCGAGAGCAAGAGGAGGCTGCTGCAGTCGAGAACCGACTCGCTCCTGGCGGCCAAGAGCAAGCTCGAGAACGTCAAGCTCGAGAAGGCCAAGATGGAGAGCACGGTGCAGACCCTCTATGCCCAGCTCCGTCAGGTCCAGGCCCTGGAGGCTTCCGGCAACAAGTTCGCCCTCAACGACTCGAACCTGACCAAGGCCAAGGACCTCCTCTCGCGCTGCAAGAAGCGACTCGACATTGCCCAGAAGATGATCGAGGACGAGACGGTCACCGTGCACGGAATCGACGTGGAGTCCCCTGCGGCAAGGAATGTTCTGGCCGATGTGGACGACTACTTCGCCGGCCGCACGGTGGCTCCCGCCACCGGCGATACGGACGTCATGTCCCGCCGCTGAGCGGCTCGTTCCCCCTGCTTCCTCTCACGGGGAGCCCGGAAGACCTCCGGGCTCCCCGTGCTTTGTTTTCCCCCCGATGATGGTGACCCGGGGGCCCTCCGCCGCCTTCACGCCGGCTCCGCCTCCGAGGAACCCGCGCCGGGGGCCGTGGCGCGAGGAATCCCGTCTCCCTTCCCGGTCTGCTACACTCCTCATCCTCGGCGCCCTGGCGCCCTCGTGTCCACCGGGAAAGAGGGTTCTCGTTCATGGCCGCACTTCTGCCCGTGCTCGTGGGAGCGGGGGGACTCCTCGTCGGAGGCCTCGTCGCCCAGGTCCTCGACAGGAGGATGCGGGGCCGGGCCGCCCGTGAGGCCGAGGGGCTCATCCGGCAGGCGCGGGAAAAGGCCCGGGTCGCCCACGACGAGAGCCTGGCCGCTGCCCAGAAGACCTTCGAGAACCGCAAGGTCGATCGCGACCGGGATCTCGAGGAGAGGCGCGAGCGGATCGACGGCCGGACCAACCGCCTCGAGGAGTTCGAGCGGCTCGTGGAAGCCCGATTCGAGAAGCTCGCCGGGCGCGCCTTGGAGGTCGACACCCGGAAGCGGGAGTTCTTCCAGGCGCAGCGAGAGCAGCGGCGAGCGCGTCGGGATCTGCGGATAGCCCGCGAGCAGTTCATCGTCAGCCTCTGCGAAATGTCCCGGATGACCGTCGAGGATGCGGGAAGGCTCCTCCTCCAGAGGCTCGACGAGGACCTCTCCGCCGAGATGGGCCGCTACCTCCACCTGCGGCGACAGGCCCTGGATGAGGAGCTCGAGGACCGCGCTCGCCGGCTCCTCTCCATCATCATCCAGCGCTGCACCTTTTCCCATGTGGTGGACTCGGCGGTCTCCGTCACCCGCTTCACCGATCCTCGGGTGCGGGCTCGGGTCATCGGCAGGGATGGCGTCGTCCTGCAGAGGATCAAGGAGACGACCGGGATCGAGGTCATCGCCGACGATGCGAGCCCCGATGTCCTCTTCTACCAGGGCTTCGACGGGGTCTCGCGAGAGGTCGTCCGGCGCACGGTCGACAAGCTGGCCAAGCTCCCCCGGGAGCCCGACCTCCGGACCGTCGACAAGTACGTCAAGCGATTCCAGCAGGACGTCGACCGGCAGGTCCGTCATGCGGGGAAGACCACGGCGAACCATCTTGGCCTGAGGCGCGTCCACGACGAGATCCTGTCCCTGCTGGGACGTCTCAAGTATCGCTCGAGCTACGGGCAGAATGTCCTCTGGCACTCCACCGAAGTGGCGTTCCTGGCCAGCCTGGCTGCAGGAGAGCTCGGGTTGAATCGCAAGCTGGCAAGACGAGGGGCCCTTCTCCACGACATCGGAAAGGCCGTCAGCCTCGAGATGGAAGGGGGACACCCCGAGATCGGGGCGGAGCTCGCGGCTCGCTACGGCGAGGGCGAGGAGGTTCTCGCTCCCATTGCCATGCACCACGAGAGCAACGGTCTCACCGACATGACGCTCCTCACCCGGGTCGGCGATGCCATCTCGGGCTCGCGTCCGGGGGCGCGTCGCGACACCTCCGAGAAGTACCTCATGCGGCTCGAGCAGATCCTCGGCATCGTCACGGACTTCCCGGGGATCGAGACCTCGTACTCGATGCAGGCGGGCAGGGAGATCTGGGTGATCGTGGACTCGGGGCAGGTCAGCGACAGCAAGGCTCGCCAGATGTGCCGCGAGATGGCGGAGAGGATCGAGGAGAACGTCACGTACCCGGGCAAGATCAAGCTCACCATGATCCGGGAAGCGCGCTCCGTCGCCATTGCCCACTAGCCCGACGTCGCTATTGCCCACTCGCTATTGCCCAGACGTCGCTATTGCCCACTAGCCCGACCCGGCGACCCGTCGGATGCAATCCGGCCGGCCAGATCGACAAACCCGCGGCCAGATCGACGCACCCCGCAGATCGACCCGATCGACGTACCCCGCGGATCTAGTAGCGGACCTTCTTGGCCCTCTTGATGGCCGCCTTGGAGCGGACATTCTCGGCCTTGCGGATGGCGCGCTCGCGCTCGCGGAGCTTGCGGCGGCGCTTCTCGGTGGGCTTCTCGTAGTAGGTCTTGCGCTTGACCTCGCGCGACACGCCCTCGCGATTGCACTTCCTCTTGAAGCGGCGCAGCAGGCTCTCGATGTTCTCGTGGCGGTCTCGGACGACGCGGATCATGGATTCCCTCGAACCTTGCCAGGGGCTCCCGGCGATGACAGGACCGTACCGAAAGGCGATCTCTCCGCCCGCGGAGCGACCATCTCTCCCGGATCGGCGAAACGGGGAGGGTACTGAAGGACTGCCCCCCGGTCAAACGGAAAAGCCCCTGTCGAGCTAAAATCTTTTGAGCGTGACTCTTGGGGTCGAGCATAGACCTTGGCGGGGGCCAGTCGGCCCCGGGGGGCCGTCCCGGGGGAACCGACCCCGCCGTTGGAGTCTCCAATGCCCGGAGCCTGCGCAGACTCCTGACCGCGTTGACTCGCCTCGAGGACTTTCGCATGAAGAGTGACCGGGGTCTCCGGACCCTCGCCCTCGTCGTCTTCTTCCTCTCCGGGATTGCCGGCCTGATCTATCAGGTCGTCTGGACCCGCCTCCTCGGCTTCACCATGGGCAACTCCATGCTGTCCATCGCGACGGTGGTGTCGACCTTCATGGCGGGCCTGGCTCTGGGCAGCTTCGCCGCGGGCAGGGTGGCCGACCGTCTCCGATCCCCGTTCCTGATCTTCGGGATCCTCGAGGCCCTCATCGGGGCCTATTGTCTGGTCCTGCCCCTGGTCATCGGTTTCACCGAACCTCTTCTCCGCTCCATCTACCAGTCCATGGGGCCCCAGTTTCTGACCTTCCGCGCCATCCAGTTCGCGGTCTGTGGGGCCGTCCTTCTGGTGCCCACGACCCTGATGGGGGCCACGTTGCCCATCCTGTCGAAGCACGTTGCCCACCGTCTGGGAGACGTGGGGTGGACGGTGGGGCGCCTCTACTCGGTGAACACATTCGGCGCGGTGGTGGGAGCCTTCCTCACCGGATTCGTGCTCATCCCGGAGCTCGGAATTTCCACCACCACGCTCGTGGGGGCCAGCCTCAACTTCGTGGTGGCGACCATCGTGGTGCTGTCGTGGTTGGGAACGGGTCGGACCAAGGTGGCAGACCCCGTGGAGGAGGCCGTGGCCGTCAAGCCTGCCCCCGGCCTCGGCGGTGACGAGAAGCCACTTCGCGGCCTCGTCCTTGCGGGGCTTCTCCTGGCCTTCTTCGCCAGCGGCTTCTCGGCCATGACGTACCAGATCGGCTGGACGCGGGTGCTCTCGCTCGTCTTCGGTCCCTCCGTCTACAACTTCTCCCTCATCGTCACCACGTTCATCCTGGGGCTCGCCGTCGGGGCCCTGCTGGTGGCCCGCATCGTCGATCGAACGCGCGATCCCTACCTCCTTCTCGCTGCCTGCCAGCTCCTGATCGGGCTCACCGCTCTGGCGGCCCACTACTCCTTCGGTCGTCTCCCGTTCGATCTGGTCGACCTGTATCTCGGCGCCGACGAGATGGGGTTCGGCAAGCTGCAGTTCGAGAAGCTCCGGCGAGCGTTCGTGCTCATGGTGCCGCCCACCATCCTCATGGGAGCGGTCTTCCCCATTGCAGCACGCATCCTCGCTCGTGACCTCCGCAAGGTGGGGCGAGCGGTGGGCAACGCCTACTCGGTGAGCACGGTGGGCTCGATCCTCGGGTCGTTTCTGACCGGCTTCCTCCTCATCCCGGCCCTGGGCATCGAGGGGACTCTCCTCTTCGGAATCGCCATGAGCCTCGGCGTGGGTGTGCTGCTCGTCGTGCTGTCGATGGTCCAGCGCGGCTTCGGGCTACGCACGGTGGCCGTGCTGCCCCTGCTGGCGCTCTTTGCCCTTGCCCTCCGCCTGCCGCACTGGGACAGCGAGGTCCTGGGAAGCGGTGTCTACCTCTACGCGCGGCACCACCGGGACATCCTCGAGGAGCACCCCGAGCGGATCCGCGAGATGATGCTCGGCGACACCGAGCTCCTCTATCACGAGGAGGGGATCACCACCACGGTGTCCGTCCGTCGTTCGCAGGGCGGCCTCCTCTACATGAAGACGAGTGGCAAGACCGACGCCTCCTCGGCGGAGGACATGTACACCCAGATCCTGTGCGGCCACATTCCTCTCTTCCTCCATCCCGATCCAAGGGAGATCTGCGTGGTGGGCCTGGGGAGCGGGGTGACCCTGGGCTCCGCCGGACTCCACGAGATCGATCGCGCCGACTGCGTCGAGATCTCGGCCGAGGTGGTGAAGGGAGCCCGCTACTTCGAGGGGGTCAACCACGGCGCCATGAGCCAGCCCGGCCGGCTCGACATCGTGGTGGAGGACGGACGGAACTTCCTGGCCATGGCGGGGAGAAAGTACGACGCGATCCTTTCCGAGCCGTCCAATCCCTGGATTGCTGGCGTGGGAAGCCTGTTCACCCTGGAGTATTTCCAGGCCTGCAAGAACGCCCTGAAGCCCGGCGGCATCATGAGCCAGTGGGCCAACTCCTACAACATGGGACACGAGGAGTTCCGGAGCGTGCTGCGGACCTTCATGCAGGTCTTTCCCAACGTCATGCTCTGGGAGACCGTTCTCGGGACCGACTACCTCCTCGTCGGACTCCCCGAGGATTACGGTTTGATCGATCTCGAGCGGGTGCGCACCCTCATGGCCACCGACGTGATCCACGAGGATCTCGCGCGCATCGGCGTCGAGTCGCCCGAGAGCTTCCTGAAGCACTTCGTCATGGCCCGGGAGCAGGCGGCTCGTTTCTGCGGAGAGGGGCCCATCCACACCGACGATTACACCTTTCTCGAGTACAGGCTCCCGAAGAACCTCTATCTCTCCGGTGCCGCGCGCGACCGCAAGTACGAGGCCTTCCTGAGTCGCCTCCAGGGGGTTCGAGAGACCGTCCTTCCCTATCTGAAGAACCTGGACGGGCTCCCGGATCGCAAGGCGTTCGAGAATCGGGTCACCGACCTCTATCGCTCGCGTCAGCTCGCGACCGAGGGGTGGATCGAGCTGTGCACGCGGCGGGCCTACGACCGGGCGCTCACCGCCTTCGAGCAGGCACTCGAGCTCGATCCGTCCGACGGTGACACGCGCAATCACCTCTGCCAGCTCCTCGTGGAGCTGGGGCGGCGGACGCTCGGTTCCGACGAGGATCTTCCCCTGGCCCTGGCTCTCTTCAAGCAAGCGGTCTCGTTCAAGAAGGAGAATCGGGTCGCCACCGAGTACGCGAACCGTGTCGGACTCTACGTGGCTTCGCGTCTGGTGGAGCAGGGAAGCCTCGACGACGCCTATCGCGAGTACATGGACGTCTGGAAGCGCGACGTTCACAACATCGAGGCCCTCGCCGGGGTGGCCGACGTCCAGCGCGAGCGGGGGAACTACATGGAGGCCATTCGCCTCCTCCAGAGCGCGATGGCCGACCAGCCGCAGAATGCCGAGCTCTTTCGGAGGAGGGGAACGCTCTGGTTCGACGTGGAAGAATTCGACCGGGCGGTCGAGGACTGGCAGGTGGCGGTGAGCCTGGAGCCGGAGACGGCGGCCTACCGCAACAACCTGGGGCTGGCGCTGTGGCGCGCGGGCCGTCCCGACGAGGCGGTCACCCAGTTCAATCGACTGCTCAAGAACGACCCCGACTACGCCAGGGCGTATCTCGGGGTGGGGCAGATCTATCTGGAGCGAGGCGATCTCGAGCAGGCGTCCTCCGCGTTCACGAGCGCCCTCCGGATCGACCCCACCATGGACGGCCTCGGAGCCGTGGTGGAACAGCTCCTACGCCTGGAGATGGAGCGAGGTCGGATGGATACCGCTTTTCACTGGCTGGGACAGGTCGTGCGGCTTCGTCTCCGGGAACCCGGGGCGCTTCGATCCGATCCGGCGCTGGAGCCCTTGCGGAGAGATCGCCGGTTCGAGGAAACGCTTGCGCGCTGGAAGGAAGAGCCCGCCCCGGTCGCGGAGGGGTCGTAGCCCCCTACGCCCTCACCGGAATCCTGACGAGAACCCGCCGGAATCCTGACTAGAACCCGGTCGGGCTGGCGTCCGAGGCGTCCAGGACCGCGTTGATGGTCTTCTGCCTGCCGATGTTCCTGATGGGCCTGGTGATCACTCTCGACGCATCGCGGGGAGCACCCGAGGGGTCGATGATGAGAGGATCCTCCTTCGTCACCACGAGGTAGGTCTTGCCCAGCCGCACAACGGCCACGTTGCGATCGGCCTCGGCGGGAAGAGACACGATCAGGTACCCGTCCTGGAACTGGAACTGGACGCCCTGGGGCAGGACGATCTCCTTGCCCGCGAAGTTCAGGGTCTTCTGGGTGCTCGTGACCACGTAGACCTTGCCTGGAACGAACGGTCCGATCCCGCGACCCGGATCCGTGCCCGTCTGGCCCGTGCCCGTCTGGCCCTTGGCGGCAAACGTGGGGCCAGCCGGCTTGCCCGCCGGGGTCGGATTCTTGCCGATCTGGCGCGTGGGGGTCTGGCCGCCGAGCTCGGAGACCGGGAGGACCACGAGGAGAGAGGCCAGGAGAGCCGCAGGAATGATGCGCTTCATCGGATTCGCCTTCCTTTCGAGCACCGCCGAAACCGGAAGCCCGTGGGCTTCGGAGAGCCCAGGAGCCGGACTCGTCTCTACTCATCGACCGGATGGGCGATCATCTTGAGCAAAAACCCTCATTCTGGCAGGGCTTGTGGAGAAGAGGGTGTCGAGTTTCCGGAACACGAGGGCAGCTGCGGATCTCCATGAGGGCTTGTGCGGCCGAGGGAGTGGCCCCAAAGCCTTTCCCTGGGAAGATTTGGCCGTTACCTCCCTTGCGGAACGGACTTTGCGCACTGGTTTACCTCGACGCGTGAAGTCTCCGGCTCGGGTCGGAGCCCGCCGAGCCGTCGTCCCCTCTGGAGCCAGGCCATGCTCCCTCGCATCCCTTCCCTGCTTGTCGTTCTCCTTGCTCTCCTCACCGGCTGCGCGACCACGGCCGCCTGGCCGGTGGTCAACTACGACCCGCTCGCGGATCGTTCCTCGCCGGTGGCCTTTGCCGGGACGGGCTTTCTCTGGAAGGGACGTTACGTGTTGACCTCGGCCCATGCCTGCTCCGGGGATACCCTCGATGTGATCGTCGAGAACGGCCTCCTGAGCACCAAGCGGGTCCAGGGCACCGTCCTGGCCCGCGAAGGCGACATCGCCGTGGTGGACCTCGGCTGCGTGGTTCCCGGGGCGAGCTTCCACCTGTCCTGGGACGACGCCTATCCCGGTCAAGAGGTCACGATCATCGACGGCAGCCGATCGTCGCGACCCGAGATCCCGACCATCGCCCTCTCGGGCGATACCCTTCGGGTCGCCGCCGACGGTGGCTCCATCCGTCGTGGCTCGAGCGGCTCCCCCGTGGTCGACTCCAGTGGCTCGGTCGTGGGCATCGTCTTCGCCTCGCTCCACCTCGGGGGGCAGCACCTCGTTTCCATCCACCCGGTGTCGGCCATCCGCGAGCTCTTGCAGGACGTGCTCTCGAACGTGCCCGTGGTCGAACGCACGACCGGTCTCCGGGCCGATCCCGGGACCAGCAGGGCTGGCGCGGGACGGCGGGCAATGTAAGCTCGCGTGTGATGGAAGGGGCACACGCCAGGGTGGCAAGAGGCCCGAGTCGCGGTAAACGGCGGGTGAAATGAAGCGAGCCAACTCCTCGGTGCTCTCGGGAGCACTTCTTGTTCTCCTCTCCCCGAGCCTCCCTCTTGTCTGCGGTGCCTGCGGATCCGACGAGGCGTCCGCCCCCTCCGCGACGAAGCCGGCGTCCAGTCCCGAAGCCGATCCGGCGCCGAAGCGGGCCGAGCAGCTCCGGGCCCGCCTGACCCCCGGTCAGGATCCGGTCCTCGCGCGGGATGTTCTGGAGAAGATCGCCTTCCTGGCCGTCGAGAATGCCGCCGACGAGACCCAGGAAATCGTGGCCTTCGATGCGGAGGGCATGCGTCTGGGTGCGCTGACCGACGACAAGCGGATCAAGCTCGAGCTCGACTTCTGCCCGGCGACCCGTCGCGTTGCCTATGTTTCGCGCTACGAGAAGGATCCCGACCGCTTCGACATCATCACCATGGATCTCGATGGCGGGAACGGCGTCAACGTCACCCTCGAGTTCCCCACCCCGGAAGCGGGCCTCGCCGTCCTGAAGGGCGGGGTCGGAAAGAGGATGCTCCCCAACCGTTGCCCGAGCTTCAGCCGCTCGGGCGACAAGATCTACTTCGCGCACCGAAAGGACGCGGTGTGGAGTCTCCATGTCACGTCGGCGAAGGCAGCGGTCGTGCCCGAGCTCCTCTTTGCAGGACCGAAGGACGATGGCGGAAGACGTCGGGCTCAGCTCTTCGATCATCCCGAGGTCTCGCCCGACGAGCAGATGATTGCCTGTGTCCAGAGGCGAGGCGGTGACCCGGAGTCGATCGGACTCCTCGACCTGAGCAGCCGGGGCGGTGAGCCGGTCTTCCGGGGCAAGATCGCCTTCGCCGCCGAGGACCGCCTCGAGTACCCCCGGTTCTCGCCTGACGGCAAGCAGCTCCTCTACCTCCGCCAGAACCTGAGCCGGGGCACGTCGGAGATCCGGGTCCAGTCCGTGGAGTCGGTCCTGAGCGGCGAGGGGGAGGGCGAGCTGGTGTTCGGCTGCCCCCCTTCGGCCATTGCACGGTGGGCCCGGAACGGTACGGCCATCGTGCTGGGAGCCGATCTGGGACAAGGCGAGAAGGTCTACCTCATCGACCTCGAAGCCCCGGACAGGACGCCGCATCTCCTCGGCGGCTCGAAGGTCGCCCTGAGGAACCCGGTCTGGATCGAGCGATGACCCTTCCGTGCCCATGACCGAGACCCACCCTGATCCGGGCGGCTCGTCCGACCCGAAGGCGGACGAGGTCCTGGTGCGCGGCGTGGACCGTCTCGTGGGTGCGGTGGCGCGGGCCCGGCGCGGAGCGGTGGTCCAGGGAAGCCTCCTCGCCGGTCTTCTCGCCGTCGAAGTGGCGGCTCTCGTCGCGGGCCACGGATCGAGGTCTTCCGGGGTCGCCTGGCTCGTCGGGGTGGCCGTGGTCACCGCGAGCGTGGCCTTCCTTCTCGGGGAGCAGGCGAGGGCGCACGCGCCGGACGGAGGGCGGCTCGTCCGCCAGCTCGACGACGGCTTCAAGCTCGAGGGGGCCCTGGTGGCCGCCAACGACGTGGCTCGAACACGGGCCCGGACCGACCTCGCACACCTGGTCCTGGACCGCGGCGCCGCGGGGTTTGCCGCCCTCGGGCGGTCCTCGCGAGGGCCCGCTCTCTTGCCGCGAGTCTTCCAGCGGGGCCTCGATCTCGTGTTGCTGATGGGGATCTTGCCGCTCTTGCTCTCCGACCCGTGGTCGCAGCCGGTCGTGGTGCCGAGGGTCATCGAGAGTGAGGCACCGTCCATCGGGGGGGGAGGAGGAGGCGTTTCCCGTCCTGGTGACGACGTCGTCGAGGAGGGTGGAGAGGAGGACGATCCGTCACCCGGTGACGAGGCGCCCTCAGAAGACAGCCGCGTGCCGGACCTGGACACGGTGCCACGTTTTTCGAACCCGCTCCGGCGGCCCGGGCCCGAGACGGTCAAGGACGCGCTCGTTCTCGAGGACATCCTCGCCCGCGAGGGACGGGGCGGCGAGGGGGGAGCACGAGAGACCGGCTCGGGTGCCGACGACCCGCCTCCTCCCGAGGACCTCGATGCCGTCTTCGAGAGAATGCGTGAGATGGATACGGGCAAGCGTCTCCTCGACCGGAAGGAGCTGGACCTGGTGGCCCGCTACTTCGCGGCGCTCAGGACGAAGCCGGATGGTCCGGATCGCGGTGACCGGCCTCCCCGTTGAGCCGGGGGCAGCATGGAAATTCTCTCTGCAGAGTTCCTGAAGAGGGTCGAGACCCTCAATCGCCTCGCCCGCAAGATCTTCTCGGGGGAGGTGCAGGGCGAGTCGGCAGCGCGGCGGTCGGGCCGGGGCACACTCTTTCGGGAGTATCGGCCCTACGTCATCGGGGACGACCCTCGTTACGTGGACTGGAACATCTTTGCCCGCCTGGGAACGCTGGTGGTGAAGCGATTCGAGGCCGAGGAAAACCCCGAGGTCTTTCTCATCCTGGATGCGAGCCCGTCCATGGACTTCGGCGAGCCGACCAAGCTCGACTGGGGGCGGCTGGTGGCGGCGGCAGTGGGGTACATCGCGCTGGCCAACTTCGGCTCGGTGCACGTGGCCGCGGTTCCTCCCACCGAGTCGGGTTTCGCCCTTTCGTTCCGGGGCGCCGGACAGGCAATGCCCTACTTCGACCGGCTGACCCGGATCAAGCCCGTGGCCACCGAGAATGCCCTGAGCGGGGTCATCGAGTTCCTCTCGGTGCGCAAGAGGATCACCGGGGCCGTGCTGATCTCGGATTGCTACGAGCTCGAGTCGCTCACCAAGCTCATCGCGTTCCTCAGGCACAGGAATGCCCGGACGTTCTGCGTCCACACGGTGTGCCACGAGGAGATGGTGCCGGCGTCCCTTGGCACCGTGCTCGTCGATGCCGAGACGGGAAGAACCCTCGATCTCGACGCGGGGCGTGAAACGCTGACCGCCTACCGGAGGGCCTTCCGGAGACACTGCCTGCGCGTGGAAGGGGTGTGCAAGCGCTACCGTGCCGGCTACCTCCGCTTCGACACCCGGACTCCCCTGGAGAGGGCCGTCCTCGATCTCCTGAAGGCGCGGAGGCTCCGGGCATGAGCTTTCTGCGTCCCGAGGTCCTGCTTCTCCTGCCGGCGGTGATCTTGCTGCTGGTGGTCCTGTTCCGGGTGCGCAGGAAGAAGCGAAGTGTCGTTCCTTCGCTGCGGATCTGGTTGCAGGCGGTGGGGGGGGCTCGCCGCTCCGGTCTTCTCTCCCGGCCGCGGGTCCTTCTCTCGGAGATCCTTCTTCTCCTGGCCGCGTCTGCCCTCGTGGTGGCGGCGGCGGGGCCGGTGCTGGTACGGCTTGCCCAGCGCGGAGAGGACATCGTGATCGTGGTCGACGACGCTCCGTCCATGGGGGCCACGACGCTCGGGGAGGCAAGGCTCGCGCGAGCGGTGGAGGCCCTGTCGCGTGTCCTCGTCGCCCGTCAGGGAGAGGATCGGATCGCGGTGATTCGAGCCGGAGACCGGGGCGGATCGCATCTGCTGCTCCCCTTCGAAGGGCGACCTCGGGCTCTTTCGGTGCTGACCGCCGTGGCTCCTGCCGATCATCCGGTGGCTCTGGACGAGGCCCTTGCCCTCGCCCTGCCGCTGGTCTCGAGCTCGGGTGACAAGGGGCGGCTGGTGATTCTCTCCGATCGCGCTCCCGAGATCGTGGGGCGGCTGGAGGGGGAGCTTCCGCTCGTCCGTGTGGAGAGCCTGACGGGGATCGCGCGAGCCGTTTCGCGCAACCTCGCCTTCGTGCGCCTGGAGACGAACGACGCGGAAGAAGAGACCGAGGAGATGCGGATCGAGACGACGGTCAGGAGCTTCTCGACCGCCGAGGAGAACCTGCGCGTGGTGAGCCGCTTCGCGGAGAACGAGGGCCCTGTGCGCGAGACCCGGCTTCTTCCCGGCACGAGCGTCGAGCTCTCGTTCACGGTACCTCCGGAGTTCGAGGGTGAGGTCGAGCTCCGGATCGAAGGGGGGGACGACCTCGCCGTGGACGACAGCGCCTTGTTCCAGGTGCGGAGGGCACGCCGGTGCCGGACGGCGCTCATCACCGCGGGAGGCGAGTCGTCTCTCGATCCGTTTCTGGCCTCGGCTCTGCTGGCCTGCAGCGACTGGATCGATCCCGAGGCGACGCTCTGGGGCGGACCCGGCGACGTCGAGGCGTTGCAGCGGATCTGTGATCTCGTGGTGCTCGATGGCGTCTTGCCCGAGGAGAGCCAGACGATCGAGGTGCCTTCGCTCTGGTTCGGAGTCGAGGGGCGCGTTCTTCCGTTCGTGCACGAGGGGCGCAGCAAGGATGTGCACCCGTCCGGCCTCTCTCTCGGTCATCCCCTCGCGCGCGGCATCCGTCTCGATCATGTCTCGGTGCGGGAGGCGGTGCAGGTGAGCGGCTACGACGAAGGCGACGTCGTGGTGGACGGGGTCCCCGGGCCTCTCGTCCTGGCCGGGGAGCTCCACGGAGCGCCCTACGTTTACTTCGCCTTCCGGCCGGCGTGGTCGAGCCTCCCCTTCTTCAGCGCGTTCCCTCTCCTGGTCCGGAACTCGCTCGTCTCGTTCTTCGGCGAGGCGGGGGTGAAGGTGTCCCGTTCCGTGCCCACCGGAACCACCCGGGGACGGGCGCTCCAGCTTCTCGGCCATGGCGAGCCTTCTTCCGGTCACCCCCTACCGGATCCCGTGCTCACCCGGGGAATCCACCGTCTCGTCGCGGGAAGAGGTCATGAGCTCGTGGCGGTCAACTTCGTCCATCCTCTCGAGTCCGATATCGCACGGCCGATTTCGCGGGACGACGCGCCGCAGATCCTCGCTGCGCTCCCCGATGTGCAACGCGAGCGCTGGGACCACTGGCTGATCTTCGCGGCGCTGCTGCTGCTGCTTGCCGACTGGCTCGTGGTGTACGGGCTGCCGGCGCTGGTGCGGCGGGGGTGAGGGCCGGGTCTCTCCCGGAGAGGAGCCACGTGGCCCGCTTCTCCCGTCCCGGGCCGGCCCGGAGCAGACGCGAATCTCGAGCTCGCCCGGGCCGCTGCCGTCGGGGACCCGGAGGCGGTGGAGACGTTCATCGAGCGCATGGCGTGCATCCCGGCGATTCTGGAACGCAAGAACCGAAAGCTCCCCTTCGCCTTCAAGAGGGATGAGCTGCAGGATCTGGCCCAGGATGTGTTCGCCAGGATCTGGGGCAAGCTCGAGACGTTCGCCGGAGAGGGATGCCTCGAGGCCTGGGCCTACCGGTTCTGCCACAACGTGATGATGAACGCCCAGCAGAGCCGCTGGCGACGGCATCGCCGAGCCGGTGATCCCGGGGAGGCGGTCGACTTCAAGGATCTGCCCCGGCAGAAGGACGCCTGGCTCACTGCCTCCTTCTCTCTCCCCGACCGCATCGTGTGGCGGGTGCTGGGGCTCGACGCTGCCGGCGACCGCGTGGCCACGGGAGAGGCAGAAGCCCACCGCCGGCGTGATTGATCGACGCCAGGTCACCCCATGGAGAGAAGGATGAGGATTCCGTGTGGCGGCCGGCGCGTGGGCCTGCTGCACCGGGCTGCCCGCGGTGTCATGGATCTCGACGTGTGCGTCGAGGCGAACCGCGATCTCGTCCTTTCCGTCCCCCGTCCAGTCGAGGGGCTCGATCTCGTGGATCGTCGATCCGACGTCGCCCGAGACAAACGGTGAATGGTCGCGATCCTGGAGCGTGTGGCCCGAGCCGATGGTTCGACTCAGTCCCGGTCGCCGTCGGCGGCCTCGGGTCGTCTCCGCGCTTTCTCGAGCAATCCCCTGACGCCGGCCACCTGCGCCGCACCCATCGCCCACCGCTCGCGCTCCACGGTGTCGAGCCACTCCTCGAGGAGGGGGACGGCGCGCCCGGGGTTGCCGGCGGCGAGATGCAGCAGCGCCCGGCGGCGGAGGGACTCGAGGGCGACGCCTGGCTCGTCTCCCTGTCGCGCCGCCTCCTCCGCCTCGCGGTAGAGGGCATCGGCATCGTCCACCAGCGACGCCGCGTGAAGATGGCCGGCGAGAGAAAGGAGGGCCTGGGGGCGGGTGGGGACGCGGTAGGGAACGGGGCGCAGGCGGGGGAAGAGAGCCGCACCCGTGATGAGAAGCGCGATGCCGCCGAGTCCCAGAGCCGCGCGAGAGGATCGGGCGGTCACCGCTTCACGCAGCAGGACCACGATGCTCACCACCGCCAGTCCCGCGAACGGCGCCGCAAAGGGGAGGAGCGGGAGCCGGAACCGGGACACGATGAAGCCGGCGAGGACGGCGGTGCTGCCCAGGAGGAGACAGGCGAGCAGGATCCAGGGACGAGGCCTTTGCAAGAGCGCGAGCAAGACTCCCGCCAGCGCGAGGGGGAGCATCACCCCCGTGGGCACGAAGCCGACCCAGCGGAGAAGGGGCACTTTCTCCCGCACCTCGTAGAAGTTGACGTTGTTGGGGATCTCGAGGGGCGAGAGGAGGGCGCACGCCTTGCGCAGGATGAGATCGAGATAGGAGCCGATGGACGGGTGGGTGCGCAGGGTGGCGATTGCCGTGGGGAGGAGCCGGCCGTGGGTCTCTTGCAGGATCGTCCGGGCGTGCCCCTCGAGGAGCACGGCACGGGTGTCGTCGGGAAACCAGCCCACGCCCGACGAGCCGTGGGCGTTCCCGGCAAGGAAGACCTCGGGGCCGCGGGTGGTGATCTTGAGCGGCGAGGCTCCGACGGCGAGGTTGCGGGCGATGGCGGGAAGAAGGGGAAGCACGGCACCGAGTGCCAGGAGAGCGAGCGCCCTGCCCGCAGAGGTCGCGCCGGGAGATGTCGTGACGGGAGTCGTCTCCGGAGATGAGGTCGAGGTCGAGCGGGCGGTGCTCTCTTCCCGGTGCCCGCCGTTCCCCGTCGGGTCTTGGCGTCTTGCCCGGAAGAGGACCGCCACCGCCAGCGGAAGGAAGACGAGCCCCGTTGGCTTGGCCAGGAACGAGAGCCCGAGGACGAGGCCGAGGATCAACGCGCTTGCCGAGGATCTCCATCTCCTGGCGCGAAGGAGTGCGACCAGCATCAGCGCCGAGAGCAGCGTCAGCAGCACCTCACGCAGGAGCGTCATCTCGTAGAGGAGGAGCGGCGCGTGAAAGGCGAGGAGGAGCGCGGCCACGATTGCTGCACTCTTGCCGAACAGATCGCGCGTGGCCAGGAAGACCAGCACCACCACCAGAGCCCCGAGCAGGGCCTGGAGTGCGTGGACCCATCCTGGATCGACTCCCACCACGGCGTAGACGAGGGCCACCAGGTACGGATAGAGGGGCGCCTGGTGGAAGGTCTCCTTGCCGTACCACGCCTCCCATTCGTCGGGGGTGGCGATGCTCCGGCTCCAGGCGTGGTGAGGGTGGGGCACGTCCCGGGAGAGGAGATCTCCCCGGGCGATGCGCTCGGCCCAGAGATGGAAGGTGTGGCCGTCGAGGTTCGGATTCTGCCAGTCCTGGAAGGGGAGGGACCGCACGTAGGAGGCCTGGAATGCCCCCCGTGCCGCGAGGGCCACAAGGCAGAGGAGCGCGGCCAGCGCGAGGGTTCGGGCCGGGGACGAGGGCCCGCCATCGGGGGTTGGCGGGCTCTTCGGGGTCATGCTATTCTCCGTGGGCAAGTCTCTACCTTTTCCCCGGTTCGAACGGTCGGAGCGTCATGGATCCCACCGAAGAGTTTGCCCGCCGAAAGATCATCGGGGAGGGCATCACGTTCGACGACGTGCTGCTCGTCCCGAACTTCTCGAACATCTTGCCCAAGGACACCCGGACCGAGACCCTGTTCTCCCGGAGGGTGGCGGTCAACATCCCGATCGCCTCGGCGGCCATGGATACCGTGACCGAGTCGCGGCTCGCCATTGCCCTGGCCCAGGAGGGGGGCATCGCGGTCATCCACCGCAACCTCGAGCTCGCGGACCAGGTGCGCGAGGTCGAGAAGGTCAAGCGATCGGCCAACGGCGTGATCCTCGATCCCGTCTGCCTGTCGCCCGGCGAGTCCATCGGCGACGCCAAGCGGGTCATGGAGAGCCACAACGTCTCCGGTGTCCCCGTGACCCAGGGGGATAAGCTCGTCGGAATCCTCACCAAGCGCGACCTCCGGTTCCATCAGTCCCTCGACACCCGCATCGACGAGGTCATGACCAAGAAGGATCTCGTGACGGCCCGCGTCGGGACGACCCTCGAGGAGGCAAAGGACATCCTCCACGAGAAGAAGGTCGAGAAACTCCTCGTCGTGGACGAGGCCTTTCGCCTCCGCGGGCTCATCACCATCAAGGACATCAACAAGCTGGCCGAGTTCCCGAACGCGAGCCGGGACGACCGGGGGCGCCTCCGGGTCGGGGCCGCCGTCGGCACCCAGGACTTCGAGCGGGTCGAGGCCCTCCTCAAGGGAGGAGTCGACCTGATCGTCGTGGATACCGCTCATGGCCACAGCCAGAGGGTCCTCGACACGGTGCGCGAGATCAAGGGCAGCTTCGACATCGATGTCGTGGCCGGTAACGTGGCCACGCGGGAAGGGGCCGAGGCCCTGGTCGAGGCCGGGGCCGACGGCATCAAGGTCGGCATCGGCCCCGGGTCGATCTGCACCACCAGGGTCGTCACCGGGGTCGGGGTGCCCCAGATCACGGCTCTCTTCGCCACCGTGCCCGTGGCCGCGAAGGCGGGGATTCCCGTCATCGCCGACGGAGGGATCCGACACTCGGGCGACCTCGTCAAGGCGCTGGCCGCCGGGGCGAGCTCGGTCATGATCGGGAGCCTGTTCGCCGGCGTCGACGAGAGCCCGGGTGAGACCTTTCTCTACCAGGGCCGGGTCTTCAAGGCGGTCCGCGGCATGGGGAGCGTCGGGGCCATGGTGCGCGGCTCGAGCGAGCGGTACGGCCAGGCCGGCACCGGACGGGACAAGCTCGTCCCCGAGGGGGTGGAGGGGCAGGTTCCTTACAAGGGTTCGCTCTCCGACTTCGTCTACCAGCTCGTGGGTGGCATCAAGGCGGGGCTCGGGTATTGCGGCTGCGCCGACCTCGCGGCCCTGCGCGAGAAGGGACGTTTTCTGCGCATCTCGGGGGCGGGGCTCACCGAGAGCCATCCCCATGACGTGTTCATCACCAAGGAAACCACCAACTACCGGCGCAGCGAATGAGCGAGCTCCTGGCCATCCTCGACTTCGGAGCCCAGTACTCCCAGCTCATCGCGCGGCGCGTGCGCGAGAACGACGTCTACTCGGAGATCTTTCCCCACACGGTGACGGCCGAGGAGTTGCGCAAGCGCGCTCCGGTGGGGGTCATCCTCTCCGGCGGTCCCTCGAGCGTCTACGAGGATGGGGCGCCGACCATGGATCCCTCGATCTTCGAGCTCGGCGTGCCCGTGCTGGGGATCTGCTACGGGATGCAGCTCGCCTGCCGCCTTCTCGGTGGCGACGTCCGGGGGACAATGAGTCGTGAGTTCGGTCGGGCCCGTCTCAGCGTGCGCGACGGCGCGAGTCTCTTCCGGGGGCTTCCCGAGACGCAGGACGTCTGGATGAGCCACGGCGATTCGGTGGCCCAGGTGAGCGGCGACTTCGTGACCCTGGCCGGCACCCCGTCGTGCCCCTTTGCCGCGGTCAGGCACGAGAGCAAGCCCTTCTACGGGGTGCAGTTCCACCCCGAGGTGACCCACACCGAGTGCGGCCGCCAGATCCTGCGCAACTTCGTCTACGAGATCTGCCGGGCCAAGGGCGACTGGAAGATCGCGTCCTTCATCGAGGAAAACGTCAACCAGATCCGCGCCCAGGTCAGGGATCGCCGGGTGATCTGCGGTCTCTCGGGTGGCGTCGACAGCTCGGTGGTGGCGGCGCTCGTCCACCGGGCCATCGGCGACCAGCTCACGTGTGTCTTCGTCGACACGGGGCTCCTCCGTCACGGCGAGAAGGAGCTGGTGGAGAGCGAATTCCGGGGACACTTCGACCTCGACCTCCGGGTGGCCGATTCCGCCGATCGCTTCCTCTCGAAGCTCAAGGGCGTGACCGATCCCGAGAGAAAGCGCAAGATCATCGGTCACGAGTTCATCGAGGTCTTCAAGGAGGCGTCTTGCGAGGTCAAGGGCGCCGCGCTCCTGGCCCAGGGGACCCTCTATCCCGATGTCATCGAGAGTCTCTCCGCCTCCGGAGGACCTTCCGCCACCATCAAGACCCATCACAATGTCGGCGGGCTCCCGGCCGAGCTCGGCTTCGAGCTCCTCGAGCCGCTGCGGCTCCTCTTCAAGGACGAGGTGCGGCGGATCGGCACCGAGCTCGACCTTCCCGATGCTCTGGTGTGGAGGCATCCTTTCCCGGGGCCCGGACTCGCCGTGCGCATCCTCGGCGAGGTCACCCGGGAGCGTTGCGATGTCCTCCGGGCCGCCGATCGCATCGTCACCGACGAGATCACCAAGGCCGGCTGGTACCGGAAGATGTGGCAGGCCTTCGCCGTCCTCCTTCCCGTGCAGACGGTCGGGGTCATGGGAGATGCGCGCACCTACGAGAGCGTGGTGGCCCTCCGCTTCGTCGAGAGCCAGGACGGCATGACCGCCGACTGGGTCTATCCCGACCGGGACCTGCTCTCCACCATCTCCAACCGCATCATCAACGAGGTCCGGGGCGTCAACCGGGTCGCGCTCGACATCTCCTCCAAGCCCCCCAGCACCATCGAGTGGGAGTAGGGGGCTCGCGGCCCTCCCTCTTCCCTCTCGTTTCGTCGCCGAGGTGTAAAGAATGGTGCCAGGCACCGTTCTTGCCGGTAACAGGGCCTACGGTAAAGAATGGTGCCAGGCACCGTTCTTGCCAGTAACAGAGTCTATCCTCCGAAGTCCTTGATCTTCCGGGCGCGCTCCGGCAGAGTCAGGCCATTCGCACCCGCCCCCGGCGAACTCGGGAGCCCCGGTCACACGGAGGTCGGCCTCGCTGCACATTCCCCTTCGCCTCGTCTCCACCCTTGTCCTCTGCCTGGTCCTCGTCCGCGCTTCAGGGGGCCAGTCGATCCTGGTCGTGGACGCGGCCGGGGGCTCGGGAGCCGACTTCACCCACGTCGCGCCGGCGGCGCCGGGCGACGTCCTTCTCGTGCGCGAGGGGTACTACGAGGGCGTTCTCTCCCTCGGCGACAGGTCCCTCACGGTGGTGGCCGATGCCGGCGCTCTGGTGGAGGTGGACGGCCTTGCGGTGACGGGGCTCGCTGCCGGCAAGGTCGTCATCCTGCGCGGGATCGACACGGTGGGCTTCGAGGATCGGGGCATCCGCTGCACCGACTGTGCGGGCACGGTGTGGATCGAGGACAGCACGGTGCACGGGCCCATCCTTCCCCGCTTCCTGGCGGGAGGAGTCATCCTCGAGGACTGCGCCCAGGTGGTGATGGTGCGCACCGTGATCGAAGGCCCCTTCAACCTGTCGCCCGCCGGGGCCACCCTCAGCGCCACCCGGACGCGGATCCTCCTCCTCGATTCCATGGTCTCGGGATCCTCTCCCGTGGCTCCGGGGTTCGAGGAGGCGGTGCGTATTCATCGGGGCTCGGCCTTCCTGTCGGGAGCCACGGTCACCGGAACGCGGGGTCCCAACGGGAGCTTCCTCGTCTGTCCGGGCGGAGACGGGGGGGACGGCCTCCGCATCTCCGGAGGCGCCGAGGTCGTCGCTCTGGGGACGACGATCCAGGGGGGCGAAGGAGGGCTCGGCTTTGGGGGGTGTGCCGATGGCGATCCGGGTGAGGCGGTGGTGATCGAATCCGGAAGCTACTCCCCCTCGCCGACCCCGGCCCGGTCGCTCGAGGTCGGATCCCCGGCACGGGAGGGAGGACCGATCGCGGTCACCTTCCTGGGATCTCCCGGGGATCGGGTCCGGTTGATCCACGCACGCCAGGCGGGCCCCGACATGACCTCGGCGCTGTACGAAGGAAGCCTCGTCCTCCGGCCCCCCGCTCCGGGTCATTCCCCGTGGGGCCATCGGCGCCCCGGGACGCCTCGACGAGAGCTTCCTCGTGCCGGTGCTGCCGCCCTCCGCCGAGGCCCGCGTGGTCTTCGTTCAGGGGTACTTCCGCAATCCGGGAAGCGGGGAGTCGGTGGTCGGATCGCCCTCGGTGGTGATCTTGCTCGACGCGGGGTTCTGACGGTTAGCGAGACGAGACGGTCGGGGTCATGGGAGATGCGCGCACCTACGAGAGCGTTGTGCCCCGCCGCTTCGTCGAGAGCCAGGATGGGATGACCGCCGACTGGGTCGATCCCGAGAGGGACCTGCTCTCCACCATCTCCAACCGCATCGAGTAGGAGTAGGCGTGGCCTCTCCTGGCCGCCCTGGGGAGATCATGTTGACGGGACTCCCCTACCCTGCTAGGGTAGCCCTCGATTGGGGATGGAGTTGGCCTGGAGCAATCGCCATGACCAGAGCCTCCATCCGCGTTGTGTTGTGTTCCGCTCCCATCCTCCTCTCCACCCCGTCCCCTGCCCAGCCCGCCTATACCGGCTTTCCCTGGCTGCAGACGAACACCGTCACCGGTTTCGTCCAGACCGGAGACCTGAATGGGGATGGTTTCCTCGATCTCGTGGCGGGGAGCCAGGAAGGTCAGGGGCAGGGTCCTTCTCTGTCCACCTATCTTGGTGACGGCAAGGGCGGATTCACCCTTCACGGAACTCTGGACCTCGACGGGGCCGAGCTCAGGCTCCTCGACTTCAGCGGAGATGGCGCCCTCGATCTCGCGGTCGCGGATTCGGATGCAAGCGGGCAGATCGCGCTGTTCGAGGGAGACGGCACCGGGGGGTTTGGCAGTCCCACCTTCCTGGCCATTCCCGCATGCTCGGGTCCGCTGGCGTTGCTTGCCGAGGATGTGGACGAGAACGGTCTTCTCGATCTCATCGCTGGATGTCGGACGGGAAGCGTCGTGGCCACGTTTCTTGCCGATGGCGCCGGAGGTTTTGAGGCTCCCGTACTCTCCAACGTGGGCGGCCCGAACTTCGTGACCGGGATCGCCGCGGGTGACCTCAATGGCGACAAGGAGCTGGACCTCGTGGTCCGCCGTCATGCCGTCGATCCCAATGACCCCTCTCCCGCGCGCACGGTGCAGATTCTGCAGGGAGACTCCAGCGGGTCGTTCAGCACCGGAGCCGTCCTGAACTCGCTGTACGGATGCATCACGGGTGTGGCGGTGGGGGATGTCAACGGCGACACTCATCTCGATGTGGTCCTTCCGTCTCTTGGCAGCGCCAGTGCCCTGACCATCCATCTGGGTGACGGAGCCGGGGGATTCCCCACCAGCATCACCGAGCTCTTCGACCGCTCGTTTCGCCCCGCGACGGTGGTTGTGTGCTCGCTTGACGGAGACGGATTCGACGATGTCATCGTCTCGGGGAGCGGAGTCAGTGTCGTCTTCCTGGGCGACGCGTCGGGAGTCCTGCGTCAGGGACAGTTTCCCTCCGCCGCGAACTTCGGCAACGAGCAAGAGCGCTTCACGACCGAGGTGGCGGATCTGGACAACGATGGGGATCTGGACCTCCTGCTGCCGGGAGGGGGCGTGTCCGTCCATCTCGGGGACGGGAGCGGGGGATTCCAGAACGGGCCCGATCTGCTCGGCGATCTTCCCTGTGCCGTCGACCTGGACACCGGGGACTTCAACGGCGATGGACTTCCCGACGTCGTGGTGGCCCTGGATTCGTTTTCCCTGGCCGAAGAGAACTGCGGGGATGCGCAGCTGTCGGTGTTTCTTCACGCGAGCCGGTGCTCCACGGGATCCGCCTACGGAGCGCCGATCGAGATCCCGGTCGCGACCCCCCGGGTGTTCGCGGTCTCGGTCGTGGACGCGGACCGGGACGGCTACGACGACGTCGTGTACACGTCGCTCTCGCAGCTCCACGTGCTGCTCGGTGACGGAGCGGGTCAGTTCACGGAGTCGAGTGCCGTGAGCACCGTTTCCGGCGTCTTCAGGATCCTGGTCGTCGACATCGACAACGATGGCATCCTCGACCTCGTGGTCCGGGCCTCCCTTCCCGATGGCCAGGGGTCGGCGTTCCTCGGAGATGGCAACGGGTCCTTCGCGGTGTCGGCCTTCTTCAACGCCCATCTTGCCGGGGAGATCACTGCCGCTGATGTGGACGTGGATGGCAATGTCGATCTGGTGCTGTCTGATCTGCAGACCGCCGGCCTGTACGTTCTCTTCGGGAACGGCCTCGGTCAGTTTCCGACCGACATCCGGTACGAGGACGTTCTCTACCCGTCGGGAGCCGCGGTCGTCGATGATTTTGACGACGACGGTCTTCCGGACATTGCGGTTCTGGACTCGGGTCTGGTGATCCTGCAAGGCCTGGGCAACCGAGAATTCGCGCTGCAGCAGAGGTACTCGCCATACTTTTCCTCGTCGAAGCTTCTCCTGGTGGATTATGACGGGGACGGCCGGCGAGATCTTCTCGTGGGAGGCCACGAGGGATTCGTTCCCTTCCGGCGGGACGACCAGGGCATGTTCTCGCCTCGGGAGGGATTCGTCCTGGCGGGGCGTGTCGACACCGCGAAGCTGATCGACGCGAATCTCGACGGAAGCCTGGACCTCGTGGCTCTGGATACCGCGGCCTCCAATGATGTCCGGTTGGCCTTCAACGTGACGGCTCAGCTCCCGGCGTACACCTGCCGGGCCGGCAACGTGGGACAGGTGGGGGAGGACCTCCTGCTCCTCAACGGAGGCACCGGAGCTTCGCTGACCCGGACGGTCTTGCTGCCCCAGGGCTCACCCCTTCTCCTTCGTCTCGAGAATGCGAGCTCGATGGGAATGACGCCCACGCGCTACGTGATCTTCGCCTGGGCCGGATGCCAGGCGCGTCCCTCCCTCGACACGATCACTCCTCTTGGCTCCGGCGTCGGATCCCTTTGTCTCCCCGTCGAGTTCGCGTCCGGAGTGGGGCCGTTCCCCCGTCGGCGCGCCAACACCTTCGGTCACGTTCCGATCCTGGGAGCTACCGACTGGCCGCAACCCGTCGGCCTGGCCCCGGTTGATCTTCTCGATGTCCCCGCCGTCAACCGACCGGTGAAGGTGTTCTTCCAGGGGCTGGTCGAAGACAGCGACTCCTCTCACGGAGCGGTCGCGGTCTCGAACGGCATCCTGCTGTGCGTCGAATGAGGGCAGCCTGGAGCGAGGCTTCTCGCCTACTCCGGCACATCCAGCCTTTCCCTGAGGACCTCGTTCCCGTGCAGTGTCGGATTCTTGCCACACCAGGCCGGTGAAAATGCCGACAGACGACGGCACCCGGGTGCGGCAAGATCGGGCCTCCGGAAGAGAGGGAGCAGAATTCCAACGGAAAGGATCAAGACATGATCTCTGGCCATGAATCTGCCCGATGTGGAAGGTGGGCCCGGTGGCAAGTGGCACTGGCTCTCGCCCTCTCGATCGTTCTGGGCTGGTGTCTGGGCACCAGCGTTCCTCGCGCCAACGCGGACGGGCCGGGTTCTCCGGAGGAACCTGCGGCCGCCGCTGATGTCGACCGAACAACCGACGCGGGAGGGAGCGAGCTCTATCTCCGGCAGAGTCCGGGACGCTCCGTGAGCCGGGAGCACGACTGGGGCCTCGGACCGAGTCACGCCTCCCGCCTTCTCCCCTATCCCAAAGGGGGGCCAGGGAATCGAACGCCTCTCGATCTGTGGCGCTACGCCGGCCGTGGCAGCAGCTCCTGGGGCTCTCCTGACCTCGGGATGCCCTTCGAGGAATGGAAGGCCCGCAACCTCGGCCAGAAAAAGGAGCTCATGGCGCAGGTCGACGCCTACATCGAGGGCCGATTCGATTTCACCCTCGCACGCATTTCTGGAGCCAGCATGTCGGGGGGCAAGCCGATCATGAAAGGCCCGGTGTCGAGGCTGCCCGACGGTGTCTCGAGCTACGAGGAGCTCGGTCGCCTTCCGGCGCCAGAGATCCTGAGGAGAGACCTCTTTCCCTTCAAGCCGCTGGCCCACCCCCTGCAGACCACGGCCCACATGCTGTTTCCGGACTTCTGGATCGAAGTTCATCCGGAGCACGAGCGATTTGACGTCGATTTCGATCTTCCCGATGCCTATCTCCCCGAGTATCCGCCGCCCTTGTTCCTGACCACGCACAAGGAGCTCGGTGATGTCACCGGCGGGCGCGAGATCACGCTCGGAAACTATTACGAGATCTTCGATGGGCTGCTCACCCCGGAGCAGATGGAGGGGCTCAAGGAGCTACTGCGTCCCACCCCCACCACGTGGCTCAACCACACGGATCACCGGGTAACTGCCGAGCCCAGCGCAGGCGTCGCCTGCTTCTCGTGCCACGTCAATGGCCACAGCAACGGAGCCATCGAGCTGGCACCCGACTCCAGGCCGAACCAGGGCCGCCTCCGGGTCGATACGCCGTCGATGCGGGGCAACTACAACATGATGCAGCTTTCGTCGAAGCGCTCGATCCGCAGCATGGACCACTTCGCCGAGGTCGAGGAGTACTTCGACGGCGATCCGGGGCTCATGCAGGCCATCGGTCCCCGGGGTGCCCAGCGCCAGATCACCAACCGCATGGGCGATTTCAACGCCATCATCGACTTCCCGCCGGCTTCGAAACTGGGACCGTTGATGCGGCTGATACCCGAGATGGCCAGCGAAGCCGAGCTGCGGGGTGAGGCCGTGTTCCACGGCAAGGGGAAGTGCTCCGAATGCCACTACGGCCCGGCTTTCACCGACGACTACATGCACGACCTCAGGGTGGAGAGGTTCTACGCCGGTCGCCCCGAGGGGCCCATCAAAACCTTCGCCCTGCGAGGCATCAAGGACAGCCCTCCCTATCTCCATGACGGTCGTCTTCCCACTCTCCACGACACGGTGGAGTTCTTCAATGTGGTTCTGGAGCTTCGCCTCGACGAGCAGGAAAAGGAGGATCTGGTAGCCTTCCTTCTCTGCCTGTAGCCGTCCCAGGGGGGGGCGGCGGCCGTGGCCGCGAAGGCCCGAGGACGGTTGCCGTCCCTCCCCATCTCTCCGCGATCTCAGCCCACGAGCCCGTTCTCGAGCGCGAAGCGGATGATCTCGGCGGTCGAGCCGAGATCGAGCTTCTCCATGATCCGCGCGCGGTAGGTGGACGCCGTGCTGACCCCGATGCCGAGCTCCCGGGCACACTCCTTGAGGCCGGTGCCTCGTCCCAGGATGGTCAGGACCTCGAACTCACGCGGTGACAGGGTCTCGATCCCCGTTCCCGAGGTCCTGCCCCGGCGCAGATGATGCATCACCGTCTGTGAGACCTGGGGAGAGACCCAGACCTTTCCCTCGTGCACGGCCTGGATCGCCTCCACCAGCTCGGAGACCGCCGAGGACTTGATGACATACCCGTGCACTCCCTTCTCGAGCATCCTCACCGCGTAGTGGATGTTCTCGTGGACGGTGAGGATGACCACCTTCTGCCTCAGACCCCGATCCTCGAGGATGTCGATCACCGCAGGAGCGGCGAGCCCGGGCATGCTGTAGTCGAGCACGAGGACATCCGGACGCTCCCGGTCGACGACGGCGAGGGCTTCCTCGCCGTCGCATGCCTGGCCGACGACACGGATGGACTCCTCCGTCTCCAGGATTCGGGAGAGGGCCTCTCTTACCATCTGATGATCGTCGGCGAGGACCACGCGGACCGGTTTGCTCGGGATCATCGGCGCTCCGCCTCGGTGCCGACGCCGGGGGCCCGGGTTCTCCCGGTTCCGGCCGGTGCATCGGGGTACAGGGGAATGGAAACGGCGATCCGGGTGCCGGTACCCGGCCGCGCCGTCAGCTCGAACTCACCGTCGAGCAGCTCGGCTCTCTCCCTCATGCCGAGGAGCCCCAGGGATCTGGGATCCACGTCATCGGGGCGGAACCCCTTGCCGTGGTCCACCACGGTCAAGGTCATGGCGTCCTCCCGGGACTCTATGGCCACCTCGACCTCGTCGACCTGAGCGTACTTGGAGACGTTGGTGAGAGCCTCCTGGACGATGCGGTAGACGTTCTCCTGGACGGTGCGGGGGATGCACGCTCCTGGATGGATACGGAGCCGGAGGAGGACCTCGATCTGATACCGCGACTGGTACTCCCCGATGTAGCTGCGCACGGCTTCCTCCAGACCGAGATCATCGAGAAGCGGGGGACGAAGGCTCGACGACATCTCGTGGACCTTCCGCAGCATGGTCCGGTTGGCGTCCAGGGCCCGGCGCACCGAGTCGGCGGCCCGGTCAGGCCTGGTCTCGCCCAGAGCGCGCTCGAGGTCGAGCGTGATGGCGGTGACGACCTGGCCAAGATCGTCGTGGAGGTCCCGCGAGATCTTCCGGCGTTCGTCCTCCTGCGCGGAGAGGAGCTGCACGGATAGGGCGCGGAGCCTCTTTTCCGACTGCAGGAGTCGCCTCTGGAATTCACGTCTTTGCGCGCCGGAGCGCGCCAGGAACCAGGACGGTACCGCTACCAGCAGCACGATGAGCCCTTCCAGCGGAAGGATGCGTCGCAGGAGCTCCCGCGGCCTCTGGCTCAGGACTTCGCGGGAGACCCGGCGCACGACGAGGAGGGCCGGATCATCGCGCCTTTCCCCCAGCGGCACCCGGCGATGAGTGAAGAGACCGGAGGTGTCGAGGTGCTCCCCTTCGGAGGTCGCGGTGATCCGGCCCCACGCCTCGGGCTCCTCCCGGGCGAAGCTGCGCTGGCTGCCGAGGAGGAGCGCGTCCTCATTTCCTGGCTGCCCCCGGATCCAGAATCCGTCCTGGTCAAGCAGCATCACCGGTCCGTGGGCGGCGGACGAGGTCTCGGAGAGCATACGGAGCAGGCGCGAGCCGAGATAGTTGAGGACGAGGATCCCTCGTCTCCTGTCCCTGCGGTCGAGGACGGGGGTGGCAAATCGGATGACCGGCTTGAGGGGACGTTCGACCTCGCCGTGCTCGACGTTGAGGTCGAAGGGGGAGACGAATGTTTCCCCGGGGGCCAGGGCCATCGTGGCACCGAAGTAGTAGCGCGTGCCCTTGGCCTGCAGCTCGTCTCCGGAGACGGCGGCGGGATTCCCCTCGTTTTGGTTCACCCGGACGATCTCGGCTCCGGTCTCGTCGAGGTAGCGGATCTGATCGTAGAGTCCGCGCTGTCGCGTGAAGAGCACATACTCCCCGGCCAGCCGGAGTGCCGGGGTGGAGGGGTTCTCCAGGAAGTCGAGCAGCACCGCCTGGCTCCGGAGGAGGTGGAGATCGGACACGATCGAGCGGATCTCCCTGGTGATGATCTCGGACTGAAGGGTCACGATGTGCCGGCCACGCTCCTCGTGGATTCTCTGCTCGGCGCCGAGGTCCAGTCGGTACATCAGGAGGGTGACGGCGGCCAGGACGATGAGGGTCGGGATGAGGAACCCCAGGTATCTCCACAGCAGGGGGGACAGTGGATGGATCCCGGGACGGGGCGTGCTCAACCGCGTGGCCTCTTTCCGTGGATGACGGGGAGGTTCTCGTTGGCCCTGGTCGGGACCATTGATCGACTCCATTCTCCAATGGAAGCAGGTTAATTGATCGGAGTCAACGGGACGGGAGATTTCTGGCGACCCGGTGGCGATGGATCGCGATCCGTGTCGTAGAATTCCGACAGAGCGTTCGGCGACACGACGACATGACACGAGCCGGCGCCTGCAGTACGATCCTGCAGTCATGGGTCATCTCCAAGAGCGGCACCCGCCTGCCCGGGCGTCGGGATTCTTCCTGGGCGCCATCCTCCTCCTTGGTTTCCCCGCTTGCAAAGCGGTGTCTCGGGTGCATCGCCTTCCCCTGACGAAGGCGATGAGGGCAGGGTCGAGCCAGCCCATCCGTGCCGCGGGCGTCCTCATCGTCTTCACGCCTACTTTTCTCTACTCGGATGGAGGAGTGCCCTACTATCCACACACGGGGTACGACATCCTCGATGAACGTGGCGGCCACGTCCGGAGAGTGGAGAACCATCGTGGCCTGAACGACGAGACTCCGGAGAGCATCCGCCTCGCCCCGGGGCGGTATGTCGTGCGGCCCTTCGGGCAAACGGTGGAGGTGGCCGTGACCATCGAGGCCGGCCTCCCGATCGTGATCGACTGGAGCCGCGTGGAAAAAGCTCGTCGTGAGGTGACCCGGGGGTCGGGCGGAGCCGGGTGATGCCTGGTACCGTTCTTAACACCGGTGCGCGGGGGTGTTAACAATGGTGCCTGGCACCGTTCTTAACACCGCGTGCGCTCACTCCACCCCGAGCTTGCTCCGCAGGATCTCCTGCACCAGCCGGGCGTCGGCGCGGCCCTTTGACTTCTGCATGGTCTTGCCGACGAGCGACATCAACGCCGTCGTCTTGCCGCCCTTGATCTGCTCCACGACGGCCGCGTTCTCCGAGAGCACCTCGTCGACGAGGGACTCGATCGCTCCCCGGTCGCTCACCGCGGTCAGGCCGAGCTCGTCGACGAGTTTCCCCGGGGCCTTCCCCGTGTCGAGCATGGCCTGGAGGAGCTTCTTGCGCGAGGCCTGGCCCACCTTTCCCTCCTCGAGCATTCTGACGTAGGTGGCGGCGTGCGCAGGAAGGAGGGTCAGCGTCTCCGGGGTCAGCGAGCGCTGGTTCATCTCCTCGAGCAGCGGCCCGATGAGCAGGTTCGAGACCTTCTGGGGCTCATCGTAGGTGGAGAGGCACCCGTCGAAGAGATCGGCGTACGCCCGGCTCCGGGTGATGATCTCGGCGTTGTAATCGGGAACGCCCCTCTCCACGAGGCTCCGACGCCTCTCGCGGGGAAAGACGGGCAGCCCCTCGCGGATCTCCTCGATCAGCTCCGGAGCGAGCTCGAGTGGCGGAATATCCGGATCGGGGAAGTACCGGTAGTCCTGCTCTCCTTCCTTGCTCCGCATGGGCTCGGTGATGAGCAGGGCCTCGTTCCAGAGCATGGTCTGCTGGACGACCGTCTCGCCCCGCTCGAGCATCTGGATATGACGGCGGATCTCGTGGTCGACGGCTCCCTGCACCGACCGGAAGGAGTTGAGGTTCTTGATCTCGGTCTTGGTGCCGAGCGCGGTCTCTCCCTTTCTTCGCACGGAGACGTTGGGCTCGCAGCGGAGGCTTCCCTCCTCCATGTTGCAGTCGGAGATGTCGAGGTACTCGAGGATGCTCTTGAGCTCCTTGAGGACCTCGACCGTGTCCAGGGTGGAGCGCAGGTCGGGCTCCGTGACGATCTCCACCAGCGGCACTCCGGCCCGGTTGAGATCCACCAGGCTGTGGTCGGAGCCTTCCTCGTGGATGAGCTTGCCCGTGTCCTCCTCGAGATGCACGCGACGGACCCGCACCTCGATCGCGCTCCCGTCCTCGCGCGGCATCCGGATGACCCCGTTCCGGCAAAGCGGAAGGTCGTATTGCGAGATCTGGTAGCCCTTGGGCAGATCGGGATAGGTGTAGTGCTTGCGGTCGAACTTGGTCCTGCCGGCGATCGTGCAACCGAGGGCGAGACCGGCCCGCACCGTGGCTTTCACCGCATCCTCGTTCACCACGGGGAGTGACCCCGGCAGCCCCAGCGTCTCGGGACAGACGTGGGTATTGGGCTCGGCCCCGAACGCGGCCGGCGTGGCGCAGAACATTTTTTCCGGCAGCGACAGCTCGAGGTGCACCTCGAGGCCGATCACCGCCTCCCAGCCCGTGGTCTCCACTCGGTCATCCTCCTCAGGAAAGATCGGGTCGCCTCAGATGATGGTCCGTCGTTCTCTGGAACGCGGCCGCGATGCGCAGGAGCGTCTCCTCGGCAAAGGGACGCCCCACGAGCTGCAGGCCCACCGGTAACCCCTGGGGATCCGGCGCGGTGGGAATCGAGACGGCCGGCAACCCGGCCAGGTTCACCCCCGCGGTGAGCACGTCGAGGAGATACATGGCCAGCGGGTCGTTGACCTTCTCGCCGAGAGGAAAGGCGGTGACGGGAGAGGTGGGGCCCACCACCGCATCCACCTTCTCGAGGGCCCGGGCGAAGTCTCCCTGGATGAGGGCGCGCACCCGGAGCCCCTTGAGGTAGTAGGCGTCGTAGTATCCCGACGACAGGGCGTGGGTCCCGATCAGGATCCGGCGCTTGACCTCGGCCCCGAATCCCTCGGTCCGGCTCCGGGCGATGACTTCGCCGAGCGACTCGCTCGGGTGGCTCGTCCTGTGCCCGTAGCGCATGCCGTCGTAGCGAGCCAGGTTCGAGCTCGCCTCGGAGTTGGCCACGAGGTAGTAGGTGGGGATGACCGCCCACGTGTGGGGCAGATGCACCTCCTCGATGGTGGCTCCGAGGGAAGTGAGTACCTTCAGAGCCTCTTCCACCGGTCGCCGCACCGAGTCCGGCAGCGTGTCGTCCATGTACTCGGCGGGGAGCCCGAGGCGCAGCCCCGACACGTCTTCGCCAGTGGCGCCCACGTAATCCGTCACCTCGCGATCGACACAGGTGCCGTCGCGCGGATCCTTGCCGGCGATGGCCGAGAGGAGGAGCGCGGCGTCCCGGGCGTCCCGGGCCAGGGGACCGATCTGATCCAGGGATGACGCGAACGCGATGAGACCCCGGCGGGAGACCCGCCCGTAGGTGGGCTTCATGCCGGTGATCCCGCACAGAGAGGCCGGCTGCCGGATCGACCCGCCGGTGTCGGATCCGAGGGCGAGGGGGGCCATGCCGGCCGCGACCGCTGCCGCCGAGCCTCCGCTCGATCCACCCGGGACGCGATCGAGGTCCCACGGGTTGCGCGTCGGGAAGTAGGCCGAGTTCTCGCAGGACGATCCCATGGCGAACTCGTCGAGGTTCGTCTTGCCGAAGGGAACGCCGTCGCAGGCAAGGATCCTCTCCACCACGAAGGCATCGTAGGGAGGGACGAAGTCCTCGAGCATGCGCGACCCCGCCGTGGTCTTCTCACCCCGGGTACAGATGTTGTCCTTGAGAGCCACGGGGATTCCCGCGAGGGGGCCGAGGGATTGACCCGTGGCCTTCTTGTCGTCGACCCGGCGGGCCCGAGCCAGGACCGCTTCGGGGTCGAGGTGGAGGAAGGCGCGGACCCGGGGGTCGAGCTCCTGACTTCTCTCGAGATAGGCCTCGGCGACCTGGGTGGCCGACAGGTTTCCGGAGAGGACCCCATCCCGGATGCCGAGGGCAGTCAACTCGAGGATCGAGCTCACGGTGAGGTCTCCCCACCCGCCCGGGTCTCGTTGAGGATCCGGGGCACCCGGAAGTGGACTCCGTCGGTGTCCGGAGCATTGGACAGGGCCTGCTCCCGATCGAGGACACAGGGCTCCGATTTCCGGTAGACGTTGACGAGCTCCACGGCATAGACCATGGGCTCCACCCCGTCCGTATCGAGCTCCTGGAGCCGGGAGAAGCTGTCCAGGATCTTGCCCAGCTCGTCCCTGGCCCGTGCGATCTCGTCCTTTCCGAGCCAGAGGCGGGCCAGGCCGGCCACCTCTTCGACGGTGTTTTCGTCCATGGGGACCCTCCTCGTCCCGGGGAATCGCCCGCCCAGGCCGTTCCCGGGGTCAAACCTGCCCGAAAAGACGCGAGGTTAGCAAATTCGGCCCGCTGCTTGCGTACCTAACCCGGTGGTTCAGCTGGGGAAAGGAGCCCGGACGGCTTGCGAGGGCCAAATCTGGTTTGTAGAATCGACGGTTCATTTCACGGCCGTCCGGGTCTGCCCGGGCGGGATTCGAGGCGGTTCGGAGAATTAAAAAGCATGGCGCACATCGACACTCAGGTCATCGGCCTGACGGTCCAGTTGCTCGGCATCCTCCTCATTGCCATCAGCATCCTCATCAAGAAGCCCCGGAAGATTTTTCAGGAACTGGTCGGTCTCGTCCCCATCGGGCGGGTCCGCGCGATGCGCCACACGGTCTACAAGAAGAATCAGCTCCTCCTGGGCATCGTCTTCCTCCTCGTCGGCTACAGCGTCCAGATCTACGGCCTTGCCGATGGTCGTGTGTCGTCGGCCCCCGTGGGCCCGATCATCGAGCCCACGGTGACGCGTGCCGACTTCCTCATCGTGTTCGTGTCGGTGGTGGGGGCGGTCCTCGCCCTTTCGATCGTCATGAACATCATGGTGTTCCTCTGGACGCGGGTCTCGTTCCGCCGGCAGCTCTCCGAGTACCTGCGCGACACCGAGTTTTCCTTCGAGCAGAACATCCAGCTCACCAAGGAAATCGGTGAGCTCGTGGGTGTGCCCCGCAAGAACGACAGCTCCATCGAGGAATACGTCTCGGAGCTCAAGTCGAGCCTCAAGCTCGTCGAGATGCGCTGAGCCTTGGCGGCGGCTCGCCCCCCTCGGGGGGCCCCGCTCCCCACTTTGGCCGCATCCGGTTGTGACCCCGAGGATCCCCCTGCGTCCTTCTCTTCAGGGGTGATCCTCATGGTGATCGAGAAGACCCTGGTCGAGCTTTCCCGGGCCGCGCTCGCCCTCGTCGACCTGCTCTTTCCTCCGCGCTGCTGCGTCTGCGAGACCAGAGGAGTCGGCGGCGAGCTCCTCTGTCCGGGCTGTCACCACGACATGGAGGGGCACCCGCTCTGCTCCTCCTGCGTCGAGGCGCCTCCCGTCCGGGATGGCCTCTGCCCCGACTGCGCCGCAGACCGCGCGCCCCGGGAGCTCCCGGTGTGCGGGGGCCGGTACGACGAGCTGCTCGCCTCCCTCGTCCTGCGCTACAAGTTCGGGGGAAAGAGCGAGCTGTCGCGGCCCCTATCGGGTCGGGTGGCCCGGGCCCTGGACGCTCGCGGACTGTCGGGAGTGGCCAACCTCGTGGTTCCGGTGCCAGGACGCTGGTCCTTCGGGCGCGATCCCGATCGAGGGGATGCACGGGGAATCGCCGTCGCTCTGGGGCGGCGGCTCGGAGTCCCCGTGGGCCGCCGGGTCCTGCGCTTCCGGCGCCGGGTCCCGGCCCAGAAGCACCTTTCCCACGAGAAGAGAGTGACCAACCTCGAGGGGGCGCTCTCCTGCCGCCAACCCCACCGCGTGCGGGGTCTCGTGGTCCTTCTCGTCGACGACGTCTTGACCACGGGGGCGACGGTGCGAGAGGCCTCCCGAGCCCTCCGGGAGGCCGGGGCACGGGACGTCGTGGCGGCGGTGGTGGCCCGCACCCCTCGCCGGGCGAGAGTCCGAGGGGCGACGCCAGGGTCAGTGCCGGTTGCGTCCGTGGGCCAGCTGTTCGACGACGAGCACGAGAGCCAGGCCGAGAACGGCCAACCCGGCGGCGAGAACGACCTCCTGCGTGGCGGCCGAGAAATCGGGAAGGAAGTTTGCCTGGGCCGTGACGATTCTCTTGCCCTCACCGTCGAGGACGAAGCCACCGGCCGCGCCCTGGAGCCACCCGATGTCTTCCTTCCAGGGCCACACCTTGCGCAGGCTCCCGAGCATGAGGCCGGTGAGGGTGGCCACCATGGCATCGTGGTGTGTCCGGAAGAGCCACGACAGGACCTGGCTGAACGCCACCAGCCCGAGGGCCGCCCCGAGGCCGACGAGCACGATGATTCCCAGCTCCCTCTGGTGAACCGCGTCGAGCACCGTCTGGTACTTCCCGAGAAGGACCAGCAGGAATGCTCCGGAGACCCCGGGGAGGATCATGGCGCAGCTTCCGACGGCCCCGCACAGGACCAGGAACCAGGCGGCATCGGGAGTCTCGAGCGGCACGAGGCCGACGAGGAGAAAGGCCACGGTCGCGGCCAGGAGCCCCGACACCACGCGACCGGGACTCCAGCTCTCGACCCGGCGGCTCACGGTATAGACCGACGCGAGGACGAGTCCGAAGAAGAAGCTCCAGAGCGGGACGGGGTGGTGCTCGAGGAGCCAGGAGATCAGCCTGGCCAGCGCCAGCACCGCGATCCCGATGCCCGACAGGACCGCGGCCAGGAAGCGGAAGTTGACCGCTTCGAGGGCGGCTCCCGGACGTAGACGCACCAGGGCCTGCCAGAACGGGGGGCGACCGAACGCGCGGATGGACTCGACCAGCTCCTCGTAGATGCCGAGGATGAAGGCCATGGTGCCTCCGGACACACCGGGGACGACGTCGGCGCAGCCCATGCACACTCCGCGCAGGGCCAGACCGATGTAGTCGGCCGGCTTCCTGTGCACCGGATGGTCCGCGAGGATCGAGGGGGGAATCGGCTGCTTCATGTCTGGCTTGGACCGGGGTAGGTCGAGGAAGTGCCCCGATCATCCTCGTCTCTCCACCCCTCCACCCCGATCAAGGGAACGAAGGCACATCCGCCGTGGCGGGTGAGGTGAAAGGCGCCCGAGGAGTGCTCCACCCGGACCAGTTCCTGGCGCGCTTCGGAGCCGACCGGCGCCACCAGGCGGCCACCGGGGGCCAGCTGGCGGAGCAGCTCCCGGGGGACCCGGGGCGCCGAGGCCGAGACCAGGATCACGTCATAGGGCCCTCGGTCGGCGCAGCCGGCAGACCCGTCGAGGGTGAGGATGGTCGCATTCACGAGGCCGAGATCCTCGAGTCGTCGCTCGGCCTGCGCCGCGAGCTCGGGGATGCGCTCGAGGCCCACCACGGTCCGGGCGAGGAGGGCGAGGAGGGCGGTCGCGTATCCCGATCCTGCACCGACCTCGAGTGCCGAATCCGAGGAGCGCACCTCGAGGAGCTCGAGCATCGCCGCCACCACGTAGGGCTGTGAGATGGTCTGTCCCGCACCGATGGAGATCGGATGATCGGCGTAGGCCTCGGCCGCGTGTGACTCGGGGACGAAGAGGTGGCGGGGGATGGTGCGGAAGGCCTCGAGAACGCGAGGGTCCTTGACGCCCCTCCTCTCGAGGTGGTGCTCCACCATCCGGGTGCGCAGTCGATCGGGGCCAACCCAGGGCATGGCGTCCTCGTCGGGTGGGCTCGGTCGGTCTCGGGTCGAGGAACGGGAGTAGTCTACACTCATGCGGGAAGGGGCCATCAGGGAAAGCGCAGCTCCTGGATCCGCAGCTCCAGGCTATTGGCCCCCCGGAAGGTGTTGCGGAAGGGGTGGTAGAGCACCGAGACGCCGGACGCCCCCCGCAAGGCCTCGAGCTGATGCCCGAGCCCGTACCCGATGCAGCGAAACACGGTGTCGCCCTGGCGGAGGTGGCAGGCCAGGTGACGGCCGGTGGCTCCCACCACGCGAGGCTCTCCCGCGCAGCGCACCCCGTGGGACACGAACACCGGACTGGGATTTTCCTGCCCGAAGGGGGCCAGCATGCCGATCTCGTCGATGAGCGGCAGCGACAGCTCGGAAAGCTCGACCTCGATGTCCACGTCGATCACCGCGCCGGCGTTCTCCCCCAGCTCCTCGTAGACGTTCCCCGCCACCGTCTCCAGCTCGGCCCGGAACGCCGCCACGCTCGTGCGGCGAATCTCGAGGCCGGCCGCGTTGGCGTGTCCGCCGAACCTTTCGAGGTGGTGACCGCACTGACGGATGAGGTCGAGGAGGTGGATTCCCTTCACCGAGCGCGCCGAGCCACGGCCGGAGTCGCCGTTCATGCCGATGAGGATGGCGGGGCGAAGGTAGGTCTCGGTGATGCGCGAGGCCACGATGCCGAGGACACCCGCGTGCCAGTCGTCGCCATCGAGGACGAGAGCCGCCGGGGGAACTCCGCCCGGGGAGAGCTCATCGACCCGAGCCTTGGCCTGGCCGAGGATGACCGTCTCGGTCTCCTTGCGCTGGCGATTGGTGGTTTCGAGCCTCCGGGCGATGTCGAGGGCCTCGTCGTAGTCCGTGGCCGAGAGGAGCTGGACCGCGAGCCCGGCATGCCCCATCCTTCCGGCCGCGTTGAGACGGGGACCGATGCGGAAGCCCACCGTTTCCTCGCAGATGTCGCGGCTTCCATTGCAGGCGAGGTCGATGAGGGCCATCAGGCCGGGCCTCCGGGTGGCACGGAGTGCGCGCAGCCCGAAGGAGGCGAGGACGCGGTTCTCGCCCAGCAGTGGCACCGAGTCACAGATGGTGGCCAGGGCCACCAGGGCGAGCGACTCCACCAGGTATTCCCGGAACTCGGGGGTCACACGACTTCCGGGCGACAGCCGGTTGGCCACCGCCCAGGCCGTCTTGTAGGCCACGGCGGCGCCACACAGGTTGCGGGCCCCGCAGTCGGGAGCGGAGAGCTTGGGGTTGACCACCGCGGTGGCACGGGGAAGGGTCGGCCCGGGCTCGTGATGGTCGGTGACCACGACATCGATGCCCCGGGAGGTGAGGACCTCGACCTCCTCGTGGCTGGAGATGCCGTTGTCGACGGAGATGACGAGGTCGACTTCCCGCTGCTCGACGTCGAGGAAGGTCGAGCTGATGCCGTAGCCCTCGGAGAGGCGGTTCGGGATGTAGTACTCGGGCTCGAGGCCGGCCAGCGTCAGGAACTCCATCATGAGAGATGTGGCCGTGACCCCGTCGACGTCGTAGTCGCCGTAGACGAGGACGCGCTCGCGGTCGCGGATGGCCCGGGCGATGCGATCGGCGCCCTGGTCCATGTGGTGAACGTCGAGGGGGTCGCCGAGATGGGTGAGCGCGGGGCGGAGAAACCGATCACAATCGTCGCGGTCCGTGAGGCTGCGGTTGAGCAGGAGCTGGGCGGTGATCTCCTGGATGCCCATGCGGGAGGAGAGACGCCGTGCCTCGGTGCGCGTGCGTGGGAGCACCGCCCACCTCGTCTCGGATTTCAGGGCGACTGACAAGATCTTTCCCTCCCCGGGAGATCCGCTGGAACCGTCGCACCTCGACCCCGCCACGAAGGATCTCCGGGAAGGAGAGCCCGGGTGAGGGGAAGAACCGCCGGGGCCGAGTCTAGCAGGAGGGTCGGGAGGAGTCAAAGACGGCGGACCTGACTACAATGTCCTGAGGACAGGGTCCCGGTTACAATGAAATCCGTCATCATGGCCGAATCCAGCATCTTCAGCATCGTCGTCGGTACCGCCGGTCACATCGACCACGGCAAGAGCAGCCTCGTCTCCAGGCTGACCGGTCAGGATCCCGATCGCCTCAAGGAAGAAAAGGAGCGCGGGCTCACCATCGACATCGGCTACGCCGAGCTGGTCCTGGGGAGCGGGGCCAAGGTCGGCATCATCGACGTACCGGGCCACGAGAAGTTCGTCCGCAACATGGTGGCCGGGGCCACCGGCATCGACTTCGTGATCCTGGTGGTGGCGGCCGACGACGGCGTCATGCCCCAGACCCGCGAGCACCTGGACATTCTCTCCCTCCTCGGGATCCGGCGCGGCATCGTGGCTCTGTCCAAGATCGATCTCGTGGAGGAGGACTTCGTGGAGCTGGCCGAGGACGACGTGAAGGAGTTCCTGAGGGACACCTTCCTGGACGGCGCCGAGGTCGTGCGTCTCTCCTCGGTGACGGGGCAAGGGCTCGAGGAGCTCAAGGCGGTTCTCGACCGGGAGCTTCCGAGCATCGTCCAGGAGCGGGCTCGCGGGATCTTCCGCCTTCCCGTGCAGCGTTCGTTCTCGGTGAAGGGCTTCGGTACCGTGGTCACCGGAGTGCCCGTGTCGGGCGAGGTCCGGGTGGGCGACCAGGTCGAGGTGCTGCCGGGCTCGCGTCCCGCCCGGGTCCGGGGAATCGAGGTCTACCACCAGAAGGCCGAGGTGGCCGCCGCCGGTCAGAGAACGGCTCTCAACCTCGCCGACGTCGACTACAAGGAGATCCTCCGTGGCCACGTCGTGGCGACGCCGGGCTTCTTCACCGAGGCGCGCCTCCTCGAGGTCGAGCTGCTCCATCTCTCCGGAAATCGTCGGCCTCTCGCCAACCGGACCGAAGTCAGGGTGCACGTGGGCACCCAGGACATCCTGAGCCGCGTGGTCCTCCTCGATCGGAAGAGTCTCGCCCCGGGCGAGAGGGCGCTGGCTCAGCTCCGGCTCGAGGAGCCGGCGGTGGTCGGGCCCGGCGACCGGTTCGTCATCCGCTGCCCCTCGCCGTCGGTGACCCTCGGGGGGGGACAGGTGATCGGCGAGTCGTCGCGCCGCCTCAAGAGCTTCAAGGACCGGGTTCAGCAGGGTCTTCGCCGCAAGCTGGAGACCCTCGACGATCCCCGGAGCTATGTCGAATCGGTGCTCCTCGAGGCCGGTCCCCATCCCGTCGAGCCGAAAGACCTCGCGGTGCGGTGCAAGCTCCCTCTCGAGGAGACCCGCAACGTCCTCGCCCTCCTGCAGGGAGAGGGCCTCATCCATGGGCTTGAGCGCGACTCCCGCTTCGTGCACGAGGAGGGCTTCAAGAAGGCCGAGGCGCTGACCGTCGAGCGGCTCGAGGCGCTCAACCTGGAGAATCCCCTGCGCATGGGCCATCCCGAGCGCGAGGTGCTCCGTCCCTTGCATCTCACCAAGTCGGTGTGGGAAACGGTCATGAAGCGGCTCCTGGCTCGCCGGGCCGTGGGCAAGACCGCGGCCGGCGAGATCCTTCTCTCGGGGCACAAGGTCGATCTCACCCGGGCCCAGCTCGATCTCCTGAATCGCATCGAGGCGACCATGCTCGAGGCCGGTTTCGCCACTCCGGATGTGGCCGAGCTCAAGACGACCCTCCAGTCCTCCGGGAAGGCCGTGGACGGAATGGTCGACCTCCTCGTCCAGCAGGGGGTGTTGCTGCGACTGCGGGACGGCATCCTCCTGCATCGGGACAAGGTGGCGGAGTCTTACTGCATGGTGGTGGAGCATCTGGCCCGCAAGGACGAGCTCCTCGCCTCGGAGTTCAAGGACCTGATCGGCACCACCCGCAAGTACGCCATCCCTCTGCTGGAGCACCTCGACGATGTGGGATACACCCGGCGCGACGGGAGCGTGCGGACCCTCGGGCCCAAGGGGCGCGAGAGTCTCGAGAATGCGGGGTGAGGGGATGAGACGGAGCGAACGCGGCGAGGTCGGGCTGCTGGTCGTGCTCTCCCTCGGCTTCGTGGTGCTGCTCGTGCTCGTGGGCTGGCTCTTCGTTTCGCGGGGAAAGAGCCAGGAGCTCGCGAAGGTGCTCGATTCGAACGGGGCCGAGATCGCCTACTGCGGCGGGGTGCTGGCCGAGGCCTTCGCTCACGTGGAGGCACTGTCCAGGAGCTGGGAGATGACCACGGTGAGGAGGAACGTCACCGAGCTGTCGATCCGGCTCGACCAGCTCCAGAACCAGCTTTCACGGCAGCGCGAGGATGCGGCCCGGATCGAACAGGACGGGGCCGACGCGCGAACGATCATGGACGTGCTGGCCCAGGCCAAGATCTCCCAGGTCCGGATCGGCGAGCTCACCCGCGAGGCGACGGCGCAGGTGGCCAACCTCGATCTCAGCCGCCGTCTCACCGACGTGGCCACAGGGGCGCTGGTCGGGCTCACCCAGGAGCTCGACCGCATCCGGACCCTGCTTGCCGAGCAGGGCGGTGGTGACGATCTTTCGCGTACCCAGCTCGAGCTCCTCGAGACGGGAAAGGTCCAGCACCAGAGTCTCTTCGTCAAGGGCATCAACGCCCTCATGGACGACGAGCCCAACGGCCGCTCGGCGGCCCAGGCCGCCATCTACAAGATGCACGACCTCACCAAGGAAGCGGGAGAGCTCTTCTCTCGGCTCGGGCGCGGCAAGGAGAAGCCGGTGGAGAAGGGCGGCGGGTAGGGAGACGGCGGGGCGTCGGGGCGTCGGGGCGTCGGGCTCAGGTCGTGCCGGCGACGGGGGTGCGCGCGTACGGCGAGAGGTTCGCTGCGACTCTCCGCGCGGCCACGACGTGGGTTGTTTCCGGGTGGCTCGTGGCGAGACGATCAGTCATGTCGCTGCGAACCTCTCGCCGTACGCGCGCCGGATCGTTGATTGGCAAGATATCGACGGGGGAGCTCCGGGAGCTGGCCTCGACGGTGGCCGGTCATCCACGGCTTCGCGCGAGGGTGGTTTTCCCTTCAGCGGGTCGGGTGAACCCCCGGGTCCATGTTGGCCGTCACCCGTGTCACGTCTCCCTTCTACTCCTGATCGAGCCTGAGGACATACAGCCCCGCCGGCTGGCCGGTGAGATCGTTCTGCTTGATGATTCCAAGCCGACTCTTCGCTCTGGGCTTCACCCGTCGGGGGGTCACTTCCAGCCCCGAAAGCAACGGATCAACCGATCAACCCCAGGATCCGAAACGGCGTGCGGACCGAACAGGAATTCTCTGGAACGAAACCCGGGTGCGCGGGAGCGCCGGGCTCGGGAGCGTGACGAGTCGGGGCACGAGGGCCTCCGGAACCCTTCTCCCACCGCTGCCTCCTCCGATCCTTTCCTTGCCCGAACTTCCTTTGAGCCCATCAGACCACACGGAGGGGGTGCGAGCAACGGGGTCCGGGGAGCGAGGAGGGACGGCGCGGGCGGGAACGGAGTCGGAGTCGGAGTCGGAGACGGGGACAGGGACGGCTTCATCTGCTGCCCGTCTCTGGTGGCGGCCTGCGCGCGCGGAACGAACCCCGCCGTCTCAGGTCGTGATCGGGAACCGCGTCGGGGGCAGATCGAACCGCGGTCTCTCGCGGCGGCGGTCCCGGTGGTTCCGCTCGAGGAAGGTGACGAGATCCCGGTAGACGGTCACCGCCTTGCGGGGCTCCTCCAGGTTCTCGTGGAAGAGGGCGCGGATCTGCTCCTTGCTCACCCTCTCGTCGATCATGGCGTTGTAGAGCCGCTCGCCGAGGATGTGGCCGATGGCGTTGCAGGTTCCCACCTGCACCGCCCGGGGCTGGTGGAAGATGCGGCGCGACAGCGCGGGGACGCGGTCGGTGCCGAGCATGGCCTCTTCCATGCGCTGGTGCTCGAGAACCCACCGGCACACGGTGTCGAAGAGCCGGCTCTTCTCGGTGAGGAAGCGGCCCCGGTTCTTGTCCCGGATCTCCTGGTAGTGGGCGGGGCGTTTGGCTTTCCTCTTGTGGTTGAGGACCTTCGATCCGAGAAAGCCGATGGCCTCGGTCATGACCCGGAAGTAGAACTCGTCGAGGGCGTCCTCGCGCACTCCGCGGTGACTGGCCTTGATCGAGTTGATGAAGCGCGAGGCCTCCTCGGCGGCGCGATTCACGGACAGGCTCGAGAGGTAGATGATGTTTCCCTTGGGGTGGAAGAAGCTCTTGGAGATGAGGAGCTCCTCCTCCACCCTTCGCAGCTCGTCCTCGTCGAACCCGTGGTCGCGCTCGAGGGTCTCCAGGAGATCGAGGTCGGTCGAGGTGTAGACGTAGAAGTCCTGGAGCCCCTGCTCCTCGATCCCCAGGAACTCCGCGATCACCTGGCAGATCTCCACCACGAAATCGCTGTAGTCGATCCGCTCTCCCCCGTCGGCCTCCCAGCCGGGCGGCAGCTTCTGCGGGAGCTCGTCCAGCTTCTCGGTCCAGTTCAGCACCGAGTGGAACTTGACGAGCGGGGTCGTGTTGAAGATGCAGAAGCTCTCCCGGTCGATCTGGCAGGCAGTGACCGTTTCTTCCAGGCCGACCGCGGCCAGCCGCCAGTAGACCGTCTCGTTGTTCTGGTAGACGATCACCTTGCGGCGGTGCTCGTCGTGCAGGGCAACGATCCGGTCCACCGCCTGGGGCAGGTGGCACTGGGCGACGTGAAGGTCGCCGAAGATCACGAAGAGGAGCGTGTCGGGGCTGTCGAGAGTGATCGAGGCCAGGATGCGGGCGGCATGCTCGTCGCGGGCGCGCAGGCGGTTTCGCACCCTCTGGGGGGAGCAGTTGAGACCGACCGCCTCGAGACCGTGCTCGCGGGCGAAGTGGAGGATGTCGCGGTAGTGGGTCCAGTCGAACCCCCAGGTGTGGGCGTAGTCGACCTCACGCAGGAGCTTGCCCTCGGAGATCTCGCCCTTCAAGAACGAGGTGAGCATGGCCTGGTGCCGGCTCTGGATCATCTCGAGACCCAGGACGACGCGCCGGTTGGAGACCATCAGCTCGGTGAGCAGCTTGCCGGCGGCCTTCTGCGAGATGCGCAGGGTGTGGAAGTCGCCGACGTAGACGATCTGGGCCCGCCGGGCGGCGCGGATGAGGGCCGCCTTGCTGGAGATCTGCCGGAAGTGCTTGAACTCTCTCTCGTACTCCCGCAGATACTGCCGGATCGGAGGGACGTCCGCGCCCGTGAGCTCGTTGATCTCCCGCTTGAGATTGCGGACGATCCTCTTCTGGATGCGGATGAGTTCTTCTCTTGACGCCATAGGCCCCCGCGCATATCGATCTCCGCGCCTCCCGCACTTGGGGGGGGTGGGCGCGGTCAGGCCCCGATTCGGGTCAGCACCGCTTCCAGGAGGGTCTCGGGCTCCGGGGCGGCACTCTGTCATCGGGAAAACGGAACCGTCCGTTGAGCCCTTTTTGGGGCCCCGATGGAGCCTCAACGCCGAAACGACCTTGCGCGATGAGGATCTACCCGGCTGCGGGGGAGGGACCCGGGTTCATTTTCACCACGAAGGACACGATGAGCGCCGGGATAAACCGGCATGGAGTCGCAGATGAGAGAGCTGTACGAGGAAGGGCTAGCGACCCACCTCGGCCCCGAGTCATGCGGGGGCCCTCGCAAGGGTG